>Ga0209229_10001254_pt1 | contig 10473 bp, 27 predicted proteins | sample SanBayMetagenome_FD_187466 | JGI IMG/M metagenome (GOLD analysis project Ga0209229, IMG submission 187466) | Freshwater and sediment microbial communities from dead zone in Sandusky Bay, Ohio, USA (SPAdes) (version 2) | ecosystem: Environmental > Aquatic > Freshwater > Lentic > Sediment... | reverse complement strand
CCCTTTGCTGCAATCACCGACGCTCCTCTGCACCCTCCTCCTCCACCAGAAATTCCAGATACCATACAGACAGAAAACCGCCACCGCAACCATATGCAATGGCTGCGGGAAATAGACGGGGGCATTGGAACACTCAAGTGGCTTCTTGTTGCGATTCTTCTCGTAAACCTCACCACTTGCGCCGCCGTTAGTTGTGAACGCACGATCACCTGGAGACAAGTCCGATGACCCACTCCGATCCTTGCCCCCGCCACCTGTATGCACTCTGCCGCCAGAGGGACGGGGATCGGTCGTACATGATCTTCCAGAACTCACCAGAGCGTGGCATTGCCCGTGCAGGGTTCTTTCCCCACAATATGCCCCGAGCGGAAAAGATCATTGTTGTGCAGGTGGACGAGTACCCTGACGGACACCGCAAGGCACGGGACAAGGAGGTTGATCCCCACCAGTGGTACGGGGCGGATTGGATTCGATGGGTGTGGGCGTACTTTGCCCAACCCGATGGGGGCAGGAGTCCCGTCTTATGGAAACGGTGCGATCCTCCCGAATGGGCAGAGGAGTGGTTCAGCGAGAATCCCCCGCAGAACGAGGTACAGGCATGAGTAGGGCAAAGACGAAGAGCGATCCCATTTCGTACTACCTGCGCCACCCCATGCACTGTGGGGTTTTGCAGTTTCTCCATTGGGAGGAGATCGGGGTTGTGGAGTGCTCCCATTGGGAACACGGCTTGGCGAATCCTCCGCAGCCCTATTTCTCCATCGAATGGGGCGGGAAGGGGTGGGATTTCCGCCCTGACGATGCACTTCCACTGGCAACCGCCCGAAAGATCTGGGAGGTGTTTATCAGTAACGGTTGGGAGTTTCGGGACAGAAGCGGGGTGCGGATGACGGGATGGGGTGGGTAAAAAAATCCAGTTGCTGGAAAAAATCCAAAGAAAGAGAAAAGAAAATAAAGACTCTCCCCTTGACTCCGATCAAAACAAAGGTAGACTCTTAATCATGGAAACAACGACCATACTGAACCGCCGAGCGGACTCGTACTACCAGTCCACCTATACGCTCGTATCCCCGATGGAGTGGATCGAATTGCGGTTTCGTGTACACTCGCACGAAGGGCGATACGGCTCTGTTGACCTGTGTGTGGTGAACACCAAAGACGAGTGTGCGCCTGTCCACTTCCACCTTGACCCTGCCGATGCACGGTATTGGGGCTTTGACAAGGATCACTTTCTCCTGTACCCCCAGCAGAACGGAATCGAAGGCTCCCCGAACAACAACTTCTGCATTGACTTCTGCCGCTTCCTGTGGGGGCATCTACAGAAGAAGTCCCATTGGACTCCAAAGACTGGAGAAAAGCAGCCATGAGCAAGATCAAACCCTCCACTGTTTACGCACTCCAACGCCGCCATACCCCTACGGGGCAAGTTCAAGCCATGACGCAGATCGTGGACTTTGAGGCGGTGAATGACGACGACCATGTGTTCATCATGTACTGGTACAGCAATAGAGATGCACCCACGGCAGAGGCGGGTGGGCAGAATTTTGTTCCCATTCCCCACAACGGAATCAACCTTCAACCGAACCACTCTCTTCTTTTCAACCGTGAGCAGTCCCGCAAGATTTGGGACGAAATGGTGAAGCAGGGATGGTCGGCAGTTCCCGATAGGAGCAAGTGGTAAAATGGAAACCGAAATTGCACCTGATGCGTACATTCTGCAAGACTCCCGAACAGGGAGAGCCATGTACTTCTCCAAAGAGAACAACGGAAAGATTGCAGTATGGTTGTCCCGAGCCGTGCTTTCACAGAACCACTACGAAACCATCGACTTCTCGCTACAGCACATGGGATGGGATTTCCACAGTGTGCATATTCCTCCAGAGAAAAAGGTGATTCTTCCAATAGAGGTTGCCCGTGAGGTGTGGCGATTGCTGTGTCTTCCCTGCGTAAAGGAAGACGGAACCGAAGAAGCAGGATGGAGTACCTACCGTGCTTAAGATCAATCCCCGAGCGAAGCGTTTCGTTCCCCGTGGTGCAGAGGTCGATGGAGCAGGACGGCGGCTCCACCGTGCAAAGGCATGGAGTAGCAAGCCTGATTCCCGCACCAGTCGTCGCCAGTGGAAAACCACTATGAGAAAGGAAGAGTGGTAAGATGCACCGAATGAAAGACATTGATGACATTGCATACCGTCTGCGCTGCGAGACAAAGCGCACCGACCTTCCCGCAGGAGTCGTGCAGAAATTTGCAGAGGCATACCTTGCGATCACCATTCTCCAGCGTCATATCAAGGATTTGCAGGAAGGCTTTGAAGGCTGCTGTCCTGCGTGTGAACTCGTAGGCGAGAAGAACAAGACCCTTCGTGCAGAGCGTGACGAGGCTCGTCGCCTGTACTGCGAGGAGTGGGCATTCACCATTGAATTGGAGCGTGGCGAGGCGGGTCATCCTCCCGACCTTGCATTGGAGAAGGGTTGGGACTGCTACCTCCAACGAAAGAAGTCCAATGCGGCATTGGATGAACTCGCTCGGCTTGACGAAGAGTTGGGGTTGATCGAACCTCCGAACGAAGGTTTCCTTCAGGACTTGGGATAATGAGCAAGAAGCGCAAAAAGAAAGTGGACAACCGTTCAAAGAATCCAAAACTCGACAGGCTTGTAGGCAAGTCTTTCCATTGGTGCGAACCGTGGGAAGAGGAAACCGAATTCAATGGCGAGACTGTAACGGAACTCTGCGGTGAGTGGACGGTCACATCGGTGTGTAACGATGGTGAAACCGTGTGGGTGGATTTTGAAAGCGGCGATCACAACATGGAGTTTCCCATTTGCCTGATCCCCGAAAACATCAGAGAGGAAGACTAATGGAAGAACTACTGACAATCATCATTGCAATTGGTGTCCTTGCTGTTGTTGCCTATTACGGGTACGGCTTGCTCTGCGACATCTTCGACATCTAAATACCATTGGAGATTTCCATGAACGACAACACTGAAGAAACTGATATTGTGCTGGAGCAGATGCAGCGTGAGCGGCGTGAGCGTGAGAAGCGCAAGATGGAGGAAGCCACGATCATCATGCTCTCCAGTGAGATTGAAGGCTACGGCTATCCTCCCGATGACGGGTGCTACCGTTACGACTTGGGTGGGGATGAATGGATTGATTCCATTTCTGGTGCAGATACTTGGTATCGGGAAAACCAGAACGGATTGCAGAAATCCAAATCCATTTGAATCTAATCCATTTGGAGAAACACCAAATGGGTTTGGATTATTCCTAAAAGATTCTAAAAGAAAAGATTGCCCAACCGCTTGACCCCCTCCCCCGTTTGAGGTATACTTTAGGCATGAGCAACGACCACAGCAACATTGTGTCCCGTCTGCGTGATGCAGCAGCCTACGAGTGTTCGGAGTGTTTGAACTCCAATACGCTTGCCGAAGCAGCGGGCGAGATCGTGCGGCTCCGTGAGCGTGTGCGGTTTTTGGAGAACCGCATCGGTGATGCTTCCTTCATGCTTGCCGATTGGGACGGCTACTACAATCCCTCTACGAAGAAGGGCAATGCAGTAGAACTGGCATCGCTTATCGAAGATGCCTACTGCACCTTGCAGGGCAAGTCTTGGCGTGACGAAGAACCCGATTCCGTTGAGGAGAACACCAATGGCTAATACCATGACCCCGAAGTATCCCCATATCAATGTTCGCCTTGTTGGAGAGGACGGCAATGCGTTCTCCATTCTTGGTCGCACCCGCCGTGCGCTCTTGCATGGTGGCGTTGACCACAACGAAGTTGATGCGTTCTTGAAGGAAGCGAAGAGCGGCGACTACAACCACTTGCTCTGCACCGTGATGGATTGGGTGCAGACCGATGGAGAGGAGTAATTCAATGTCATTTGAAATGAAGACCGAACAGGGCTTCAGCGTCCGTGCGCAGACCTTTGAAATGGGCGGAATGCGTATGGGCTACCGTGGCTTCCGCATGGGATTCTCCAACGGCTACGCCATCTCTGTGCAGTTTGGTACTCCCAACTACTGTGCCGCAAACAATGCCACTGTGAGCATCCCGCAGGGAGTGAAGTCCGAAGAATGGCTAGAGGCGACTTGCCCTGATGCAGAGATTGCAATCATCTCGCCTGACGGAAAGTTTGTGCCGTTCAAGGACGGCAACAATGTTCGTGGACATACCCCGCCTGACTCTCTTGCAGAGATCATCGCATGGGTCGTGAAGCAGCCGTGAAAACCAAAGTGAAAGAAATCAAATGAACGCAACACAGAAGACTCATCTCCGACTTCTTGGTTCTCTCAACCGCCACAAGCGGTTTCGCACCGCCGCTATGACAGCGTACCGAGACTTGCTCAAGTCTCACAATGACATTCTCTCTGCGCTGGTGGCGAGACAAGAACTAACAGCAGAATTCATACAGTCCTGCCATGCGGAATACCAGGCTTCGTATGAAGAGATGATCCGCATTCACAAGGAACTGGAGGAAGAGTGATGAAAAACAAAGATTCAAGACCGTTCGTAGACAACACCGCATTTCTCTTTCTTCCTTTCGTTGCACTGGTGCTGGTCAATCTCAAGTTATTTGAGGTGATTGATTGGTCGTGGTGGTGGGTACTCTCGCCTCTCGTATTCCATGTAATTGGAATCTTGCTCGTTCTTTTTGCTTTGCTCTTGATGTCGGTCGCTGCTGTGCTACTATCTACAAGTGCGGTAGTACGCTTCCTTGAAAAGAAGTTTCGTACCTTGAGCGAAAAGGAGAATCAAAATGTCTGATGCAATGAACGAAGACGAATTCAAGAAATTTGAAGATCTCTTGAAGAACATCGAAGACAATATCTCTGACTTGGAGAAGAAGAAGATGAACAGCAACAACAACGACATGGTTTGGTTTTCCATGAACCCGCAGGACATGGAGTTCAAGAGTTCCATCCCCACCGAGTTCAAGAGCGCATCTCCAAACAACTCCAATTCGATTGAAGACGATATGTTCGCCAGTGGTGGCGATGTTGCTCTTCCGAATGGAGAGAAGATTTCTCCCGACCTTGCAAACTTCATGCTTGAGGCGGGAATGCTCTTCTATGATGCTCTGTATATGCCACTCCGATCTGGCAAGGGGCGACTGACGGATCTCTTCAGTTGGATTGAGCGTGCCCGTGATCGCATGGAGCAGGAAGACTTCACCGACATTGATCGGACGGCTTTCACCGAGTGGTGTCGATCTGTTGCCTTGACTCTTCTCAAGGCACAGGCAAAGCATGGGCTTTGGCTTACCGACGATGAGGAAGACCTTGTGGCAGAGATGAAGGCTAACATCTTCAGCCACAATGGAGGTGAAGAGTGAACACCCACACCAGTCCACTCCACAGAGGATGGTACAAGCAGACAAAACCAAAATCTCCAGCACCGACTCCACCTTCGTATGTGAACCGCCGTTGGGTGCGTGTGTTGAAGAACCCATATCAAATCTTTACAAGGAATCCAAATGAGTGACACAGACAACAGTGTTCCGTCCGAAACCATGAAGGCAATGATTCTCTATTCACTGCGTAAGTTCCCCGTCACGAAGATAACCTTCACAAAGAAGGACGGCACGGAGCGTACCATGCGATGCACCCTTTTGGAGTCGGCTCTTCCACCCCGTGATCCCGACACGGGAGTAAAGGCACATTCGCCTGATGTTCAGCCTGTGTGGGATGTTGAGGCGGGAGCATGGCGTTCGTTCCGTTGGGATTCCGTCATCCACTTTTCTTCTGTTCAATCGGAGGTAGCAAATGTTGAGTGATATCACAGTTGAAGGCATTGGATATGCCTTTGTCGTCACAGGTGTCTTTACTTCAGTCGCAGTTTACATTGCAACCATTGCATACGGAGTGAACCGATTAGAGAAGTCGGTGGCTGACCTACAGGCGGTTGTTGCAAAGCATTCACGCAAGCCTACAAGCAAGCCAAAGACAAAGGTGAAGGGAGCAAAGAATGCCCGCACAAAGCGATAACATTGGATGTGCACAGTTGGTGATCGACACACACCCATCTCCCTTCAATCCAGATATCCATTTGGCTTCAATTCGTGGCTTGGATGTAACCGAGGCTTGTGATGGATACAGCGCAGCGGAACTTCGATCCATTGCAAGGTTCTTGGAGAACATTGCAGATGGTCTGGAATATTCCAATCGTGCTGCATCAACAAAGACACTTTGGGAACAGTAATAAAAAGAACGACTAAAAAGAAACTTCATAAGTTTATTTTAGTCCCACTTGACAAGAGACGATAGTAGAGTATACTTGTAGTGTCAATCAAGGAAGTCCTACGGCAGACGGCGCAGGATTTCCTCTCACAATGAACCCGTCTGATTTTGGAGATTTAGACAATGGGCAATAGCAATACGATCAGCCGCAATCGCAACAGCACGAACAACTGGGGTCACGGAACTGCAAACATCACTGTTGGTGATAACCAGTACACCTTCACCACTTTCGAGGGTCGCTTTGTTTTCCAGAACACCTTCAATGGCAAGCACTACGGGCCAGAGGCTACGCAGACTGATCGCATCACGGCGTATATGAGCAACGGCTACACCATCAATCAGGCGGCGGCTCTCCGTATGTTTGGCTGCAAGAACCTTCGTGCAGCGATGAGCGTGATCCGTGCAAAGGTTGAGCGTTACGGCAACTGGCGCATCATCGTCAACGATGAGGGAACCGAGTACACGATGAAGCGTGTTGTCCTCATCGACCCGCAGGATGCTGCTGATCTTCTGTGATCTTTGTGATGGCTGCGCTTGACGCAGTGTGATTCGGGTTGCATGGGAGAAATCCCATGCAGACCTTTCTAACCAAGCAGGGGCGTGTACTCCCCTGACAAATCAACGAACCGTGGAGGTGCTCGGTATGAGTCATAGTATTTGCTAACTGTTTGGTTGGAGTATTTTATAGTGTGCATATATTATTATGAGCGTCTTCATGGTTGCAAACATGAAGGCTAAGGGTACGCCGATGGGGCACTCCCCCGTCCCGCTCATAGAAGGCTTGTCCGAGGTTGGTCGAGAACAACCACCACACGACACTCCCCAACGGAGGCGTGGGACAAACTGGTTCTCTGTGTGATAGACTCTGCCATAGTCTTTAGCAGATTCAATGACCACACAGAATTGATTTAGGGGCAGCAGGACTAAACCCCTGCTGCCCTTTTTCGTTTCTCCATTTCCCACCAATCTGCCAAAACGGGGAGCGTCCGATAATATCGTGCGCCCCAATCATAAGAATGGCTTTTACAAAGGCTTACCCAATGAGTCAGACCGACCCAACCCCGACCGACCCCGAAGTGTATTTACTCCAGAGTCCGAACACCTACAGGATAAACCCACTTCCTGCATACACTCACAAGTATCCTGCTATTGATGTTGGTGGATACATGGTTTTTGCAAAGACCCGCAAGCCAAACTACAACTCCATTAATCCTGTGAGCGAAGTAGCACAGATCATCTGCTTTCCTTTCTATGCCCCGTGGAATACGCATCCGGATTCGGAATTCAATTGTGATTTTCCAGGAGACACAAAGAACTACTTTGCCCATTGGCGAGAACGGTTTTCCATATATTTTGAACGCCCTGTGCTTTCTGGTGGGATTTCAGATACCGATTGTGATCGGGTTTTGAATATGGTAAACCATTACGGTTCTTTCATCCCTTTGCACCATCATCGTTTTGCTCTTTCCGTTCCCTCTTGGTCACGGGAAAAGATTTGGAATCCTCTGGTGCAGAAATACGGTTGGACTAGTGTTACTCCAAGTCCACAGATGAAGGCAGCATTGGCTCCAATTATGGAAAACGCAGTACAAGAATGGGAACTGGCACACAATCCTAATTCGTATTTGCAGTCCTCAATTGGAAAAAAGCAGACGAAATACAATTACAACAAAACCTATTTGCCATTGGAAATAAAGGAAATAGAAAAATACGACTATGAGCCAAGTCGCAACTATGCGCTTGACGCTTGACCGTTTCGGTATATACTCTACACAGAAGGAGAACCCATGAAGAACCAGACCAATACCATTAGTTCCCGTCAAGGCGATTCTCGTCGCATTATCAATTGTGGTGGAGGCTGCTACATTGTAGAGGCAAATGGTGTACACTATACCCGTCAAGAAAATGATGACAGTGGAAAACTCACAATGCTTGACTTTGAAGGAGGTCCATGTCTTTTCGTTGGAGAAAAGTTTGGATGTGATCCCTCTAATCAAAGTGCAGTGATTGAGTCCATCATTATGGACAGTTGTATTCCTGTGCAGAAGAAGTATATTTCAACCGTGGATGGACAAGAAAAGACCACTACGGTCTACAATGTGAAAGTTTCAGTTACCGTGGAGTGAAACATGATTGATAATTACGATGACGATCAGCACATCGAAGAACACTATGTTCCTGATTTCACATTTGAAGAAGCAAAGAAGCGTGTATTGAATCGCTACAGCAAAACGATGCACGATCTTGCATCTGTTGAAAGTCTGGAAAAGAAGTATCCAAACATTGCAATTCCTTACATCGAAAGTGGATTTGGATGGATGCCCATTGTCGAAATTCTTTTTGCTTATGCCGATGAGTGGAACAAGACTGCTCACAATGAAGAAGACAAGATTGTTTTCGACCAAATCAAAGAGAAGTTTGGCACACTCCGAGTGTACTACACTGGTGGCTCTCCAGAGTTTCGTGGTATGGTAGAGATGGCAGAGATTGTGGCTCAGTACATCTGTGAACGCTGTGGTGACATTGCAGACAGCGAAAGAGGTAAAGGATACTGGTGCCAGACTCTTTGTCCTAATTGTAAGGGAAACACAAATGGATGAGCCTAATATTATCTGGGAAGATGCTAACCTTGCTCTATGGAGTGATGGAACAATAAGTATCCACAACCCCGTCATGGGGTATGAAAGGTGCATTGCGAACTACGATGCAGCGAAAACCCGTGAACTATACGAAGTGCTTCGCAAGCATTATGGAGATGATAAATGAGTAAGAAACCCACAACGCAAGAACTCATCGACCATGTTGAATCGCTCGTTGCAAAGTGTGCGGAACTGACCCGTGAGCGGGACGAAGTGAGGCGGCTGTACCTTGCCAGTACCTGTAGCGACGACGATGAAATCATTTCCGAAATGAAGCGCAGGGGCTGGGATTGCTTCAAGGAGAATAACGATGACTGAACAAGATCCCAATTTCCTCGTTGGTGATAACGACCACGGGGATGCCGTTCCTACCACCGTTGCGGACATCGTGAAGCAACTCACGGATGACAACATCATGCTTCGTCGTGAGATCAAGGATCTACAGGAACAAGTCAAGGTGATGAACGAATGCCTGAATGATCGTCAGAAGCAACTTGACGATGCCATCGACGCAAAGAAGTGGTTCATGGGCTTCTATGACAAACTTCACGAAAATGCCTGTGAGGAGCATCGACTTCGGGAAGACGCAGAAAAGAAATACAATGACTTGCTTGATAAGGTTCGTGGATTGGTTCCCGAACCGTACAAGACAACACCACCACATAACAATTATCTACAGGATTTAGGATAACCCAATGACCAAGAGAAACACAATCGCACTAGCAATTTTAGCAATCCTACTCATCATCGTGGTTGCGATGAACATGGGTGGCGATACGGATTCCGCAGACATTCGACCCGTTGCGGAAGGTTCGGTTAAAGCCCCAGGGTCGGGGATCAAGATTGGAAACACAAAATGATGAAGACACTAATCGCAACAACCCTAATCGTAACTTCTGCGCAAGCAGAACTCTGCACCTTTGAGAACCTTCCTGCACCCACATTCGGAGAAGGTTTGAACTCGAACTCTGGATTCTATATTGGTGCGGTGGGGAATTACGAAGGATTCAACTTCACAAGTTCGTATGCCCAAAGCGGCAACCAATACACCTTCTTGAACAACAAGTGGGGATACTACGACCTCGTTGGTGGATCAGGATATTATGGATACGATGAAGGCATCGTCGGTGATCGTGCGCTCTTCACTGCGTGGGGATCGAATTCGTTCTACGACTATCGCATCGGGCGCAATGAGTTGTGGAGGCTAAACAGCCTTGAAGTTACATCAATCTTTAGAAACATGACCGTAGTTATCGAAGGATATCGTTATGGAGAGGGTGTAGTATTCACATACACCGCACAACTTTCCACGGCACAGCGAGTGAAACTCCTAATCTCCAATGTCTACCCTGGTCCGCTGAACAACATCACGGAAATCAAGGTGTATGGCGCAGGGGAAGACGCCCATCTTGCCATCGACAACATCGACTACACGATTGTTCCCGCACCATCGGCACTTGCGCTGATCGGTATTGCTGGCATGATTGGTGTTCGGAGGCGACGATGACTAATATAATGGAATGGATGCTCATATTCTTCATGCTGTACACTTTCTTTAGTGTTTGGCTGATATCTGAAATGCTTGAGAAGATACTCAA
>Ga0209229_10001253_pt1 | contig 10476 bp, 15 predicted proteins | sample SanBayMetagenome_FD_187466 | JGI IMG/M metagenome (GOLD analysis project Ga0209229, IMG submission 187466) | Freshwater and sediment microbial communities from dead zone in Sandusky Bay, Ohio, USA (SPAdes) (version 2) | ecosystem: Environmental > Aquatic > Freshwater > Lentic > Sediment... | reverse complement strand
CGGTCTTGCCCGAGCGGTAGCCGCCCTGAAGCACGCGAATGCGCGACGTCCTGTCACCCACCAGCGCGAGCTGGTGAGGTAGCAAGGTCGCTTCGCCGCGCTCGATATTCGGCACGGTGCGCTATTTCCTGTCGGCGGTTGTGACCACCGCAGGCACCCAATCGACCACGTCAACCGTGTCCGGCAAGTCGGCGACGGTGCGTCCTGGTGGACCGTAGCGGGCCGGATCAAGCGCCGCCAGCATGGCGAGGATCGCGGCACGGTCGCCATCGTCGGCGAGCTGCGCCAGCCGGGTTTCGAGGTCGGCGACGGTCGGTGCCTTGGGTGGCGCTGTAGGCTCGCCAGATGCCTCAGGCTGCCATTGGGCATGTGGGGCGAGGGCATGACCTAGCAGATACTCGCGACACCGCGCACGGAGTTCTGGCGTCGCCTCAGAGACGAGCCCGATCACTCTGTCGTCAGCGTCTGCACCGGGTTCGACGGCAGCCTCAGGACGCGCCACGCCAATCGCCAGATGCACTCGGAGGAGCTCGTCGACGGAGCCCTTGAGCCAGTGCGGGAGCCTATAGCGCCCCGCCTGCTTGCCAGATGGCTTGCGGGGGTAAGTGAGCATGCGCAACGACTATGCCACGTTGGCACAAAAAAACAAACCCCCGACACCATGCCGGGGATCGTTTGCCTTGTCAGGGCCCATCGTGGGCGCGGTGTAGCGCGTGGCGATGGCGAGGGCAAGGGGCCGCCGCTCGGTCAAGCGGCAAGCATTTCGCCGAGGTCAAGAACCGCATCCATAGCCTCACCGCCGCAGCGGGCCTCGTAGGCTTTGCAGAGTTCGTAGCGCACCGTGGACACTTCGGGGTTCATGGGGCGCTTCATGATAGCGAGGATGGCGTCTTTGATCTGGTCGGTGGTCATGCGAGCGATGCGAGCGTTCATGGCGTTCATTTTGTTTCTCTCCCTTGCCAGCAGCCGCGCTGGCCATGCACTCATTCTACACGCCTTCGCAGGAATGTCAAGCACATCCTGTAGAAACATGGATCACCGCATCCCAAAGCCGGATCAAGCGTGATCTGTGATTTGCCTTTTGGTTTTCTCCGCCGTAGACGCTCGACTTCGACGTAACGTGTTGCGTCTTTCTGATTGTAGAAAGTTGCGATTTGTTTCGTTCCCCTCCAAACCTGAGCCCACGAGCCGTCAAGGACAATCCGAAGCGGCATGTCATTCATGGCTTTGATCCATGCTGAAGTTGATTTCCACACCGCTCGCACGGTGTGGCGCTGTAGGTGGCACCGTAGCGAATCGGCGCCTGAACCTGCCTTGACGCCGCGCATGCGAGGCAGACCACATAGCCCAGCGCATCCACTGCGCCCACTTCAGGCTGCTCGCGCAAAAGGCGCCGCATCTCTGCGGCGCGTTGGGCCTCGGTGGCGCTCACACCGCCGTCCAGACGAGGGCGGCGTCATCGGTGCGGTCGGCACGGGCAAGGATGTTGGCGACCACTGTGCCGTCGCTGGTGACAACCACGTTGATGACGTTGTCAATCTGGGTCGTGGCGCAGTCAAAGCCCATGAAAGCGACGGTACGCTTGAGGTTGCCGAGGGTGCCACGGGCGCCGTCGAGGTTGATGTCGGTTTTGATGTTCATCGTGTTGCTCATGAGCCCATTCTACACTCCTTCTCAGGATTGTCAAGCACAACCTGTAGATTCATGGATCACCGCGCTGCAAAGCCGGATCAGGGCTGATCTGTGATCTGTGATCTCCCAAAAACAAAACCGCCCACAAGCGCGAACTTGTGGGCGATCTCGTACCTACGGATCGGGAGAGAGCGAGGGCTCAGTTAGGATGCCGGATGGGGTGGAGGGGTGTCAAGATCTCCCTGCCAATCGAGCAGCGGCAGTCCCGTTGGTGGCCTCCCTGGTGGCCTCTGGCGAAGCTCGGCGACAAGAGCCGCCAACCGCTCTGCCCCGAGGCGCACGTCGTACACAGGCTCCCCCAGCGCCTCGGTCATGATTGCGCACGCTCGGGCATGGACCCGACGCTCGCAGTAGTAGAGCCGGCGCGTACAGGCCGATGCGTCGCGGGTGACCGCCACCAGCCTCGCCGGGTCTTCGGCCAGCCGTGCGGCGATCTCATCATCGCGCAGCGCAGCCGCTTCCTCCATGCGCCGAATGTCGTCCTCTGTCGTAGGCCCGTCGAGATTCATGTCTGTTCTCTCCCTCCCTCCACCATGACAGCACCGCTAGGCGGTGTCAAGGGTGGAGAGGGGGGGCTTCTTACTTCTTATAGAAAACCAAAAAATAGTTTTCTTATGGTTTTCTCTTACATTACAGGGGGGACCGATGATCTAACCCTTTCTTCCCGCACACGCGCAAAGCCCCGGACCAGCCGGGGCTTTTGTTTTGTTTTGGAAGGAAGGAAGAAAGCGTGTCAGTTTGCCGCAGGTGTCTGCCCGAGCCTCACGATCTGGCGAGGCCGTCCACCTGTCTTCTCACCTATCACGCTGGCCGTGCCTTCGTCTACTAGCCGATCCACGACCTCGCCGACCTGTCGTGCGCTCAGCGACCGACAGGCCCGCAGTAGCTCGCCCTTGGCCATCTGCCCGCCCGCCGCAGTGATCACACCGATCACGGTGTCGATCTGGCCGGCGTGATCGTCCCACGCCGTGCGCCTGTTTGCCCTTAGGCTCGACGCAAACACGCGAGCCGACTCATGGGCCACCTTGACTGCCAAACGCGCAACAGCGCCCGTCACAGTCGGTGTAGCGGCCTCGGGCTGGGACAGCGCCGCCAGAACAAGCGCCACGCGAGCGGCAAACTCAGGGACACGCGCCAGAACCGATGGAGGGATGCCGCCTTCGGTGCCGTCACGTCGCGCTGCGTCAGCGTCCAGCTTGCACTGGTTGAGCGCCTGCCGTGCGTCGTCGTCCTCAGGCATCGTGATCGGGTCGTAGACCCGCTGCACGTCGGTTGCCGTCTCCGACGCCACAGGAAGCCCGAGGTGCCAAGCGTCGTGTCTCTCACGGATGGCCAATATCGCGGCCTGCACATCCATCGGGATGCCGTCGTCGCCACGACCCTCCAACGGTTGCCAGTCGGGCAACCGATGCTGCGTGCGCGTCCAGACATGCCGGCCGACAAAGCCATCGGCGACCTCGGTTGACGTCAGCACGCTATGCAGACTCTCCGGTGTCGTCGATCCAAGCAACGCGACGACGGGAGCGACGAGGTCGATCTTGCCACCGCCCTTGACCAGCGACAGCGCCGGTGACCATCGGTCGGTGCCCTTCGTGCTGATCTCCGTGAGGCTGTGCTTGATGTCCTGCCGATGCGAGGCAGCCCGAGGCCCGATCACGGACTGAAGTTGCATTCCATACTCGTCAAGCACAAGACACGTTGCGACGCCAGCGTTGACAGCACGACGCACGCCGTCGACGAAAGCAGGGCCAGAGCTGAACGAGTTGGGGCCTCGCAGGTTGGGCCAGCATTGATCGATCACGCGCCCCAGACACGACTGCGGACGGCCCTTGCCCTCACCCGAGCCGCCGAGCGCGACGACGTAAAGGCTCGACGTCGCACGACGGTAGACGAGCCGACGCCCTGCGATGGCGGACCCGAGCGCCAGAAGCGCCCCGATGGTCAGTCCTGGTTGCGGATGATCAGCCCCACGGATGACCCACCCGCTGAACGAATCGCAAAGCCCCCCGAGGTCACGTATCTCGTTGAGCAGCCGCCATCGGTCGGCGTCGTCTTCGTCGTTACTGCGCCCCCTGGGCCTCTCCGGTTCCGGTGGCAACACCTCGACGTCGAGGGCTTCCTCGTCGTAGGTGAAGTCAATCAAGTTGCGCACCTCGGGCCATGCGTCGCGGTTCTCAGCCGGTGACCGGGGAGCCAATGCGCCAGCGTCAAGACAACGCTTGATTGTCTTGATTGACTTGCCGATGCCCTCGCCCCATGCATGGGCCACAGACGCAAGCTCGTCATGCGCCACGCCAAAGGACAAGTGTCCAGCGCCGCAGATTTGGCCGAGCTTGAACGCCGCACGCGCCAGCGCATGATTGCGCCCTCCCTTCTGCACCGCTCGCAGCGTCGTCACTTCCTCGTCGACAGCGCGTGTCGCCCACGACGACGCCGTCAGCCTGTAGGCGTTGCGATGAACCACCATCGCCGTCTGACGTGGGGTCAGTTTCTCCACGATCCACGACGGCAACGGTGTGGGATCGATGTCGTTGATCCACGCATACGGCTTGCCCTCGACGACGGACGGCCACACGAGGATGTAGCCTCCGTCGCCTCGGGTGTCGACGTCAGCGCCAAGCGCGTTGGCGTTGTTCTTCGCCGTGTTTGGCAGCCCTCCATCGGGCAAGGCGTAAACGTAGTGCCACCCGCCCGAGCGTGTGCGGGCGATCCATGTCTCGGGCAACCGAGGCATGATCTCCGACGACGGAGCGTCAACGTCGATCACATAGATGCCCGACCTCGACCCTGTCGCAATGGCGACGTTGGCCTCGGGTGACTTCTCCCACCATGTTCTGATCTGTCCCTTGTTCGTCGTCGCCTCTTTCAGGCCCGACGTCCCAGCAAACGGCACCTTCGTTCCTGGGGCACACGGAAAGACCGCCAGCCCGCGCTTTGCGTACCATAGTGCCGCTTCCATCATCGTCATCGTTTTCATCGTTCTCTCCCTCACCATGGCAAGTCATCCATGTCGTCATTGATCACAAGCGGGGTTGGTTCAGCAGCCTGTGCTGCGTCTGGGTCGTCATCGCCGGGCTGCCTCGCCTCGCCATGCACGATCTCGACGACGCGAGTGTATTTCCCCTCGGGCTGCGTCTTGACCCCGACGACAGGCCGCAGATAGCCAGCGTCCAACAGTTCAATTGCTTCCTCGACGGATTCGACTTGTCGCGCCGTCGTGTGCTCTGCCCACCACTTTTGTGCCTTGCGCCACGCAAAGCCACCGGGGTCATGTGACAAGCAGACCCACTCCGAGGCAACCTTACGCATGAGCCCATCACCGAAGGGATCAGGTGGGTAGTAGTCAAGTCGCAACGTCGGAGGAGCGACGTCATCGCCCATCTTTCGGTGAAGCGCCCACCGCACTTCGCCGATGTCATGATGCGTGATCGGGGCCTCGACCTTGACGGGGACCGACACCGACACCGACAGCGCCGGAAGGTTGCTGGCCTTGTCGTTGGCCTTGCGCTCCGGTGCGGGCCACTCATAGCCGCAGTGATCGCACTGCCTCGACGACGCCGCACACGTCGCTGCACACGTCGGGCAGACCTTCGTCGGTGCCTTGCCGTCACCCTTGCCTCCCTTGGGCTTGACGCGCACGTCGTCGATAGGGCCATGACGTGCGATGTTGCCGCCGTAGTCAAGCAGCAAGCAGTCACGCTTTCCGTCGGCGATGCGCATCCCACGGCCAACCATTTGGACGTAGAGGGACGGGGACATGGTCGGGCGAACAAGCGCCAACACATCGACGACAGGGGCGTCAAAGCCCGTCGTCAACACGTCGCAAGACGACAGCACCGACAGTTCGCGGGCCTTGAAGCGTCCGATGATCTCGTCACGCACGCCGCGCTCAGTCTCACCTGTAATGACCTCACATGACAGCCCGCGCATCTGCACTTCGTTCCGCAGTCGCTTCGCATGAGCCACCGACGTACCGAAGATCATCGCCGACGTGCGCCCACTCGACAGAGCAGATGCCACGTCGTCGGCGACCTTGCCGTTGATGCTGTCGACGTCGCACGCCATCTCTAGATCACGCGCCGCAAACTCGCCCATCCGCACGCCGACCTCTGACAGGTCGATCTGTGCTGTCGCGTAGCCGGTGACGACAGGTGAAAGCCAGCCATCGCGGATGAGTCGCTTGACGTCGACGTTGTAGGCAATTGACGTGAAGAGCGCATCCTCGCCCTCGGTCAGGTAGCCCTGCCCGAGACGGTAGGGCGTCGCAGTGTAGCCGACGCACCGCATATCGGGATTGATCTGTCTCAAGTGTCCGATCACGCGCTGGTACGATGTCCCGTCATCGGGAGAGATCAGGTGCGCCTCGTCGACGATCATCACGTCGCGAGCGCCCAGCACCTCGGGTCGACGCACGATGCTCTGCACGCCGCAGATAGTGATCGCGTCGACGTCACGCACGCCAAGCCCCGCGCTGTAGACACCGATAGGTGCCTGCGGCCAGATGGAGCGGACTGCCTTTGCGTCCTGGGAGATCAGTTCTGCTCGATGCGTCGCGATCACGACACGCGCCCCGTAGTCCTGCACGAGCCGACGTGTCAGCTCGCCTAGCGTCGGGCTCTTGCCGCTCCCTGTCGGCATCACAATGAGCGGGCTTGCTGGCCTCTCTGGCGTCGACGGTGCCCGATCCCAATAGGCAAACACCGCGTCCACTGCCTCTTGCTGGTAGTCCCTCAGTTTCACTTGATCTGTCCTTTCTGCTTGACGGGCTTTGTAGCACGCGCTACAAGCGAACCACAAGAGGAAGAAACCATGCAGATCAAGAAACTGTCCGCCGCCATCCGACCTGAAAGCCCAAAGATTGTCGTCTACGGTGAATCCGGCATGGGCAAGACGACGCTGATTGCGTCACTGCCCGGTCGTGTGTTGATCGTGTCGGCGGAGGCCGGCCTGTTGTCTCTGTCGTTTGCCGCTGGCGATGACCGATTCGACGTCGTCGAAGTGTCGACCGTCGACGACTTGATCGCAGTCCATAAGCACCTGTCGTCGTCGTCGCATGGCTACGATTGGGTCGCCGTCGACAGCGCATCAGAGATTGCCGAGGTAATTCTTGCTGCGGAAAAAAAGAAAGCCCCCGATCCTCGTCAAGCCTACGGTGCGGTCATCGAGCGCATGACGGCAGCATTCCGGGCCTTCCGCGACCTGCACGGTGTCGGTGTCTACTTCACCGCCAAGCTGGCCAAGATCAAAGATGAGGCAACGGGTCGCGTCACCTACGGTATCGCGATGCCGGGCGCGAAACTGGGTGACGCTGTGCCATATCTTTTCGACGAGGTCTTTCGCCTTGTCAGCGTCGACGAAGTCGACGCCAATGGGGTCAAGACACCGACCCGCTATCTTCAGACTTCTGGCGACGCACGGAGCGTCGCCAAAGACCGCAGCGGGGCGCTTGACCCGCTGGAACCCGCAGACCTTGGAGCCGTACTGGCGAAGATGGCTGCACACACTGGCGCGGCAGTTTCCGCGACGAAAGAGCAGGAGTGAACCATGTTCAATGATGACGATTTCGACCTTTCCTTTGATCCGTCAGCGCACGTTCCGCAGTCGCGATCCTTTGATCCTCTTCCCGCTGGCACCTACAGATTCGCGGTGACGTCGATCAAGCCGAAGATGATCAGCGAAAACACGACGCGCCAGTTCACCGTGGAGCTGACTGTGTCCGACGGCGAGCACAAGGGCCGCAAGGTGTGGGGCCGGCACTCTGAGCGCACTACGCGCACCGACGAGGGCATGCAGAAGTCGGTTGCCATCGGGCAGGATCGCCTGTCGGAATTGATGATTGCCTCGGGTGCGAAGGGCAGCAACCTTGCCGCCGTTGTCGGCTGTGAAGTCGAGGCCAAGATCAAGGTGCGTCCGGCCTCGGGTAACTTCGACGCCAGCAATGACGTCGTCGCCTACGTCGTGCCCGCCGCGCCTGCGGCGAAGCAGGCCGCACCTGCGCCGACGTCAAAGCCTGGCTTCATGGCGCGGAAGGGCTGACCAATGCGAGTCACCTACACCCGCGACGGCGTGCGAATCGAACTTGACGGCGACCGCCTCCGTGCGTTGCGCGTTGATCGTGGCCTTACGCTTGCGGGTGTGGGTGACTCAATCGGTCGGACAGCCGCCGCTGTTTGCTCACTTGAGCACGAGCGGTGGCTCCCCACCATCGAGACATGCGACGCGCTGGCCTCACTCTTTGGGCGCGACCTCGCACGCACTGGCGCTATTCGCGTCGTCAGGGATGGCAAGTGATCGACATCGTCCTACCCATCAAAATCACAAGCCCCGCCAACGGCAGCCACGGCCATTGGGCAGCCGACGCAAAGCGCCGCAAAGACCAGCGCACGATCACAAAATGGGGCCTGATCCCTCTGGCAAAGCCTGCGCTCCCTGTCGTCGTCACGCTTACTCGCATCGGCGTGTGCGACCTCGACAGCGACAACCTTGCAGGCGGCTTCAAGTCGGTGCGTGACGAGGTGGCCGCATGGCTTGGGTGTGGCGACAGCACACGCGACCCGATCACCTGGGTGTATCAGCAACAGCGCGGCGAGCGTGGTCAGTACGCGACGCGCATCACAATGGAGAGCAGCACATGAACAAGACAGAAGACAAGAACGGCAGTCACGCAATCATCGGTTTGTTTTTCGTTGGCGACGTGGGCAACCGCAAAGGTCATCAGGGACAGGTCCTGTCCTACGTCGTCAATGGGTTTTATTTGGTCCAATTCTACGGATGGTCATTTGGCGATCCGACTAACTGTGCCGTTGTGCCGTTGACAGAATTGAGCACCGCAGCGTTCTATGATGACCACGCCGAATGGGTGGCCGCTGGAGAGGCACTTTCGGCCCGCAATTATGCGATTGCCAAGGCAGAAGCTGCAAAGGCTGAAGTCCGATGAGCATCATCTATCTGGACGTCGAAACAATCCCAGCCCAGCGCCCCGACGTCGTCGCATGGATGGCTGCGCAGTCGATGGCGAAACGCGAGCCCCACGCCGACGTCGACAAGACCTACCGTGCATCGTCGTTGTCACCGACGCTCGGAGAACTTGCCGTCGTGTCCTACGCGCTCGACGACGGCGACCCGTTCGTGTTCACTCGTGACATGTCGTCGCCGACAGGCGAGCGCGACCTTGTGCATCGTGTCGCCGAGGATCTACGCGACCTCGACGAAGAGGTACGCATCCGTAGGATCGTCGCCCATAATGCAGCCTTCGACCGCACGATGCTGCGCACGCGAGCCATGGTGCATGGTGTGAAGTTGCCCTACGGTGTCCACGCCCTGAATCTCAAGCCATGGGACAGCCCCTGGTACTGCACGCTAGAGGCACTGCGCACCGACTATCGCGGTGGCGCGAGTCTCGATGCTGCGTGCGTGGCGTTCCACGTCCCGCTCCTCAAGGGCGACATCGACGGAAGCAAGGTCTGGGACGTCATCTGCGCTGGCCGCATCGACGACGTGGCCCGCTACTGCGCCGACGACGTGCGCCGTGTGCGCTCAGTGTATCGAGCGATCATGGGGGTTATGTGATCACCTCCATCTTCAATTTTCTCGGCGTCAACCTCGCCACCCTCGACGTCGTCGTGGTGCCGCTCGACCAATGGCATCGCGTCTTCGAGCGGGTGCGACGCGCTGAAGCGCGAGTGCATGACCTAGAACGGCAGATGGCCGCGATGGAGCAATCCCATGTCCGCTGATCTCCGCCTTGGCCGATGGCAGGACGTGCTCGCCGATGTCGAGTGTGACGCGCTGATCTGTGATCCGCCGTATTCGGCGCGGACGCATGATGGGGCGCGCGCCATCACCGCAGACGGCATCGTCGAGGGCGTCGGCCAGTATGCGCACCTGACCGACGACGACGTGCGCGAGTTGGTCGCCGCGTGGTCTGACCGGTGCCGTGGGTGGATGGTGTTTGCGACTGACGATGTCATCGGGCCAGTGTTCCGCGACGCTGCTGACGCCGCAGGGCGCTACGCCTTTCCACTGCTGCCGGTGCTGCAGCAGCAGCCCCGTGTGTGTGGCGACGGCCCTTCGCAGCACGGCCACTATCTCGCCGTCAGCCGGCCACGTCGCCGCGAGTTTCTGTCATGGGGCAGCCTTCCGGGCTGGTACGAGGCACCACGGGAGAAGGGCGAGATTCGCGGAGCCAAACCCATCGGCCTCATGTCCGCCATCGTCCGCGACTACAGCCGCCCTGGCGACCTCGTCTGCGATCCGTTCGTCGGCAGCGGCACGACGGCACTTGCCGCACTGTCGGAGGGTCGCCGATTCGTCGGCAGTGAGCAGAAGCCCGAGCATTACGAAATCGCTCGACGACGCCTCGACCGAGGCTATACACCCACGATGTTTTGAAGGAGACACACCATGCACGACACCGAAGCACCGACGATGACGGACGCAGAACGAGCGGACAAAGCAGAGCGCCAATTGTTTGAGGTGGGCATCCAGCTCGTCGCAGCGCAGGAGCGGCTACGGCTGGCGAGCGAGACGATCGATGGCCTGTCCATGACGGCGCTCATCTGGGCGGGGGTCTCCAACAAAGTCGCCGCGAAGGCCGACATCAAGCATGTGCGCGAGGCGTGGGACACCGTCCCCGGCGACGCGCTCCCTCCCACGTCACCCGCTGGCGAGTCGGCCCCAGCCAGCGGGAGCACCCCGGCCGCATCGTCGGCGACGTCCTCCGTCTCGGAGGTGGAGGGGAGTCGCTGCGCACACTGGACGACCCGTGGTGACGTGCTGGCGAGG
>Ga0209229_10001249_pt1 | contig 10483 bp, 10 predicted proteins | sample SanBayMetagenome_FD_187466 | JGI IMG/M metagenome (GOLD analysis project Ga0209229, IMG submission 187466) | Freshwater and sediment microbial communities from dead zone in Sandusky Bay, Ohio, USA (SPAdes) (version 2) | ecosystem: Environmental > Aquatic > Freshwater > Lentic > Sediment... | reverse complement strand
TGCGGTAGCCGAGCAGGCCGGAAAAAATCTGAAAATAGTTGAAGTAGCCGTTGATCCGGAAAAATAGAGTCGGTAACTGATAAAAATCATAATGAAATGAAAAGAGGGAGTATAAATCATGAGCGTAGTTAAAACTTTACAGGAGCGGATCGAGGAATTGGAAAAGCAGAGGAAAGAACTGGTTCAGTGGCGGAAGAATGAAATATTTGAGGTAATAAATGCCAATGGCGGCATTTGCCTGGACAATAGGTTACTTGCAGGTCTGGCGATTTATGCCTCCATGGAAGAGAACAGGAACGATGCTTTTCTTGAAAAGCTGAAAGAGATTGGTTCAAAGGCAACGTTTCCCGGTAGGAGGAAGAAACCGGATGCGAAACCTGGTAACCAGAACGGATAAAAAAATAAGGTATTTTGCAATGTTAAAAAAGAATGAATCCATTTTTGAGAGGAAGAGCGATGCCAGGAAAAAGATCATGTTAGGCGGTTTGCTGGTTAAGGCCGGTTTTGGTCATATGCACCCACAGGATGCAAGCGTACTATACGGAATGCTCCTTGATTGCAAAAGAGTATTGAAGGAGAAACCGGAATTGATGTCCAGGTGGAGGAAAATGGGGAAGGCGTTACTAGCAGGTAAAAATGATAAATTTATGAAACCGGAGCAGAAAGGGAATGAAACATAGACCGCAGATACCGGTCTATAAGCAGGGGAATCTTGGCGGATGCTTCCTGTTTATAGACCTAATCGACCTAAAAAAAAGGCAGATAGCGATTTTAATAATAGCTATTTTCATACCTGTTTCAGGAGATGCCAGTCTGACATGCAAAGGCCGGTTTGTCAATCCGATAACTGACGTTTGCTGGAGCTGTTTATTACCTATTTCAATCGGTACTCCCCCTACCGGTATAGAGATCGGTAAGGGATCAGCGCCGAAGAAACGGGATACTAGAAACCCTAAAAGTCCTATCTGTATCTGCAGCAAAGGAACTCCTCCGATACCTATACCCGGTATTTCCATAGGCTTCTGGGAGCCGGTACGTCTTGTTGATATTACAAGAACGCCGTATTGCATGGTAAATCTCGGTGGAGTCATGCTTGGCTCCGATATGCGAAAAGTTAGCAGTTACAATAGAAGCTATGGGAACAGAACTGCACATAATAGCTTCTATCATGTTCATTATTACATATATCCGCTTATTTATTGGCTTGAACTGATCACCGATTTTGCTTGCCTTGAGGAATCTACCTTTGATGTTGCTTACATGAGTGAATATGACGTTACCTGGAATGATGAAAAGCTACAGAGTTTGCTTAATCCGGAAAGTATACTGTTTGGCAATATGCTAGCTCAGGCTGCATGCGGTCTAGACTGCGGAGCAGCTACGTTTAACTTACCTGACGATAGCATGTTCTGGTGCACGGGGTGCTGGGGTAACATGTATCCGTTTAGCGGCGCAAATGCGGATCATATCGGCGGCGTCCAGAATAGCTCATTACTTACTACCAGGATACTGGCTAAAATGCACCGGATAGGTTTGGCTCAGGAAACTTCAACATCAGACGGCTCAATGAATGGAGCGATTTGTCGCAAGTCCAAGGCTCCAAAGATTAAAAAGAGCCAATACAAATTACAGATGGTAAATCCGGCAACGACTTCTTCAGGTATAGGTTGTTGGCCGATTGGATTATCCGACATGTTATATAGTTCATTTAAAGAATATCCGTATGACGGTCAAGATTGGGGGTACTTGATATGGCGCAAAAAAAATTGCTGTTTATGGTAACGGTACTAATTTTTATCTTTTCCTTGGTAAATACTAATGCAGAAGCTGGGGAGGAGTTATTAGCAGAGAAGGTAGCGGTAGCGGATAGAGAGGGATTTAAAGGTCTTATAGAGAAATCACGGGAAATTGTAATGGGTACTATCGCTGAAAAATACAGAGAGTTACTTATGCTAAGGCAGCAGCAGGATGGGTTGACAGAGCATAATAGTTTAAGGGGCCTTGATGAGCAAGGGCGTAATTATAGAGACTCGGCTACCCTAAAAGTTTTTGTCAGCAGTAGTATGAGTACGGAGCTACTTAAAACTTATGTCAAGGAGGCAAGGCGCTATGGAGGAGTGCTGGTATTTAACGGCTTGCCGGATAACTCCTGGGTAAAGCTGAATAATATGATAATGGAAATAGTAGAAGATCAGGAAGGAGTAGGAATACAGATTGATCCTGAGGAATTTGATAGATTTAACATTAAAACGGTACCTGCCTTTGTACTTATTAAAGAATCCGACTGGATAACAGGTACATCTAAAGAAATGGCGGAAGATAGGGTTATCTATGACAAGGTAACGGGAAATATCGGCACCGAAGCTGCATTACGTTTATTTGCTGAGCAAGGAGAATTAGGTGCTATGGCGCAAGCAAAATCGGAGAATGCGGGGAATGATTAGGATTGGAGTTAAATTAACAATGATTTTGTGTATTTGGTTATTGGAGGTAACTGTTTATGGAGGTTATGAAGATCCTGTGGCAAAAACTAATATTAATCCGAAAACGGATTTATTTGAGAATGAGATAGAGGATTACGGTGCTTTTGAAAGCCGAATGGGCTCTTTAAAGGCACAAGCGGTTGAAGGCGTTAATATCCCCGGCAATCTTGAATTGATAACGGATAAAACGAACGACGAAATTAAAGCCGCAGCAGGTGATTTAAGTACTATCAGGGCAACGGATTTAGAGGCAAGGGGAAGGGAAGAGGTACTAAGAACGGGTATGACGGAGTTACATGTTGATTATACAAATCCGTTAAATACCGAGCATCAAAAAGATGCATCCCGTATTGCAGAAGCTTCCGGAGATCTACTTAAAACACTGACTGAATTATTCAAGGAGTTTGGAATAGATTGCAAAGCCGTCAAGGGTAACACGGTAATAGAACCCGAGTATCATATCGATATTAAAAAAGAGCAGATAAAAGATACCGTTTATGCCAAGACAATGTGTGAAGAGCCAAGAAACAGATACAACTGTCATGACAGTCTGACACTACGCTGCAGCAGAAGAGGCACGGCATGGGGACCGTGGCAAAATAGGACAATGGTTACGACTTTTGGAGCAACACCTAGGCATTGGTGGACTGTAGGAAGACATACCGATTCAACTTATCATGGAAGAAACGGTCACGGTCTTAGTTGTGGCAAATGGACGATCAACTCTGCCTATAGTCAGGAAATGGCAACATATATAGCAGGTATGATCAGTGCTAGACCTGAGCAGGTTTACGTCGGTTATCAGAACATAGTACTTGTGCCTGCTCCAAATCGCGGTTCAGTTAATGTGGATTTTAGCAATTGCCATTTAGCGTGGATTGGTACTTATATTGATGTAGTACCTGTTCGGGTAACATTCCATTACCAATATAGGGATGGATACCCTATATGCGAGCAATGGTCGGAAGATTGGAGCGAGGCATGCATAATACAATAAAAAATATAAGCTCTATTCTAACGATCTCTACCTTCTGGTTAATGCTAATCTTTGGCAGCACTGAAGTTGTAATAGCAGGCAAGAGATTTATATCAAGCCATTCTTGCAGTGATACCGGTAAGATTTGCGTAAGCGGAGCCGCTACGCGCAACATAGACGGCTTTGACGTATACCGTGATTGCTGGGAGTGGTCTTATACTAAAACCTGTAATTATCCAAGTAAGAATAACTGCCGGAGTTATAGCGAGTGTTATTTTGTAGCAAACGGTAACTGCCTACTTTTTGATAGTCAGGGTAATTGCGTTAATCAGGAGCGGGAATTTTCCTGTAAATCCTGGGAGCCCGGAGTAATTGAAAACAAAACCGTCAGGTATGATTTAACGCAAAAAGACGGTCAGGAAGGACTGATCTGCAAGGGTATTCCCTGTATGGATGGGAATTGTATAGATAAAAGTTATTTAACAAACGGCGAGATGATGGATTCAATATCGAAGCTTTATGCTTTTAGCAAGATGAAGCCTGATAGGGATGGAAATTTCAGTTTATTTCAAGGGTCAGGCCTACACTGCTCTAAAAAAATGGCCGAATATACGAATTGCTGCCGAATAAACATGAAGGGCTGGGGAAAAGAATTCGGGGCAAGGTGTAATAAGGATGAGCAACTGCTTGCAGATAGCAGGTCAAAAAATTTATGTGTTTATGTAGGTAAGGAAAAAATAAAGTCGCTAGGAGTAACTACCGTTGTTAAACATCATTTCTGCTGCTTTGGCAATATGCTAGATAAAGTGGTGCAGCTGCAAGGTAGAAAGCAACTTGGGCTAAACTTCGGTAGCGGAGGCGCGCCTAATTGCCGTGGACTGACTCTTGAAGAAATGCAGAAGATAGATTGGGAGCAGGTGGATTTTACGGAGTTCATTGAGGATTTCAAAGGAAAGTTTTTTGGTAAATATCAGTCACCTAACCCTGATGAAATTGCAGGAAGAGTCAATAGCTCAATGCCGGGCATTAGAAAGGGCAATGATGATCCTTTAGCCCCGCCGAGTAATACGACCGGCTGGAGTAGCAATATACCGGATGAGCTGGAGGATTAAGGGCGCCTGATGAAAAAAATAACCTGCAATATTGCGATGTTTTTACTGATTGGATTAACGGTATTGCCTTCTATGGCTTTAGCTGCGCCAGGCTTTTTTGAGCAACGTTACCGTGGCTGGTTATGGTTTGAAGAAAAGGAAGCGCTATCCGGTTTAAAGGAAAGAACAAGTACCCAGAACAACGAAGAAGCTTCTGAAGAAATTACGGTAGAAGAGGCAAAGGTTGAAGTTGAAAGCATAATAAAAGAGCTGGAAGATTTGCGTTATGTCTATTTGGCCAGGCCAAATTACAAGACGCAAAAAGCCTACCGGGACAAATTGGGTGAGATCATGGATAGGGGAATAAGGATGCAGCAATTATGGGACGAGCAGAACTTCATCGAACCGGAATATCGTGATCTGGTTAATTCCCCGGAAAATGTATTTGCCGTAAAACTCAATAGAAAAATCAAGGCTCAAGGCCAGAAGGAAATAATCAAGCAATTTGCCAAAGATTATGAACTGGTATTTTTCTTTCGGAAGTCCTGCCCACGGTCGAGTGAATTTGAGCCTGTACTGAAATCATTTGGGGATACGTATCAGATTAAAATAGAAGCCGTTAGTGTGGACGGCTCAGAATCAGAATATTTTAGGGGGAGTAGCACAGTTAGTGGGGACCTGATTGAGAAACTCGGTATATCAGCAACACCGACGGTAATAGCAATAAGAAAGGATGCAAGGAAAGCGTTTGAGCTAATTAGGGGATTTGTTACTTTATCGGAGCTGGAGGAAAATACTGTCAAAGCCTGGCATATTATTGAAGAAAAAGGCATTAATGTCGGGGTAGGTAGATGATAAAGATTTTAAAAACATTAATTGCTAGCGGGTTATTAATTGTAATTAGCACAGAATCATATGCTAGCGGGCTGAACAAGCTGCTTAAATTCATCGATCAAAGCGGCGGCATGTCCAATTATAATGCTCCTGCTATTATCCGGGATCAACAGGGAGGGTTTATGACCGGCGGTTCCCTGCAGATCCGGGGCGCAAGACCCAAAACATTACAACCGGCACATGTTCAGTTACCCAGTTTTAACTTTGATGCCTGTAGGGGGTCAGGGGATTTCAGGTTTGGAGGATTAAGTTTTATCAATTCAGCTGAGTTCTCATCTTTTATGAAAAAGCTGACGGCCAGCACCGGTGCTTATGCGTTTAAAATGGCGGCAAAGAGTTTCTGTCCGCAATGTGAGAACATTATTGCCGAGTTTGAGGCAATAGCAAGGGATATAAACAATTTCAATCTGGAGCAATGCGGGCTTGCCAAACAGCTAGCCGGTGGATTAGTAGGGCAACTTGAGGCCGGGCAGGGACAGAGCTGTCTTATGCATAATGCGGTAAAGAAAAATGGTAAGGATTTATCAGAGGCACATAAGCTTTGTGCAAATGGAGCTTCTCCTTACGGTGATCCCGGCGATACTGAAGAACTTGCCTCATTACTTGGGGATAATTTCAATCTGGTCTGGAAAGCACTTAGCAAAGGTAGTTCTGATTCGGTAGAATTCAAGGAGTTAATGATGAGTGTTGCAGGGAGTCTGATTGCCACAAAAATAGAAGGAGGATTAAGCCTCAAGCCTCTACCTTCGCTGATTGTTGATTCATCTTTTCTTGAAAAATATATCGGTACTAAAGGAGAATCGAGCAGGGTAGAAATGTATGTTTGTGATGAGAAGAAAAAATGCCTTGATCCTAAGGTAGTGGTAACAACATTAACGGTGAAGGATACGTTATACGGTAAAATCGGTACTATACTCGATAGCCTTGTTGATAAGGTAGAAGAAGATGCCAAAGATCCTATTTTAAGTGACGAGGAAATGGCTTTAATTGAATATTCCTCAATTCCGATCATTCCTCTTATCCAGCAGGAACTTTCCAGGCACGGTGATAAGACAAACATTTTCCTGAGAAACGCGGAATTCATCGATGTAATCTGTTATGAGGTGATGAGCGGATTTTTTGAAGGGATTCTGCATAAAACTCTGAAAGAAGTAAGAGCTCTGGAATTTGCCCAGGTTGATAGCGGAAAAATAGAGAGATATCTCGATACGGCGCAGGAAGTACTATCGATGCTGCGTCATACTAAAGAACATGCTTACAGCAGGTTGGTAGTGATCATGCAGGCCAAAGAGAGACTCCGCCAGCAGGAAGCTGAATTTGATCTTATTTTTGAAAAACTGGGGGCCTAAAAGATGACGCTTGATCTATCGATTTTTACATACGGCTACGGAGATGCCATGTACTATATTCTAAACGGTATTGCGATGATCATGAACAAGAAAGGCTTTATGGTGATGATCAGGAGTGTTGCCGTTGTAAGTATCATGATATCAGCAGTCGTATGGTCGACTAATCGTAGTATGGGAATCAGTGATCGTCCCGTAGTCATCAGGATCATGGCATTATATTTTGTCATTAACGGACTCTTGACGCCCAAGATGAGTATAAAGATGGAGGACAGGGTTTCAAAGAATATTGAGGTAGTAGATAATTTACCGTTTTTGTTTATTCCGGTCGGTTGGCTTGAAAGCGTTGGGGATATGCTAGCGGGCGCTTTAGAGCAGGCAATAAGGCCGGTGAAGTCCGATACCTTTGAGTATCGCAATTATGGACTGGCATTTGGGGCACAGATGCAGAGGGAGTCAAAAAACTGGCGTATCAGATCGCCGGAGTTCAATCGAAACATGCATAATTTCCTGGATAAATGCGTAAAATACACTGCCGGGATTGGTCACAAATATACGGTAAATGATTTACATAACTCCCCTGATGCATGGAAACTGGTTAGTGAAAATGCCGGTGGTATGACCAGGGTAGGTTTTGTTGTCGGCGGTAAGTATCAGAGCATGAAGTGTCATGAAGCGGCAAAACTAATAGAAGAAAGATATTTTCCTGAGGAATATGAATCAATAATCGGTAGGTATGCAAATTCATTATTTGCAAGAGCAAGTGACCTTGAACCAAGCAGGCGACCATATGATAAGGAACTGGCGAAAAAGACCTTTGCCTCGAATCTGGAAGCGGTATTTTCAGGATTTGCCGAAACCGGAAATGCCAAGGATATTATTATCCAGCAAATGATGCTCACTGCCATGGCTAACAAAAACAGCGTCAGTAAATACGGAGTAGCAACGGCAAGAGCAAGTCAGGATACGATCTGGGCAATTACGGCGGAGCTGGCACAGGATACGCTACCGATACTGTTTACCCTGGTAAAATGCATGCTTTATGCATCGGTGGTACTTTTGGCACCGATGATGTTACTACCCGGAGGCCTTCGTTATTACCGAACATTTCTACTCGGCGTATGTTCGGTGCAGTTATGGCCATTTTTCTACGCAATACTGAATATGTTTGTAGAGATGTATACTAGTATCAGCATTTTCGGTCTTGATAACGGGATAATAAATTATACGACTTACAGTCAGGTAGGTCATAGTGCCGATAGGATAGCAGCAATAGCTGGTAGCATGCAGATAATGATACCCTATATTGCATATCAGGCGGTAGCAGGTTCTGCCGGAGGTCTTATGCATTTAAGCGGTCAGGTAATGGGGCAAAGCGCTGCTTCAACTGCGGCAGAGGAACATGTCAAAGGTCGCAGAAGTATTAATACCGTAGCCATTGATACGATGCAAAGGGCGACTCAAACGGCCTTTAAAACTGATTTTAACCGGCAATTATCAATGGGTAGTTCGGCAATCAGTCAGCTAGACGGCTCGCAGGAACGTATTACGCCGGACGGTCATATCCATCATTTAACGGGAGCCGGTCTTAACCTTGGTAGTTATACCAATAAAATAGATTTCCGCGGTGAAAAACTCAGTTCCGATCAGCGAGCATTCAATGAGGAACAGCGATATATCAGCAGTAAAGGCATGCAGTTAAATGACGTGCAGGCTGTTCAAGAAAGCTCGATGGAGAGTTATATTACCCAGCTGGCAAAACGTGTTGATAGTGGTGAAAGAATAAATTTTGGTACTCTCGGTAAAGACGGTCTGGTTCTTGAAAAAGCGGTCAATTATGAACTAGCACACGGGGATCAGTATACATACGCAAAAAATCAATCTAATGCGTTAAAAGGTGATGTTACAGGTAAACTGGATGCAGGTACGACTATCGGTAATATGGTTAAGAAATTACCGATTCCCGATAAAGTGGGTGAATATGCCGGTAAACTTCTGTCTAAAACCCTACCTTTTGATCTTAGTGCTTCCTTAACGGGAAGTGCTGAGCTTAGCAGTACAAACACTCAGGTACTACAAAAACACTATAACATCAACGAAGGGGATCACTGGCGTAGCAATAAGGATGCCATAACGGAAGTCGCCAAAAATACCGATTTTAATAAAAGTATCGGTATAAATCATGAGTTGACCGATACTATTACTTCTACTTCCGAGAAGGTCAAAAATCTGACTTCTGAGATCGGGCTACATCACGAAAGAGCGGAGAATATATCAAATCAGATCCAGCAGGTGGAATCATTCGGCGAGACCTTTAACATCGACGGTACTCATAAGGTAGAAGAGCGATTGAAAGCCATGGGTCTAAAGAGTAGGGAGGCACATGATTTAATAGAGAATCCGACATCGGCAACTCCGCAGCAACGTAGGCAATTAAATGAAGCTAAGAGAGAGGTAGCAGGGCAGTTATTCGGTAGCTTATACGGAGTGCCAAATAGAGTACCTGAGGTAATTAGCGTAAAGGAACAGAGCATCGAAACAAAATATGACAGCGAATCTGCTGCTTTAAAGAAAAAAGGGGAACAGGAGATTGCAGCAAGAAAAACCGCAGAGCAGGCTGCGTTAAACAATAGGGCTCAAGCAGAAGGTCTGCATAAAAGCAGGATACAGAATCAGCTTGATACGAATGAAAGAGATTTAAACAGGAAGCACAAGAAAATGACGCAAGAGGTACAAAGTCAGGCAGGTAAGAAATTAACTCAGCTCAAAGACAGACAAACTAAACAAGCTAAAGCAGTGCAGGAAGCAGAGAGTAATAGATATACTACACGTCTTGCCGGCAGAAAGTTGCCGAAAGAGTAAGGGATTATTTGTGCATGCGGTGGTAAATATTGCTTATCAAATAACTATGTGATGGGGAATAATGTAGTTCTTTATTTAAATCACTTCCAGTTGGGGTATGAGAAATTTTTTTATCGTTTGGTGTATACCAAACTTCATAATAATCCCAGGCTTTGGCATTAAAGAAGGCGGAGATTGGAATGTTGTTTTTTATGAAGTATGACATTGGTAACCCAAGGAGAGCAAATAAAATCACGGTACCTGTAAGCAACTCCGGTTGAAATATATAAAGTATAATAGGTAGAAAAGTAATAATTATAATCAACCAGCTTTTAACATAATCAAATTCAAAAGGTAAGTGCATGGAAAGTGATTCTCCCTGTTTATTAAAAACTTTTACTTCCGTTAAAGGAGTATCTTCTTTGCTAGAAGGATCAAAATATATGTTATTAAATTTAGCTAGTATATACGGTACTAAGGTAAAGGAGCTAATAAGGCCCCAAATAGTACCATTCTCAAAAATATTATTACCGTACTCCAAAGACATATATACAGACATGGGCATAGCAACCCAGGTCAGGACATTCCAGAAATTATCGATTGATATTATTGATCTTTTTGGAGAATCACTCATAAGTACCTTCCGTTACTTTAGGTTTGAATTGCATCATTGTATTGTCTCAAAATTTCTAATCTTTTGCAAATGGATTAAGTTTACCTGTATGGGTTTTCTAGTTCTGTTGTGTGCTCATTACGCTAATGCGGATGAGACTGAGCTTATACCCTTAAAAAATGAGCTTAAAGAGTTAATTACCGAGCAGGAAGAACGAAATAACATACCTTCAGGATTAT
>Ga0209229_10001246_pt1 | contig 10489 bp, 11 predicted proteins | sample SanBayMetagenome_FD_187466 | JGI IMG/M metagenome (GOLD analysis project Ga0209229, IMG submission 187466) | Freshwater and sediment microbial communities from dead zone in Sandusky Bay, Ohio, USA (SPAdes) (version 2) | ecosystem: Environmental > Aquatic > Freshwater > Lentic > Sediment... | reverse complement strand
GGCGAACGCCGTGAGCTTCGGGGCCACGACCTGATCGATGAGCGCCGGGGTCGCATCAGCCTGCTTCTCACCGAGGGTGATCATCAGGTTGGTGACGAGCGAACGCATCGGGACCGCAAGCCGGTACGCCGTGGCGTTCGGGCCCTCGCGCGGGCTCGGGTACGCCTGGTTCGTGTTCTGGGTGTGCATGAGCGAACCCAGAGCGGTGGTCGTGTCGCCGTAGAGATCCTGGTCGTTGTAAACACGACCCGGATCGATGACGCCGGTCAGGCTGCCCATGTAGAGCTTGGTGATCTTGAGGTCACGGCCGAGTTCGCCGGAGTTGCCGACGCCCTGGCTGGTGACGACGCTGTCACGCCAGACCGGATCGAGGCCGGCGAGGAACACCTTGAGAGACTTGTTGAGAACTTCCTGGATGCGGTTGGACTGCCGGTCGAAGATCGAGCCGGTTGTTGCGAATGGCATGTGTGTTGCCCTTTATGTCAGATTGCGGATTCACCGGGAGACGACGCCAAGGCCCGCTTGATGGTGTCCGAGGCGAATGCCTTGACGTCCGACTCAACGTCGGTCAAGGACATCCCAGCCTTGTACTCAGGTGCGGGGATTGGCTTGCTGCGCAGAATCTCCTGCGCGTCGAGTCCGGAGACCGTTTCCGACGACCGACCGAGCTTGTCGATGTCGCCGATTACCGACCGGAAAGTGCCCACGACGGGCTCAACTGCCTTCTCGACCTCCTCGGACATCCATGCGTCCTCGAAGGTTCCCGCAGTGGCACGACGAGCCTGCATGCGCTCCAGAGCCCGCTGCTCGAGTTGTGCTCGAAGCGTCTGCTCTGCCTGCTTCACGCCTTCGTCGCCCCGAGTACTGCGGGCGCTCTCGATAAGCCTCTGGAAGTCCGCATTGCTTTTCAACGCGGTATCCAGTTGGCGGTTCAGGTTTTCGCGGAGCTCACGCACCCGCATCTTGTGGAGCTCAGCCCGCTGGGCCTCGAGCTCTTGCCGAAGGATCTGTTCACGTTCTGCGGTCATGGTGTCCTCTTGTTCACCCCCACTGGAATCTTCGATGTCCTCGTTCTCGTCCGGCAGGTCGGGAAGCTCGATCTCCTCGACCTCATCCGGTTCCTGGGCGGGTGCCTGGCGGGTGGCCTCCAGGTACTTGCCGATCTGTTCGTCTTCGTAGCCCAGGTTCTCGAGCACGTTCCGGATCGCGTTCTCGCGCCGGTCCTGGGTGATGCCCGCCTGGAACAGAACGCCGACCTCCTGGAGATCCTTCTGCAAGGTGTCGTTGATCTCGACTGCTTCCTGGAGGTCCTTGCGGTTCTGCATGAGGTCCGCCAGCGTGACCTCGGTTCCGTCTTCGAGCGTGATCTTGGTCGTGGGGTCCATTTACATCCCTTGCATCGGAGCCATCTGCGGCCCAGGAGCTCCCTGCTGGAGACCCTGTAGCTGGGCCATCTGCTGGTCCAGTCGCCCCAGCATAGCCATATCGTCTGGATTGGGAAGGGCGTTCGGAAGTACCAAGCCCATAAAGCTCATGAGGGTCTTGTGGTACTCAATGAAGGCGTTCTGCACCTCGGCCGACGCCACGGCCATGGTGGGTCCAGCCATGAACGAGTTGAGCACCCGGATTTGCATCTCGGGCTTCGTGGTCTGCGGCGTCAGCACCACCTGTCCCGGGCTCTTGCCGTCACCGTAGAGGAGCAGGCAGTTTCGCACAACGGACTCGTACGCGCTCTGATGCTCGTCGGTCCACATCGCGAAGTCCAGGCCCTCCTTCAGCGCGAACAGCATGAAGGTGTCGGGGTCGATCTGGAACTGCTGCTGGAGCTGGAGGGCCTCCTGCTTGCGGGCCACCTTGCTTCGCGGGTTGATGTCCTTGATCTTGAACGACAGCTGCCCGAGCGACGGCAGTGGGTTCTGCTCGAAGCTGACAGCCATCGTCTCCGGATCCACCACGACGCCGGCCAGGTCGAGGGTGAGCTGATCGACCGTGAACGTCTTCGGGCTGAACACGACCTCGCGCACCGTGCCCGCCAGCACCGCCCGGTAGCAGTCACCCCACGCCTGCTGCACACCGGCAGTGGGGGTATTCATGGCGCGGTTGACCTGCTCGTCCAGGAACTGCAGGCCAGTGGCCGAGTCCACCCGGCCCTTCTCCGCGATCAGGTCGCGGATCGGATTGAGACGGTCGATCTGCTGGACCGCGAACGCGCTGATCTTGCCGGGCACGTCGCCCGAGTTGAACGGCGTGATGTTGAACGGACGGAAGCCCTCGCTGATCGGATCGGGCTCCCACGGGAACACCCGCAGTCCCTTGCCGACGTCGCGCAGCATCGTGTTCGCGTTGAAGGATCCGTGCGGCAGAACGAGGACACCGTACCGATCGATGTCGTGCACGTTCTTGAAGAGCTGCTTCTGGAGCTTCTCGGCCTCGCGGCACAGAGGGAACAGCAGGTCGAAGACGCCGGCTCCATGGAAGGTGCCGTTCTCCATGAACCGGGCGAACCCGATCGGACAGTAGACCTCGCGGCCGTCCAGGTCCTCGTCATGGATCACGTACTCGCCGCTCGTCACCACGTAGCGGGTGACGGTGTCACGGGGACCCTTGAGCCAGAGCTCACGGACCTTGACGACCTCGAGCGCATCGTACTTCGGATCCGACCCCGTGACCTTGCTGTCGGAGTACTCCACGTTCGATCCGAGGGTGTACTCGTTGGCGGTCTGCTGCTCGAAAGTCTCGCCCGGCTTGATCGTGTAGAACTCGAGCCGGTCCTTGTTGCGGGTCACCTTCGGGCCGAACACGTCCTTCAGGTACTCCATCGAGACCATGCGCTGCCTGAGCAACCCGCGCTGCTTCGTGTAGTCCTGGGTCAGGCTCGGGAACGGGAACAGCTCCATGGGGTGCACGACCTCAAGGTCGGCGGTCATGCCCACCGTGGGGTGGTTCACCATGTGACCGGTGATTCCGCACGAGCCGAGGAGCGCGAAGATGTGGTTGAACTGCGGCACCACCCGTTGCAGCTGGTGCTCGGAGACGACCTGGTCCAGCATGATCTGCGCGATCGAACGCTGGCGGATCGAGCTCAACGAGGAACCGACGCGCTGCACCAACGGCCTGTAGTCCAAGGACGACAGGCGGCCGGAGATCTTATCGACCGCGCTCAGGAGCTCGCTCGACTGGAACTCCATCTTCTCCTCGTCGTCGAGGTACGAGTAGCGGACGGTGCCGCTCACCGGGTCGAAGACGTCAAACTGCCTGGCCCCCATCATGTAGTACAGGGCCACCAGCCACGTCGCCCGGCGGTACGACAGGCGGTTCTGCTCCCGTTCGCAGTGCTCGTCGATGATCCGAGCCAGCATCATCGGGTCTTTGGTCAGCTTGATCGGGTCGGTTGACATGCTTTACCTGGGCCTTCTTGGCCGCATACCCACCAGGGATCATGCGGACGGATTCCTTGACGGGAACATACTGCACGACGGTATCACGGGCCGGCGTGTCCACCCCCACTGAATCGAGTGGGCGGACCTGGACCGAGGGATGCCGGGGACCATTGCCGTAGTAGGAGAGGCAGAGGATCCCTAACCAAGAATCGGAGATTGTGACGGTCTGACCCACCCCGCGATCCAGTGGGGGTTCCTTCTCGACGGCCGCCCCGAAGTACCAGCGGGCCATCGCGTCGAACAGGGATTGGGAGATCGTGTTCTCAGATCTTGTTTGTCTTTGTGGTTGTTGGGTGTGGGGTTCGTGCATCCAGGATCTCGTGGATCTGTTCAGCGGTCAGGCTATCGAGGTTGAGACCTTCGCCAATGTGCCGGCCGTTGTCGAAGAAGTCGCCGTCGCGCAGGCGCTCGAACAGGCTCTTGTCGGCGGCGACCCCAGGCGGCTTGGCCAGACGGCCACGCAGGACGAACTGGGACATGGCGACCGCGTCGATGCAATCGTCCTTCTCAAGGCCGCCGTCCTGGGCCTCGGGGTTGAACGACTCGACTTGGTCGAAGAGGTGGCGCCACGGCAGCTGGGCCCGTCGCCAGAGGGGAAGCTTGATCTTGCCGTGCTCGAACCGGAACTGGAGACCGGCGATCTTGTCCTGCTTCTCCGCCATGCCCGGGTTCAGCTTGACGATCTTGGGCAGGTGGGCCACGCCGGCCATGTCGTTGGCGCGGGTGGAGACGATCGACTGGAGGGCGTTGTAGAGCGAGACGCCCTGGCGGATGGCTTCGGGATGCACGGTCGGGCAGCGCCAGCGATCTGCCATCTCGAAGGTGGCTCGGACCAGCTCGGACTCCTGACCCTGGCGGGCCCAGAGGTCCAGGACAAACAGGTCGTTCTGCGGGGTCACGGCCATCAGGCACACGACCTTGAAGTCGGAGTCGGTGCCCGAGGTGTGTGAGGTGTCCGAGGTCATGAAGGTGCGGCAGTAGGATCGCAGGAAGTCCTGGATCGGCATCTTCCGCAGATCGTGGTTGTCGCCGTTCCGCTCGTACCAGCAGATGTGCGCGGTGGAGGACAGGGGCTGGTCCAACCGGTCGTCGATCTCCTCGTACCACCAGCCGTGCTTCTGCTGGTTGAGTTCCCCGAAGAAAGAGTCGGTGCCATCGCCAGGGGACGCCATGTACTCGGAAGCGAAGTTGGAGCTGCCGATGGTCTCGCGGATCTCCTCGAGCGACAGGGCCTCCTTGAACCGGGGCCGGGTCTTGGCCTTCTCGAGACGCTCCTCCCGCGAAGTCGGCCACATGTCCGGCCAGCAGGACATCAGCTTGCCGTCGTCTTCGATGGCTGCGGGGATCACGAGACGGGCCCAGCGGTTGAAGCGGGCGTCCTTGGCAAGCAGGCCCTCTGGGGTCTCGTCGGTCTGCATCGCATGCCACAGGTAGTGGCGCTTCGACACGAACGTGCCCACCCAGTCCACGCCCGTGTCCGGGCGCGTGACCATGGGGATCACGATCTTGAAGAGCAGCTCGTCCATGTAGGCGCGGAGCACCGACATGGGGGTGGAGGACTTGGGGTCGTACTCGGGGTCGTCAAGCCGGTACCGGCGGGGACGGCCACCACGCTGCTTCGACGATGCGCTCAGGAGCCGGAGCCACGATCCATTGTTGAGGATCATGTGCTCCGTGCTGAAGGAGCCTTCGCCACGGCGGGGGACAATGCGGCCGTCGAACTCAGGGGAGAAGTCGTCGTGGATCCGCTGGTTGTGGATCAGCTGGCGCTTGATGCGCTCACCGACCTCGCGCGCGTTCGGGTGCGTGGAGGTGGCGTACACGAAGGAGTAGGCCGGCCGCGTGATCAGGCGGAGCAGCATGTCCTTGCAGTTGAGGTACGACTTCGCGGAGCCACGGGGCGCGACGGCGGCGGTCAGGCGGTACGAGGCCCACTGGCGCAGGAGGACCCAGTGGAAGTCGGGTGTCTCCAGAGGCGTGTCGTCGTAGAAGAGCGGATTGAAGTCCGCACCATCATCGGGCCAGAGGTAGTAGCGATCAAACCACCATACCGAGGCCACGAGGTTGTTTCCTCGGACCTCAAGATCGTCCTCGTGAAGGAGCCACTGGCGGCATGCGTTGACCCGTGCCAGACGCTGGCCGTCCTTGGTGAGGGTGTCGTAGTCCGGAGGTAGCGGATAGTTGTCGTTACCTTGCTCACGGGTCTGTATCCGCTTGATGTCCATCACTCAGGCTCCGGCCGGTACAGGATCAGCGGCGTACCCGGGCCGACGTAGGCGCACTCGATGTTGAAGCTGAAGAACTCGGCGGCTTCCTCGTAGCCCATCTGCTTCGACAGGATCTCGATGATGCGCTCGGCGTCGTACACGGCGAGGGCGGGTGACCCCCACTGAATCGCGTAGCCGATCAATGCGCCGTCCATGCCGTCGATGAACAGCGCGGCCGGGTTGATGCTTTCGATCTCGTCCTTGATGGCGGGAACGTACGCGACCTTGCGGACCTTCTGACGGAGCCGCTTGATGGTCTCGATGGCCTCGTCGATGGTCGAATGATCATCAGACGGGTAGTACTCCCTCATCACTTCCAGGCGATGTTCGATGTCTCCCACGGGCATGTTCCCTCCTCTCGAGATCGATGGTCGATAGTGTCAGCCCGATCCGCACCATGTCCGCGATGCTGTGGTACCGGCCGGTGGAATCTGAGTACTTGGCGCAGAGCAACCGCAGATCCTTGTGGGTCTGCTCGTCGACCCTCAGGGTCCTACTGGGGGCCCGAGGCACGGACGGACCCCTCTACGTAGATCTGCGACGATGCCAGGCAGCAGAGCGCTGCGAACAGGTTGGTTGGGTTGACGGCGGCCGGTGAGTGGACCCACAGGCGGGAAGCCACCTCGCGCCACTTCTCCTTCAGCCGCGACCCGTCGGAGACACAGAGCTCGTTGCGGATCTCGCGGCCGAAATCGGAAGCCCGGCCAACCACACGATCGAGCTCGATGATGCCCATGTCCTCCAGGGGGATCGCAGCCCATGCCGCGAAGTCCTCGTTACGCATCCCCTGCAGGCGCTGCTCCAGAAGTTCCAGAGTCTGCTGGTGGAAGGACACGTTTCGCGATCCCCGAAGTGCCAGGGAGGTTGAATCCCCGGACCTGGGAGAGGAGTCGGGATTCGGAGCGGGTCTGCTCGATGAGGGTTCCGTCTTCTTCATGGGACACCATTCTAACAGATCCGGTCGAGATCATGCCGTTCACTTCCGCAATTTCTCGTGTACGCCTATGCAATCTTTGTAGGGCGGCAAGCCTTGTGTTGTCCTCGAGGGAATTGCGGGCGATGTCGATGTACATCGAGAACTCCTCCTCGATGTCGAAGCCGGAGCGCTGAATGGCTGCAGCCGCCCCGTCGATCGAGAACATCGACCGGATCACGTCCTCGCCGTTCTCGATCTTTGAGAGTTCACGCTTCGCCATCTTCGCTCCTTGTGAATCCACTGATCGCCAGGCCAGCCGCAAGTGCAGCCACCATGAGCATCGGAACCTTGGGAGCGCTGCGGCCGAGCTGCCTCAGCACCTGCGCGGTTCCCGCCTCGAGGCGCTTCAGGTTCGTAGCGCGACCGGGAATGGCCTCGGACATCTCCTTGGTCACGGGATTGCGGACACTCTTGGCCCCACCCTCCACGGCTGCCGTCACCTTGGATGTCCGCCTCGGTGCCTCGAAGGTCTTCTGCCTCTTGACCCAAGCAACCAGGTACTCGTCTACACCTCGGTCCATGTCCTTGAACCTGAGACGTACGTATTCCAGACGTGGATCTCGTGGATCGTCCTTCAACCAGGAAAGCACATTGGTTCGGATGTCCCGCTTGACCGCATTAAGGTGCTTAGGGCCAAACGGTTCCATATCCTGACGGAACGTCGTCGTAAAAGAGTTATCCACGACTTCTTTGATAACGTCCTTTGAAATGTTGTACTTCGGCAAACTCAATCCCGGAGTTTGGCTTGGAGGTTCCTGATTGAAAACGTCGTCGAGGAAGCCCTCGAGGGCGTTGCGGTAGGCGACGGAGGCTTCAGTGAACTTGGTCTTGGAGGCCACGGCCTTGGCCAACCGGCGCTCCGATTGGGCGACCCGCTCACGGTCGGCCATCACACCCTCGACCAGCTTGCGGCTGAATGGGTTGAGGGTCTGGCCCTTGTTGATGAACTGCTCCTCGAACATGGCTCCCGCCACGTCCTTCTCGGTCTTCAGGCCAAGGCCCGCCAACAAGTGGCCCTGGCCCTTTGTTCCAAAGCCAAGCTCGAGACCCCGGACGTGCTCGGAGAGCGGCGCACCCATGACGTAGGCGGGATCCGGACGAGCGACTTGCAGACCAAGACGCGCTGCATGACGCCCCACTGATCTATCGGCAATCTGCCGGGTCATGTCCATGCTGGCCGACTCAGGCGGTAGATTGCGCCCCATGAGGTACGACATGATCATGTGCGCGTCACGCACATTCAGGTCGGAAGTGGCGATATCTGGATTCGCCAACCCCAGACGGATCGTGGTCCCAAGACCTTGGGTGCTGAACTGCCGCAGTGCGTGGCCGAGAGTGGAAACCTGCCGTTCAAACTCACGAGCGTGACGCTGCTTCAACGGGGGCATTGCCGCCCGGGCCTTCTCCAGGCTGTCCTGGGTCCGACGAAGTTCGTCCATGTATTCCGGGCTATCGACACGCCCGAACCACGGCGTGATCCGCGATTCCAGAACCGGCAGATCCGGATCGAGGCGGACCCGGGTGCCTTGTCCGAACCCGCCCTTGGACATCGGCATCACGTCGAGGGCATACTGGAAGTTCTGTTCCAGCTCCGGCAACAACGTGGTCGCCTTCGTACGGGCCTGCCGGCGAAGCAGCTGCGGGTTGGGGTACTTGAACCCCTTCTCCGGGAGATACATCTCCCCCGGCCGAATCGGACGGTCCAATGATAGTTGGAGTTCTTCGTCCGATTCGGCCACGGGTCACCTCACTTCTTGGGGGCGACCTTCGCCTTGCCACGCATGGCCGCGAAGGGGTTCTTCTTGGGAGCGCCCTTGGCCGGCTTGGCCTTGGCACCCTTCATCATCATCAGCTTGTTCTTCATGACACTCTCCTGTTGGGTTCCGCAACGGGCGGAACATGTTGATCAGATAGTAACTAGTCGCCGCCGGGAAGCAAGATTGAGAGCTTGATCTCCATCTGCTTCGCGGCTTCCTTCTCGGCCTCGCACTCCTCGCAGCCGTAGCCGCACTCCTCGCACTCGCCCTCCTCGTCCAGCTCCTCGCCGCACTCGGGGCACTTCTTGGGGGCGTACTTCGAGGGCCGCTTCGGCTTCCCGTTCAGTGGGGGTAGTTCAGGCATGTCAGCAGTTCCATTCTCGAAGACTTCTGTTGATCCGCGAATTGGGATTGGCAGCGACCTTCGCGGAAGTGAGGCGTTTCTTCATGCCTCCCATGCGGGCACAGAAACTCCTTCGTCGGGATCCGCCTTCGGGCTGCGGAGCCTTCAGGTTTCCACCGGTGGCCCGGTTGTAGGCTTGCCGTCCGGCCTCGTTGAGACCGCCCTCGGGGTTCTTGTGGATCGCCTTGAAGTTGAAGCTCTTCTTGGCCATGGGTTAGGTCCTGGGGTTGAGGAGGTTGAGCATACGGCGGGCGGCGTCACGGGACTCGTCGATGGTGCGCTGCTCGAGCTCGATGCCGTCCATGACGCGGGCCTTGTTGATCTCCTCGATAAGCATCGGGAGATTCTGCTCGATGTACTCGCGCGACACGGAAGTTGCCTGGTGACGGGCGGGCTTGCGGCCTTTCGAGATCTGTTCGCAGCCGGGCGCCAGGAAGTCGGGCTGGCCGAAGCGGCAGGCGGCCCAGAGGCCGATACGGAACATGTGCAGGTTGACAAGCCAGTCCTCGTGGATGTGCAGCATCGGGACGCCCAGCTGCCGGCACAGACGGCGGAACGCCTTCGGGCTGAGCTGGAGCTCGTCGCAGAACCGCGACTCGTGGACCCAGCGGAGCCCGCCGCCCAGGCTGAAGGACATGCCTCGCTTCTTCTTGCTCACTTCTTCCGCCTAAGTACAAAAGCCCGTGGCCCACTAAAATACTCGTCCTCTACGACCGCCTCTTCACGGGCGCCAAGTTTACGCCAAACCCTTTCAGCGTTCGGCATGGTTCCTGATTCTTTAGATGTCCCTGTAGATCCTATGTCTACATGCTTGGCCAGCTCGGTCAAGAATGCAGGATAAAGACCTTTCTTCTGGGCTTGAGGATGTAGGTTTACCCCTGGCCAAACAGGTTGGAATATCCTATTGGCAGGATTCCACATGAAAGCAATTTGACCAGCACTCAAACCAGTGGATGGATCTACGACATTGAAATGAAACATACCTGGTTCAGAGCCCGTGGCTCGAACTGCTTTGAATCCCTGGGGAAGCGGAATGCTTAGAGGGATTTGAGAAGCCTCTGCGGGTACAGGGGCTGGGCTTGATGCCTCAGCCCCTACTGAGGGTTTGCGGTACCCGCCTTGCCGGGGAGAAGGGCTTTGATCTGCGAGGGGATCTGCTTGATCTGCTCTGGAGTCAGGTCCTTGAGATACGTGAGGACGTCGGAGTCGGTGACGGTGCCCTTGCGGTCCTTGGCGAGGAGTGCACGGGTGTCCTCGACGACCTTGGTGCCGTAGGCCTTGAGGGCCTCGATGATGGGCGCGCGAGTCGGGGCCTTCTGACCAGGGGCCGGGGTGGCACGGGGCGTTCTCGTGGTGGCCTGGACGGTGTTGCGGCCCACGGTGGCGCGGCCTACGGTGGTGCCAGTGGGTTCAGCAAGCGGGACCGGGGCCTCGGCTGCGGCTGCGGGTGCGGGTGCGGGCGCGGGGGTTGCCGGTTTCGCAACTTCGGCAAGAGCTGCTTCCGGAGCCGGGGCCGGTTTGGCCTCGGGGGTGCTGGTGGCGGAACGAGCAGGCAGGACGCCGAGATCAGCAAGGGTGTTGAGAATGTCGCTGACTTGATCTTGTTTGCGAAGTTCGCGCACGCGGGCGGCAGACCGAGCTGCGGC
>Ga0209229_10001244_pt1 | contig 10492 bp, 7 predicted proteins | sample SanBayMetagenome_FD_187466 | JGI IMG/M metagenome (GOLD analysis project Ga0209229, IMG submission 187466) | Freshwater and sediment microbial communities from dead zone in Sandusky Bay, Ohio, USA (SPAdes) (version 2) | ecosystem: Environmental > Aquatic > Freshwater > Lentic > Sediment | place... | reverse complement strand
ATTTATCAATGAAGTGCTTGTAATATTGTTGACAGGAATATTGAATTGTGACTCATAACTGGTTACAGGATAATTTGTAAAATAATTTCTAATTTCCTGATTCACCATTACAGGTATCGAATACGTCTTGGATTTGTATTCAAATTGTAAGACTTTTTCAGTGACCTTATCTTGGGGATATGCAGGAACGCTGGAAATTGAAAATCTGAATTGTTTTCCTTTTTCGTGGTTCAGACTCCTAAGATTTAATGATGAAAATTGTATCGACTCAGCGTAATTGAAATCATGATAGTTTATACAAACATAGTTTTCACCCTGATATATTTTCACTGGCAGGTTAAAGATTTCATCATTTGATTTAATATACAATAAAAATGATTTTCCATCCCATCCAACTAATGGCGCATAGCCCAGATTTTCCAGAAGATTTGCTTTTGTCAAGGTATAAATATTGAAATCAGCTGATTTCGGAGAAATTACATTAGCACATTTTCTGATTAGCTGATAGGTTAGCCAGTCAGACAGTTCCATATCTCTCCTTGTTTCTTCAATTATATTTTTTACATCATCTGTTTTACTTCCAATATTATCCATAATCGCATCAATATCAACACTTTCGATATCATTGAATTTCACAATCTCAGGACTTTTATAATAGAATGAAATATTTCTCCCCCAAAAGTCGAGATCAGCTACATTATAAATATCCTGTGCCCGGGCTGAAATAGCCCAAAAGCATATAAAAGTCAGGGTATATATCGTCTTTAAAATGGTCATTTTGCGTCCAACTGTTCTTAAATTTAACAATAAAATAATATTGAAACAAATTTGTTATTAATTCGTGTCTATTGTTAGCTAAATGGCATGTGTTTTTAAATGTATTATTTTTTTGTAAAATCCTGATTTTCTGTGTGTTCATTGTAACAATAGCTTTAGTTTAGTGGAATGTCCAAACCAAATTTTGTACAAAGGGATATCAGCTGGCTGGCGTTTAATGCCAGGGTTTTGCAGGAGGCAAATGACACAACTGTACCATTAAAAGAAAGGATACGGTTTTTGGGTATTTTCTCAAATAATATGGATGAGTTTTTTCGTGTACGTGTGGCAACACTTAAAAGAATGGAGGAGTATGAAACTGGAAAAAAACGGTTACAGATGCACATGGAGGAAACGCCGAGTCTGGTTTTAAATGAGATTCAGCATGTTGTGTTAAAGCAACAAAATGAGTTTGACAGAATCTGGGAGGATATTCAGTTGCAGTTAAAAAAGCAGCATATTCATCTAAAAACCGACAATCAACTTACTGCAGCCCAAAAAGCTTTTGTTATTGATTATTTTGAGAGAAACGTCAGGGCCAACATCATACCTCTCATGATAGAGAGTTTACCAGAATTGCCTTATCTGAGAGATAAAAGTATATATCTTGGCGTAGTCATGCAAAAACATGATTCTGCCTACAAGCAGCAATATGCTCTGATTGAGATACCTTCAAAAGCTCTTGGTAGATTTCTCCAATTACCAACAACAAAAAAGGAAACCCACATAATTCTGCTTGAGGATATTATCAGGGTCAATCTACCGTTTATATTTTCTTATTTTGGATTTGATCATTTTGATGCGCATATCTTCAAGGTAACAAAAGATGCCGAAATTGATCTTGACGCTGATGTGAGTACTTCTCTGGTTGAAAAAATGCAGAAGGGACTAAAAAACCGGCGAAAGGGAAAGCCTGTCAGGTTTGTTTATGATAAGGCAATGAATAGTGGTTTGCTGAATTACCTGATTAAAAAGCTCAAATTAGACAGAAAGTCAAGTATCATACCAGGCGGCAGAATTCATAATTTCAAACATTTTATGGATTTTCCAGATGTATTTACGGATACTTTCAGGAAGATGCAGCCAATACCCCATCCTGCCTTACAAAAGGCCATCAGGGTTACGGACGTGATTGATAACCAAGATATTCTCTTGCATTTTCCATACCACTCCTTTACGGCTATTATTGATTTGTTGCGTGAAGCAGCGATAGATCCAGATGTGCGTTCTATAAAAATCACTGCATACAGGCTTGCATCTGATTCAAAAGTTGTGAATGCGCTTGTAAATGCTGCCAGAAATGGCAAGCAGGTGGAAGTTATGCTAGAGCTGAAGGCAAGGTTTGACGAAGAGGCAAATCTTGAATGGAAAAATGTACTGGAAGACGAAGGTGTTAAAGTGATCATAGGTATTCCTAACATGAAAGTTCATGCTAAGGTCTGCATCATCAAAAAGAGAAGAGGTAATAAAACGATACAGTATGGCTTTGTGAGTACGGGTAACCTGAATGAGAAGACATCTAATTTTTATGGGGATCATTGTCTGCTTACATCAAACAGGGGAATTATGGCAGATATCAACCGGATTTTCCATTATCTGGAGAACCCGGTAGCTCATGCAGAAAGTCTTGTTGAATGCAAGACACTGATGGTAAGTCCGGTTGGTATGCGTAAATCACTTATTCAGCTTATAGATTTTGAGATACGGGAGGCCAAAAAAGCCCGTCCTTCCGGAATTATATTGAAGTTGAATTCCCTGAGTGATATTTCTCTTGTTGAAAAACTCAATCAGGCAGCTCAAACTGGTGTTAAGGTTAATCTGATTATCCGGGGGATATATTCTGCCAAATTAGGTCAGAAAAAGAAGAAGACAGGTATTCATGCAGTAAGCATCGTGGATGAATTTCTTGAACACGCGAGGGTATTGATTTTTTATAATGCTGGAAATGAGCGTGTATTTATTTCCAGTGCAGACTGGATGGTACGAAACTTAGATCACCGGATAGAGGCGGCATGTCCCATTAATGATCCTGAGTTGAAAAAGGAGTTACAAGACATTTTAGATATCCAGCTTTCAGATAATGTTAAAGCGAGAATTTTGGATGAGGATTTCGAGAACAACTATGTAAATTCGCATAGTCCTGAGAAAGTAAGGGCACAACAGGATATCTATAATTATCTTTTAAAAAAGCGAATAAAATAAATTGAGATTAGCCGCGATTGATATTGGCTCTAATGCCTGCAGGTTACTGATTACAGAAGTTGTTTTTAATCCCGTGGAGAGAACCCGATTCGACAAGTTAAACCTTGTAAGGGTTCCATTAAGACTTGGTTTTGATGTATTTGATACAGGTATTATACCTGATTCAAAGGTATCTATGATGCTGCATGCCATGCAGGCTTATTCCAGCCTGATGAAAGCATATCGGGTGGATAAACATATAGCAGTAGCAACCAGTGCTATGAGAGATGCCAGCAATTCGGATTTAATAGTGCAAAGGATAGATAAGGAAACGGGGATTCAAATTCAAATTATAACAGGTGATTTTGAGGCAGCTTTGATTTATGAATCGCATATTGCTGAAAGTCTTGATGACAGGAATAATTATTTGTACATAGACGTAGGAGGGGGAAGTACAGAGCTCACTTTGTTTATGAACGGACAGTTGATGTTCAAGCGGTCATTCAATATTGGCACTATTAGGTTGCTTAAGGGTCAGGTAAGTGAAACTGACTGGCAGGATTTGAAGGAGGTCATTCGTGAGGAGGTGCGCGGACTGAAAAGCTGTATAGCTATTGGAACAGGCGGTAACATCAATAAGATATTTTCTTTGAGTAAAAAGAAAGATGGAAAACCAATCCAGCTTGAATTACTGAAAGAGTATTACAGGGAGTTGTCGCTACTCTCCATTCAGGACCGCATGAAGTATTTCAATTTACGTGAAGACAGGGCTGATGTTATTGTGCCTGCTTTACTGATTTATACGCAGGTGATGAAGTGGGCATTGATTGATGAGATGTTTGTTCCCAAAATTGGAATTGTTGATGGTTTGATACAACATCTCTATTCAGAACTATCTTCTGTTTGATATTTAAATCCGAGTTCAGCTTCATCAGGTGTTCAATGATGTCTTCAGTTGAATGTTTTATCTTAAGTAATGACTGGTTGTTGTTGTTCATCCACTGATAGAATGAGTTAAGAAATGTGTCATCCCAATCATTCAGGATTTGTACATTGAATTTTTTAAGCGCTTCAGCATTGCATAATTGTTCATACTGTCCTTTCATAGGATTGACCATCAGTCTTTTGCCGAGATATAATGCTTCAGCAGGTGTTTCAAATCCACTTCCGGTTATGATGCCACTGCAATTCAACATACTCATATTAAATAGGGCTGGATTTGTTGGGAAGAATTGTATGTTACCCCGGGAAAAAGGTTGTGTTACTTTACCGGAAAACACTTCAAACCTGAAATCTTTTACTTTTGAAAGTTGCTTTTCAATTTTTTCGTCACTGACATGTCCCAGATAAACTGTTATATGCCCCTTGTCTGTCGGTTCAGCCTGAAGTATTTCATTTTTTATGATTGGATTAAGGATATTGCTATCGTATTCCTCGAAGTGTAATCCAAGTTGCCTCGTTCCTTGTGCATAGTGTTTCAGTACATATTCTCCTACTATGTTTTTCTTTTCAGGCCTGGGAACATTTCTGCTCATGAAACTTGCCTGGTGGCCGAAATGTATAGAGGGTATATGTTTTAATTTACAGGCAAGCGACGTGATACATTCAAAATCGTTGATGATGAGATCATATTTTTCAACGGGCAATTGCACAGCTTCTTGCCAGATTTTTTTCAGGTTAACAGTAAAAATAGTCTTCATTACATCTACACTTCCATTATGCTTATTATAATGAAGGCTTATCCCTTTGCTCCTGTATGCGATAGGAAGGTCTGTTTTAAGGCTGAAATTACTTCCGCTTAAAAAAACATCTACTTCACCATACTGACTTAGGGTTGGAAATATTTCCTTTGCGCGACTTATGTGTCCATTTCCAGTAGCCTGAACTGCATAAAATATTTTCATCTTGAAGTAGCTGCAGTTAATAAGGCATTAAAGTTGAGAAGGACTTCATCTGTAATCACATTGAGCATTGGGATTTTATTTTCTATTTTAATGCGATTCACTTCATGAGCAGTTATTTCAATGTCATTCCAATGGTGTATTTTCCAACTGTTGTTATCATATTCCAGAGAGGTCAGATTCTCGATCCAATCTCCACTATTCATGTATGTTACGGATCCTTTATCTGTAACAACCTGTTTAATTTGTGGTTGATGGATATGTCCGCATATCACATTTTTGTAATTATTTTCAATGGCAAGTTCAGCTGCAGTCTGTTCGAAATCTGAAATCCAGCTCACTGCTTTTTTAACACTGTTTTTTACTTTTTTACTTAGACTCATTTTCTCTTTTCCTAAAAGCTTGAGAAGCCAGTTAATAGCCCTGTTCACCAATATCAGCATATCATACCCATGGCCTCCGAGTTTGGCAATAAGTTTGGCTGAACCTTTCGTTGTTGAGTCAAAAACATCTCCGTGAAATATCCATGTCTTTTCACCATTGATGTCTATCACAAGTTTATCTACTAGCTGAAGATTTCCCATTTCCAGTCCGCTGTACCTTCTGAGTGTTTCATCATGGTTTCCGGTAATATATACGGTTTTAATTCCCTTAGACATCATGCTGAATACTTCTTTGATTACCTGCATATGTGATGCCGGGAAATAGCTTTTTCTGAATTGCCAGATATCTATAATATCCCCATTAAGAATCAGTAATTTGGGCTCAATGCTACGAAGGTAACTGACCAGTTCTGTAGCATGACATCCATAAGTTCCAAGGTGTATGTCACTTATGATTACAACTTCTGGCTTTCTTTTTAGCATGGGAAAGATTTGTGTAAAGCAACAATCCCAAAGTCAACTGTCTTTAAACAATTTATTAAGGAAACTTTAATTATTAGGTGGCTGTCTTACGTAATCCCCAAGATGCCAATATTTCAGGTATTTGTTTACTTAAACTTAATGTTCTAGTAATAATTTGGTCATACCTGTTTGTTACATTGCGAGAAGGTAGACGCACTCTTTTGAGTTGCTTTTATCTTTTAATTGCAACGCCCTGCCATTCTTGGCGGGGTTCTTTTATTCCTTGTTTTTATGGAGGGTAAATCCAAATGTAGTGCCTATGCCGGGTTTGCTCCTTACCTGAATGAATTGCCCATGTGCTTCAACAATATGTTTACAAATAGCCAAGCCCAGTCCGGAACCTCCAATATTCCTGCTTCGACCATAATCTGTCCGGAAAAATCTTTCAAAAATCCTGGGTAGATGTTCTTCTGCAATACCAATTCCGTCGTCAGTAATTTCTATGAGCACATTACCATCTGTTCTGTAAATACCGGCTTCGATTTTGCCTTCCTGGTTGCCGTATTTGATTGCATTTTCAACAAGGTTAATCAGGACCTGTCTTATCTTTTCTTTATCCGCATACACTGAAATTGGTTGTTCACAGCCTTTTTTAATCTTGCATCTGATATATTTGCTTTCAATTTTTAGCTGCAGTGATTCAAATACATCAAATATTAGATCATGAATAATGAAGTTCTGGTAATGCAATGCGAGTTTTCCACTTTCCAGTTTGGTTATCTCATCCAGGTCTGAAATGAGATTGATTAGTCGCTCTGTATTTTTAAACGCATTTTCAAGAAATCTGGTTCTGATTTCAGGTTGTTCAGATGCGCCAGCAATCAGTGTTTCAAGGTATCCCTGGATGGCAAAAGCAGGGGTTTTGAATTCATGGGAAAGATTTTGCAGAAATTCTTTCCTGAAAGCTTCATTTCTTTCGAGTATTTCCATTTCATTTTTCCGCTGATCTGCCCATTGCAATACTTCTTCGCCAACTTCTTTTATGCTTTGCTGTGGCAATACATTTTTCAGAAAAAACTCTTCTCGTTTTGAAACCTTTGTCTGGTGGATAAATTTATAAATCAGTTTGATTTTACTGTGGATGAATTTTTCTACTAAATATTTTACCAGAAAAAAAATAATCAGCAGCAGGATGCTTCCCCCTATAAGAGTCAGTTCCCATGATAGCCCCATTGCAAGGCTAAATAACGAAAAGAAAACACCTGATATAAGCGATACAATAGTTGCAATGGAAAGCGGGGATGTATGACTGGATTCAAACATATTTGCAAATTAATGAATCCTGCTCTTGTAAATTATATCTCAAACTTATATCCAACCCCTTTAACTGTTGTTATGCAGTCTAGTCCGAGTTTTTGGCGTATTTTCCTGATATGGACATCAATTGTTCTGTCTCCAACAATCACGTCACTGCCCCAGATCTGGTTGAGTATTTCTCCTCTCAGAAAAACTCTCCCGGGCCTTGATGCCAGGTATTGTAGTAATTCGAATTCTTTTTTAGCCAGGCTGATTGGTTCATTTTTGAAGTAAACCATGTATTCTTCAGGTTCTATCCTCAAATCCCCAATCTCCATACTTTTGACCTCCTCAGGTTTGCTAAGGCGGCGGAAGAACGCATTGACTTTTGAAACCATGATTTTGGGAGAGATTGGTTTGCTGATGAAGTCATCGGCACCATATTCAAGCCCTTTTACATGGGAAAGTTCATCATTGAGGGCGGTAAGGAAAACGATCAAGGTTTGCTGAAACTCAGGCATAGATCTAAGAATCTTGCAGACTTCAATGCCATTTTTCTTTGGCATCATAATATCCAGGATAATGAGATCTGGACTAAACTGACGGGCTTTTTGTATTGCCTGGTCACCATCTTTGGCCGTTTCTACCTCGTATCCGTGCATCATAAGGTTGTAACTGACAATTTCCAGAATATCTGGTTCGTCGTCTGCTATCAGGATTTTTTTGGCCGGTATTGACATGGAAACTGGCTTTGTGCAAAATTACTCTTATTAATTTCTTAATGTCTGTCAGGGTGGATTATTAAATTGTTAAGCGTTAAATTTGTAATATGTTCAGAAGCCTCATGTTAGGTTTGCTCCTTTTGGTTTCTTGCTGTAGCCATGCCCAGACAAATACAGCTGGAATGGGGCATTTAATTGACATCAGACGAATTAAGCTTCACGAGGACATCGATGCCATCCAGATTAAACTTGAGACTGTTACCCTAAAACTGGCTCATCAGACTGAAGGGAATACCGAACCTGCAAATCAAATCCCTTTTATAGACTCGTTCCTCAGAAGGTCAGACAGTTTGCAGTCGGCTATTGAACAGCATGCTGGTTTTGATCATAGGATTAAAGTAAAGTATTTGACAGGGCTGAACAAGCTATTGTGGCAATTGCCTGAGGCCCTTCAAAGTAATCAGATAACATTCCAGTCGATGGCGGAGTCACTGGAGGCTTTTATCGTCTATATGAATCTCGACTTTACCGGAGAGTCATTGATAACACCTTTGTCTAGTTTTTCCTACCGGGTAAATGATTTTATTTTCAACAATCAGACCGTTTTCTTTGATAACAAGGAGTTGGATCAAATAAGGGTTTTGATATACAGGCAGTTTATTGAGCTGAATCCAGACAAGATTTTGTCTACAATACAGTCATACCTGAATCAGCCTTTTGCCGATTCTTTGCTTATCCGGGCTGCAGGTGAATTTCCAGCTGATTTTTATAACTATGCTTCCGCTACAGGCACTGAAGTAGGCAGAAGGATTCAGCAGGTCAGCGATCCGCTTGTGAGCACAGTTGCCCGCATTGCAACAGAGCCCAAGGCCCGCTTGATTTATCCATTCTTACCTTCCATCCTGCTTGGTGAATTAACTATCGATAGCATCAAGCATGAATTGCAGGATGATAACAGGTATTTTGCACTACTGGTATCCACGCTGCAACAGTATCTTCAAAAGGGTTCAGGTGTGAGTGAGATGTCGCTCAAGGAGATTAACGTGCTTATCAGGAAAAAAGCAGAGGAGTTCTATATCAATGAAATCAACGCGCTTCACGATGAGCCTCCGGCAGAAAGATTCAAAGTGATTGATCCGTTATCAATGACAGCGTTGTATTATATAATTGTCAATGGAGAAGACATACTCTACACATCAAGTTATAGCGGTGTTTACCTCAAGTTGATGTCGCTGTTGGGAAATGCTTCAGGAGACAGCCTGCTGCAAAGTGTTCAATACGACCGGTTCCGAAAGTTTATCCGCATGGCTGCAGGTTATAACAAACTGGATCATTTTCTTGCTTCAATGCCTGATATGAATGCCAATTTGCTCATGAGGTCTTTTGTGAAGGGCCTGGAACAGGGTCTGAGTCTTGAAAATGCAGTGGATGTTGCGGATTCCTATGCAAGTATTGAAAACAGTGAAGTCACCAAGCGGATAAGTCAGGAAATCTCCCTGCAACTTGAACTGCAAACGCGAAAAAACAATTACCGGGGGATGGCCATTTACGATATTTTACAAACCATATTCCGGTCAACTGCAGACAGTGCCAAATCACTGATGTTGAAATATAAGATTCCTCCTGTATACGGACTCTCAAACGCGCAATTGGCTGATTCTGCCGGGATGGTTGTGGAGCAACTTTTTTTTTACGGAGATAAAGACGGGATAGAGTCCTTTCATAATTTTCTGAGTTTGTTTCGTGGGAGAAAAGAATGGCAGCTGATTCAGCGGGAGGATTGGGTGGAAATTATTGCCAGAACAGGAAAAGCGGTAAGGATCTATGCCAACATACCACATGATAATTCCGGTGGTGATGATTTGGATGCCAGGGCCCAGTTGAGGTTGTCGCAAAATCTGGCAGACAGTAATCTGCATCCTTCCATTGTTGTTCACCGGGGTCACAGTTATCACCTGAAATATACACTTGAGCAGTTGCCTGAGTCATCCAAGGTTGTTATTCTGGGTTCGTGTGGTAGTTACCAGAATCTCGATGCTGTACTGGCTGTTTGTCCGGATGCACATATCGTTTCTTCCAAAGAAGTTGGAACCAGATTGGTTAATGAACCCGTATTGCGGATAATCAATGAGTCGCTGAGAACAGGCAATGGCGTGAATTGGGTGAGGGTATGGAAACAACTTTTAGCCCAGTTGCGCGACGGTTATGCGCGTGAAAGGCTGGATAATTATATACCACCACATCAGAATCTTGGCGCATTATTTATCAAAGCCTTCCGCAATTGGGAAAAACAGCAAAGCAGCATGGAATTATGAGTGGAGATATCGGAAAGAAGGAAAAAAAAATATTTGATTTCAGCTTACTGCTGCGCATATTTTCCTACGCAAAACCTTATGCAGGAAAGTTTCGGGTCTCTGTAGTCCTTACCCTGACACTTGCCATACTTACCCCTCTTCGCCCACTTATTATCAATAAAACACTTGCTAGGGTAAATGAAGCCGGTCAGTCTGATTATCAGCCTGTTCTTGACTTCCTAATAGTTGTAACCATCTTTCAACTCATTATTCTTGTAGTTGAAGCAGTTCTTCGTTTTTACTTTTCTTACCTCACTTCCTGGATGGGACACAGCGTAGTGAAGGATATGCGGGTGGCCGTATACCAGAAGATACTGAATTTAAACCTGCGTCAATTTGATCAGACGCCAATTGGCACACTCACAACCAGAACAATC
>Ga0209229_10001237_pt1 | contig 10512 bp, 14 predicted proteins | sample SanBayMetagenome_FD_187466 | JGI IMG/M metagenome (GOLD analysis project Ga0209229, IMG submission 187466) | Freshwater and sediment microbial communities from dead zone in Sandusky Bay, Ohio, USA (SPAdes) (version 2) | ecosystem: Environmental > Aquatic > Freshwater > Lentic > Sediment... | reverse complement strand
TGAGACGCGGGGCGGGAAACGGGTGGCGGAGTATTCGCTATGAGTGTCGAAATCCTCCACGGCGATTGCCGCAAGACGCTGAAGACCCTGCCCGATGCCAGCGTGAATTGCTGCGTCACCTCGCCGCCCTACTTCGGCCTGCGCGACTACGGGCATGACGGGCAAATAGGGCTGGAAGAATCGCCAGATGCCTTCGTGCAGCAAATGGTTGGCGTGTTCCGCGAGGTGAAGCGAGTGCTCCGCGATGACGGAACGCTGTGGCTGAACCTTGGTGACAGCTACGCGGGAAGCGGCAAGGGCCGCAACCCTGACGGCACGGTTCACGTCTCGGCGCTACTTGCGAAGCAGGGCACCAGCGCGGGCACCGTTATGGGCAACGTGCCGAGCGGCTTAGTGCCTGACGGCATGAAGCCAAAAGACCTAATCGGCATCCCGTGGCGTGTAGCCTTCGCCCTGCAAGCCGATGGCTGGTATTTGCGGCAGGACATTATTTGGCACAAGCCCAACCCGATGCCAGAAAGCGTCACCGACCGGTGCACCAAGGCGCATGAATACATTTTCCTGCTGTCGAAGTCGGCGAGGTATTTTTACGACGCGGAGGCGGTAAAGGAAAAAACAGGAAGCGAGTGCGACCCCGAAGAATACGAAAAGGTCAAAGCCGCTGGCACATGGAAAAGTGGAGGCATAACACAATATGCTGGGAGTCTTAAAACGCAGCCCCGTCTCACCTCTCCAACTGGCCGAAACCGCCGCTCTGTTTGGACTGTAACCACCAAACCCTACAAGGGCAGCCATTTCGCCACCTTCCCGCCGGACCTAATCCGCCCTTGCATCCTCGCAGGATGCCCGACAGGCGGCACCGTGCTCGACCCATTCGGCGGCAGTGGCACGACGGGCCAAGTGGCGATGGAAGAGGGGCGCAACGCCATCCTGTGCGAACTGAACGCGGATTACGTCGGGCTGATTCGCAGGCGCATCGACGGCGTGACGCCGAGCCTTTTCGGGAGGGCGGCATGACCTTTGAAAATATGAGCAACATAACCGAACAAGAAAACAATTTGTGGGCCGACTTTCAGCGGCGCACCGAACACATGACTGGCCGCGAATTGGCGGCAGAAATGGACAGGCATTGCGAAGCTATAAACGAGCTTGAGCGCGACAAGCCGACCGACTCTCAGGAGTTGCGGCAGGAAAGGGCGCTGCTCCGGGAGATGCGCGCCATCGCTTTGACACGCAAGCACGAGCAATCCGCTGCATAGCGGGCCGTCGCGTGAAACCGACCGAAACAACAGCCATGAAAATCTACCGCTCGCAATCCGCTCACGAGGCCGCTGTTGGCCTGTTTCACCGTGGGCGGGCTGCGGGCGGTTTTCTTTTACATTTATGAATGACAGGGTTTTAGCGAATATAACACAGGCCGACCGACTTCTTGCAGAGGCCAAAACGGTAGGAGACGCCATCGGCGTGGCGGATGTTGCAGAGTCAGCGCGCATTTTTGCCAAGCGGGCAAACATGGCACTGCCGTTGATTAACAAGGCGACCGAAATCAAACTGAGGGCCGAGCGCAAGGCGGGCGATTTGCTTCGCTCGATGGACAAGGCAAAAAACCAGCGCTGTGCTGGTAGCATTACGTTACCGGCACTCGGTATAACAAAAATTCAATCTTCACGCTGGCAACGCGCAGCCGTGGTGCCAGAAGAAAGGTTTGCGGCTTACGTCGAACAAGCCAACGAGACGGGCCGCGAAATCACCACAAGCGGCCTTCTAAAACTTGCCAACGTCGAAGCGCCAAAGAACGGGGCAAGGCCAGCGCACGGCGAGACGGGAATTTGCACTGACTTGTCAGAGCTTGTAGGGCGCGGCGAAAAATTTGGCACCATATACGCTGACCCGCCGTGGCGCTACCAAAACCAAGGAACCAGAGCGAGCACCGGCAACCATTACGCTGGAGACATGAGCGTGGACGAGATTTGCGCCATGCCGATTGCTCAACTGTGCGCGGACAAGTGCCACCTGCACCTTTGGACAACAAACGCTTTTCTTTTTGAGTGCCCGAAGATTTTTGAGGCGTGGGGCTTTGAGTTCAAAAGCTCTTTTGTGTGGGTAAAGCCGCAAATGGGCATCGGCAATTATTGGCGCAACTCGCACGAAATTATGCTGCTTGCCGTTAAGGGCGGGCAGACGGCTCTGAACAAAGGGCAAATGTCTTGGCTTCAATGCTCACGAGGCAAACACAGCGCAAAGCCCGACGCAGTGCGGCATTCCATTGAGAAGTTGTCGCCTGGGCCATTCTTGGAGCTTTTCGGGCGGAAGAAAGTCGAGGGGTGGACTGTCTTTGGAAATCAAGTCGTGGAGGAATTGGTATGAACTACGGCATACAGCATGAAGCCAGATTTCGGCAGGCCAATGTCTACGAGGGCATGGTCTACGACCGCGCCATTCGCCCAACGGACATTGATGGCGGCATGGACTTTGGCAACAAGCTGTTTGTGTTTTTTGAGATGAAGGCGGCGGATGCGCCTTGCCCAACGGGACAAAGGTTGTTTTTGGAACGCATTACCGACGCCATCACATTGTCCAAAAAGTCGGCCTGCGCGCTCATTTGCGAGCACCAGCATCCAGAATGGGAAGACATTCAGTGCGCCGACAGCATAGTGAGGGAATACCGATGGCAGTTTAAATGGAGGAAACCAGAGAAATCACTGACTCTGCACGAGGCGGTTAATTCTTTGGTCAAATTGGGGGCAAAGCTGCAATGAAACTCGACCCCGGCTTCGCAACCCATTGGAAAACCGAGCGGCTCATTGACCGCTGCGGGCCCGCCGCCGTTGTGGGCTTGCTTCGCCTGTGGGGCGATTGCCAAATCCGCCGCCGCTACACGGGCCTCGCGCTCACGCCCGCCAAGCTCGCGGCCATGATGCGCTACGAGGGCGACCATTCCGCGCTCTGGGAGGCCATGACGGACGCGGAAGCGCCTTGGCTGGATGCCGAGGAGGGCGGGACGTGGGCCATTCACGGCTTTGCCGAACACAACAAGCAGATCATGCACCTCTGGGAAGCGGGCAAAAAGGGCGGCAGGCCGAAATCTCCCCCCACACCCCCCTCTAATACAGATAATACTATAAGAGGGAGTCTTACCCCATTTGCTAACCATATGGTTTCAAATGAAAACCATTTGGTTTTCGTGACGCCCACGCTGGAGGAGGTAAAAGCGGCGGCTTCTCTGATGGGAGTGGCGGCAGACCGCGCCGAGATATGGTATCACGAAACGGAGTCGCGACCCATTAGCCCCACGGGGCATTGGACTGACCGCAGCGGCAGGCCGTTGAGCAACTGGCGCTCGGCGCTGAAGGCGTGGGATGCCAAATGGTCAGCAAACGAAGCGGCCAGAGGGTGGCAGAACAGCCACAACGGCCACGCCAAGCCCGAATCGGTCTGGTCTTTGCAGCAACGCATTGAGGCCGCGACCAAGGAGATTGAGCGAATCCAAAGCAACCCGGCGAACAAGGAGCAGATCCCTGACAGCTTCGACAGGCGCTTGAAAGCCGAGCCGATGGCGAAGGTGAAGGCGTTGAAGGCGAGCATATCGGAAATGCGGCAGCGGTTGGCTGGGGTGGAGGTGGCGGCGTGAGCGAATCCCTGCGCCAATACATCCTTGCCCGTGGCCTCGACGCCCGGCTGGTTCTCAACGAACTGCAAGACCACGGCGTGATTTCCGACAATGCCGTAAGCGTTGCCGAGGTGGGAAACGGCGGTGCTGCTATTGCTTTCTTGGAAAAACGCGACCAGAGGCGGCTTCTGGCGCGGGAAGAGGTGAGGAGGGCGGCGTGATGGACGAGGGAAGATTTTTAGAACTGTTCGGCAAGCAGCACCCGTTTCAGATTTTTACGGTTCCACACTGCGTTCCAACAGGCAAAGAACCAAGACTGAAGCGATATGCTTGCCACTGTGAAGTATGTGGAAAGCTTTGGAACTCATGGGAAAAACAAATGCTATGCAGCCCGAAATGCAGAAAAACCTACTACGCACATGATTGACATGAAGCGCGCAGCCATGCTCGGAGGCGACCCCGCAGACAGGAAAGAGGCGTCCTACTGGCCGCAGCACGAAGACAGGCCCGAAGACATCTGGGCCGATGAATGGCTGGAGATGTGCCGCGCGGCGGATGTGCGGGTATGCCCGGAGGCGGTGGCGCATGGGAAGACGGCAGTGGTGCGGGCTTTGGCTGCAACGGACAAGGACGCGCACAGGCTGGCCCAACGCGAGGCCATCGTGCGCTTTTTGCAACAAGCGAGGGAGGTGTCGCAGTGTCCCGACCTTCAGTATTTTGTGGCGTGTTGGCAGGCGGCGTTTGAACTGGAAGACCGGGACGAGGACAAGACGCAGACCAGCATCGCCCAACAGTTCCAAGTGACGCGCGCGGCAGTGTCTAAGCGCGTGGTGGAGATACGCAAGGCGGCTAATCCCGCGACCATTGCCCGAAGCCAAAAGAGCATTGCGGCACGAAAGACTTACGCCCTTCGTCAGATGATCGTGGGGCAAACCAGAACCAAAGTAGACCTAACCAACCAACAGAAAGAGACAGCAGAATTATGGGCAACGAACTAAGCACAGCAGTCAGCGTCGAGCAGTTGCGGACGCTTTCGGAAAAGATCAGACAGGCCAAGGCGGGAGCCATTGGCGCAATGAAGGAAGCCATTGAGGCGATGCACGAACAGGGTGCGCTCTTGGTGCAGGCAGAGATGGAGCTTGGCACGGCCTTCGATGGATGGGTGGACGGGCTGGCCGATGAGGGCATTGACCCGATGCAGGCGCGTTACTGCATGAAGGTGGCGAAGAAGCACAAGGACATTAAAAGCCTGTTCGCCAACCCCGGCGCGGCAAAACAGATGGTGCTTCAGAACTTTGCGCCTCCTACTCCGACCAAGCCAGAGACGGAAGGCGCGGGGAGTGTTGCGCCTTACAGCATTAGCCTACGGTTCAACATTGACCCGATGGATGCGGCATTCCCAAGGGCCAAGTTCCTTGCTGATCCTTTGGTGCGGAGCGTGGTGCAGACGGCGCAAGAGTTGGAGGGGTAACGCCTTGCCAAGGATGACGCACGCAATACCATTGCATCATGGAACTGCTAATCGCACTCAGCGCGTTTGGTCTGTTGGCTATCTGGCTTATCCTACGGGCCAAGCCAAGGAAGATAGCAACACACGCACTCGACCCAAGCGAGGCCAACATGACGTTGGATCTGTTGCTTGAAGAAGCTGAGAAGACCAACGAACTGTTGCGGCAGCTTATCCGCCTCAACGGGCACGAACCAGAGGCGTGACCTACCACCACCGCGCGTAATCGCTGTTGATGTAGACGGCACGCTGCACATACGCGGCGAGCCAAACACCAAAGCGATTGCGTGGCTGCACAAGCGCAAGACTGAAGGCTTCGCGCTCATGCTGTGGTCAATGCGGGGCGAGGCGCACGCAAGGCTGATCTCTGAGCAGATGGGATGCGCTGACCTTTTCGATGTGATCGTGAGCAAGCCGGGATACATCCTCGATGACGAGGGTTGGCGGTGGATTCAGCGCACCAAAGTCATGCGCGTAACAGGGTAACGGGGCATGGCTAATCTTTACTACCCCAGTCAAGTAATCTCTTCAAAACACAGCACGCAAGTGCCCGTGACAAGCCCGCAGATTCCGCGTGCGTCCAGCAGTGGCTTAAACGTCCAGCAAGGCTGACGGGCGGCGGTAAATGGACATGAGCGCAGCACCACGGCCCAATCAGAAAAAAGCCCGCCACAGGCCATTCTGGCGCAAATGCGGCGGGGTCGGTTTTTGCCAAAATCACCCGTTTTTGGCCCTGCTTAACTATACTGCTTTAGTAAAGATATGAGCGTTCGCAGCGTAGCCGACCAGCTTGGCATATCCAAAAGCCAAGCCGCCAACTTGCTTAATGCAGGGATGCCAGAAGGCAACGCCGACACCATGAACGCATGGCGCTCTCGGCACGCCAAGCCGCGCAACGTGAAGCGCAAGACGCCCGACCCCGTGACCATTGGCGAGCCATCTTTTGTCGATGAGCTACCAGAAGAAGAAGTGGTCGACGCCGAAGCCTTGATTGCCGAGGAGGAGAACAGCGACCCCATCGAACACAGCCGCCGGGCCAAGCGCGCCGAGAAGATTGCCTACGAGAGGCTGCAACACGCAGCCAAGAACGGCGCAACACATGAGGAATACCGCAAGGCCAACAGCAACTTTGCCTTGGCAAGCAACGTGCGCCAGCGCGCCGACCAGTTTCGCCGCGAATACCTCCGCGAAAAGAAGATCACGCTCTACTACTCCGAGGCCCGCGACATTTTCCTTCGTCCGCATAACTCCATCCGCCGCCAACTCGATGCGGCCCCGAAGACTTTGGCCGCTCGGCTTCACGGTCTGCCAAAGAAAGAGATCGAAACCGAACTAAAGATTTTCTTTGAGAAGCTCAAGGAAGGCGTACGCGCCGAGATATGAGTCCTGCCGCCGACCAACTGCGCGAGGACTTGCGGGCGGTCTATGGCGTGAGCGATGACCGCACCGTGGTCGAGTGGTGCGAGGATGAAATCTGGTTGAGCGAGCGCACCGGGACGGCCATGCCGGGGAGGTTTTCCACGGCCATGACGCCTTATATGCGCGAGCCGTTGGAGAGCTTTGCGGATGTGGACGTTTCGGAGATCGCAATGGTTTTCGGCACGCAGACGGGCAAGACAACCTTGCTTCAAATGGGAACGGCGTGGCGCGTAGTCAACCGCCCGCAGCCCGTGGTTTGGGTCATGCCCAACGAGGCGCTGGCCCGCAGCTTTTCCGAGGTGCGCTGGCAACCGATTGTCGAGGAGTCGCCCGTGTTGAAGTCGCAAGTCGATAAGAACCGCCACGCCTTCAAGCACCTTCAGCAAACCTTCGATCAGTGCGTTTTGAATTTTGTCGGCTCAAACTCTCCCTCGTCACTTAGCTCGCGCCCGGCTGGTCTGTTGCTTTTGGATGAGGTTGATAAGCTGGCGGGCGAATCAACCAGAGAAGCCGATGCCGTGGCGCTGGCCCAGAACCGAACCAAGACCTTCGCCAATTCGCTGACGGTCAAGGTCAGCACGCCCACCACCGCCGAGGGACAAATCTGGAAAGCGTTTGCGGCGGGCGACCAGCGGTATTACTTCGTCCCGTGTCCACACTGCCAGCATATGCAGCGCCTTCAGTGGCCGCGCGTGCGCTGGTCGGACGATGCCAAGCTGGAGGACGGCAAAACGTGGAACTTGGAGAAGGTCAAAGAGACGGCGCGCTATTACTGCGAATCGTGCGACCAACCCATCAGCAGCGGGCAGAAGATGGAAATGATTCGGCGCGGCGAATGGAAGGCGACCAACCCCGGCGCGCCGATGAACCGCCGCAGCTACCACCTTAATTCCCTCTATGCCCCTTGGCGCTCTTGCGACTTTGGCGAACTGGCCGCGCAATTTTTGACGGCCAAGGCCGGGTTGCTTGGCCTCATGGATTTCGTGCAGTCGCAACTTGCCGAGCCGTGGGAAGAATCCATGAACGAAGAGGAGCGCCACATCCCGAAAGGAGAATACGCGCTGCGCGAACCGCTGCGCGACGGCGAGGTGCGGATGATGGGTGTGGACGTTCAGATGGATCACTACTGGTTTGTCTGCCGCGCCTTTGCCCGCGACGGGTCGAGCCGCCTTGTGGACGAGGGCCGCTTGCAACTTTGGGAAGACGTAGAGGCAAAGGTGGCCGAGCTTGGCCTCGATGTGATGCGGACGGTGGGGCCGATCCGCGCCAAGCTGGTGGCGGTGGATTACGGCTTCCGAGCGCAGGAGGTCTATGACCGCTGTATGCAAAACCGCTGGATTCCTTGCAAGGGCGAGGAGCGCGCGCATTACCCGATCAAGCTGGGCCAAGAGATTCGCCGCGCGGCCTCTATCGTGCGCCCGTTTCGCAAGGGATGGATTCATATGCTTTGGTCATCGCAACTGACTCAGGACATCTTGGAATGGCTGCGAAGCGGGGCAGGGCCAGAATGGACAGTGGCCGCAGATGTGTCGCAGAGCTACCAGCGCCAGATCAACGCGCACAAAAAGGTGGTCAAGCGCAACCACCTGACCGGGCGCGAGACGGCTTTCTGGACGCGCATTGGCAAGCGTGATGACCACCTTCTTGACTGCGAAAGCATGGTCACGGCGCTGGCCGACTTTGGCGGGGTCTTTAAGACGCAGGCGCAAAAGCCGCAGGCGGTCGGTTGAGTCTTTGACACGCCAGCGCGTGAGCAATGTCTCCGCGCTCCTTTGTCTTTTCAGTTTGGGTAGCAAACAACAAGGACGCGACGAAGACAGTCGCGGCCCTTGAGCAGATCGCGGCAAATAATTTCACTGTCGCCAAGGAAGGCGGGCGCGTTCTCGTCAGCGCCTCGATGGGGGGCAAGAGCTACTCCTACACGGTGCCTCCCGACCAGACGGCGGGAACCGTAGCCGAGTTGGCCTTCTACTGTTGGAAGGAAGTCAAAGACCTTTCCGCCGCCAACCTTGAGCTTTGGCTGACACGCAAGACCAGCAAGACCGCCATCGCGGCCTTCAACTATCCGCTCGTATGAAATTAGCCGACCGCTTCAAGTTGATTTCTAAGGCGCTTGGTATCAAAGGCCAGAGCTACGATGCGGCCCGCCCGTCTATCCAGCGGCGATTCCCTTACAACGCAACTGCCGTTGATTCGCACATTGATGTCAGCGGGGCCGACCGCGAGCGGTTAATGAAATTGAGCCGTTGGCTCTACAACAACGCGCCCTTCCTTCGCGGCCTCGTCAACGAAAAGGCCCGCTATGCCGTGGGCAGCGGCATCCGCCCGCAGGCCCGCAGCGGCGATGAGGCATGGGACAATGCCGCCGAAACTTTCTTTGAGCAGTGGAGCCGAGTGGCCGATGTGCAGGGCCGCTACACTTGGCGCGAGATGCAGCGCATCGCCAGCGTGGCGATTGACCGTGACGGCGAGGTTTTCTTCCGCACCACCGCGCAGACCACCGGCTACCCAGCCCTGCAACTCATCCTTGCCCACCGCATTGGGGATGCGCGCTCCTCGATCTACGAACCGAGCAACCCGACCGCACGCGAGGGCAGTCAAAACATTATCGACGGCGTGGTGGTGAACGGGCAACTGCGCCCGATCTTTTACCGCCATCTGGTTGGCGATGGCGTTGACCCCGCGCAACGCTTTGAAGACATCCCGGCGCAGCAACTTATTCACGTTGGCGAGGCCAGCCAAGGCGACGAACTGCGCTACGTCACACCGCTTGCGCCTTCTATCAATCACCTCCGCGATGTGGGCGATGCCGTTTCCTTTGAGAAGATGGCAATTAAGATTTCCTCCTATATCGCCCTTGCCATCAAGAGCAGCAACCCGCAAGGGGCCGACTTCTTTGGTGAGGCCACGAACAGCGTCAACGCGCAGGACAATAGCGAGATCACCGTCGAATCCCTCGGCAACGCTGGCGGGGCCATCCCGCGCCTCGGCATGGGCGAGGATCTAATCTCTTGGACGAGCAATCGCCCGTCACAAAACTTCCGCGAGTTCTGTGACGTTCTCTTGCGCGAAGTGTGCTTGAACCTTGGCGTGCCTTGGGAGTTTGCCGCCCGTCCCGCCGATGCCGGGGGCGCGGCCCTGCGCGCTGTGCTTGTTCGCGCGCAACGCACCTTTGAGCAGCGCCAAGCCCTGCTTATCGACCGTCTTTGCTCCCGTGTGTGGGCGCACGTTATCACGATTGGAATGCAGCGGGGTCTTATCCCGCAAAATGAAAATTGGTGGCGCGTGGATTGGCAGCGCCCCGCAGCCGCTTCAGTGGACTACGGACGCGAAGCCGCCGCCAACCTCAACGATGTCCGCGCGGGCTTGAGAACGTATGCCGAGGATTACTCGGAGCGAGGCCACGAATGGAAAGACCAACTGCGCCAGCGTGCGGTTGAGGCGAAGTTCCTTGCCGAGCTTGCTGCCGAGTTTGGCATTAGCCCTGACAGCATCGCCACTTTTAACCCGAACCCTGCGCCCGTGACGCCCACTCAAAACGGCGAGCCATTGACACCGCCGCAAGCGCAATGAACGCCTCCCGCTGGTATGCAATTCAATCGCCCGCAAACAGCGAAGCCGAGGATGGCATCGAGGTTAGCATTTACGACGAGATCGGTTTCGGTGGAGTCGCCGCCAAAGATTTCGTTGCTGACCTCCGAAAACTTAAAGGCCAGCACATCCACCTCCGTATCAATTCTGTCGGAGGAAGTGTTATCGAAGGGGCTGCAATCTACAACGCGCTACGTCGGCACAAAGGCGGCTTAACCGTTCACGTTGATGGACTTGCGGCGAGCATGGCGTCTGTCATTGCCATGTCTGGCGACGAAGTTCTCATGGCCGGAAATTCCATGCTCATGATCCACAACCCGTGGAGCATGGCCATGGGTGACGCCGATGACCTCCGCAAAGAGGCCGATGTGCTGGACAAGCTCAA
>Ga0209229_10001236_pt1 | contig 10523 bp, 13 predicted proteins | sample SanBayMetagenome_FD_187466 | JGI IMG/M metagenome (GOLD analysis project Ga0209229, IMG submission 187466) | Freshwater and sediment microbial communities from dead zone in Sandusky Bay, Ohio, USA (SPAdes) (version 2) | ecosystem: Environmental > Aquatic > Freshwater > Lentic > Sediment... | reverse complement strand
GGACTCGAGCTGGAAAGGCGACTTCTTCCAAAGGTCCTCGTAACGCGAAAGCGGAAAGGGGGGAGGAACTATGTCCTCAGGGGGCACCTCCTCCGCGAGCAGGGCTGCAGGCTCCCCGTTCTCCGCAGGCATCGGCTTGTTCTCGGGCGTCGGCGTCGGTTGCGGGGACTCTTCCCCTTGCGGCATCGGGCGGTCGGATACCTCGGGCACAACCAAGAGATCGGCGGGTGCGGGCGTTTCGCTCTCCGCGAAGACCGCGGAGGAAAGCGAAACGAACAGCAAACAGGCGACGAAACTCTTCATGGCGTCGCCACCTCCTCCGACGGCCGATACCAGCGGGCCACCTCGACATCGCAAACGATCTCCGGAGGTTCGCCGCTCTTGATGCGCAGTTGCTTGATCACGCGGAAATCCTTCGGCTGTTGCAATTCCGACAGCCACTTGACCACCGCTTCCATGGGACCCTTCACCGTCGACGCATCGTAGACCTCCGCGATGGATCCGCGCGCAGGGAGAGGTCCGCCACCCCGGCGCGTGTATTCGAGTCCGCTGTTTTTCGCGCTGGTCTCGACAAATTGCGTGAACTTGGTGTCGTCCTCCACCGTGCCGACGTCATCCGTCGGCTGGTTGGTTTCGAGCCAAGCGCGACGCTCCTCCCAGTAGGTGCGGTCGGCGAGGATGCCGCGGTGCTCGTCGAGTTGGGTGCGCAGCTGCGCGATGTTCGACTGGAGCAATTGCTGACGGTTGAGGAAGGCGCGCAAGCCGACCACATTGAGGAGAACGAAGATCGCCCCGAGCAGGAAGAATAGGAGCCTGCGTTCCTTAGCTGTCAGTGCCCTCATCGAAACCTCCTTCCCCTTCCGTCGGCGCGAAACCCTGGCGCACGCCGTCGATTTGGAATCGCGCACTGCGGTTGGGCAATGACTTCGGATTTTCCGCCGTCCACTCGAAGTCCGAAAGCTCCCCGCTCTTTTTCACCGCATCCATGTAGAGTTGCGCAGCGGTGAAGTCCTTCGCTTCGCCTTGGATGATGACGCGACCGAGATTCATTTCGAAGAGAGTCAGACGCACACCCTCGGGCGGAAGCAGCTTGGCCGTCTGGAAAAGAACCTCGAGCGGGTAACCCGCCGGATCCAGCGCGGCGTCCAGCGCGTTCCAGCGTTGCATGGCTTCCTTTGTCGAGGCCACCGCGCCCGCATCACGGTCGATCTCCGCTTGCAGTGACCGTGCTTGCCAATGCAACCGCAGGGTGTTCGCCGCGAGGCCGAGGACTACCAAAAAATAGACCGCCGCGGCAGCCAGTGCGATCCGTTGCCGACGAGCCGAGGCGACTTTGGCCGTTTGCACGTCGCGCACCGGAAGAGGAACGCAGTCGAGGGCCTGCGGCCGCACCGGAGAGGGAAAAGGTTTCGCTTCAACCGGCAAGCCTCCCGAATTTTGCCAATCCTTCAATGCGGCAGGCGGCTCGGCGGTTTCGTGATAGACGAGCGCCGAAATTCCCGAACCGAGCATCCGCCCGGCTTCCAGCGGCGCGAGCATCATCCAAACCTCGAGGGCCATGGCCGCGTCGGGAGCCTGTTCGGTGAGCGGCTGAAAATGCAGGAGTTTGTCGCCGCGCGTCACCGCCGCAACCCAAACCCCCTCTTCGCGCCAAATGGTCACGGTGTCGGGCGGGAGCGGGAGACAGGAGGGCGAAACCGCGTATTCGGTCACTTCGCCGTGCCAATAGCGCGGAGCCAACTGCGTCGGCAGCACCACCGCTTGCAACAGGGCCTCGTTGCCCTCCCGGGCAATCTCCTGCCAGGCAAAGGAAGTGGTCTCCCGACTGCGTCCGGCCAATCCCCGCAATTCAAGCTGCGTGAAAACCAGATCGCCGAAAATGGACGCGTCATCGCCCGGCACCCACACGGCAAGCGAAAAGGCGCGCCTCACCGGAATAGCGATCATCGAACCGGCTGCGGGCGACAATTCGGCCAGCTCGCTGGCCGCACCTGCTTCGGTCCACGCGCCACCCTCGCCCTCCTGCCACTTCTGCCAGCCTTCGGACACAGGGCGAAAGAGGGCGCTTCGGCGCGCCGCACGGGGTTTTTCTATCTTTCCTCCCATAGCAAATAATCGGTGGACTGCCCGCCCTCGCCGCCGGAAGCAGTCACAACGGAAATCCGGACTTCACAGTCGTCCACTAAGCCGCGGCTATCAATTCTTTTGACCGTGCTTTCGGTGGTCAGGCGCGCCGCTACCCGATCGGGCGGCAAGGTGGAGGACTGCAGCCAGCCACCGAGCTGGTCAACGCTTTCGAAACGCACATCGTCCTCGGAAGGCTCGATCTCGTCACCCCCGCGACGCAAGCGCAGGATGTCCTGCACCATCTCGGGCGAGAGACCGGTCGCCGCCTGCAGCACATCGGCCTCGGCCTCGTTGACGTCGATCAAGCCGTCGCCAAAAACCGTGAAGGCCTCGCGCCATCCCGGATTGCGCTCGGACAGGACTTCCATGCCCATGACCCGCGCCATTTCGTCCACCGAGCGGAACGGACGGTTCGCCGGGGCATCGACGATGCCGATCGCTTCGTATTCCGCACGCTCCGCCCCGTTGAGCTGGCGGCCGGCGTCGTCATCCACCCAGTCGGTCATGCGGTCGAACAGCACATCGGCCTCGTCGTTGTTCAGTCCCCAAAGCAGGAACAAGTTTTTCAAGGTGATGCGATCCTGCTCGGCGAGAAGCCGGTTGATGTTGAAGCGCGCCCCTTCCCCGCGGATGCGCACGCGCAATTTGTCCCCGCCCGACAAGTCTTGGTTGAGCAAGGCCACGTCCTCGCGGGTGACGCGCGGATGCATGCCCAAAGCCAAGCCGCTGAGGGCAATCTGGCGCGCCGCGAGGCGTTTCGCGTCGGCCGAACCGGAATCCAACTCGATGCCGACAAGGTCCACGACCCAGAGGACCGAGAAAGACAAAACGGCGATGGCCCAAAGGACGAGCAAGAGCGCGGCGCCGCGCGATGTTCCCGGGACTTTCTTCACGGTTGCAACGCCTCCTCGCTCTCCAAGTTGACGTCGATTCCCTCGGGGGCTTGCTCTCCGGGTTCGGCAATCACCGCGGGCTCTTTGACCGGTGGCAGCCAGAACACGAAGCTGCGAGGAATGTCGTCACCCAGCATGGTGAGGCTCAACTCGACCAGCGGCGGCCGCTCGCCGCCCTCCGGCCATTCCTCCGCCCAATCCTGCAGTGAAGGATTGAAAAACCTCCACCGCGCTTCGCGCAGATCGGGCACCAGACGCAGCCATTTGCCGCTCTCGAGGGCATCCCTGCGCTCGATCTCGCCGAGAGACGACGGCAGAAGCATGAGGCTGAACTCCCTCCCGCCTCCAAGGCGCGGTCTGGCGGCGAGGATCACCGTGCCCACGGAAGGACCGCCGGAACCCCAGGCAAAAACTCCCGGCGCATCGCGCAGGACGATTTGCGGAAGTCCTTCGCCGTCGGTGCCGACGCCGCCGGAAAGGCGCGCCGTGGCCGGAAGGTTGTGGAAAGTGCGGCGCAAAAGAGTGACGAAAGCGTTGAGCCTCTGCGTGCGCAGGTTTTCCTCGGAAAGCATGGACGAGGCCTGCACCGCCGCGCTGACCGTGGCATAGATGCCGCCGGCCATGAGGACGAAGATCATAACGACCACAATCATCTCGAACAGGGTGAAACCGGCGGACCGGACCTTTGTCATAGCGGTCGTCATGGCTGGTAACGCAAGTGGCTCTCCTTCCACTCCTGCTTCTCGCGCTGCTCGGTCCACTCGGCGCGCACTGTCACGCGCCACAGCCCCGTCAACTCCTCGTCGTCCTTGTTGCGAAACTCCAAAGCCGGCTCGGCTGTGACGTAATATTTCACGCCGAGCACGTCCGGGCCGGCCTCGCGACCCTGCTCGAGCGTGGCGACCGGCAGGGCCAGGGATTCGTCGAGCAGCGATTCGATCTGCTGCCGGATTTCCTCGTCGCGGCGCATGTAGTTGTTCGCGGCGAAGGCCCGGTCGAGGGCGAAAGCCAGTCCGCCGACGGCGAGGACGAACATGCCCAACGCCACGAGAACCTCCAGAAGCGTGAAGCCCCCGTGCTTCATGGAATGTAGTAGCTCTCGTCGGCAAGGCCGGCGGTGAGCGGGTCGAAGGTCACCTGCATCCACGCTTCGTCGTCCTCCACGCGGAAGGTGATCGGTTCGCACATGCCGGTTGGTTGGAAAATCCAGCGCTGTCCGTCGGGCCTGACCGCTTTCTCGGCGCCGAACGGCTCGAGAACGTAGCGCATGCCGCGCGGCAGCTTGAATGAGTCGCCCGCCTCCGACTCGCCGGGCCGGCGCAGAGCGAAGCCGTTTTTGGCGAAAACCACCTCGGCCGCACGGCCCGTTGTCATGGCGTCGGACCGTGCCGTTTTGGCATAGACGAGCAACTCACGCACCACGTCGCGCAGACGTTGCTCGCGGGTGAATCCGGAGGACAAGGGCACCGCCGCGCCGATGATCAAAACAATGATGGCGACGACCAGTGCGATCTCGAGCAGCGTGTAGCCCCTCGACCGCCGCCGCGCGGCTGGGGTTGCCATGCTCGTGCTCATGGGCTGCGACGCCCCGGGGATTATTCGGTGGACGACTGGTTCGTAATGTCGTCGCCACCGCCCTCCTGACGGTCCGGGCCCTTGGAAACGAGATCGAAACCGCGCGCGTTGAGCTTGCCGGGATTGCGGTAGAGGTAGGGCTCGCCCCACGGATCGAGCGGAACGCGCTCCATCAGCTGGATCCAACGCCGCGGTGCCGGTTCCGCGCTGGGACGGCGCACCAAGGCCTCGAGACCTTGCGCCGAGGTCGGCATGCGCATGTTCTGCATCTCGTAGGTGCGCAGCTGCGTGCTGATCGCCTGGAAGTCGGCATCGACCCGGCTCTGGCGCGCCACATCGATGTTGCCGACCAGGAGGTAGATGGCCGAGCCGACCAGCACCGCGATGATGCCCAGCACGAGCATGATCTCGAACAATGTGTAGCCGGCCATCCTGCGGATTTTTCGCGGAGAGAATCTCATAATCGGAAGAAGATGCTTGCACGCAATCGGGTTGTCAAAGTCCCTTGCGCACACGGGACGCGCGCACGACGATGGAACTTCCCTGATTCAACGCGACAGCAGGGATATTTCTTAGCTGCGCACGGACAAAAAGCCGGCCCGGCACAATCAGAGCGAGCCGCTGTTTCCCCAGAACATCTGCAGTTGCTCGGCCGGACTGGGCGCGCCGGACACCGGCGGCAGGGGCGGCTCTTCCTCGACCGTGGGCGCTTCCTCCGGCAAGTCCGAAACGGGAAGACTGAGGTCGGGCTCGCGCGGGGCAGGCGGATAGGACAACTCCAACACCGCCTCGCGGACGAAGGTGCGGTTCCGGTAGTCGGCATTGGCCGGCGAACGCAACTCGAGGAGCAGCGAATTGTCGCCCGGCAGGAGCAATGCGGCGGGAATGTGCGCCGTGGCGCGGCGCCAGCCGGCAAACTGCAATTCGCGGCCGGGGATCCCGAGATGACCCGGATCCTCCAGCGTCGGCACGTCGATGGCCAGCGGGCCGACCTCGTGATTGTTCACCACCAACCAGACTTCTTGATCGAGATAGACCCCGGCGACGGCCGCTTCGAACCGCGCCATGTTCGGAATTTGCTCCAACTCCGCGACCAACTCCAAAGCCGGCGTCAACGACTCCGGACCTTCGGTCAAGGCCGCCCGCACGACGCGGTCGCGCCACTCGTCTTGCAACGCAGGACGCGGACCTCCGTCCACATCGGCCTCGGCCAGCGTCAGGCGCGAGGCGGTCACCACCACGGGAACGTAGCGCGTGGATGAAGCAAGGATGGTACGCTCGGCCACCCACTCGAAACGGACGCGGTTCACATTGAGATTGGCGACACCTTGCAGGAGCAGGGTTCCGTTGCCACCAAGTCGCGATGCGCTGATCAGCAAATGTCTCTGGTTTGGCACACCGATGCCGTCGCCCAATTTGTCGCTGATCACCTCCGCGGTGCTCTGTCCGTCGCGCTGCCACTCGACCCGGAGTCCGCCGCCCTCCGCCTCGTCGAAGACCAGGTGTAAGAGCAGATCGCGGTTGGTCGGTGGCGACAAACGGAAAGCGAGCCTGGCCACACTGCCCGGGGCAATGACTGGTGCGCCGTGCATCCAAGGAGGAAGCGCTTGGGCGGCATCAAAAGGAAGATCCGCTGTGAAAACCATTTCGTCCTCGCTGGCTCGTGCATCTGTGGCCAGCCCGGCTGCCACCAAGGCGCAAACAAGGATGCGGGCTAAACGTCTCATGGTTGGGGAACGTCCGAGGACGGGAGTGAAACCCTACCATCGGGAAGGTAGTCTTGAAAGAAAGAATCTTGCATGAGGGCCTCGAAAAGGGAGCCCGGAAGGCGCTCACGGGCCTGCACGAGAAAGTCTGTGGCCGCCGCCTGATCCCCCCTCAGCAGTGCGTCGGCCGCGCCGAAAAAAAGTTGCTCGGGAGGATATATCCCGTTGACCGACTGCAACTTGAGAGGCGGCGAATCTGCCTCGTGGTGCAAACGCAAACCAGCCAAACCGGCCTTCACCGTGGAGACCATGATGCTGTCGCTCTTCGAGACCCGTTCCAAGGCGCGCCGGTAGGCGTCCACCGCCAGCTCGGGCTGACCCGCGAAGCGGTAAAACTCCGCCACCACGTAGTGCGGCATGGGATTAAGTGGATCCGTTTCGCGCGACTGCTGCACGCTCTGCAGCACTTGCTCGCGCACCGCGTCGGCTAAACCTTCCTTCCGCGCCTGCTCCAGCGTGATCAAGGCAACCAGGGCATGCGCATTGCTCGTCTCTTCGTCCTTCGCGATGGAAGCCCTCGCCGCGGACCGCGCCGCTTCGAAGTCGCGCAAATCCAGGAGCGTCAGGGCGAACTGGTAATCCAAACCTCGCAGCGTCCCGTCCTGTTCCCGCGCCTGCTGCAGGTAGTCCAAGGCCTCTTGATGGCGCCCGGCGAAACGCTCGGCCAACGCAAACTCGACGAAGTCGCGGGCCATCTTCCGCTTTTCCGGGGCCACTTCTTCCACCACCGGAACGAACGGCTCCTTCTCGGTTTTCTTAGCGACAAAAACACCGCCGACAAAAGCGATCCCCGCCAGCAAGAGCACGAGCATCCCGTAAAGGACGGAGCGCAAAACATCCAACCACATGACATCATGCAAGAGCCGTTCCGCGCCTCCGTCAAGTGCACCGGGGCGCTTTAGGATTGAAGGCGCGCGCGGGGCCAAGTTAACTGTCCGCTCAGAGGCGGCGTTCCGCCGCCCTTCGCATTTATGCCGAGCCTCGATCTCTTCTTTCAGCCCGAGATTTTTCTCGCTTGGACCTCGGCGCTCAAAACGGTCGTCATCATGGGCATCGTCCTCACCATGGTGGCTTACTCGGTCTGGGCGGAACGCAAAGTCAGCGCTTTCATCCAGGACCGCATCGGACCCAACCGCGTCGGCTGGGCCGGACTCATCCAACCCATCGCCGACGGCGTGAAGCTCCTCCTCAAGGAAAACTTCGTCCCGGCCGGCGTGAACAAATTCTTTTTCAGCATCGCGCCCAGCCTCGCCATGGTGCCGGCCATCCTCGTCCTCGCCGTTCTTCCCTTCGGCAGCACGCTCTTCGGTGTCCCCATGGTCATCGCCAACCTCGACATCGGCGTCCTCTGGGTCTTCGCCGTCTCCTCGCTCGGTGTCTACGGCATCGTCCTCGCAGGATGGGCGTCCAATTCGAAGTATCCGTTTCTCGGCGGCATCCGCTCGAGTTCACAGATGATTTCCTACGAACTCGCGCTCGGGCTCTCCGTCATCCCCGTTTTCATGATCACCGGCACGCTCAACCTCGGCGAGATCGTGCAATACCAAGTCGACAACGGATGGATGGTCTTCCCCGCGTGGTTCAGCCAAGGGGCGGGTCCACTCGAAATCACCACGGACAGCGGCGCCATGTTCGGGCTGAGCCTGGAAAAAACGCTCCTTTGGATCCCCATGATGATTTCGTTCGTAGTCTTCATGATTGCCATGTTCGCCGAAACCAACCGCGTGCCCTTCGATTTGCCCGAGGCCGAGCAGGAACTCGTCGGCGGTTACCACACGGAATACTCGTCGATGCGCTTCGCCCTCTTCTTCCTCGGCGAATACGCCGCCATGATCGCCGGGGCCGGCGTCATCGTGACCCTCTTCCTTGGCGGATGGAGCCTGCCCTTTGTGCCCGACGGATCCCAGGGCTGGTTCTGGGGACTGGTCAACATCGGCACGTTCTTCGCCAAAGTCGCCGCCATCATCTTCTTCTTCCTCTGGGTCCGCTGGACCCTCCCGCGTTTCCGCTTCGACCAGTTGATGAAACTCGGCTGGTATGTTTTCTTCGAAGTCGCGCTGGTCAACATCTTCATCACCGCCGGCATCCTCGCTTACCTCAAATCCTGACATGGCCACCGTCGTCCAACGTCCGAAGCTCAGCCTTCTCGAGCGCTCCTATTTCCCCGCCGTCCTCGGCGGCCTGTGGATCACGATCAAACATTTTTTCAAAATGATGGCCGGACGCACGCACGTCACCATGCAGTATCCCGAGCAGAAGTGGGACAGCGCCATGCCCGAATGGTATCGCGGCGCGCCGACCCTCGTGCGCGACGAACATGGACGCGAACGCTGCGTGGCTTGCCAACTCTGCGAATTCATCTGCCCGCCCCGCGCCATCACCATCAAGCCGGGCGAACTCGAGGCCGATAGCAAGTGGGCCAAAGTCGAGAAGTTCCCCGAGAAATTCGACATCGACATGATCCGCTGCATCTATTGCGGACTTTGCGAGGAAGTCTGCCCCGAGCAGGCCATCTTCCTGCGCAAGGACTACTCGATCACCGGCCTGACCCGCGCCGAAATGGTCCACGACAAGGAAAAGCTCTACGAACTGGGCGGCGTCATGAACGGACTCGTCCACAAGTGGAACGAAAAAAAGTGATCGAAAGGGGCCTCCGCGCCTCCTAAGCTGCCGGCTTCCGGCCTGAAAAAGCGGCGCATGAAGCGCCCCCGGCGCAAACCACCGCATGCTCACCATCCTGTTCTGGGTTTTTTCCGTGCTGATGCTCGCCTCGGCCGCGGCTGTGGTCCTCTTCCGCAACCCGGTCAACAGCGCGATGAGCCTCGTCCTCTCTTTCCTCGCCCTCGCCGCCCTCTTCGTCACCCTCGACGCCTACTTCATCGGCGTCATCCAAGTCCTCGTCTACGCCGGCGCGGTCATGGTGCTCTTTCTCTTCATTATCATGCTCCTCGACCTCAAGGCCGAGACGCGGCGCAAATTGAACATCGCCGCACTGGCTGGCGGCCTCGCCGTGCTCGGCGGGTTCGTCGTCCTTATCACCCAAGTCATCAAATCGCTTCCGAGCGCCTCGGATAAGTTCCCCGCCCTCGCCCGCACCGGCTACTCCGACACCTACGACGTCGGCATGGCCCTCTTCAGCAATTTCAACCTCCCTTTCCAAATCATCGGCGTCCTCCTCCTCGTCGCCACCGTCGGCGTCGTCATCCTGAGCCGCCGCAGCCTGCGCTGATCCCATGCCCACCCTCGGCGATTATCTTTTGGTCAGCGGCCTCCTCTTCTCCGTCGGACTCGCCGGCGTCCTCCTGCGCCGCAACCTCCTCATCATCTTCATGGGCCTCGAGCTCATGCTCAACGCGGCCAACCTCTCGCTCGTCGCCTTTGCCCGCCACGGCGTCACCGCGTTCGGACTCCCCGACTACAACGCGCAGGTCCTCGTTTTCTTCATCATCACCGTTGCCGCCGCCGAGGTGGCTGTCGGCCTCGCCATCATCGTCGCGCTCTACCGCCTGCGGCAAACCACGCACGTCGAGGATCTCGACAAAATGAAATTCTGACGTCGCGATGAATCCGCAACTTTATCCCTGGATCATCCTCTTTGCGCCGCTCGTCGCAGCCGCGTTCATCCTCTTCGTCCTCCCTCGCAACAATGTCGCGGCCGGCACGGTCGGCATCCTCACCGCAGCCCTCGCCTGCTTACTCAGCTGGAAAGTTTTTCTCGATCCGTCCCTCGCCGTCACCGCGCAGATCCCATGGATCGAAGTTCCCGGTGTCTTCTCCGTCTCCATCGGCATCATCCTCGACAGCCTGAGTCGCGTCATGCTCGTCGTAGTCACGACCATCGCCCTGCTCGTCTTCATTTATTCGGCCGGCTACATGCGCGGCGACGAAGGCATCCCGCGCTACTACGCGTCGCTCTGTCTCTTCCTCTTTTCCATGCTCGGCATCGTCCTGGCCGACAACTTCGTCATGATGTTCATCTTCTGGGAACTGGTCGGCGTCAGTTCCTACCTGCTGATCGGACATTATTTCCGCAAGGACTCCGCCGCGGACGCCGCCAAACAGGCCTTCACCGTCAACCGCGTCGGCGACTTCGGCTTCATGCTCGGCATCCTCATGCTCTGGCTGGCCACCGGATCGATCATGTTCGCCGGCATCGAGCAAA
>Ga0209229_10001234_pt1 | contig 10526 bp, 8 predicted proteins | sample SanBayMetagenome_FD_187466 | JGI IMG/M metagenome (GOLD analysis project Ga0209229, IMG submission 187466) | Freshwater and sediment microbial communities from dead zone in Sandusky Bay, Ohio, USA (SPAdes) (version 2) | ecosystem: Environmental > Aquatic > Freshwater > Lentic > Sediment | place... | reverse complement strand
CCGGCCAGCAAAACATGTTTGCCGTGCGAATCACGAAGCCCTCGCTGCCTGCCGACCTTCAGCCCTGGCTCGTCATGCACGATGGCCGCGTGGCGTTCAACCGCGAATGGGCTGCGGCTCATGCGAGCGTCGGAGCGCGTTCTTCGGAATGACACCGCGCATCGGCATCGTCATTCCGGCGCGAAACGCTGGCGCGACGATCGGAGATACGCTGGCCGCCCTGCAAACCACGACAGGCGTCGACGCCGATATCCTGGTAGTCGATGGCGAATCGAACGACACGACTGCCTCGGTCGCAGCTTCGTATGGTGCGCGTGTCGTCAGCCAGCCCGCGCGCGGCGTGTATGACGCAGTCAACATCGGTCTGGCGGCCGTCCGCGGCGAGTGGCTCACGTACATCAACGCCGACGACATTCTGTATGCGAGCACCCTCACCGATCGTATCCAGTCAGCCGCCGCTCACGACGTAACGTATGGCCCGGTGGACTTCATTGACGCAAGTGCACGGCGTCTCCATCGGTGGCATTCGGCACGGCCGTCATTTCTGCTCAGCGTATATCGGGCTGGCATGAGCCCGCTCCTGCAGCAAGGCACACTATTTCGCCGCGAAGTGTTCGAGCGACTCGGTGGATTCGACACCGGGTGGCATCTTGTCGCGGATGCCGACTTCTGGTTTCGGGCCCTGGAGCATGGCTACCGCTTCCACCGAACGACGAACGCGGCTGTCGCTGCGTTTCGGATGCACGCCCAGCAACTCAGCCGCGTTCATGCCGCGGAATCGCGTGAGGAGCATGCCGCCATGACTGCGCATCATGGTCGCGACGATTCGCTGGCGGGCCGGCTTGCCGCGTTTGCGTGGCGGGCGGGAAACTGGCGGAGCTACGTCGCCCGCGCGTTGCGGTGGCGCCTTGATGGCGACGGCCGCAGGTCACTCGACGGCTATGCCCTCGGGCCGCCATGATCTTTTCGTGACCGAGATCTCCTCCTCTTCGTGCTCGGGACCCTCGAGCCTGCACGTCATCACGGGCCTTTGGAAACATACGGGCGGCCCTGCGGAGACCGTGCCTGCTCTGTGCTCGAGTTTGGCTGCTGGCGGATCGCGTACCTCGCTGGCAACCTTGCGCGGCGACATGGCCGACACCGTCGCGCCGGCCGCTGCGGCCGGCGTCAACGTCCATATCTATCCGCCAACGGTCCGCCACACGGTCTGGTATAGTCGATCGCTGCACAAGCATCTTCCCGCGCTCGTCGCCGATCACGACGTCATCCATGCGCACGCTATGTGGCAGGCTCCCGGCTGGCTTGCCTGCGCTGAAGCGCGGCGGCAAGGGCGTCCGATCGTGATTTCGCCCCGCGGCTCGCTCCTCCCGCAACGCCTGGCGAAAAGCCGATGCAAAAAGCAACTGGCCTCGCTGCTCTTTGATCGACGCAACGTGCGCGGCGCGGCGGCGATGCACGCGACGTCGCACGAAGAAGCGATCTCAATCAGGGCATTCGGATACCAGGGTCCGTTAGCCGTCATCCCGAACGGTGTCGAGGTGCCTTCCGATACCGACCTCGCTCTCAGCATGGCGGCAGAGCCGGATTTTCGATCACGATTCCCTGAAACGACGGGCAAGCGCGTGCTGCTGTTTCTTTCCCGGATCGAACCCACCAAAGGCGTGGTATCGCTGGCGCATGTCTGGGGAAAAATCGCCCCACGGCACACCGATTGGCATCTCGTGATTGCCGGGCCGGATGAGCGCAACCATGTGCGGGAGGTACGACGCATCCTTGATGCACACGGCGCGAGCCGGCGGACGTCGGTCGCCGGGCCCCTTTACACCACGGAACGTGACCAGGCATTCGCTGCATGCGAGCTCTTCGTGCTCCCGACTCGAAGTGAAAACTTTGGTATGGCGATCGGCGAATCGCTCGCGCGCAGCCGCCCTGTGATCACCACGGTCGGGGCGCCGTGGCCGGGCCTCCAAGACCATGAGTGCGGATGGTGGATCCCGCACGGAGAAGATGCGCTCGAGCATGCGCTAGATGAAGCGCTCTCGCTTCCGGCTTCGACACTCGGCCGGATGGGAGCCCGAGGACGTGAATGGATGCAGAGAGACTATGCCTGGCCAGCGATAGCCGCACGGATGCATAGCGTTTATCGCTGGCTCGTTGGCGGCCCGGACAAGCCGCCGTGCGATGTTCTCATGACTGCCGGGGGGTGACCGTGAGCCGGCACCAAAACGGGATGGCGACCGCCTCTGGCCGTCGCGCAGCGCTGGCCCAGGCCGTGGCCAGCGGACGAACGCTGCTGATCATAAGCCAGGTGTATGTTCCGGATCCGGCAGCTGTCGGGCAGCATGTCGCCGACGCAGCCGAGGAAATGGCACGACGCGGCTGGCGCGTGGTCGTGTACGCAGCGAATCGGGGTTATGAAGACCCCTCGGTTCGCTACCCGGGCAGAGAGTGTCGGAATGGCGTGGACGTTCGCCGCCTGCCACTGTCGAGCTTTGGCAAGTCCTCGATCGCGGTCCGGCTCATCGCCCAGATGCTGTTTCTCGCACAATCAATGGCCTACGGCTTGTTCCAACGTCGTTTGGGCGCGGTGCTCGTCAGCACGAGCCCGCCAATGGCGGGCATCGCCGGGGCGGTGATCTCGAAGGTCCGCGGGGCGCCTTTGCTCTGGTGGGTCATGGATCTCAATCCGGATCAGTTGGTCGCCGCCGGACGCATCGCATCAGGTTCGCTGTTGGTGCGATTCTTTGACTGGATGAATCGCTTGACCTTGCGGCAGGCAACGAGGATCGTCGTGTTGGATCGCTTCATGAAAGACCGAGTGATCGCGAAGGCGCCCGTTCAGGACAAAATCGAGATTATCCCGCCCTGGCCCCACGATGACGATCTCACCGCACCATCCTCGGCTAGCGATGCATTCCGGGCCACTCACCGTCTCCAAAACAAGTTTGTGGTGATGTATTCCGGCAACCACAGCCCACACAATCCGCTCGACACGCTGCTGGCTGCCTCACAACGCCTTGCCGAAGACGACCGCATCAGGTTTGTCTTCATCGGCGGCGGTGCAGCGAAAGGCGATGTCGATCGCTTGGTCGCGGCGGGCGCTCGAAATGTCGTGTCCCTTCCATACCAGCCGAAGCAGATGCTCGGCTCGACTCTCACCGCAGCGGACATCCATGTCGTGTCGATCGGGGATGGAATGGTCGGGATCATTCATCCCTGCAAAATCTACGGGGCGATGGCGATCGGACGGCCCATCCTTTTATTTGGCCCGCCCTCGTGCCACGCCGCCGACATCATGCAGGGCCACACGCTCGGATGGCATGTGCGGCACGGAGATCTCGAGGGCACGATTCACGCGATCCAGGCCGCCTCCCGGCTAGACGGAACCCAGCTGCGGGATGTCGGGGACCGCTGCCGGTCCATCGCGACGCGGCAGTTCTCCCGTCGAGCGCTCCTCGCCCGCTTCTGCGACCTTCTCCAACCCGCCGGCCCGCGGTGACGGCATCACAGAACCCTACGAAGCCGCCTCGAGGCTCCTGCGGTGCCCCCGACGCCTGGAACCTTTGCCTTACCCATGATCCATCGTTGGCCGGCTTGTACCGTGCCGTCAACGACTTTTCGCAGGCTCTTGACGCCCCGATCCTGTCGTTCGATGACGGCCGGCGGGATCGCTCGGCCCTTTTCGCACGCGATCGCGCGCACCGCTTAATCTCCGCATCGCCATTCATATTTCGCGAATGCCATCTTATTTCACCACGTGTCAGCAAGGAGGCGGAGAACCTCCTCGGCGAAACGGATGTTCTGATTGCTCATTCGTTTTTCCGCGGGCATGTTCCCTGGACGCGACGGTGGGCGAGCCGGCACAACAAGCGATATTGGGTCGTCCCGCATGGCTGCCTCGATCCCTGGGGCCTCACTCGGCGTGGGCTTGCGAAGCGCATGTGGCTTTCTCTCTACGGCAAGCGGTGCCTGGCAGACGCGGACAAGCTCGTTTTTTCGACCTACCGTGAGTTGGAAAAGGCGCAACCCTGGCTGGGCCGTGACAATGGCGTGGTAATTCATTGGCCGGTGGACCTGCCCGACATGACCAGCAAAGACGACTGTCGACGGCTTGTACGTGCGTGCCACGGCATCCCTGTGGATGCCGGAGTTTTGGTTTTCGTGGGCCGGCTTCATTCGATGAAACGCCCGCTGGATTTGATCCGCGCGTTCATCAACGCGCGTCCGACGAATAGCCACCTGCTGATCGTCGGTATGCAGGGCGACTTGACCTACCAGGATATCGCGGCGGAAATTCCCACCGCGTTCGCCGATCGCATCCACGTCCTCGGACAGCTTGATCTCACATCGCTGACCGACGTCCTCTTGGCTTCGGACGCGTTCATCTCGCTCTCGTTTCGGGAGAATTTCGGGTATGCCTTGGCCGATGCGCTGGCGCACGCACTGCCCATCATCGTGACGCCCGGCCACGATTTGGCTCATGAACTCCCGGGCACGAAAGCCCACGGTCTCACGTGTGGCTGGCTATTACCCGACGACACGCTCGAGGCAGCCGCCGCGGCGATCTCGGAGTTTGATCGCTTGGCGGCGAGCGACACCGCGGCGATGGGTCGCGCCGCACGCGATTGGGCGTCCGTGCACTTATCGCGGGAGTCGTTTCGTTCGGGCTTACTTTCCTTGATCACGTCGACCTGAGACTCTTCTGCTTGTGGCTCCATGACAAACTCACTACCCGAAAACCGTTCCATCCCAGTGACGGTGCTGGTGGCCGCGCGCAATGAAGCCGTGAACATTGAGCGCTGCCTCGCAGCGCTTGCGCCGGCTGCCCGAGTCGTACTTCTGGACTCCGGCAGTTCAGACGGGACAGACACCCTGGCGGCTGCGGCTGGAGCCGAGGTCGTGCAATTCGTCCCGCAAGGCAGCTACCCGAAGAAGCGGCAATGGGCCCTCGATCGGCTCACCTTCGCAACACCTTGGATTTTGCTTATCGACGCCGACGAGCAGGTTCCTGAATCGCTGTGGTGCGAGATCGCGGCCGTGACGAACCGCACCGACGGCCCGAACGCATACTTTATTCGCAAGGGCTTCCATTTCCTCGGCCATCGTTTTCGCTTTGGCGGCTTCTCATTCGATGCCATCCTTCTCTTCCGCGTCGGAACGGCACGATTCGAGCACCTCGTCGAGGATGACCCCAGCGGGATGGATATGGAAATCCATGAACGACTCATCGTGGAAGGCCCCACGGGCTGCTTATCAACCCCGCTTGTCCACGACGACTTCAAGCGACTCGATGCGTATATCGATAAACACAATCGTTACAGTACGTGGGAGGCACATCTTCGCGACCGATACCTTGGCACCGGCCTTTGGGGCGTCTCGTCCGTTCAGCCGCGTCTCTTTGGCAACGCGCAGGAACGACGGCGATTCCTCAAATTTCTCGCCCTGCGTGTGCCCTTCGAACCGACGCTCTGGTTTGTCTACCACTACGTCCTTCGCGGGGGATTTCTCGAAGGAATTCCTGGCTACATCGCCGCCCGGATTAGGGCTGCATACATCGCGGCCGTACGGGCGAAGGTGTATGAACTTCGGCGTGGCGCGCGCACGTAGGTCTGCCGCTACGTCCAGCCATACATGCGGTTGAGACGTTCCTGGCGAACGAATACGACGTCTCGCTCGAATGCATACGGGCCCAACTGTCGGCCATAACACTGAAAAATTGCTGGATAAAGGCCCGCTTCATTGAACAAGCCGCATGCTGCCGCAAACGACGGTGGCTTTCCCTCGTATTCGCCTGCGAAAGCGAGTTCACCGATGACTACGTCCACTGACCGAAGGGTTTCGACGGCGCCTCGCAACACCTCGATCTCATGCCCCTGAACGTCGATTTTTAGGACGACGGTCTCGTACCCGCTCAGATCGATGGCAATAGAATCCAGCGGTGCGAGTGGGACGTTGCAGGCATCGGCCAGACGAATGTGCCGTTCATCCTGGGTGGGTGCGTATGCCTCAAGTGTCGAATAGACGCTCTCTTCCGCCATCCGAAACACTGCTTCCCCCCTGACATCGGATAGCGCAAAGTTGTGCACCGTCACTCCAGGCGCGGCGCGAAACCGTGCCGCATACGCAGCGTAAGCGCGAGGATCCGGCTCGAACGCCACGATATCAGAGTTGGGAAAGAACAGCTGAAAGTCAGACGCCCAGTCTCCTACGTTTCCCCCGACATCGATCAAGAGTATTCGGTCGTCACCATCGATGAATCGGGCGAGATTGACGAAATCCTCGAATCGCGATGGCTTGCGCCAGATTTTCCACGTCAACCTCGGCGGCACGCTTCGATTCTTGCGTCGCGCCCGCCAGTACTCGGAGAGCACCAGACCTCGCACTTCGAATGCATGGCCATAGTGATGGAGGGCTCGGGCGAGGGCATTCAGCATTTCTTCATCTCCTCGGCTTTGAGCCATGCGAGCAGGCCTTGCTTCGGAAAAGCCTGCGCTGGTGAATAGTCTGTAATGAACTCACAGCTGCCTCCCACCGAAGCCGTGTATGCCATCACAGCATCAACGAGCTTCGCCATCTCTGCGACTTCAACTCGTTTGTCCGTGTCATCGACATAGATGAGGCCGTCCGGCCGACAGAGGGAGAAGGCGCTTAAGCCGCACGCCAAACGATGATCTCCGTCCACGATAACCACGTCAATCGAACCGGGCTCAACCCCAGAAACATTCACATACTCATGCATCACGGACGTATGGACCAATCGCACCTTGTCGTGAAGACGGCGATCGCGCAGATCCTTCTGCACCTGCTCGGCCCAGAGCGCGTTCGACTCCACAGCGATCACGCTGCTTGCGTGTTTCGCAAACCACAGCGTTGACATGCCCGACCCGTACTCCAACACACGGGCACCGGGTCGCCTCTCTAAAAATGATTCGAGACGTGCGGCGGCATCGAAAGGAATCCATGGTGATGCCGGCCGCTTGCCAGTGGCGCGCCGAATGCAGGCCTGCGCGAGGGCAAGGGGCCCGTGGCGCACGAGCGGGCTGAGCTGGATTCGTTCGTTCAACCCATTTGTGAATCTCCGGCGTAACGGAATCATGACTGGCGGCTCCAGAGCCTTAAATTCACCGACTGCCGCCATTCGTGGGATGGATCGGTGCGTCGACTGTTCCCCTATCCCTGCGCCGTCGCGAACAAACGCGACGGTGACGTATCCTATGGCCAGGCGGAAAGATAGCAAAATTTACGGCGCATGGGGGCGCTCGCCATCTGCGACACGACCGGCGGGCATTCATTGGAAATCAATCTTCGCATGAAGGAGCGGCCGTTACTGCGAAGGTTCGCCGCTGGCCTTCTGGCGATTTCTTGCGTCGGCGCTCCGCTCGCCCTTGGAGCTTCGAGCGCAGAAGCAAGATTCGTTCTCGAAGCCGCGACGTGGGTTGCCATGACCTGCTGGCTGTGTTCGGGGCCGGTCGCTGCCCGACTGATCTGGATGCCAGTGTGCATTGCCGCAGTGCTTCTGGCGCAGCAAATTCCCCTGCCCGATCGGCTGCTTGTGGCGATAGCGCCGGTATCGGCGGGGGCCTGGAAGCTGGCCCATGAAGCGACTCCATCCGTGTGGGGCTGCATCTCCGTCAATCCTGGGGCGTCTTTCGCTGCGACGTGTCGAGTGCTGCTCTCCATGGCAACGTTGGCAATGGTGATGGATATCGGGCGGTATAAGGCGCACCGAGCGACGCTGCTTCACGCTCTTGCAATTTCTGGAGTGCTGATACTTGGCTTGGGCCTCTGTTTTGGAAGCGCTCAGCGAACACAGGTGTTACTCGGCGTGATCGACATCGCCGGCCCGATGGAACGATCGAAGAATCCGTTGCTGATCGCGGAGCAGACGGCTGGGATCGGCTGGCCCAACGTTCAGACGCTTGTCGGCCAGCGCTACATCGCCGAGGATCGGTCCATCGGCGACGGGTTCGGAAGCTACCGATACAGCAATCACTTTGCTGGGGGCACAGTGCTCACGTTGCCGATCGCAGCTTCCCTATGGCTGTGGCTGACTCGTGGCAAGGTTTCACAGTGGCTTCGCCAAGCCGTTTTTGGCAGTCTGTTCGGGCTGGCGTTATGGGTCGTCGGCATAATGGCGCAGTCGCGGGCGGGCGCGGCGTCGCTCGTGCTCGCGGGTCTCACTTTGTGTTTTCTGACGGCCATTCACTCCGTGTGGAGAAGAACCGCCGGCTGGTTGGCTGCGGCGAGCGCCTGCGGAATCGCGAGCCTGTTAGTAGTCATGCTCGGCGGCTGGCAATGGGTGATGCCTCTCGTTCCCGCTGCCTACCAAAAGGTGGTCGCCGTCGTGCTGAGCGATGGCCGGGCCTTGGCGGCCCAAATCGCGGTACGGATGGCTCGGGCATCGCCCGTGCTTGGCACCGGCCTGAGTTCGTTTGAACAGATTTTCCCGCGATTCCAGTCTGGCCACACAAACCTGTATTTCGCGCACAACGACTACGCGCAGATTCTTGCCGAAACCGGCCTGGCCGGAGCTGCGTGGATCGTGCGACTCGCCTCGGTGGGCTGGGGCCGCCTGAAGCGGTTCACAGCCGATGCGGGAGGTGACTACCGAATCCTCAACGCAGGCCCGTGGGCTGGCCTTGTGGGCATCGCATCACACTCGGCATTCGACTGGAACATGTACCTTCCAGCGAATGCTTTTCTAGCGTGCGTCGTTGCCGGGATATGCGTGTCGAGCGTGCCGAATCCAACTCCGCCGCGTGCCTCGCCTCGGCCATCCCTCGGCTTGATCGGCCGAATCCTGCTATTTGCCGCCAGTTTCCTGGCTATAGCGGCATTAGGCCGCGACGTGCTTTCCGAGGCGGCCGGGCGACGCAGGCTGGAGGCGGCAATGATCGCAGATCAACTCGTGAGCAAGGATCCTTTGCGGCCATCTGCCGTGGATCTCCTTGCCGAATCAATACGGATCACAGAGGCGATCTTTGCGTGGGATCGTTCCAACGCAGCACTCGCGGTTTCGCTTAGCCAGGCACATGTGAGGCTTGCGGCTCACCAAGAAGACCCGAAGATGCAGGCCGAATCGCTCGCTACCTCGCAACGCTGGGCCCGTGTGGCACGAAGTTTGAATGCTGCGTGCCGCGGAACGCCCCAGCCTGTCGGTGACCAATAGCGGCGATACCTTTGCGGACAACGCACCCGACCCTCGCTCGCAACACCGTGTTGGCGGAAATCCAGGCCGTGTACGTCGTCACTTCAAATACGAGCCCAACACGACCAGCGCGAGCGGCCGCGACCAGTGCATCGATCGCGGGTCGTCGAGGAATGATCGCCACGTGCGGCCCACCTCAGCGGAGTCGATAAACGGCTGCGATGCCAGGTGCTTGATCGCCGCGTCGCATGGCTCACGCATTTCGCCTCGCATCCAGTCGCCAATGGGGAGCGTGAAGCCTGTCTTGGGACGGTTGGAAATCTGCTTGCTGAGCACATGATTGCCCGCCAAGCGCAGCAGTGCTTTCGACGATCCGCCCCGCTTCACGGCGCCCGGCAAGGCCGACACGTAGTTCACGAGCGGCAGGTCGAGGAACGGCACCCGCACCTCGAGTGAATGCCGCATGCTGTTGGCATCGGTATCGCGGAGGAGGGTGTCGCCCATGTAGTGCGTGGCTTCAAGGCGGGCCACCGTGTTGAACGGATCGCCGTCGAACACCGGCTCGATGCGATTCGGGGCCTCTTCCAAATAATCGGTCGCGAGGCCGACGCGGTCGGTCCCGAGCCCCATCGCTCGAATCCGCGAGTCCGAAAGGGCCCGGCGCAGCGAACGGGCGACGCCAGCCACGCTCGTGTCGCCGGCGACCAGATCGGCCAGTTTCTCCATAGCGGCCGGCGGGCCGCCGGCCGCACCCACCGCCGACAGCACGCTCGCCCGCAGGCCGCGAGGAATGAATCGCAGGGCCTGCAGCATCCGCGACCAGCGCGGCGCTCTCTCAAACGTGGCGTAGCCGCCGAAGAGCTCGTCGGCACCGAGGCCCGATAGGCCCACCACCACACCCTCGGCAGCCAGACGACGGCTTACCACATACGTGTTGAAGCCGTCGATGCTCGGGCTATCCATGCCGGCGAGCCAGTCGTGCCACTTCCCGGGCATGTTGGCGGCGTCGAGTTCGACCGACACATGCTTGATGCCGAGCGCTTTGGCCGTCTCGGAGGCAAGCGCCACCTCGTCCTGGCCGTGAACGGCTCCAAAGCCGACCGTGAACGCCGTGACCCGCGGGGTGTATTCGCGGGCGAACGACGCGATGATCGTGCTGTCGATGCCGGCCGAAAGAAACACGCCCACTGGCACGTCGGCGACAAGATGACGCAGCACGGCCTCGTGCAGCATGTCGTGAACGACCCTGGCTGCATTGGGCTGGTCATCGTACAGCAGCTGCCGGGGAAAACCCCAATAACGGCGCGGCTTCTCCGGAGCGTCGCCGGCGGCGACGCGACCGTGGATCCACTGGGCATTCCCGGCGGGGAACGAGCGG
>Ga0209229_10001231_pt1 | contig 10538 bp, 6 predicted proteins | sample SanBayMetagenome_FD_187466 | JGI IMG/M metagenome (GOLD analysis project Ga0209229, IMG submission 187466) | Freshwater and sediment microbial communities from dead zone in Sandusky Bay, Ohio, USA (SPAdes) (version 2) | ecosystem: Environmental > Aquatic > Freshwater > Lentic > Sediment | place... | reverse complement strand
TTGAGGCAGCGCTTGCGCGGTCTGGAGCCAAGTTTGCTGAGTTTGGAGAAGCCGTAAGAGAGAACTCCGCCGCAGGCATGATGTTCGGACTAATCGGGGACATCGAGATGCTGGAAACAGCCGTGAACCGAATTGCCGAGAAATCTAGTGGAGGAATCTTCGCCAAGATGCTTGGCGTCTCTGACATTGACGCACTGATCCTCGCTACCGCAGAAGCAAATGCTCAATTGTCCACGATGGACGGCCTGTTGGCGCGCATCGGCGCATGGGCTGGCGGTGTAGATGGTAGTGTGTTGCAAGGTCCGTCTGCTGCAGCAGCAGAGGAAATCGCCACTTCTTACCAGCGCGTTAAGGATGGACAGGAAAGTGCAGCAGCACTGCAGGATCGCATCACCAAAGCAATCGCCAGATTCCCTGAGGCAGCGCCCTTCTTCGAAGTATGGGAGGGATTGAACCGCACCCTTCTGGAAGCGGAGCGTGGGGCTGTAAAGACCAAGATGCGTCTGACCGAACTTTACGGGACCAAGGACGATCAGCTCGTTGTTGGGTTCGTCAAGATGGCGGAGCAAGTCTATCGCACTGGGGAGGGTATGGATGCCCTTCGCGAGCGCCAGAAAGAGCTAGCGGCGGAATCCCCGAAAGTGGCTGGAGTGTTGGGTCAGATCATGACTCAGTTTGACAAGTCCATGATGTCCGACGATTCCGTCGTGTCGTGGCTGAACGCCGTTGACGGTATGTTCAATGGTACGGCTGAAAAGATCATGGGTCTGCGTAAGACAGCCATCGATACTTCGAAGGCATTCGATAGTTCTGTTGGAACTCTTGATGCACGCGCCAGCGCCCTCCGTGAAAAGCTAAACACCACACAAGTAATACGCGAAACACAGGCGGACGGTCGTGTCGACATTGTCAATGTTATCGAAGCTGTTCCTGCAAATGTTCTACAGAGCTACGATGCACTGATTGCCAAATATAAAGCATTCCAGAACGGAGCGGGGCTTAATGTCTCTGCCGAAGGGCTTCGGATGTTTAATGCGGCTCTTGCAGAGACCTCCCCTGCTTCTGAACAGTTTATATCCGCTGTTACGGCGCAATTCTCCGCTCTGTCCGAGAATGAGCAGACATACACACGCCTCGACCAAATCCTCCGGGCCACAGCGCAGCGGTACCCGCAACTAGGGGCGGAAATCAGCGCGATCTCGACGCGCATGCGGGAGCATGCACGGGCGGGCGATGACGCTGCTATATCCTACTCGGACCTTGAGGCCGCAATGACGGCATTGCTGGGGTCCCGTGACGCCGCTGCAGCGGTGCTGGATCAGGCTAATAACGTGCAGTTGCTGAACAATGCGGCTGTTGCTGTACAGGACCCCCTGTATGGAGCCGCTGCAGGCGCTGGTGCCATCGGAAATGCTGCGGCAGAGGCGGAATCCTACGTCCGCTCGCTGCAGGCTGCGCTGGCTGCGATGGGGGCTGTGGGATCGGCATTCTCTGTTAAAGGGAAAGAGATCGCGGACAACATCCTGTTCGAAGCTAAGCTCAAGGGTATGGACGCCACCTTGCGGGCCGGAGAGAAGTTCCGGCGGGAGTCGCAAGCTCAAATCGACGCGTCCAGAGTAGCGGCGATGAATGCTGGTATCCCCGGTATCGCCATTGACCCTGTTTACAAGCAGCAGGTGGCGGAACTTGATAAATATGTGAAGGACATCGACGCTGCATCCGCTGTTCTAGCCACCACCAAGGACCCAAACATCGCCGATAAGGGCGCAGGTGGTGGAAGACGTGCCGAAGCCCTCGGCGACGAAAGCCGCCAGTTGGTGAAGCTTTCCAAGCAGATGAATGACCGCATCTTCTCCATTGAACGGGAGAACGCAGCACTCGAACTTCTAGCTGCAGGGCAGGCCAGCACCCAAGAAGGTGCGGAACTCATGGCTATGGCTATGGCATCGAACGGGGGCAACATCGACGCCGCCACCGCTGCCATGATCCGGAACTATGAAGCCAGTGTTCTTCTGAACGAGCAACTTCAACGTGACGCTGAAAACCCCTTCCAAGACTACATCGACTCTCTGCCGTCCGCCATCGAAGCTGCCAAGCAGCTAAAGGCAGACCTTGCGAGCGTAATGGAGGAAGGTGTCACCGACCTGTTCATGGGGGAGTTCGACACCAAGAAAATCGTGGACAGTCTTCGCCGCAGCCTTGCACAGTCGCTGGCGCAACGCACTATGAAGATGCTGTTCGGCGGGTTGTTTGATACGTCCGGAGTTCGTCAGGCATCTGCAGCCGGTGCACAGCAAATGAACCGTGCGATTGTCATGGCATCCCAACAGGGTGCGCAGATGTTTGCGTCTGCAATTTCAGGCGCAACAGTCCCGGCAGGAGGGACCGCAACAGGGGGCGGACTGGGGGGCGGCATCCTAGGAGGCCTTCTATCTATCTTCGGCTTCTCCGAAGGAGGCTACTCCGACCGCCCCGGCATGACATCACATATGGTAAGTCCAGCCGCTTTCCGGCACGCGCCTCAGTTCGCTGAGGGAACCGCCAACACATCGGGAATTCCAGCAGTCCTCCACCCCAACGAAGCGGTTATTCCGCTGAGCAAGGGGCGCAAGGTCCCTGTCGATATGGGAGATTCCGCAGGAGGAGACGCCGTTGTAACGACCACGAACCAGTTCGGGGACATTAACGTGAAGATCGAAACACAGGGCAGCATCGACGACCCGAAGCAAGCTGAAAATGCCGCAAAACACATTGCAGTCCTCGTACGCGCACAGGTGCGTGAGCAAATGGCTCAGCAAATGGCGTACGGGGGCGTGCTGAACCCAAGAGGTAAATAATGCCCTCAAACTTTCCAGCAATCACCGTAGGATCAAAGTCTCGGAAGCGTAAAGGCTTCCGGGTATTGAGAGCCGATTTTGGGGATGGCTATACACAGGCCGTCCCAGATGGTATTAATAACGAAGAAGAAATGTGGGAACTGTCTTTCGATCAGTACCCAATCGCTGACGTACAGACGTTGGAGAGCTTCTTCGATTCCCTCGGCGCGGCTGACTACTTTTACTGGACACCCCCCTATGAGGCGACGTCCAAGAAGTGGCGACAAGAAGGGGAATACAGCGTCAGTTTTGACGGGCCATTGACCAAGACAATGACGGTCTCCATCAAGCGAGTCTTCACTCTATGATTCACCCAGAAGTACAGAAACTAGAGACGGATGCTCTGGTGTCGATGTACGAACTAGACACAACCCCTATCGGTGGAACGCTGATCTACCGCTTCACAGCAATGCCGCGTGGCAGCGCACCGATAGCGTTCAACGGGAATGTCTACGAACCTATCGACATTGAAGTTGACGGGTTCAACTGGGATGGGCAGGGGGCCTTTCCGCGTCCGAGAATTCGCATTTCGAACGTCGCAGGCCTTGTCACCGGAGCCATCGTCACGATGGGGGACATCATCGGTGCGCGATTCAAGCGTATACGGACGTTTGCCCGTCACTTGGATGACGGGGCGGACCCGGACCCGGACGCAGTATTTCCTGCGGAAATCTACACAGTTGATCAGCGTACAAAGCACACCAAGGTGTTCGTGGAGTGGCAGCTCGCTGCATACATTGACCAGATCGGCGTCATGATACCGCGTCGGCAGTGCCTGCGCGACACATGCTCTCACACGTACCGGACCTATAATTCCGACACCTCTTCTTTCGACTACGCTGGCGTAACGTGCCCGTACACCGGCTCTGCAAAGTTCACTGAGGCGGGAACATCTACTGGAAATGCCGCGCTGGATTCATGTGGCAGGCGCGTCGTCGACTGCCGCAAGCGGTTCGGGGACAATGCGGTGCTCCCGACAAGGGCGTTCCCCGGAGTCGCACGGGTAAGGACATAACATGTTTGGACGTGACGTTGATGCTGAGATCATGGCAGCGGCCAAGGGTAGCTCAGATGAAATATGTGGGTACGTACAGAACGGAAGAGTTGTGTTTGTTCCCAACGAATCTGAGACCCCGGAAAACTCATTCCTGATCAGGGAACTCCCGGAGACCGCTGACGCGGTCTTTCACTCTCACCCCGGCGGACCATTCTACCCATCCGCCTCTGATATGGCTCAGCAGTACGCCACAGCCATTCCATGGGCCATCGCCTGCTTTGACAACAACCGGTCAGAGGTGGTGTGGTTCGGAGATGGAGTTCCAACCGCGCCACTCATCGGCAGAGGGTTCCGCCACGGCGTAACCGATTGCTACGAGGCAATTCGCGACTTCTACAAACGCATTCACTCGATAGACCTTATACACATCCCCCGTGATTGGTCTTGGTGGGACAACCAATGCCTGTATGAAGACAACTTCGCTCGTGCTGGATTCAAGTCCATCGCCCCTGAAGAGATGAGGCCGGGGGACGCATTCCTAGCGACCATCCGGGCCAAGACCCCCAATCATGCAGGGGTCTATATCGGAGACGGGCTTATCTACCATCACACATCAAGTCGAGACGGTTACGATCCGTACCGTCTCAGTACTGTCGAGCCAGCCGCACGGTGGCTCCCCTACCTTCACAAGGCACTGCGATATGATAACGCTGAGATTGACCGGACGGCTGGGCAAGGAATTTGGCCGTGAATTCCAACTAGAAGTCAGCACGACCGCAGAGGCGGTTCGCGCACTGTGTTACCAGCTTCCCGGATTTGAAGAGAGCCTGAAGAAGGGGACTTACCGGGTAAAGCGCGTCAGCGCTGTTGCGACGTACAGTCTCGGCGTCGATGAGCTACATGCAGGAATCGGGCGTGCGCGAGAAATCGTCCTGACCCCCGTTGTGCATGGCGGAAAAAAGCAGGGCCTAGGCAAGATAATTCTAGGGGTTGTTCTCATCGGTGCCGCCTTCTTCACAGGCGGTATGACGTTGGCAGGCCTGTCCAGCACTACACCGATTTTCTCCGGGATTGCGGGGCTGACGCCGGGGTATCTGTCGAGCATGGGGGCGTTGATGCTGCTGAACGGCGTCAGTGCCATGCTAACTCCAAACCAGACGGCGGTAGAGGAGAAGAGGGAGTCCTTCAGCATTGAGGCGACCGGAAACCGTATCGAACAGGGAAGTCCGGTACCGCTGATTTACGGAGAAGCTTACACAGGTTCTGTTGTCGTATCCGTGGGCATCACAGTCGATGAAATTCCGCTGGATGATGACGAAGAAGAGGAAGCAGACTCGTTGGCGGATCAGGCACCGCCATCCCACCGCCCCGCAGACTTTGGCCCAACTTGACCCCTTCTTGTGGGGTTATTGTGTCAGTATTTATGACATGGTAAGTATAAATAGACAATAGGATATCTAACTGTGACACTGCAGAACATTTTCGGTAACAAGGGTGGGGGCAAGGGAGGCGGAGGGGCTACTGAAGCCCCGAATTCCCTACGCTCTGCAGGGACTGCCCGTATTGTCGATCTCATCTCTGAAGGGCCAGTTGTGGGTCTGGTTGACGGACTTAAGTCCGTCTATCTCGACGACACTCCCATACAGAACTCCGACGACTCCTACAACTTCGAAGGTGTCATCGTACACGAGCGTTTCGGGACCCCCAACCAGTCGCATATTCGGGGGTTCTCCGAGGTCGAGAACGAGGTAACTGTAAATGAAGAAGTCACAGTAATCTCACCAAAAGTCATTCAGATCAACGACGATAGTGTTGATTCTGTCCGCGTGAAAATCGGGGTTTCCGCACTCTTCATTCAGTCCACCGAAGATGGGTCCATGACCGGTCACAAGGTGCGGATGAAGATCGAAGTCAAGACCAACACAGGGTCGTACACACATGTTCGTACGGTCAAGTTTGATGGCAAGACCACATCCCCCTACCAGCGCAGTTTCCTTGTTGACCTCCCACCCGGAGGTGCTCCGTGGTCTATCAAAGTCACGCGACTGACCCCCGATACAGAGGACTCCAACATCACCGACACAACGGTGTTTTTTGCGTACACGGAAATCACAGAAGCTAAGCTCGCGTATTCTGACAGTGCGATCATCGGCTTGGAGGTCGACTCCAAGAAGAACGGTGGGGGGCATCGTACCCGAACCTATAAGTACCGGGGGTTGATCACCAAGGTCCCCTCCAACTATGACCCGATAACCCGCACATATTCCTCGGATTTTTGGAATGGCACCTTCAAGCTGGCATGGCATTCCAATCCTGCTTGGGTTCTATACGACCTCGCCACCAATAAACGATACGGTCTCGGTGATTATATCGACGAAGCCTCCATCGACAAGTGGGCACTGTACACCATCGGACGTTACTGTGACCAGATGGTGCCTGACGGTAAGGGCGGGGTGGAGCCGCGCTACTCCTTTAATGGTGTGATCCAGAACCGGCAGGAAGCCGCGAAAGTTTTGGACATGGTAGCCGCCACTTTCCGTGGCATGATCTACTGGGGGGCAGGCGCGATTGCCGCCACACAGGACGCCCCTGCAGCGACCTCAAAACTAGTCACCCCTGCAAACGTGATCGGAGGAAACTTCGAATACGTTGGAAGTGCCCTGCGCACGCGTTCGTCCTCCGTATCCGTCGCGTGGAACGACCCCGCAGATTTGGGGCGGGAATCTGTGCTCCTCCTCCAGAAGGACTCCTTGGTCAGAAAGTTCGGAGACCGCCGCAAGCGCTTGGAAACGCTTGGGTGTACGTCGCGTGGGCAGGCTCGCCGAGTTGCTGAGTGGCTCCTATTCACTGAAGAATACGAGACGGAACTCGTCACCTATCAGGCATCTCTGGACCACGCAGATGTACGTCCGGGGCACATCATCGCCATCGCGGACCCCTCATATGCAGGCGCGCGGTTCGGGGGGCGTATCGTATCCGCCACAAATTCCGGATTGGTGACTCTGGACTCCCCTGTGACCATCAATGCAGGAGAAGACTACTCGATGGCGATGGTGGGCGCGGATGGTGGCGTCCGCTCGTATCCACTGCCGCTTCCACTGACCGTCGGGACCACAACGACCATAGACTTCCCAACATTCCCAACCACGGAAGAGGTACCCATCGCGGGGGCCATGTGGGTACTGTCCTCGTCAGAGGTTGAGCCGCGCCTTTTCCGGGTGGTGTCAAACTACGAAAAGGAAGAGAACGTCTACGAGATCGCAGCCGTTCAATACAGGGCTGACAAGTACGCGCACGTCGAACGCGATGTACCTCTGGACGACCTTGAATACTCATTTATCCCGAAAGGCAAACTAGCTGTACCCACAGGTCTTTCAGCTATTCCGTACCGGAAGAAGAGGGACGGGTCCGTCGCCAAGTTGCGCTTCTTGGTAGGCTGGGATGCACCTGCGGACCCTCGTATCAAGAAGTACAATCTTTGGGTCAAGCAACCCGGCGAGCCGGAGGAGAGGGTATACTCAGGGACTGAGCCGTTCTACGAGTTCCGTGCAGATAAGAAGGGCACGGGTGATTACCGGTTCCGCGTTAACGCCATAGGCTTCGACGGACAGCCGTCAGCGCCTGCGCTCCTGACACAGTCCTCGGGTCCCGCGTACTCACCCCCGTCCGCCCCGACTGGATGGGCTGCGGTGCCGGAAATCCACGCCATCACCTTCTCTGGCCCAGCACACCCGTCTGTCGACTTCTACGCTTTCCGCATCTATGGCAGCGCGTCGGCTGGGGGACCATTCACCCAGATCGGTGAAACCCGCGCCACGACTTACACGCATGCCGTCAAACGTAATGCGGAACACCAATACTACCACGTAAAGGCCATCGACTACTCGGGCGACATCAGCGCCCCTTCCGCAGTATTCGATGTAAGGTCCGAGCGCGCGGGAGCTGTGCACATTGACCCGAGGGGCTTGAATATTCAAGACGGAAGTGGTAATGTCGTTTTTGATCACACTGGGGAAATTTCCCCAGCAGCCTATGTCACCGTAGGTGGCTCGACGATCTCCCTAAGTGACATTGCGGCGAACAGTTTGGTCCCGTCGCTTAATTTTGTCGGGGAGTTCAGTCTACCTCCAACAGCATTGGAGCTGGGGGCTAACTGGGTCCAGAACTCTGTCTACAGGAACTCTGTGGACGGGAAGTCCTACGTCCTCACCGGCACACCGCTAGCGTGGCAGCTCTATCTGGAAGATGGGGTCAACTGGTCCCTGTCCATTGAAAGCACGAACGGGACAATATTCCGTCCCGGCGCGGGTACCAGTACCCTGATACAAGCGCGTGTGTTTAAGAACGGCGCAGAAGTTACGGCAGAAACCCCTGCTGCGTGGTTTCGTTGGCGGCGATCCTCTGCAGTCCCGCAGGCCTCCCCGAACGACGACGCAACTTGGAACTCCCTGTACACCACAGGGTACAAACAGATCAGCATTAACGTGGATTCCGTACAGGCTCGGGCGACGTTTTTCTGTGACATCATCAGCACCACATAGGTACCTATCATATGCCACTAGTAACAACCGGCCAGCTCACAATCACCGACCAGAACGATGCACGTCCGATTACATCGTATATCACTGTGACCCCCGGCCCGCAGCAAGTGTATTCCAAGGATGAGTCGACTACCACATACACTCCGGACTGGACGACAGTTAACACTAACACCGGAATCAGGCTGACTGCCAAGGTCTTCCTAGGCGGGGTGGGTTCAGCTACGGATATCACCGCCAATCTGACGAACCGGCGCTGGTCCACCGACCTCACCAACCCTATTACGGGTACTGCCGCGCTGATCAGTAGCCACACACAGTTGAACGCGCTCTTCTTGGCAGGAGCTTCAAGGACCTTCACTTCGGTTCATGACGGCACAGGGTCTACCCTGAATATCCGCGCCAACTTCCTAGAAACCGTCAATCAGGCGGTCATCTACTTTGAAGGTGACTATGCCGATCCTGCCACGGGGCTTGTGTCTAAGGTTGTAGCATCCATTCAGCTTGGAATGATCCGTACCGGATCGAATGCAGTGTACATCACCATTGAAGGGCAGACAGCTATTGAGCCTTCGACGGGTACGACGAAGAACTTGATCGCAGTGGCTGCGCGCCTGAACCGCGCCTCAGGCGTAGATACGACGGGGGTTTCCTACCGCTGGTACGAGGCCAACGGTGCGACACAGATTGTCAACTCCGTCCCATTCAATACTGAATACGGTCTAAAGACCGTAGCAGCAGGGACGCAGCCGACTGTTGGGGGCACCACCGTAGGTACTTCGCTCCCCGCTGCCGCTGCGTGGTCCGCTGATTTGAACACGCTCGTCATTCACGAAAGCGCTGTGACTGAGATGGGGGTTTATCGAGTCGAGGCGCGGGACGCAGATAATGTGATCTATCAGGCATTCTTCACAGTCTATGACGTGTCTGATCCCTACCAGTGCAACATTTTGTCATCATCGGGAGACAAGCTCCAGAACGGGGTAGGAAGCACCAACCTGACGCCCTCTGTGTACTATGGCGCGGCAGTGGTACCCTCACTGACTGGATGGACTTTTACATGGACGTTCTACAACCGTGACGGGAACCGTGCCGCGTTTGTCGACACCACGCGAACAGCGCAGGCAGGCGGTCGCACCATCTCTGCAAACACCACCGGAGCGTCGGCTACCATCACCTATGGGGGCGCAGCCTTCACAGGTGTTAACGCCGGAGACATTGTCAAGGTTGTTCGCCCTGATGGACTCGACCGTTACTACGAAGTGCTTTCGGTCGCGGCCAACGTTGTTACAATCCGGACCCCCTCCACCAACACGTGGCTCAACTACACCACATATCCCACCCCTGCGGTCGCGAACGACCTAGTCGGAGGCCGCATGTACGTATGCACTGCAAGTGGAGGACAGCAGGCCACGTCAGGCGCTACCGCCATTACAGTTACCGGGGACGAGATCGATGTTAAGGGCCGCATAACATGTGAGGCCAACCGCCCGTAATAGGTGGGGCCATCATTGACCGCCTGCAGTAGTAGGCGGTCTTCATCCTTCCAAATACTTGTTAACCCATGGGTGAGACGTGCCTATAGTCACGACAGGTGAAGTCACAATTACTGACGTAAACGATAGTGCGTCACTTGTGCTTACACAATATGCCGCTGTTATTCCAGCGAATGCGGATGGAAGCGCGGGGGTGTACACCACCGCTACCACCACTGCAGGCGTGCGCATGGGCGTGCTGGACGCAAGTGCCTCATGGACGTTCTCGGCGACCCCTTCTTCAGGGGTTACCGGAACCTTCTCCAATCGCATCTACACCGTGACGAACATGACCAACAGTACGGGTTATGTCGACATCACCGCAACGGCGATTGGAGCTTCCCCTCTTACGGCGCGATTCAACCTATCTAAGGGGCTGAAGGGAACAGACGGGACTAACGGCACCAATGGCGAGCGCGGCACCAAGCAAGTCGCCGCTGCGACTACCGGGACCGCATGGTCTAACACAGAAGCTACCGCCGCCATTGCCGCAGCAGGGTGGGGAACTCCCATTACGGGAGACGTTGTCACACTGTATAACACGGCAGCAGGTTTCTCACAAACGCGCGTCCGAGCCAGTGGCGGAAGCTGG
>Ga0209229_10001229_pt1 | contig 10549 bp, 20 predicted proteins | sample SanBayMetagenome_FD_187466 | JGI IMG/M metagenome (GOLD analysis project Ga0209229, IMG submission 187466) | Freshwater and sediment microbial communities from dead zone in Sandusky Bay, Ohio, USA (SPAdes) (version 2) | ecosystem: Environmental > Aquatic > Freshwater > Lentic > Sediment... | reverse complement strand
GTGGTGGTGGTTCTATTCCAGACTACTACTGTAATCCGTGCCTTGACTCATCTGTCATCGAGTACGGTCGTGTTCGTTCAATCGCTTTGATTAAGAACACCTATATCAATACCCTTCTGGCTAACCCGACATCTTCATCCGTATGGTCTACCGGTATCAATAACGCTGATATAGTTGTTATTTACCAAACCCAAGGAACGTATGATGGCGGTACAACGGCTGAACTGACAGGCTTTGGAGACAGTGTAACCTACAACGGTAACACTACCCATATCCTTACCTACCGTGACCCATTCGCCGCCGACAACTGCGACTGGTATAATGCTATCCGTAATACAACGGATTACACCATCGCTTTTCGTACATCTACAAAAGTTTGGTTTGCTGAAAGTCCAGTAACCTTCACTCCCAAGAACCCTGTCGCTGACGATGTTCAGGCGGCTATGGCTTGGGAGGTTCAGTGTAAGTGGCAGAATGCTGACAGTCCATGTGGTTACACCACTCCGACTGGCATCTTTGATACCTGCTATATCCACGCTTAATTCAATAGGGCAATCCCGTAAGGTTGCCCTTATTTAATCTAAAGAAATGGCTCAATACTGGTTACAGACACCCATAGAGAACGCCAAAGAGGTTGTTCAGCGATTTATCAATGATAATGTGGCGACATTGCCGGGGTTAGCAGGTATGTCCGTTAGTTATACTTCACAAACGGAAGTAATTTTCTATGCAGGTCTGTTCCCTACTTTCTCTGCCAATGAGATTTATTTTGGTACTTTTTACGTAACCTTTGCAACTGAAATAAATATGCTTTCTACTATTAAAGATGGTTTAGGGAATGTAATTATAACATTTGATTCAGCAGGTAATGTAGAGTCAGGGCAATATCCTTCCATTATTTGGAACTCTATCGATGGTGAACCAACGGCACCCGGCTATTTTGTAGGCTATAAATTCAATCTTTCGTGATACAGTACTGGATACAGACGCCAGTAGAGAACGCTAGGGAATCCTGTGAGCGTTTAATACATAGCGGTTTGACATCCGGATACAATGGCTACGAGCTATCCTATTCTTACGATACGGAAGTGGTGGCTTTTAATATTGACGCCAATTTTCAATACGATTTTAATACAATCTATTTTGGGGAGCTTAAAGTCTCCAAAGCGGAAACTGGTCTTAGACTTGCAGTTTCTGATATAACTAATACATTTTTAACATTTGATACATCACTTGGAACTGCTCAAGGTCGCTATCCTTTTATTATCTTTAACGAGGTAAATTCAGCACCATCGGGAATGTGTTATTTCCATGGTTACAAGTTTACCATTGATGCAATAGCACCAGAGTTTTCGTACTTACTTACGGAAGCAGGTGAACACCTTACTCAAGAAAATGGCTACAAAATAGTTATTCAGTAATGGCAGATAAAAAGATATCGCAGTTAAACGCTGTCATAACACTTGGCAATAACGACCTGTTTCCCGTGGTTCAGGGAGCGGAAACCAAGAAGGCCAAGTTGTCTGATATTAAGACCTATCTGCCAACAGCTAGTTCTGTTAATACAGGTCTACTATCTAACACCGACTGGACAACTTTTAACAATAAACAGAACGCCCTCACTTTGGGCAATCTATCCGAGTCAACAAGCTCGGTGCTGACTATTACTGGAGTCACTGGCTCTATCATAGGCTCAGGTACCACCATCCAGGTAAAGCAATCCAGCGGCTCACAGAGCGGCTTCCTATCATCAACAGACTGGACAACATTTAACAATAAGATGAGCGGCTTGACCCTGACGACAACGGGGACAAGTGGAGCGGCTACTTATAATAGCGGAACGGCTACTCTTAACATCCCCCAATACCTTGGAGCGGCTGTTACGAGTATCAATGGAAGTACCACGGCGGCTCAAACAATACAAACGGGTTCTACGGGTACTGACTTTAGCATCGGAACGGTAGCAGGTGTTACAACGGTAGCCATTCCTACGGCTTCGGCTTCAGCTCGTGGGCTTTTAAGTACAACCGATTGGTCTACCTTTAACGGTAAGCAGAACGCTATAACTATTGGAAACCTTACGGAGTCAACAAGTTCGGTGCTTACCATTACGGGCGGTACTGGTTCTATAATTGGTTCGGGTACTACTATTCAAGTCAAGCAAGCTAGTGGCTTACAGAGCGGCTTTTTAGCATCATCAGACTTCACCACCTTTGCAGGTAAACAGAACGCCATTACCTTGACCACTACCGGGTCATCAGGGGCGGCTACCTTTATTGGAAACGTTCTTAACATTCCTCAGTATGGTGGCGGTGGGGTTACAAGTGTTGGTAGCACTTCACCTATTAACTCATCAGGTGGAACAACACCAACTATTAGCATTGATGATGCAAGAGCTAACGGAACGGGAAAAGGTGCTGCTACATTTAATGCTTCCGATTTTAATGATGACGGTGCTGGTCTTATTAGCCTTGACTATACCAACGCCCAATTTGCTACATCATCTCAAAACGGTTTCTTAAAGTCTTCGGACTGGTCTGCGTTTGATAGTAAATTAAGTAATACAACAGCTTTTGATATCCAAAGTTCTTACGCTGATTTAGGTAGTCAGTCCAAAGGCTTTTTAGTTGCAAATGCTGATTTTAGAGTAAATTCTGGAGTCCAAGTTGGAAGTGGTTTTCTTTTTTTAGTTGCTTATTATTTACCAAAAGCAGAAACAATTACCGGAGTTAGATGGTATCAAACAACTGTCGGAAATTACACGGCTAACAATTATAATGGTTTTGGTCTTTATAGTTATAGCGCAGGAACAATTACATTAGTAGCATCTTCGACAACTGATTCTAATATATTTCAATCGGCTGGACTTGGATGGAAATCCAAAGCATTTAGTAGTACTTATTCTGCATCTAAAGGTATTTATTTTATTGGTATTTTACATTCAGCATCTGCAACTGTAACTGGCCCGGGTTGGGGTACAGCTAGTGCCAATACAGCAGCTGGTGTATCTTCTTATGATTTTACTAACTCGGCAAAATTAGTAAGTTCAATAGGAAGTAGAACATCTTTGCCTAGCACTCAAGCAATGTCTGGAACTACTGCTTCAAATCAAAATTTTACATTTATTTTATACTAATGACAAACTACATCTCCATCCAACCCATCCAATTCGGTGAGCTTCAAGAGAAGACGGCTAATGCTATTACATGGCAGGTCAATGGTCTTATGCGAGGGGCAACAGAAGCTAACGCATTCTGCTCCCTTATCTTTGTTAAACCTGATGGCGGTAGTGAGTACGTATCTTCATTTAATTTTACCATCGATAATGATACCCTGCAATCGTGGGGTGAAGATGACACTGTTATTGATGACGCTGTAATAGCCTACTCACCATTATTCATAAAAGCATGAACACCGAACAAATTAAAGCAAGGATTTACGACCTACTAGTTCTTATCGAACAGGCTAAGGCAGAAATCAACAATCTTCAAGAACAATTAAATAAACCAAATGACGATGCCACAATATTGGATACAGACGCCAGTTGAGAACGCCAAAGAGGTCGTTCAGAGATATTTAGATGCTAATAGCGGAACGCTGACAGGATACGCAGGTGCTACCATTAGTTATGATGAGCAGTGTGAGGTAGTGTTATATAATAGTGATTTAGTTAATTTTACTTATGATTTTAATACTATATATTTTGGTAATGTAATTGTTGAGTCAAATGTAGGGAATGGATATCTCGATTTATATGATGGAAATAATCAAATATATATTTTTGATTTAGCATATTTGAGTGCAATACCATCTCCAGGAATTTATAAGTCTATTTTATGGAATAATAATGGAGTAGGTTTTGGATCATCTGGATTATACTTCATCGGTTACAAATTTAACATCACCACCCCATGACGCAATACTGGATTGAAGTACCCGTAGAGAACGCTAAAGAAGTTGTTCAGCGTAGGATTAATGAGCTTTCTAACAATGGCGGTGTCATTGTTAGCTATGACCAAAACTGTGAGGTTGTGCTTTATCAGAACGAATGGAATAACTGGAGTGATGATAGGACTGCTGTTTGGTTTGGGACTTTCTTTGTGACAAACGATGGAACAAGTACAACTGAAATAAAGATAGAGGGAAATGCACCTATAAATAGTACTTTAACTACTATGAATTGGTCTAACTATCCTCCAGATTCAGGGGAATATCCGTGTATTATGTTCAATTCACTTAATGACGCAGGTTCATTAGGTACAGTCTACTATTTCGTTGGTTACAAATTTAATCTAATCTATCCATGAACGCATCTACCGCAATAAAATCAATATTCGATAACGAAGAGTATACCCGTGCCGCTGTTTGTGCTTACCTTCTAACGGGTGACCCTATGTGGAAGATGCTTGAAGGCATCTACATCGAGAACCAAGATGCCGAAGATGTTCCTTTGGCTATGTTTAATACTTTGAAACTTCTAATCTCTGACAATGTTTAAGACCTACCTCACCGCCGTAGCCATCATGGCTACCCTTTCCATTCAAGCTCAAAAGGCACGGAAGAAACCTATTACTACAACGGTAACAACTACAACCACCACCACAACGGATACGCTATGGACACGGTGCGAGATGACACCAGTGGCCACCGGGTGGCTGATGCCTACCGTCAACATCACCAACATCGATACGACACATCGGCTATCCTTTATCCACGACCCTGCCTTCGGAGCTATCATGAAGGATGCCCTTGTAATCGCTTTCGATGCTGTCAACGTGCCGGGTAAGACGGTCAAAGGTTATATGCTCCTTGCAGGACCATGTGACGGTCGTGTCGGATGTGCTACCGCTAACGGTCTTTATGCCGCTCAAGTGACCTACGAAGTAACTAACCCACGCTTCGACATCCTGATGGGATTGTCATGGCTCGGCTTTGGCATCTATGACGGTATCATATCGGTATCCTTTACCGATAACTGTATCATGTACTCCCAACCGTTTAAATTCCGTGGTCCTGCCATCTACTAATGAAATCTTGGTATAATAACACCCTTGACGACACCGTCAGTACATCGGTAACAGCCACCAAGCAAGATGTGGACTGGATGAACGCTAACCGTTTCAGCCCTACCGAAACGCAGTACGCATCCCTTTACATCGCTTCGTCCTTGGTCAAACACGCCAACTTCCCCGGCATCGTTGGCTACGCATCTACCAAGAACATTAAGATGGGACTGGCTTACAGTAGTACGTCTCAAATCGATACCCTGTTAGCCTATAACAAGGCTCAGACGGATATCAATAAGAAGCTAGTCTATGCCATCACGGAGCTAGAACCCTATAACACGGGTGACTATGCCGGGATGACTACCAAGATGCAGTATGCCTACCCCAAACTTAAGGCATCAGGACTCAAGCACCTTGTTTACATGGGTTGGCCTACCGATAGCTATTGGGCTACCATCGTTCAGAACTGCGATGAGATTAACCTTCACTGCTACCGCACTTCCGCTGACATGACCCCTAGCGGCATTTGGGGATACGTTCAGAAACGCCTCGGACTTATCGCCGATGCCTGTAAGGCTCAAAATAAGCTCCTAAAGGTCAATATCCTGTATTCCTGTGAGCCATCCTTCGCCTACGACTGGTTCAAGGCTAACGGATGGAACGCCGCACATAACATCTTCCTAGGCCAATACGCTACCAAGGCTACGGCAAATATGAAGGCATTTCTAAATGTCAATGATTTTGCTATCTTTGTAAGTAAGTATGGCAAGCAGATAAAGCCGTTATGACCGAAACCGATGTTCTCTCCGTTATCTATAAGTTTGCTACACCTATCCTTATTGGTGTGGTCTCTTATTTCCTTAAGGGTATTGGCAAGACAGTCCGTCAGATTGAGTCAGACATTACACGCTTCCGCATTGAATATGAAGGCCACCGTGTCATACTGCAAGAACACAAAGAAAGGCTTGAGAAAATCGAGAACAAGCTCGACCAGAACGATAGAGACCTCAAAGTATTCTACATGGAATTTGCTTCAGACCTTAAAAAAAGACAATCCTAAAACCATCAAAATAAAATGAAAAACAAGTCACTCGTAGTTCAAATCCTTTCCATGGCCGTAGTATTGGCTGGTATCTATGGCGGTTTCTTTGGTCCGACCGGACAAGCCGCTCTTGGTGTCCTTTCCTTCGCCATTACAGCCCTGCTTCAGTCGCCTATCCTATCTTCAGGAACATGGCCTACCGGTTGGGGACAGTCTATCTGGATTGCTCAAATCGCAGGGGTAGTTATCCAAGTGGCTAACTTCGCCGCTGACAGTGCCGTTGTAGACCCGGCTGTTGTAAACATCTTCGTACTTACTCTGAACGCTTTCCTTACGACCTTCGTTAAGGACTTCGGTTCAGGAAGCATGGTAGCTGCTAAAGCACCCTGCGAATAATACTTTTTAGGTTCGTTTCTGGTTCATGTGTTGGGCGGTTGGTAGGAATACCGCCGCCCTTTTTACTTAAAGATTATGGCTATACCTATCCCCGTTATTGATGCAGCTCTTAAGATTATCGATAAAGTCATCCCGGACAAAGAAGCTAGGGAAAAGGCTAAACTTGAATTACTTAAAGAAGAGAACCGCAATACTCTTGAGGAAGTTAAGACCGACCTATCCGCCATCATAGCCGAAGCCAATAGTAGTGACAAATGGACAAGTAGGGCAAGACCTTCCTTCCTCTACCTTATCTACCTTTGTATCCTGCTGTGTTTCCTTGGTGCTATCATCGGTATATGGTGGCCTGATCAGGTAGAAACAGCCGCCTACAATCTTCAGAACCTGCTCTTAGCTATCCCTGAGTCGCTATGGTGGTTATTTGGTGCCGGATACCTTGGATATACCGGCGGTCGTACCTTCGATAAATGGAAACAGACTAATGAGCGAGGCAGAAAAGTATAACAAGCTGATAGCTAGGTACGGTAACCCGATGCGTAATCCCAAGGCTTTTGAGTCCGAGTGGATGCAGATGTGGAACGTACCTATGTGGATAGATACTCACATCCCGGCACTGCCTAACCGTATGTATGTCAACAAGGACTTAATACCAGTACTTGAACATACCCTTAATAACATCATAAGCCTTGGAGCTTACAAAGAGATAAAGACCTATGACGGTATGTTCAATATCCGTTACATCCGAGGCTCAAAGACAAAACTTTCCATACATTCTTGGGGACTGGCAATAGACCTCAACGCCGCTAACAACCCGTTGGGCAAAACTAAGAATCAAGCTATTGCTTTGGGACTCAATCCTTTTACTACCTTGTTTGACGAAGTATTCAGGGATGCCGGATGGACTTGTGGCATCGACTTCAAACGTGGGGACGGAATGCATTTTGAATATACAGCACACCTTCGATGATAATAACCGTTAACCGTATCATTTTCCCGCCATCGTTAGAAGATGATGACGAGGTTATTCGTGAGGCCAAGATACGGCAGAACGCCAAGAACATCCGTAAGCGAAAGTTTACCTTCCATATCGAAGATGTCGAGAAGTACGGTGAACATGAAGATAATAGATTTACCGAACTGTGGTTCTATTATGAGACCATTGTCATAGAAATGACCTTTGAAAAGTTTGACCTTATGTACCGGGAATGGTACGAAGAAATGCAGAACCAAGAAGACGAAGACCAGGATGACGGTTTCCGCTTTTGGATACCTATGAACTGATGACAACCAAAGGACACCTTGTAAAGCAATACATTAAGAAGTTTAGCGGTCTGGCACATAAGCAGATAGCTAAGAAGATAGTCGATGACCATCCTACTGTATTCAGAGACTGGATGCAAGCCTATGAACTGCTTAGATATTATGCCGGAACCAAAGGGAAACAATCAAGAAACACGATAAGCGATAAAGAACTTCCAATGATAGCTAAACAGAATGCTGACTTACTTAAACGATGGGGACTCCAAAAGAGCAAAGCTAAAGGGAAAAAAGTTTATCAAATCCCGGCAGATAAAGATAAGGTTCTTTGGATTTCGGATATACATATTCCTAATCATGACGAGACAGCCCTGACAACAGCTCTGGAGTATGGCCTAGCCAACAAAGCCAACTGCATCGTTATCGGTGGCGACCTGTTGGATAACGCCCCGTTCACCCGTTTCCGTACACCGCCCGATAAGAAAAGAGCCAGAGAGTACTTTGATATGGCTACTGATTTCCTATCTGCCTTACGTCTCAATTTCCCTGAAGCCCTGATCATTTACATGGAAGGCAACCACGACCGTTGGTACGTGGACTGGCTTATCGACCATTGCGCCATCGTATTCGATGACCCCCACTACCAACTGGAGACCCGTTTGGGACTCGAAGACCTTCAGATAGAGTACCTAAAGGAAAGCGTTATTGTAAAGGCAGGAAAGCTACCGATGCTTCATGGACATACTATCGTTAGGGGTGTCTTTGCGCCTGTAAACGCCGCAAGAGGTGCGTATATTAGAAGCAAGCACAACCTACTAATCGGACATACTCATCAAGTCTCCATGCACTCGGAAAAGGATATAACAGGTAAAGCTACCAAGACTTGGAGTACCGGCTGTTTGTGTACCTTATCGCCTGATTACGACCCACATAACACTAAGCATGGTCACGGGTTCGCCTTCATAGAGACCGAACCTAACGGAGCTTTTACGGTAAAGAATTTTGAGATAGTGGACGGTATAATTCGGTAGTATACTGAAATATACTATCTTTACAGTCTCCATTATTATATGTTTTCTAGCGGTCAGGTTCTCCATATTCCTAGCCGCTAGTTTTTTTTGTAACCTTTCCTTGTTTGGTGCCGTTCAACCCACTAAATAAATTACTATGAAATTAGAAAACATACTTATCATTTTTGCTGTAATTATGATATTTACGGCAATCATCGGCTTTGCTGAGAACTCTATCCTTTTATTCGGTATACCTATAGCCGTACTTTATGTGCTGTGGCTCATAGACTTACGTATGAGACGTAAGAATTAGGGTACTACCCCTATTTACAGGTGGTGGTTCTACAATGTACATTTGTGCATATCAAAACCCCTAAAAAATTATACCATGTCCTACGATGACTACAAGCTCGACAATCCGTTCCATGAACGTGAATGCGAACCCGACTACGATGCTATCTTCGAAGAACGCCAAGAGGCTGAACGTTTTCGCAAGATTGCAGACTACCACGACTTCATGCAGTACCTTATCCGCAATGAGTTCGACAAGTGTGATAAAATGCGTGAGAAATTCCTTATCCAGATGGCTATCTACTTTGGATACCGTGAACTAGCAGCAGAGATGGAAAGGGATAGCCAATGAGTTACGACAAATTCCGCCGCTTTGCATTCAGATACAATCGGCTAATCGAAAGGTCTTTGAGACTCGAACAGAAGATAAAAAGTGTCAAACCCAATACCAAAGAGTTTGACATGATGTTCAGAGACCTTGTCAACGCCCGATTAGAATGCAAAGAGACCGACAAAAAGATATTTGAGAACCATATAAATTCACTACACAATGAACAAATCAGAAACAATCAACGAACTAGCGACAGCCTTGAGTAAGGCACAAGCCGCTATCAAAGGTGCTATCGAAGACAGCACAAACCCACATTTCCGTAGTAAGTACGCCTCCCTACAATCTTACATCGATGCCGCTCGTGAGCCGCTGACAAAGAACGGACTGGCAATAACCCAACTGCTTACCGACATCAACTGCGAGAGCATGAACCTCGTAACCATTGAGACCGTAATGATGCACTCATCGGGGCAATGGATAAGCTCTACCTTTAGCGTTCCCGTCTCCAAGGCTGATGCCCAAGGTTTCGGGTCTGCCGTGACGTATGCACGACGTTACTCCTATGCCGGTATCGTAGGTATCTCTCCGATCGATGATGACGGGCAAGCGGCTATCCAACAGCCAGTGCCGGTAGCTAAGTCCACCAAGCTACCTGCCAAGGTATCCGTAGCTATCAATGCCGCTCAAACCATCGAAGAGGTTAACGCCGTGGCTAAGACCATGCCGGAATACCACAACCATCCCGACTTCCGTAACCTAGTACAAAAGAGAAGAGAAACCCTAACCCAAAACTAAAAATACCATGAACCAGACTCAGCCATTATTCAACTATCAGCAAAAGCCTAAAAAGGTAAAATTCAAAACAAATCATAGTAGAGAAAAATCTAAGGAATTGCGAAAAGAATTATTGTTATGGTTGTATTCCAACAGGAGTTATGAATTTAGAAGCCAAAACATTGCTGATAAAACTAATGAATTAAAGATTAACAGAAATATATTTACTTATTTGGTAATTGCCAATATCCTCGTAAAAAATCCTAATGGAAATTATAACTGGAATCCAGAATATGCAACTCCTAATCTTTCTAGATTGTTAAATGATTTATTGGCTGCTGAAAAACAACGATATACCAAACAAAAAGAAAGTAGAAAGAAAAAACAAATTATTGAGTTCAATAATGAAAATGTAAAATATCAATTTCAAAAAAGAACATAT
>Ga0209229_10001228_pt1 | contig 10553 bp, 9 predicted proteins | sample SanBayMetagenome_FD_187466 | JGI IMG/M metagenome (GOLD analysis project Ga0209229, IMG submission 187466) | Freshwater and sediment microbial communities from dead zone in Sandusky Bay, Ohio, USA (SPAdes) (version 2) | ecosystem: Environmental > Aquatic > Freshwater > Lentic > Sediment | place... | reverse complement strand
TTTAGAATTTTATTTAATTAAATATCAAAGTAATTTTATTCTAAATGAATTTTACCTTATCCTTACCTTATTTTATCTTCTACTGCCTTATTTTCTTCTTTGTCCTATAGTAAAAAGCCTTTATAGTGCTAAAGTGAGCCGAACTTAGCCGAATAAAAATGAATTAAAATTAATTAAAATACAAAACCATTGCTCAAAAATGAACTTTTTCACTAGGGCCGATACGGCCTCTATACGGAAAACCCAATAAACCTGAATAAAAATGAATTTAAATTAATTAAATATAAGAAAAATGAGGTTTGGCCCCCAGGCCGATACGGCCGGCGCTCAGTTTTACGAATTAAAAAGAATTTAAATACATTAAATATATTAAAATGAATTAAATATGTTGAAACCTATATCTTCTTTATACTATACTATGTTAGCCTATCTTTTCTACTATCTTGGTGACCTCTTCTGGAGAATCCCGGCCGTCTTTGCTTATCACCTCTATCATAACTCTATGCTCCTGTCAATAAAGTATGATGACCTGGGTGGGAATAAAATTTGGAAAGCAGCTGAAGAATAATACAATAAGTGAGTGTAATAAATAAAAATTAATTTAATAGTTTGTGGGTCGGTGGTAGAGCGGTCTATTACAGCAGTTTACTAAACTGCCGAACCGAAAGGTTCCGAAGGTTCGAATCCTTCCCGACCCGAGTTTACAAATGGTAGGTCAATTTAGACGGCTCTAAACCTAAGCTTGAACCTTAGTGGTACCGAAAGGTATGGGGATCGACACCTCGGCCTACCTGTTCTTTCCGAATTTACGAACACAAAACCGCCAAATAATATAAGCCAGCCATATTTTCACTATAATAGTTTCATGGAAATATTATTCATGATCTTATTAGGAATCATAGTAGGACTCTTGCCTCTAGACAAAATAAATAAATAATATTATATAGAGCCATCTATTGTATTTGCGAATGATTTTTTGCCAAATAATATGATTTACCCGGCCGGCGCCACGAAGTTCTAAAAACCTCTTGACACATCCATAAAAAATATCTATAGTAAGGTTATCAGATTACAGGTTATCTTAGAGAATCTTATAGGATCTTATAGGATCTAAGAGTATCTCAGAGAATAATAAAACAATTAAAAAGAATTTAAATAATTAAAAACAATTAAAATTTGACCGGCGCGTGGTGGCGGGGACGCAATATGGTAGTGGTAATGGTAAGGTGTTGTTGGTTGTGCGTCCTGCTGAAAGGGGTGGTTCCCAATCAGCCCGGTCCCTTTCTTTTCCTTTCTTATGGTAAAATACAATCCCAAATATACAGCCCTAGCAGACGACCAGGCTCGCCAAGATAAAAACAATATACTGAACAGTAATCTATTCTACTTTGTATTTGCTGGAGTAATGTATCTACTAATTAATTTGATTTAAATAATTAAAATGAATTAAAAATGAAGCGTGGCGCAGCGGTAGCGCGAGGCACTGTTAATGCCCAGGTCGAAGGTTCGAATCCTTCCGCTTCAGCCATCCCTTCGTATTTACGAACCCGAAAGTGCCAAATAATGTGCTCCCTCTTGACATGGAAATAAAAAAGATCTAGTATAAGAATATAAGAAAACAATACAAGATATACAAGATATATAGAGAATCCTACTCTGAATAATAAAATAAAAAATATTATTAAATAAAAGGAAATTGATATTTGACAATTTAAACCCATCGTGGCGGAATAGGCAGACGCATCGGACTTAGAGAAATATGCGAGTGACTTAGTTCGATTTTAGGTGTAAATATTCATCATGAATGAATATGAAAAATCTAAAGTTGAATTGATAGTAAAAGAGAATAAATCCATAGCCGAATGTTTGCGCAAATTAAATTTAAGACCAGTTGGAGGAAACTACAAATGGTTTAAATCTTACGTAAAACTTCACAATATAGACATTTCTCATTTCACTGGTAAGGGCTGGTCTTTTGGCAAAACCGTTAGCGCTAACAATAGAAAATTATCACTAAGTCTAATTTTAGTAGAAAATTCTTCTTATAGTAGTTCTAACCATTTAAGAAAAAGACTAATAAAAGAAGGTATAAAAAAACTTCAATGCGAGGTCTGTAATAATACACACTGGAACAATGCTGTGATTCCATTAGAATTAGAGCACTGTAACGGAATAAATACGGATAATAGAATTGAAAATTTAAAACTTCTTTGCCCAAATTGTCATGCGCAAACCCCTCATTACAGAGGGAGAAATAAATTGAGCACTCTCAACGAAAGAAGAGAAGTGAATCGCGTTAAATTCGGGGAAACCTTAACAGATAATGCTGATGGCAATCCCGAACCAAGTCCTTTAAAAGGAAAAGGTCGAGAGACTAAACAGCGCGAACCTAAATCTTTCATATGCTCTTGTGGCAATAAAATGTCAAGCAAGTCATTAAAATGTAGAGAATGTGATTTGCTAAATAGAAAAAGCTCATGTCCACCCGTGTTACAACTTTTAGAAGATTTTAAAACATTAAAAAGCTTTGTTCAAGTTGGTAAAAAATACGGAGTATCCGACAATGCTGTTAGAAAATGGCTTATATATTACAAGATAGATAAAGACACGGTTAAGATATAGTCCAGCGCACAAACAGAAATGGTAGCGAAAGCTATAGTGTGACGAAAATCCGATTTTCTGAAAGGAGAGTGCCGGTTCGACCCCGGCCGATGGGACCAATTTACTCTTTACAATTCTATAAAAAGAATCTATAAAGATAATATGCAAGGTTCGTATAACTGGAAGTACCGACAGATTTATATCCTGTGTGTCCTAGATGTGGACCGAGCATCAGTTCGATTCTGATACCTTGCACCAATTTAAGGGGTTGTAGCTCAATGGTCAGAGCAGTCGGCTCTTTGGAGTTGGTTTTTACGAAAGCCAATTCATGATAACCGATTGGTTGGGAGTTCAAATCTCTCCGACCCCAATTTGTATAAGCCTCCGTATCTCAACTGCCTTCTAAGCAGTAGCCGAGTAACTGGATCAATGCCCGTTCGAGTCGGGCCGGAGGTACCATTTTTTTCTTCCTTCTGATACCTTTTTCTTATGTTCTTCTGATAGCGCCATATTATACCTTATATTAAGCTATATTAACCACTATCTCTATAATTTAATTGTTGTATTTGCGAACGCGAAACCGCCAAATAATAAAGGCCTATTTGCGAATGAAAAGGCCCGAAATAATACAGGCCGTATTTACGAACTCGAAGTCGCCAAATAATGATGCGTATTTGCGAATGAAAATCCGCCAAATAATGCGGATATATATACGCCCGATCCGGCGCGCGATCGTCCGCCCATTCGCCCACCGATTCATGCGCACGATTATACGCATACGTAAACCATTCATATTCAACTGTTTACACAATGCCAACTTACAACAATTAATTTGAATTTAATTATAGGTAACGTTAGCGCGCAAGTCGTTCGATCTACGGATGTTCGGTTTGTAATGGGGGAGAATAAAGAAAAACTATAGAGAGTATAATAAAAAAAGATTAATAGGATTTTGTATAATGATGTAAGTATAGTATAATATAGGATAAATTATTGACTTGACTTTTTAAGTTGTTGATTATAAGCATTTTATGGGCCCGTCCGGCCCGCAAGTCCTTGAACGATAAAAACTTACGCATCCAAAAGATTCCGAAACTTTTTTCAGAAATCCCTTGACGACCAGATAAAAAACCTGCATATTAGAGACTCAACCAACCAACCAAACCAAACCATGATTATCGCAGATAAAACAAACAAAGTTCAATTCAACGGCAACTTCGAGACTATTTCCGTCGGCATCGACGAGAAGAATATCGCTCACTTCTTTCGCATGATTGCCAACCTGTATCAAGACCCAACGATGGCAGTTCTCCGCGAGGTCGGAGCTAATTGCGTTGACGCTATCATTGAGGCAAAGACTGAACATCTCGGATGGGAATTGCATCTTCCCTCACGACTCGACGGCAATGTTCGTTTCGTTGACAATGGAGTGGGCATCTCTCACGATCAAATGATCCGCATTTACTCCATCATTGGAGCATCCAGCAAGCGCAACAACAATGACCTCATCGGGGGTTTCGGCGTTGGCAAGTGGTCGCTTTGCTCGCTTGTGAACAACTTCCAAGCAATCTCCCGCTTCAACGGCACAAAGTCCCAATACTTTATCTCCCTGCAATCAAACGGACTTCCCGACATTCGACTGATTAAGAGTGAGGCAACAACGGAGCGCAACGGGTTTGAGGTAAAGTTCCTCTGCCCTGATCGTCATGTTTCTCAATTCAACGAGAAGGTGGATAGGGCTTATCGCTTCTTTTCAATCAAGCCAAAAGTTTTCTGTGACGGCATTGTAAAGAACATCAACTTCACGCCTCAAGCTGTGACCTTCGATGGCGGCACAAACAGCTTTGCAATCTACGAGGGAAATGGTTCTCCTGTTGTTGTCATGGGCGGCGTTGGTTATAGCTTGCCTGTTCAAACTCTCTTGGAGAATAATAAATTCACCAAGTTCAAAAGCCTCCTTGACTGCAATCTTGTTATCCATGTTCCAATCGGGGAATACAGCATCACTCCATCCCGCGAGGCAATCCAACTGGATGACCTCACGATGGGAAGGATGTTCACCAAGTTGGAACAGATCGTTGACTCCTTCCTGCCAAAAATGCAAGCCGATATGGACGCATTTACTGGTAACACTTGGGAAGCAAAGCTCAAGCTGAAAAGTCTCCGCGATCAATTCAAGTTCTTGCCAGATACGCTCAAGCTCAACTGGAACGGCAAGCCTTTGACCGCAACCGCAATGCAGGTTAAGGACGCAAAGGTGAATCTTTACGCCACGGCATCATGGAATAAGAAAATCGGCGTTGATGAGGGAGTGAAGAATATCGAAGCGAATAAAAAAGCATTTTTATTCTTGGACGATTTGAAGGTGGGCGGCGTTGGTCGCGCAAAGCAAGTCATCCTCGAAAAGAAAAAGAACGATAGCTACACTTCATACGCCTTCTACATCTTGAAGGAATCCGAAAAAGCCAAGTTCATTCAAGAGACTGGGTGGGTGGGAGAGTTCACATTGACAAGTTCCCTGCCTAAAGTTTCAAGCAAGGGTAAGACCTCGACCTCGACTGGCACAATCGCCAAAGGCACATTCCGTATGCGCTCTGGTCGCAACTATGGAGTTCACGATTGCGTTGAGTTTTACAATGCCGCCTCGCACAAGGATACTCAAAAGTTCATCCTCTTCCCTTCGGTATCGAATAAGGTTTACGACCAACTCACGGCAAACTATGTTGACCCGATCATGGCGATTCTTTCTGCCGAATCAAAGCAGAAAACCGCCGCCTTGTTCCTTGCAAAAGCCGAGTATGACAAGTTCAATGATGCGACATTCGACGGCAAGCCTGTTGTAAAATTCTGCAATCTTGTTCAAGACAAAAAGTTTCAAGATAGAATCAACAAGGGACTTAATGCTGTGTCTTGGGAGCAATTCAAGACCAAGTTCCGCGATGCTTCTGGAAACTGGTCTATGCGCGGCATTCCAGAAACTTTGCTGTCTCTGGCTACGCTTCTCCCTGCCGATCATATTGTCGGCAAAGCAATGGCAACAATCAAGCCAATCATTCAAGATCAATCGAAGTGCATGGATAGCAAAACAATTAGCCTCATGCAACTTGCCAACAAGTCATTTGTCGCTGATGCTCAAGCCTCTATCGCCAAGGAAATGAAGGAGTTTGTTGCAATCTCAAATGAGATTGTGAAAAAATATCCTCTCTTCTTGCCAGTCGCAGACGAATACAACCCAAAGACTTACGGCAAAGCACTCGCAGAGTATATCAATCTGATTGATGCACAGCAGGATTAAAATTGAATAAAATTCATGGTGGTGGTTGGGGGGCGCGGAGTGGTTGCCGCGCCCCTTCTTTTTGCCCTCTGGATGATCCACGCAAACACATGGAAATCAACGACTTACGGGCCCCTCCGGCCCGCAAAGCCTTGATAGCCAACAACTTACGCGGCGAAAAAAAGTTGAAAAAAAATTTGACACCCTCATCAAAAAGGTGCATATTGGTTTTGTTATGAATACAACTAACAACCAGACCAACCCATACGAAACTCAAACTCTCATCGGACGCTTTGTGTCCAAGGAGCAAATTACGCTTATCTTCTCCGAGGATACTGCGGTCATCGACAATTCAAACCCCAAGTTCAACGACATTCTCCAACTCTGCAAAGAGGGCAAGTATGCAGAAGCGGCAGGACTCGCTACAATTAAAAATCAGATCAACCAGACATTCGGCGGTAGCGTCGAAGTTGTAGGTGGCGAGGTTCTGTATGATGGCAAGCCTCTTCACAATGTTATGTGCGAACGCATCCTCGACATTATGCGCGAGGGACTGGACGCAACGGGTCTTGTGAAGTTCCTTGAGAATGTGATGGAGAATCCATCATATACAGCAGTTCAAGAACTCTACTTGTTCCTTGAGGCAAACCAGATTCCAATTACCGAGGATGGTCATTTCCTCGCATGGAAAAAGATTCGCGGCAACTGGAAGGACATTCACTCCAACTCCGTTGATTACTCTGTTGGCGCAACGCCAACGATGAAACGCAACGAGGTTGATCCAGACCGAGACAGAACTTGCTCTTATGGATTGCATTGCGCGGGATGGAATTACCTGCCGCACTTCGGTTCAAGCTCCGACTCGACTGATCGAATCGTGATTGTCAAAGTCAACCCCGCTGATGTAATCGCAGTCCCTAACGACTACAACAACGCCAAAATGCGCGTTTGCAAGATGGAGGTCTTGCGCGAATACAAAGATCGCCAAGTCGAAGCAGACGAGTTCTCGCACTCTGTTGTGTCCTCCAATGGCGAGGCACTCTATACCCAAGAGGACTTGGACAACGCATACAGCAACGGATATGATGATGCTTATGAATCCCTTGCGTGGGATGAAGACGAAGATTGAGAGGTAAACTCATACTGGAGAATAAAATAGGAGGCGCAAGCCTCCTATTTTTTTTTGTATTTTTATTTCTTGAAGTTCCAAACTGGAACCTCAATAAGTCATTCAATATCAACAGGTTACGGGCCCCTCCGGCCCGCAAGTGCCTCAGTGTCAACGAGTTAAGAATTGTATACTTTGTCCTTGCATCCGAATTAAAATTCATTTATATTCCTACTATGTCAAAACAACGAGGAAGAAAACCAGGATCAGTCAGCTTCATGCAAGTTGAATTGAGTGAACTAAACAGAATGTTGAAACCAGATGCAAAGGTTATTTTGTCTTTGAGGTATGGTCAGTTGGTCGGGCTTAATGGTAAACCAGTAAGTTCTAATCTTGATGTCATCACGCATTGCGTTGGTAGCGCGAAAGCTGAAATTACTCTCGATGCGCTGGATGACGATTTGGATTCTCCAAAGCCTAATCCTGCAAAGAAGGAAGAACTAAAAGACGACGATACCATTCCGCCGCAAGCAGAATTGCAAACCTTCGATGATGAAGAAAACCCGTTCTGAATAAAAATTAAAAAAATATAAATCATGGAAACAACACAAGCAAACTCAACATTGTCAATTAAAAATCTACGGCGGCGTGGCTGGAAGGTTCGCGTTCTTCATAGTCGAAACTATTTCCTGCGAAACAGACTGGATGGAACTTCATCGGAGGTTTCGGCAAAGGGCGGCGTTACTGAAATTCAGTTGACAAGCCCAGACAAGTCTCTGAATGTTTCTGGAAAGGCTGTATGTTCTGATGAGGACAACTACAACCGCAAGATTGGAAACTCGATTGCTCTCGGTAGGGCATATAAGGAAGCCTTGGAGAAAGGTTTTCAAGAAGCTCAAGATAATCAATAAAATTATTTGACATTTAGAATAAAAACCACTACTATACAACCATGCAAGACAACAAAGACCACTTCTCTCATCTGATTGGACAAGAAACATTGAAAGCTCAACTGCGCTTTTATCTCAACTCCTTCAAAGAAACTCAAGTATTGCCAACTATTCTTTTGATTGGTGGGCGAGGCTCTGGAAAAACAGAGTTCGCTGTTTCCTTGGCAAGGAACTTGAGGATGGAGTCGATGGGAGGTCGCCCGAAGCCGCTTCTCACTATCAACTCAAGCACCATTAAAAATGTGCGCCAGTTTGTCGAAGATATTGTTCTAAAGTATGTCAACGATCAGACATTGACTTTGTTCTTTGACGAGTGCCATGCTCTTCCAGAAAGCGTTCAGACTGCGCTACTTACAATTCTCAATCCTAACAAGAAGAATAGCAACCTATTCCGCTATGAGGATAGTGAGATTGTTTTTGACTTTAAGAAGGTTAGCTTTGTATTCGCCACAACTGATCCACAAAAATTGGTGGGGCCTTTCAAAGATCGTTGCCGAGTTCTGCACATGGGAGAGTATGAGTATCAAGACCTTGGGCGCATCGTGCGGGAAAACATTGATAGCGATTTAGAGATTCCAGATGATGTAATTCCTAATGTCGCTTCTGTTTGTAGGGGCAACGCGCGAAATGCCGTGCTGATGGCGAAGGACAACATCGTGCAATACATGAAGGGCAACCGAGTTAGCGTTTTGGATAAGCGTCATTGGGACAATCTCTGTTCTGTATTGGGAGTCATGCCACTTGGGCTTGAGAGTTCCGAAGTGCAGGTTCTCAAAGCTCTCGACGAGTTTCCAACTGGTTGCTCTCTTAACAATCTTGCGGCGAAGACTGGATTTACTCGCCAAGCTATCATGCTTGAGTTTGAGACCTATCTTGTGAAGAAGGGACTTATGCAAATTAAGTCTGGCGGCAGGGAAATTACTATCAAGGGCAAACAATACCTTGAAAACAATGTTTATCAAAACAATTCTGGAGGATTTACAAATGACATCGCGTAAAAGAGTTAGATTAGAAAATTTGCCAGACGGCGCGCCGTTTATCATAGAAGGCTTGCAGAAAGACTTTTATTGTCTTTATCTTGTGAGGGGGGGAGATTCTACCTGTAAGGTGCAAGGATTCAAGAGAATGGATTCTGGAAACTTTGTTCACTTTTCAGACTTCTTCTCGCCAGCAACGGAAGTTAATTATGATGATCGCAGGAATATGCTTGCCATCTCGAAAGATGGGGAGCTATCTATCCCTAAAGAATATGTGCCAGTAAAAGACAAGGAAAAAGAAGAAACGGAAAAACCAGAAAAGAAAAAGAAAGAAAAAGCCGCAAAGGCTCTTAAACCCTCAAAAGATATTGAAGATATGAATATAAAACAAAAAGCGGGGCGACCCAAGAAACATTCTGTGTCATTGCCTAAAAATACTCCTTTCACTATTGATGAAATTGCAAAGAGTTTAGGTGTAAAGAAGTTTGTAATCAATAACGAAATCGCAAGGGTGAAGAAAAGTAATCCTTCCGCGCTGGAAATTGTTGGCTCTCTTGCTAATACCAAGGGCAAGCCAGCGAAAGTTTTCAAGTTGATTTAACATTTCAATTTGTATTTGGGTTGGGGGTGAACCTGTATTAAAAAAACCCCAGATTTATTTTATTTAATTTTTATTATGAAGCAAACTTTGATCGACTCTAAAGTAAAGATCGGCATCTTCGCCCTAACGAATAATCAAATGCCTAACGAGGAAAACTTTGATTTTGTCCTAACGGCTATTGATAGTGGCATGACGATAGAAGAAGTTCGCCAATATCTTTATGAGAATTTTTATGATGAGATTCTGGAGTGGAGTGAGTTCTCTGGTATTTGATGTAAATCACTTGTGACCAGGAGGTTACGGGCCCCTCCGGCCCGCAAGTGCTTGGCATTCAACAACTTGCGTGGCGAAAATTTAATTTGACATGATGGTAAAAAGCCTATACATTTGTCGAGTATGTCAACCACTACACTGCCAACAACCACAACGCCAGCAATCACCCGAATCAATTCAACTGAAGCCGAATCATTTTTTGCTTCCTTGACAAAAGCTGAAATTAACTTCCAAACCGCTTATTGGTCAGCACTAAAGCCAATTAACGATACGGAAGTTTTTCAGCGTTTTCTTTTCGCCTTTACAAGCGTCCATACATCTTGGGAATCAAACATCAAGGCTTATTCCCTCATCAAAAACTGGTGGGAGTGGATTAACAATTGGCAAGTTCTTGAGGATCGTTTACGGCAAAGTGGCGCGGGTCTGTATAACAATCGCGTCAAGTTTATCAAACAATTTTCTGTCAAGTATTGGAGCAATCCATCCTTCTACAAGAAAGCAGAAGGTGAATCTTGGGTCGAGTATCGCAACCGCATCGAGGATACTATTCTTGGACTTGGCATGGCAAAATCCAGTTTCAGCATCGAAATGCTCTATCCAGCAGAAGCAGAGATTACTTGCCTTGACACTCACTTGTTTCAGCTATATGGATTGAACCAAACCAAGCACGCAAACAAGTATGAAGAAATCGAACGCCATTGGGTGAGAATGTGTTTCGAGTATAATGTTTCCTGCTATGTTGCGCGTTGCATTTATTGGGATAGGAAGC
>Ga0209229_10001226_pt1 | contig 10558 bp, 11 predicted proteins | sample SanBayMetagenome_FD_187466 | JGI IMG/M metagenome (GOLD analysis project Ga0209229, IMG submission 187466) | Freshwater and sediment microbial communities from dead zone in Sandusky Bay, Ohio, USA (SPAdes) (version 2) | ecosystem: Environmental > Aquatic > Freshwater > Lentic > Sediment... | reverse complement strand
AAGCATTTGACCATACATCAAAGACAGCAGCAAAAGATTTCTTTAATTACTCACGTATGGCTTTAGGTTCATACCACGCACGAGCATTTACTGAGATCTATTCATCAGCAGATCTTGGTCAACGCAAGGCAATGATGAAGGGCATCCAACTAACAGTTGGAAATCTAATTGGATTAGATAAGACTGACGGTGGACGTAAGTTGCTTAAGGCTATGTCAGATGATGCTTATGCAGGTGTTGCATACTCTGCACGTGGTGCAGATGGTGCTGTTCCTTCAGTAGTTAACGGTATAGATAGTGCACTATATCCCGCACAGACGTCCAACTTATCTCGTGTTATTGGTCTTCGTGATATGCAGCGCTTTGCAGGACGTGAGTCTTGGCTTGGTCGCAAATTAGGTTTTCAATATAGTGCTGCTGCCGATGGCGTAATTGATGCTTGGACATTTGGAACTATTGCTGGTCCTCGTTTTCCATTACGTAATGCTATCGAAGATTACACAATGGGTATTCTTAATGGTCAGTCTATTCTTAGAACTGCACAAGCACGTCGTACAGCAACTAAGGTTCGCTTAGGATCTGGACAAGATCTAGGTATGTTCAATAGAGTTATTCGTCGCAAGGATCAAGAGTATTTCAAGACTCGTCTTGCTGCAGTAGAGGGTCAATCAGGTGCTATTGCTGACCTTGTTAAAAAGGGTATTCTGAAAGACGAAGATATAACTGCTTATCGCAATTTAACACCACAACAAAAGATAACTCAACGCCGTATTATTATGGCAGAGTCTTTTATGAAGGCTAAGATTGATGATGTGGCTAACGCTGATATCTTGGAAAAGGTACCAAGTCACATCAAAGACTTTGTTAAGTTCGGTAACTTAGAAGCGCTACTGCGTGGAGCAGGTGAAGGTGCATCTAATGCAATCAATGGGCTTAACGCTTCATCACGTGCTATAGCAACTGCAGACCGTAACGGTAAGACAATAGCACTTAATATCAACGACAGTGCAATGCGTCCAGTTCGTGGAAGTTCAATTGCACAGAAATCTCTTATTGATGACCAAGGCAAACTTGCCTGGGGTTGGAACATTCTTATCCGTGGAACTGATGACGTTGGCCAACGCGCTATTCAACTTTTTGACGATAAAATCACACAACAAGAGTTTGTAAAAGAATTAGCGCCGTATATTGATTCGCTTGGTGGCGGAGTAAAGTCAGATCTTATTCGATATTCAGATCCAAACTACACATCACAGCAGCACTCTGCAGCAATCTATGATGACCTGAAGAATCTCTTTAGTCGTCAAGATGGCAAGTCTGTTAATATGGATTTACTAGGTAAGATCCGTAAGGTTGATGAAAACGGTAAGGCTTTTATTGATTTAGAAGACTTTAACCTAGAAGATCTACCTACAAACATTGAAGATCTACCTGCATCTGTAGCAGGACCTACATTTATTCCAGTGATGGAAAGCAAGAACATCTTTACTGACCTATCCAAGCGTGGATGGACCTGGATGGGTGAGGCAAACGCACGTTTCTCACGTGAACCACAGGTAGTTAACTCAGCAGTTCGCTACTATGATGACTTAAATGCACCAGGTGGCTACGCAGAAGACTTAATTAACCAGTACACCAAGGGAATTACAGACCCTGTAGCACGTGCATCAGCAACAGATGCTGCAAAGTCACAGGTTGTACGCATATCTGAAGAACTTGCACTGGAATCTACCCTTGCGTTTGTGGATAACCCTGCACTTCGTACTCAGTTAGCGTGGTCTGCACGTAACTTTGCTCGTTTCTACCGTGCAACTGAGGACTTCTATCGTCGTTTGTACCGCACTGCTAAGTATAACCCAGAGGCTATACAGAAAGCAGCGCTAACTTACGAAGGCGTAACACATTCTGGGTTCGTACAGAAGGATGACCAGGGCGAAGCGTACTTTATCTACCCAGGTTTGGCTCCTGTATACGGTGCAATGAAGAAAGCACTAGATGTATTTGGTCTTGGAGATAATTTTGTAGCACCAATGCCATTAGAGTTTAGTGGAAAGTTAAAGATGCTCACACCATCTTTTGATCCTGAGTCTTGGGCACCAACATTCTCTGGTCCATTAGCAGCAGTACCAATGAAGTTAGTTTATTCTGTAATTCCATCTCTTGCTAAGTCAGAGAACGCAATTATGGCTCGCGCTGGTAAGGAACTTGGTTCAGTACAGCGTGCAACTCTAGGTCCTATTGGTGAAGATCAGGGACTTCTTGCTTCAATGATGCCAGCACACGTTAATAGATTACTTGCTCGTCTTAATAAGGATGAGCGTGAGTCACAATACGCATCAGCATTCCGTAAGGCTGTAACATATCTTGAAGCAGCAGGTGCAACACCAGGTGCTGATGCATCTCCAGGCGAGATCAAGGATTATCAAGAAGCACTAGAGTCAACAGTTCAAAACATCCTTAGTGTGCGCTTTGTTGCAGGCTTCTTTGCTCCAGCAAGCCCATCTATATCTCTAAAGTCAGATATGGCTGAGTGGGCACGCGACAACGGTAGCGTTAATTTCAAGCAGACCTGGAACAAACTGATTAACAAGTACGCAGAGCAGGGATCTGAAGATCCTTACGGCGAAGCAATGGCTGACTGGGTAAAGTACTTCCCTAAGCAGATTCCATTTACTGTTAATGAGTCAGATCCACAGGTATTGCCATACTTCCAGTCCAGTAATGAGGCATCTAAGTGGGTAGAAGATAACCGTTCTTTGGTTAAGAAGTACCCACAAGGTTCAGCGTTCTTGATTCCAAACACTGGTGAGTTTACCTACGATGCATACCAGACACTGATGAACAATGGCTATCGCCAAAAGAAGTTAATTGGTGATTACCTCAAGGAAGTATCAGTAGCCAAGGACGAGCAACTCTATTACTCACAAAAGGCTGTTCGTGATGAAGCCTTGACTGGAGTAGTTAGTGACCGTCAACGAGTAATCATTAACGATAACTGGCAGGCTTGGTCAAAGGAATTCCTAGCAGCACGTCCATTACTTCGTATGGAGTTTGCTAGTGCAGCAGAAAACACCATCAAACGTGACGCAGCATTTGCTGATTTACGTGAGATGATTACTGAACCAAACCTTACTGGACCTACTATCAGCCGTTTACGAGATATGGTACGTGAGTATGATGAGTATGAAGTACTTGCCACCACTCAATACAACTCTAACTCAGACCGCGATATTAGAATCCGTAAGTCTTACAAAGAATCATTACGACTACGCTTGCAGGAGATTGCAGCAGGAGATCCTAGTGCGATATCAACATACAGCGTTCTATTTAGCAGATTGATTGGTGAATAATCTTGGATACATTTATACCTTTTGACCCTAAGAAGGTGCCAACAACATCCATTATTACAGGTGGTACAACATCAAAGACTAAGCGCTACCAGGGTTCTACTCTTGTAGATGTCGTTGTATCTGAGCCAACATTTGCAGACCCAAATCAACTGCTTGCAGATTTTGAAGGATTTACTCCTGACTACCGTAAGGCTTTGTCACAGAAGTTAAAGGCTGCTGGCTATTACCGTGGTGATGTTACTGGTAAGCCAACCATAAAGTTGCAAGAAGCATACTTCAACGCTTATGAAGACCTTAATGCTTATACCCGTGATAAGTTTACACGTCTTTCTGGAGCGGCACAACAGAATATACCTGTGGATAATCTTGAAACATTTCTTTCTAACCAGACTACTGATGATGGTACTGGTAATTCTGAAAAGATTACCAAAATCCAGCAACAGAGGAAACTTAGCCCAGATAGTATCGAAGCAACTATCGATAAGGTGTTCCGTGACCTAACAGGTTCTGGTGCATCTAAGGCCCAGATTGCTAAGTACACAAAGAACATTCAAGCGCAGATGGCCAAGCCAGAAAACCTTGGTCAAACTGAGTATAAGAATATGGGTGGTGGCGTACAGCGCCAGATTGTAACTGAGCCTGCCTTTGATCCAGAGTCATTCCTTATCGAAGAAGTATCTAAGGGTGATCCTGCTAAGGCAAGTAGCGTTATGGGATTCTATGAAGTATTCAACAAGTTTCTTGGGAGGGGCTAATGGCGTATTCAGCATCAGACTATCCACAAGTTAAGCGTGCATCTCAGGCTTATGATGTCGCAAAAGCAGCACGCATTAAAGCACAAAAAGCCTTTGATGAAGCATCAACAAAATCTCCAAGATATCAGGAGATTGTCGCCGCTCTTGCTGCAGCAAAGAATCAAGAAGAAACAAAATTCAATGCATACAAATCTGCTAATGATGCAGCCAAGGCTGACTATGAAAGAAAGTCTATTTCGGTCAAGTCTACAAAGGATGCTAAATCTGCACGTGTAACAATTGATTCTCTAAATGAACAATTAAAAAAGGCCGAAGATTCTGGTCAGGACACAACAAAGATTCAAGCAGATATAGACAAAGCAGAAGGAAAACTTTCAACTGCAGTTGCTGCTAAAAAGGCTGCTACTAAAAAACAAGGTCCTGCTGCCCAACCAGGTCCTACTGTTGCTGATACTGCAGCATCTAAGGCAGAATCAACAAAGAAGAAGGTAACCACTCCTCCACCTGTTGTTGAAGATCCAGTTGCACTAGCCAAAAGGGAAGCAGCAAGAACTAAAAAACTTGGTGCCGCTTCTAAAGAAGGTGTTGTTACATCAGACTACGCTCAGCGTAATGCTGGTATTGCTACTGCTACCAAGACTGGTACTCAGACTGCTACTGGTGCTGAAGATATCAATGCTATCTATGCGCTTGCTAGGTCTAAGTACGACAACGTAGATTCTATTTTCTTGTACGACCCAGAACTCAAAGCAATTCTTATTGATGCTGTTGGAGATATTGCAACTTCTAAAGATGATATGGAACCAGAAGAGTTCCTTCGTCGTCTTAATGCATCTGACTGGGCTATCCGCAACGCTGGTACATACCGTGCTCGTGATGCACAACGCAGAGAATATAACGAGACTTTAGACAAGTACACTAAGCAGTTAGAGATGGCTGATACCCAAGAGAAGAAAGATGTAATCCTTTCTAAGATTGGTCAGTTAAACACTACATCTTCTTATGCTCGTGGTCTTGCTTCTGCCAAAGCATTCATTGAAGCAACTGCTTCAGGTCTTACTGGAACTATGGATCCAAAGCGCCTTGATGCATTTGTGAAGCGTATGTACGATTCAGCCAATGACAAAGATCCAAACATTATCAACCGTGAGTTGGCAGCACTTATCTCCTATAAGCCTGGTTCAACACTAGGTGGTGCAGTTGGAGCAGATCTAACAGCACTACGTGCAACAGCACGTGCCAATGGGTTTGACTTGGATACTACATTCAAGGATCAGATTAACACTTGGTTGCAGCGTCTTGCTGTTGGTGAATCAGTAGGCACATTCCAAAATGTTATTAGAAGCCAGGCTAAGTTAGGTCTACCAGATAAGGTAGCAAACCTATTAGACCAGGGACTAGACCTGTCAAACATATTTGCACCATACAGAAATGTTATGGCTTCTGTGCTAGAAGTAGCACCTGATTCCATTAACCTTAATGATGCAACATTGCGTTCTGCAATTGGACCAGAAAAGGAAATGTCTATCTATGATTTCCAGCGTACACTTCGCAAGGATGCACGTTGGCAGTACACAGACAATGCTCGTCAAGAAGCATCAGATTCAGTACTTAAAGTCCTACGTGACTTCGGATTCCAGGGGTAATAATGTTTAACTTTAATCCAGACTTAATGCAACTAGATGATGGTGAAGCCACTGGCAAACGTCGAGTTCGCGCCGAAGCACCTGAAAAAGCAACTAAAGAAGAGATTGACAAAGCACTTCTAGATGCTGCAATTGAACTTGGGTTAAACGATGAAGAGATCGAAGCAGGCAAAGATGACCCTGCAACATTTAAGAAATTGCCTACTGAATCTAATACTGATTTTAATAAGCGTGTTACTGAAGGATACAAAACCTTTGGTAATCTAATTGAATTAACTCCTGAAGAAGAGGCTGCTGGATTTAAGGTTCAGTTTGTCCGTACAGGAGCAGGCGGTAAAGGCGAGTATCGTAAGATACGTCCATTAAAGTTTGATGTTGCTGGAACAAATGCTGCATCTGGTGGTAATGGATTTACCTTTGACGAGGGTGATGGCACTGATAACACCGATAGTGTTACTGGTGGTAAGATTTATACTGCATCAGATGGTCAGACATTTACAGACCAGGCAGCATTTGTAGATTACGAAGTAAGTCTTCGTGAGACTGGTACTCAAGCAAAACTTATTGCAGATCAAAACAAAGCAGAACGTAGATCAGCCTATGATCTATTACTATCAGAGTTTAAGCAGTACGGACTTGATGCACTAGTAACTCCACTGAAGTCTTTGATCGAAGAAGGCGTATCTCCATCAGAGTTTACGCTTCGTCTACGTGAGACAGATGCCTACAAGAAGCGCTTTGCTGCTAACGCACAGCGTGTGGCTAAGGGTCTACGTGCACTATCAGAGGCTGAATACATCGGCACTGAAGACCAGTACCAAGATGTAATGCGTCGCTACGGTATGCCTGAGTCCTATTACACCAAGGGTGAACTAGGTATTCAGAGTGGCTTTGAGAAGTTCTTAGCAGGAGATGTATCTGCAGTAGAACTAGAAGACCGCATCCAGACAGCACAGAATCGTGTAGTTAACTCTAACCCAGAAGTTGCTAAGGCACTTAAAGAATTTTACCCAGGTATCTCTAATGGAGATATCTTGGCTTACGTACTAGATCCTGCCAATGCTATTGAGCAGATCAAGCGCAAGGTAACTGCTGCTGAAATTGGTGGCGCTGCAATTCAATCAGGACTCAAGACTGGTATGACTCGTGCAGAAGAACTAGCCGCTGCAGGTATTACTAAGCAGCAAGCACAGCAAGGTTTCCAGACAGTTGCAGAAGTTGCACCACGTGGTGGACAACTAGCAGAGATCTATAAGCAGTCTCCATACACACAGACAACTGCAGAGCAGGAAGTCTTTGGACTCGCAGGATCTGTAGATGCTGCCAAGCAACGTAAGAAACTAACACAACTAGAGACTGCAGCATTTAGCGGCAGTGCTGGAGCAGGAGCCATAGCACGTGATCGTGCTGGTGCTCTCTAAATAACAAGCCTGCCAACGGGACGACTGGTCCGTTGGAGTGAGATTAAAACCAGTAGCAAGAGCCATACCACCTCCCCCAAGGTGACTGTGAGGCTTGCGTCAATCTAACAAGAATGGGAGAAGGACCTATGTCCAACTATGACTACGAGGATGATGACTTCGATACGGACTCATCAGGCAATGACCTTGTAAAACAACTGCGTAAGGCTACTAAGCAAAAAGATAAGGAACTGGCTGAACTTAAAGCACAGTTTGAAAATCTTAACAAAGCGCAACGTGACCGAGCAATCAAAGATGCCCTCGCAAGTCGCGGGGTAAACAGCAAAATTGCTGCATTTATCCCACAGGATATCGACCCAACTGAAGAGTCTGTATCTAAATGGTTAGAAGACTATTCCGATGTATTCGGGATTGAAACTAATCAGACCCAGGCAACACCTAATGTAAATCCAGCCGATGCTGCTGCATATAAGCGTATGACTAATACTGTCGAAACAGGAGTTTCTCCTGAACACAACGACAACATTATGCAGAAACTTATGAATGCAAATAGCAGAGAAGAACTGGATGATGTAATTAGGATGTCTGGACTCTAATCCGATCCTAAATAAGAAAGGCTAGACCCTAATGGCAATTCCAACAGGTACCCCTACCACCACGTCTAGCATCAGCAATCTAGTACAAACAGCGTACGATCAATATGTCAGAATGGCATTGCGTTCAATCCCTGTTATGCGCTCACTTGCAGATGTTAAGCCAGTGCAACAGGCTATGCCAGGATCATCAGTTGTATTCTCAATCTACTCAGATTTGGCTCAGGCTACATCGACATTGACAGAATCTTCAGATGTTTCAAGCATCGCACTAGGTAACCCATCACAGGTTACAGTAACACTGAACGAATACGGTTCAGCAGTTACAACAACAAAGAAGTTAAACCTAACTTCTTTCAACGACGTTGATTCAGCACTTGCTGACATCATCGCGTACAACGCAGCAGATTCTATTGACAACGTAGTAGGTCAGGTCCTCTCAGCAGGAACTAACGTGATCTACTCAAACGGTCCATCAGGAACTGCTCCAACATCATCAGCAACAGTTCTACCAGGAGACACAATGACAGTTGCGAGCATTCGCAACGCTGTTGTATCACTTCGCACAAACAAGGCATTGCCTCGTATGGGTGAACTATATGCTGCATACCTACATCCACGTCAGTCAGCAGACCTACGCGCTGAGACTGGTACAGGCGGATTCCAGGAGCTAACAAAGTACGTTGAGCGTACACCGTTCGTTGCTGGTGCAGTAGGCGTTATCGAAGGCGCTTTCATCGTTGAGACACCACGTGTTCTAAACGGTCTAAAGCTAGCTGCTGGTATCACACCTACAGTTGCAATCACAAACGTCGCTTTGACATCTAACGTAGTGACAATCACTACTGCAGTTGCTCACGGTCTTGGTGTAGATCAGGTTGTAACAGTTGCTGCTACAACTAACACAGGCGTTAACGGAACATACACAATTGCGTCTGTTCCATCAACAACAACATTTACCTATGCACTTACAGCATCTAACATTTCATCAGTTGCTGACACAGGTACTGTTACATTCACCAACAACTACCGTGCGATTATCGCAGGTCGTGAAGCATTGGCTGAAGCACAGGCTGCAGACATCTCAACCGTTATCGGTCCAGAGATTGACGCGCTACGTCGTTTCCGCACAATCGGTTGGTACTACTTCGGAGGCTTTGCACGCCTTCGTGAAGCAGCGCTCTATCGCATTGAGTCATCTGCAACAAACGGATAATTCCGCTAGTGCAACGGCAGGGGTGGGGTCAAACCCACCTCTGCTACTTATGAAAGGTTGGATATGGCATATACACTAACAACTCCTTACCAGTGGCAAACTTGGGGAGCAGGCTATAACGAGTTCACTCCTTATGCTCGCCTTGCAGGTCGTCGCTTTATCGGTGGCACTATTGATGGTCCTATCGCACCTAGTATGACAGATGTAGCACGTGGTCAAACATTGATTGTTAATGGAACTAATGTTACTTTGACAATGACTCCAAGCCAAGATGATCTAGCTGCTGCTAGTTATTATTTCCTTGGTGGTCACGAGTACGAGATCAGTGACGGTCAAGCACAGGTTCTTATCAATGCAGGATACGGCGATTATGTGACACCAATAGTATGAGTTTACATAGACGAACAACGCACCCAGAGTATGTCGAAGATTGCTTTGGTTGCAAGATAGGTGAACTAGAGTTGAGCGTAGGTGTGGCAAACCACAGAGGAATACCTACTGCTAAACAGCACGATAAGGAACTACAGTCCTATTACGATGCAACACGACAAGGTATAGAACCTCGCTCAACAAAAAGTAAAGATATAAATGCAGCAGTCCAACTTTCCAACGAAGCCGGTAAGGCTTTCGATGGTATCTCAATGACCTTTAAGGAGTAATAATGGAAAACTACGCAAAGATGGAAATGGAATCAGACGAGTACATCACAAAGTACCCAACACCTGATAAGCAATACGCAGGTGCTATGAAGTACTGCACATACGAATCAATCCAGACAGGTGCAATGGGCAAGGCAGCTAAGTAATGAACAAGGCTGCTAAGAAGGCCAAGATTGCTAAGGTAATGAAAGAGTTTAAGGCTGGTACTTTGAACTCAGGATCTAGTAGAGGTCCAGTAGTTACAGGTCGCAAGCAGGCAGTTGCTATTGCAATGTCTCAGGCAAAGATGTCTAAGAAAAGAATGGGTAAAAAGAAGTAATGGCAAAGTCTCCAGCGTGGCAGAGGGCAGAAGGTAAGAACCCAAAGGGTGGCCTGAATGCAAAAGGTCGTGCCTCTGCCAAAGCGCAGGGGATGAACCTCAAGCCTCCAGTCAAGAAGGCTGAGGCTGCTAAGTCTCCTAAGTCTGCAGGACGGCGCAAGTCTTTCTGTGGTCGTATGTGTGGGATGAAGGCCAAGAACACTTCTAGTAAGACAGCTAGAGATCCGAACTCAAGAATAAACAAGTCGCTACGCGCTTGGGATTGTAGTTGCAAATGAAAAAGAAGGCAGCATTCTGGGATACAAAGAATCCTAAAGAGAAGTCAAAGAAATTAACGCCAGCACAAAAGGCGGCAGCAAAAGCACGGGCTAGGGCAGCAGGACGACCTTATCCAAATCTAGTAGATAACGCAGCAGCATCTCGTAAAAAGAAGAAGTGAGGTAAATAGGTGGCACTAGGACAATACGGTACAACGCTATTAGATGAACTGAATCGTCTGGCTAATGGTGGCACCTATCGAGCACCAAGTGAGATGGTTGACGAAGCACTAGCTGCTCGTCAATGGGCAGTGCAGCGTTCAGTAACAACACAACTAACAG
>Ga0209229_10001224_pt1 | contig 10565 bp, 14 predicted proteins | sample SanBayMetagenome_FD_187466 | JGI IMG/M metagenome (GOLD analysis project Ga0209229, IMG submission 187466) | Freshwater and sediment microbial communities from dead zone in Sandusky Bay, Ohio, USA (SPAdes) (version 2) | ecosystem: Environmental > Aquatic > Freshwater > Lentic > Sediment... | reverse complement strand
CATCACCACTTCTCTGGCGTTAGCCAGTCTGTAATAAGATTTTTGCCCAGACTGAGAGAGTTTAGGTAAAGAACTACAACTACCTTCTTTCAGAATAAGAATATTACATCCCTTTTTCCGTAACTTGTGAACTGCATCACCGTATCTGGCATCAGCAATTTTGGAAAGCTCATCTGAGTAATGCCATTGACCATCCTGAAGAAGGTCTAGCAAAAGGTCTTGTTTAGTTTGCAACATTGTCCAAACCTATCTGTTTATTTTGCTTCACAATCACTAAGGCGTTAGCCTTGCATTCATGCTATATCACTTCTAGCCTGACTGCAACAATATTGCATTGGTGTAACATTCTAGTTAAATGCACTGTTTAAAAATAGAATCATCTATCAAAAGTAGTAAATATAACTGAGCCAAATCACTTCCCATGTGTCTAAAGTGATGCTATAGTAAAGTAGAAAAAAAACCCACCGCAGTTAACGGCAGGTTTATTAGCAAAATAAACGGAATTTAAGCAAAAGCGGTCAATCTCAAGTTGGTTCGTACCCAACTCATACCAAGGTTGATAGCTTTTGCCTTGGTTCAGTTATACCCCTAACTATATTCTCTATGGTCGCATTTTGCAATACTGATAATCAAGAAAATAATAAAAGACTCCACTTCTACCTTTTTGCTTATGAGTCAATACTTAGGGCAAATTTACTTCCATCAGTAAAGATAGTAGGTCAAACATTAATCTATCAAGGTGCATTAAAAGATTGCGGTTGTTGCATAACCAATGAAATCATAGCAGGACTTGCTGGGCTTGATATAGCTACAGTGCAAAGGCAACTAGGCTTACTTGTCAAGCTAAAAATATTTCATCGTCATAGAGAGGGACGGAATAACCCTTACACTTACCACTTCAACAGGAATAGTGAAGAATGGGAGGTAGAGAGATATGTGTAGGCTCTTTATTTATGATATTCTTTATTTAAGTTTCCAAAATAAAGACCCCGCAATGCTGGAAACATTCGGGGATTGGCGACTCACTCATTTGCTTAAACCTCTTGGAGTCACACCATGAATATAGCACAAGATTTTAATTCGACAACATTTAATTTAATTTCTAGTCTACTTTCTTCTCCCATCAGCTTTCATCAAATCTTTGCAAGAGTAGGTGGTGGAGCAACAGAGGGATTGTTCCTAAGCCAACTCTACCACTGGACACAGGCTATAAAAGAAGAGAATAAGTGGCTTGAAAAAACCTACCAGCAATGGCATGAACTTACCTATCTCACTCGCAGAGAGTTAGATGCAGCCCGCAAAAAACTAAAAGCATTAGGTATTCTTGAGGAAAAGAAAGTAGGGTCTAAACAAAACATTCTTTATAAGTTAGATATCTCTGGTTTGTTCAAGCTGATTATAGAAACTTGTAATCCCAGTACAGACATACTAGACCAGCCTACAACGGTAGAATCAGGGTTTGAGGGTATGCAAGTAGAAGAGATAAAAGAGTTAGAACTCTTACCAGTATTGGATTTCCCTGTGCGCGAGATGGCTAGTCCACTACAGGAGTTTCCAGTAGTAGATTCAATACCAACACTTCCACCCTCAGTACCTCTAGAATACCAACCACTTCCACTACAAAACACTTATTCTTCTACCCAGAAGTTTGAGGACAAATGGAAGCCTAAACCCTTGCAGCCTTGGAGGACTAGTCTTGGCAAACACCAATATAAACCTGACGTAGTTAAATACCTTAAAGAAGTTTATCTACCCAGGACACCGCATTACGAAGGCAAAGAAATTACTTCTGGTCAAGTTATGATATGGCTTGCTAAACGAGAATATGATGAGCAGGGTTTAGCTTTAATTGAAGCCATGATGTTGGATTTCCAGGAGTACACCACATCACCTGCGGCTAACGCCGCTAGAGTGTTGAAGGAAATAGATAATCTTCCTTCATGGGTTAAAACCTCTTGGGCTTGGGTAAAAACTCAATACAAAGAATATTTGGAATGTAAATGTGACTTATCTAAGTTCCATTACACCAAATCTCAAGCTGAGATAGATGTCTGGGAATTATGGATTAGTAAAACGTTCCCTGACAATTTCCCCAATATGCTTGCAGACAAAAACAAAGTATTGAGTAATTTAAGGAATGTGGCGTAAGTGAGGTTTCTAAACAAACATTTCGTTTGCTAAATTTTACCAACTAATAGGAGAAAAGAAAATGGCTGTAACCTACATAGTTCACTACAAAGACAGTGAAGGCTATCAAGGCACTACCACTGTTAAGTCAAAAGCACCTATGAATCAAAATGAACTTGTAAGTATTTTGGAAGAACAACAAAGAGCCAACAATATCAATGCAAAGATAATCTTTTTAGATGCTAAAAGGATTGCTGGAATAGCACCACCCACTCCTCAAGAGTAATTATACTATTTATAGTAGCTTATGAATTAAACATCATAGGCTATTGCCTTATTGGCATTGAAGATTTAATAGCAAAATAAACAGGTTAACAGTTATGTCAAAACTAAACTTTAGTGGTAATCCGTCTTTACCCCCACAAAACATGGAAGCAGAAGCAGCGATTCTAGGTGGTATTTTATTAGACCCAGATGCAATTTCTAGGGTAATAGATAAACTACGTCCTGAAATGTTTTACCTTAGTGACCACGGCATTATTTACGATGCTGCTGTAGTTTTACACTCTCAAGGTAAACCAACGGATTTATTATCAATAACAAGTTGGTTGACTGACCACGATAAATTAATGAGGATTGGTGGTAGGAATAAACTGGCAACATTGACAGACAGCGTAGTTTGTGCTGTTAATATTGATGCCTTGGCAGAATTAGTAATAGAAAAATATGACCGTAGGCAACTTATCAAAACTGGAAATGAGTTAATTCAATTAGGACATCAAACCGATTTATCTATTGATGAGGTAAAAAATATAGCAGAACAGAAGATTTATGCTGTTACTCAATCAGGTAGAAAAGCCATTTTTACCAACGCTAACACCATTGCTGCGGTGAATTTTAACCACACAATTAATGTTGCCAATGGTTTAATTCCTCCTGGTATTCCCTGTGGTTTCTATGATTTAGATGCCATGACTGCGGGATTCCAGAGAAGTGATTTAATCATAGTTGCTGGTAGACCAAGTATGGGAAAAACAGCAATTGCGGTAAATATTTCTAAGTATATTGCCACCCAACACAATTTACCTGTTGCTATCTTTTCTCTGGAAATGAGTAAAGAACAATTAGTAAATAGAATGCAAGGTGCTGATGCAAAAGTTCCATCTATTGCATTGAAGACGGGGAAATTAACTAAAGAACAATGGGATAGTTTACAACTTGCTACCAGGAATATAAGTCCCAACATTCACATCTGTGATACTGGTAATGTTAGTGTTGGAGTTATTAACAGCCAATGCCGTAGTTTAGCCAGTGAACAAGGGCAACTTGGTTTGGTAATGATAGATTACCTACAACTAATGTCTGACCCTAGATTTGATGGGAAAGACAACAGGGTAAGTGAATTGTCATACATCACTAGAATGTTAAAACAAATGGCTAGAGAACTTCATTGTCCTGTTATAGCTCTATCTCAATTAAGTCGTGCCGTAGAAGCAAGAACAAATAAACGTCCTATGCTAAGTGACTTACGTGAAAGTGGAAGTATTGAGCAAGAAGCAGATATAGCAATGTTTTTGTACAGGGATGAGTATTACAATTCCGAAACCATAGATAAGGGTTTAGCAGAAATTATAATTGCTAAACACAGAAATGGACCAACAGGAACTGTGAAGTTGTTGTTCGATGCTGAATATACTCAGTTTAAAAATATGGTTCAGCAGACCTGGTAATCTAGGTCAGTTTCTAGGACAAGCTTGCTCAGTTCTTCAGTGATTGGGATTTTCACCCCATAAACAGCCGAACTCTAGGGAGAGTTTTTCGAGTTCGGCTTTGCAATCCGGGGAGACAGAGGGCATAACGCTCTCTGACTTTCTAGACATTATGCCAATAAATGACTTATCGTGTTGCTGTAGCCTACTGTTTTTTCTTGTGCAATTCTGGCTGCATCAGCAGAAAATCTTGTTGCCTCTTCTTTATTGGGGGTTTTTGTCCATTCAATTTCCTGTCTTTTCCCACCAACTAAATCAGTCTCTACCTTAGTCCCTAGTATTTGAATATATTTTTTATCCTTGTTATCAAATAGGACTGTAGTTGCATTTTTCATGGCATCATCCTCGATGATTTCTATTGCTGGCAGTTCTTTCTGCAAAGAGCCATTGAATTTATAGTCAAATGAGTTAGACATGATAATACTCCTTGATACTTTGCTTGGGTTGTTGATATGTCATGTTTATGCAGAACTTATTCAATTTCTTCTATGATTTGTCTAGCAGCTTCCTTGCAAGTGCAAACACAATCACTAAGAGAAATACCTCCATTGTCATTAGCTTCTTTCAATGCTTTAGCAAAATCAGAAAATTCACAAGGTATGGATGGTTTAGTTTTCCAGCTATTGCCTATGGAACTATCGTTAAAACTCCCAACCATAATCATCCTGTCCCACCGATGAAGAGGGAGGCTGTTAAAGCAATCATCTTTCTCAAAAGCAGCAATCAATTCTTTTTTGGAGAACACCCTTAACACCGCTTGTTTAATCTTATCAGTCACAAATTGACCATAATACTCGCGGTGAGTACATTCATTTGCCATGTATTGTTTTCTTGTAAACACTTTCTCAACTACTCCTAATTTATTTAGTACCGATTTAAACCATTTTCTTGATGTCGAGAAAATGGTTATCTCCAAGACTAGTAAGGCGTTAGCCGTTGTTTCCTAAGACTACTCAAAAGATACAGCAAACAATGTACCGTCTTCACTGTTTTCAATAATTACTGCATTAGGAGGTAAGTTGTAAACTTCTCCAGGAACAACATTTTGAGCCAACTCATAATCCGAAAAATCCCAATCCTGTATGTCTTGGTAGTCCTCAAACACCTTCTGTTCTGTGTCAGCAACATATTGGGACTGAAGATTGTTTATGTATTCGATACCTCCTCGGATGGGCGTCCAATGCGTAACCTTATTTGCCTTGTTGGTGATTTCCTTTAATGTTTTTAATTTTGTAAAATCCATAACTACTCCTACTCCTAAAGGAAAACTAGTTTGATGGGTAAACGTCTGCTTCATGCAGTGTGAGTGAGTTAAATTAAATAACTCACTCCTAGCCCTAATTATTTAAACCAAAATACCATCCTTACGTCCTCAATTTCTTGAGGGTAATCTTCCCGGTATTGATAAAACCTTTCGACTGAATTGTCGAAGAGGTATCCCAACTCATTACCTCGCATAATATTGAATGGGTCTAATTGTGGAAATTTGCTAGAGACTATCTTCAACTCATCGGGAGTAAGCCAAGAAGGGTTGAATAAGTTGGTTGTGTCTTTATTGTAGGCAATACGGGTGACTACAGAGATGTCTTCAGGCAAACCTTTAGCTTTAAACCGATTGTAGTGGTATAAATTTTCCGCACCTAGAAAATCCATTAACTCGTAATTCCTGAGAATTGACGGACAAGAGTAGTGATGCCATTGTTTGTCAATCTTAACCTCAATGTGAGCTTTGATATCAAATCCCATTTCGTTCACCTTTAAAACTACATCACTACCAGTTGGGCGTTAGCCCATTAGCACTCACTTCAAACAAACTATTCCCTATTTGAAAGAACAAGGGAATACCCTTAACATCTACATTATCACCTAAACAAAACAATAAAGTTTGCAGAGTTTTAATTTCATACTTTCTATCAGCCACTGCAAACTCACAATAGTATCGTGAGATGTCTTTTGTACACAACTTAAAGGAAGCTGTGTACTCAGGATGAAAGAATAAGTATTCAGGAGCTTGATGTGTGGCTATAAACTTGTCTAAGTCAATGAGGTCATTGACCGTTTGTTGATACAAATTGCCTTTTATTGTGCAGTCAATTACCAGTTTAGTTTTCATGGTTGATACAATATTTACCCTCAGTCATAATTACCTTTAGTTACTCCACTACTATTAAGGCGTTAGCCTTCTTGGCTATTTAAACCCACAAACATTTTTTAGCCTACGGGATTTAAACTTAACAGGGTCAGGATTGAGGTTGCCTCTACGGGTTTTCTTCATAGATTCGATAGCTTTATCGTGAGAGTATCTGAGAATTGCTAACTCCCAACGAATGTGTTTTAGAATCTCATTTAACTCACTGAGATGTTTTTCATAACTTTGTTTTTCAAAGTCGTAAAAGATTTCCTTTTTTCTGAGTAACGCCATCATCTCTAATACTAACTTTTCCCTCTCTTTGGCAGGCATTTTAGTTCCTTTTTTGCCAGTAACCGTAAAAGAAATAGTAGGAATACTTTGTATCCCATAATCTTCAGTTCCATTCCTTCTAGTATACTTAATAACTCTACCAACAAACCCTACTTTCTCATTTAGTCTGGGAATTTTTTTAGGGTGAGTTTTCTTCAAGTCATCATAAACTTCCATTTCACGTTCAGTAAAGAAAGTATTAATGTGGTGTATTTCTCTAATTTCAGGATTAAGAGAATATTCCTTAACTCTGACGTTGGTAATACAGTAGCTATTTGGTTCTATCTTATTAACAATTCCCAGGACTAATACTTTATGCCCTAACCAATCTTTTAAGTTTCTCATAACTATTGATTCTGTTTATTTTGCTAGTAAACATTGTACATCAAAATCAAAGGGGCGATTGCCCCAATGATTATGAAAGGTGTTAACAAATTAACTTATATTCTTTGCTAACTATCTAATTCCTCTTCTTTGGACTTCTGGCAATCTTTTGGACAATCATCAGTCTTCTTGGATTGAGGTTTTTTAACTCCACCACTACAAGCTAAAATCAAAGTGCGTTTACTTCTAGTGAGAGCCACATATTGAAGATTCTTTTCTTGCTGTAAACTTTCTTTGTTTTGCCCCTTAAATGTATGAGGGCATAATTCAGGATGCAAGAATACAACACGCTCTGCTTCTAATCCTTTGGCAGTGTGTATGGTAGAAAGGGTAACACTATCTTGCCTTTCAAGAAATAGATTGCTAAGTGATTTTTTCAATGACTTGATGTTAACCAGATTATCAAATCCCTCAAAGCAAGCTAACAAAGCATCACACCTATCACGCAGATTTGCAATTATTTTAAATGCGCCTTGCTCAATTAGCCTGGACTGTCTGCTCTGAAATAAGATTTCTACAAACTCTGGGAATCTTTCAAATCTAAATCCAGATACCTTAGAAATGTCGTCTATAAGACTTGATAGAGACTGTTCAAGGTTAGAGTCACCAGCTATGATTTTTGCAGGAATACGGGCAATTATGAGTTTAATGCAAAGACTAATTAACGGTGCGGTTTTTCTACAAACAATTAACTCACCACCTGTTAAATGTGGGAGTAATTCTTCATAGTCGTAATGCCCTGCCATGTTAACTTTTAAATCAATATCAATTATTACACCCTCAATGGCAGTAGGTGAAGCTTCTATTGATGGTACTAATTTCTGTGCTAATTTCAAGTGAGACTTAGGGCATCTATAACAGATTGACAATGGCAAAGATATTGCATTGGTGCGATACTTTAACCTGTCCAAAGCATCTGTATTTGCACCAGCAAAGCCCATAATAGACTGCCATCTGTCCCCTACTCCAAGAATACGAGTATTTTCATCAGTAAACTTCAGGAAAAGTTCTAGTGCTGCACTAGAAACGTCCTGCATTTCATCACCAAATACCCAAGCATATTTATAGGTAGAGTTTAGCTTCCATAGGTAGGGAAGAAATAGTTGGTCTTCAAATGAGAGAAAGCCTTCTTTAGCTAGTCTATCCCCTTCTTTGATTACGTACCCTAACCAATTTCCTACAGTATTAAGATGACAGATATCCAGGTTGTAATCCTGAATCATCTTTTCTAAAGCTTCTCTGGATTTAGTGCCAGTTAAGGTCTTCATTGAGAATGTAGTTAGAACCCACAACTCATTAGACAGCTTTTCATTTACTTCCCAGTCTGTAGTTCCATTCTGGTCTTTAACTACTTTTCTGGCTATTTGAAGGTACTTTTTCCTATCAACATCTAAATCTCTATAATTTAGGGCTTTACGGACTAATCCATGCCCAAGGGAGTTAAGAGTTTGAACTTGGGCTATCTTGCCAATCTTTAACTCAAGCTCTTTCTGAATACGTTTACCAAACGCAATAGCTAAAGGTTTAACACCCTGCTTGTTGTAGATAATTTCACAACTTCTTTTAATTAGAGTTGTTTTCCCACTACCAGCTAGAGCCTCAACGATGATGTTGTGACTACCGTATTCTATGGCATTATAAACCGCTTTCTGGTAGTCGGAATCTATTAGAGTATTTAAAGTATTTATTGTTTGAGCCATTGTTTTCACTCGTTTATTTTGCTAGTTAAAAACCCTGCTATAATTTAATTATAACAGGGCTTATTTTGTTCATCACAGTTAGTAAAGCGTAAGCTTAGAACTCATCATCTTTTGAATCTTTACTTCCCATCAGTCGCACTTTATTAGCAGTAATCTTAATGCCAGTCCTGGGTTCACCAGTGGTCTTGTCATTCCAGGATTCAAAAACTAAAGTGCCTTCAATCCCAAGATTCTCACCTTTGCGACAATATCTTTCTACTGTTTCACCCTGCTTATTCCAAGCAGTGACGTTGTAGAAATACCCCTTCCTCCCTTCCTTAATTAAAAGTGAGGTAGTGATAGACAGTTTGCCACTTTCATAGATTCTCTTTTCAGGCATTTTCATCATCTTACCTGCAAGATAAATGGTATTGTAATTGACTTCTGCCTTAACTGGACAAACTGAATGGGCAAGTATATAAGGCTGTTCAATAACTTGTTTAGTTTCCTTATCTTTTTGCTCAGTAAATAATTGACCTGTAACAAGCATTTTCATTCCTGGCTTAAATAAACTTAATCTATCAGAGGTAATGCCAGAAGAGGTTTTATCGTAGGAGTTATTAAATCCTTTAATAGTCACAAAGTGTTCTATAGGATTACCGTCTTTGTCAGTTTGAAGATAACTACACTGAGCAATTGAAAATGGTTGTTGCCCAGGGATATCAGTAAAGGATTCTACAAAGTTAACTGTGAGCGTAATGATGATAATGTTCATGGATTTAACTGGTAAGTGAGTAAAGAGGAAATTATTGCATTTCCTCACAAACATTTAGGCGTTAGCCTATTGAAATTGTTTTTCAATGTCTTGAATAATTGAACTATCAGGAATCCATAAACCTTGTTTCCCTTTAATAGGAATAGGTTTGGGTAATGTCATGAGATTAGCTAATTCCCATGCGTATCTACCTGCTTGCCAGTCGCCACAAAGCTGTTCTAATTCTGGAACGTCTTCAAGAATTATATTTTCTTTGTGTTTAGGGTAAGATTCCATTTTTAAGCAATCAACTAAGTCAGTTACGCAAAGGATTTTTCCCAAAGGAAGAAATTCTACGTACTCTGTGTTCGTACCAATAAAGTCTAGCCTTGTTCTGTCAAATTGTCTTACATCTTTTAAGTCGAAAACTTTATTTACAAAGCTAATATCTGGTACGTACTTTTTCTTTGCAGAACAAATTAGAAGTTTTCCTCTAAACTTTGTACTCCAACTTCTAGTCTCATACCTCTTAATTCCCAAAGCAACAAGAGAAGCCCAGGGTTGATGCAGTGATATTGCGCGATATTCCATGATTAACTACTCTTTAAAATTTATAGTCTACAAGCTCTCCAACTAATTCAAACCCAAAAAGGTAGATGTTTTTAACAGCATGATTTCTGGTTAATGGGTTAGACTTAGCTAAGTCATATTGCCTTTGCAATGCTTCTCTTTGTTCTTCCAACGGTCTTTCAGCTAAAGGGATAATGGGTTTCTTCATTTCTTGTTCCTTAGCCTTTGCTTCCTTGGAAACTATTAAGTCAAAGATGTTATTCTTAATCCCCCACACTTTTACTTCAAACTCAAAACCAAAATTCTTCAACCTGTCAGACTTCCTGATAGCAGCTAAACGACAATACTTGTTCTTTAGTAGCCATTGCCTAAACCTCTCAGCATTTTGATTGGCACTTCCCTCAGAGGTTTTATTAAACCCAAAGTAAGTAATCCAATGAAGACTACCAGGTGCGCCATCACATCTATTGTATTCATAGATTCTATTGCTTACTGCAATTAAAGTAGAGTCGCGCATTTCAGTTTGAGCGCGGCAAACTCTAACAGACTCTATAGCATGAATGAGTTCAGCTTTTGTCATATTAGACATTACTTTACCAAACTTGGCTTTGACAATTAGTTGTCCTAGTTCTTTATTAATCCTAGAAGCTAATGCCTTTAGTCGTCTGATGGTTAAAGCCTGTAAGTCTTCAATCCTTTTGATATCACTAAATACAATAACAGTTTTTTCTTTCGCAGATAACTTTGTTTTCATGATATAATACTCCTACAATTACCAAACATCAAAAGCCCCTCCTAGTAGATTTCTAAGAGGGGCTTTA
>Ga0209229_10001223_pt1 | contig 10573 bp, 7 predicted proteins | sample SanBayMetagenome_FD_187466 | JGI IMG/M metagenome (GOLD analysis project Ga0209229, IMG submission 187466) | Freshwater and sediment microbial communities from dead zone in Sandusky Bay, Ohio, USA (SPAdes) (version 2) | ecosystem: Environmental > Aquatic > Freshwater > Lentic > Sediment | place... | reverse complement strand
GAGAAAAGACCCGCTACGCGCGCTAGTACACCTGGTGAGTTTTCAACCAGAACAGAAAGTGTATGAGTACTCATTAGAGCTCCTGTGAATCCCAGTCAGGCGCCATTTCACGCGCAATTTTAATGTCATCATTTGAGGTACCAGCTGCAACCATTGGCCACACCATTGCATCGCGGAAGACTCGGAAATCGACAACGACTGGTTGATCATTAATTGAGTTAGCTTGCATGATGATTGCATCTACATCTTCTGGACGATCGCATGTTAGTCCCACGCAACCCATTGCATCAGCAAGTTTTACGAAATCTGGGATTCGCTTGGATTCTAAATTAGTGTTTGAGTAACGACCTTCGTAGAACAATGTTTGCCATTGGCGAACCATTCCAAGAGATTCATTGTTGATGATTGCAACCTTGATCGGAATATTGTTAAGCGCGCACGTTACAAGTTCTTGATTAGTCATCTGAAAACAGCCATCGCCATCAATTGCCCAAACTATTTTGTCTGGTGCGCCAACTTTTGCTCCCATAGCAGCAGGAACTGCATAACCCATAGTTCCAAGACCACCAGAGTTCAACCAGGTACGAGGATTTTCATACTTAACAAACTGCGCAGCCCACATTTGGTGCTGTCCAACGCCTGCAACATAAATTGCCTCTGGTCCAGTAAGTGCACTGATGCGTTCGATGACATATTGCGGCGACAAAGAACCATCTTTAGGAGTGTCATAACCCAGTGGATAAGTCGCGCGTAACTTGTTCATCGCTGCAAGCCATGGCGCAAGATCAGCGCGCCCCTTTGCAAATTCAGCCTTTACCGCAGGAATGAGGGCCGCAATTGTGTGCTTGAGATCGCCTACAACAGGAACATCTGCGAAGCGGTTCTTGCTAATTTCAGCAGGGTCAATATCTGCATGAATTACTTTTGCATTAACGGCAAAAGTTGAAAGCTTTCCTGTCACACGATCATCAAATCGTGCACCCAAAGTAATGAGTAGATCAGCCTTTTGTAGCGCTGTTACCGCGCCTACAGTGCCGTGCATTCCGGGCATGCCATAGTGCTGCGGATGACTGTCTGGGAAAGATCCCAACGCCATCAAGGTGGTTACAACTGGTGCGCCAACTAATTCGGCAAGTTGCATTAACTCCTTTGAAGCATTGGACTTTATGACTCCGCCACCGACATAAAAGACAGGCTTTGACGATTGAGCGATAAGCGCCGCAGCATCTTTGACCGCCTGACTAGTTGGTTCGATTTGTGGATGGTAGCCAGGAAGAGAAAGTTGGCTTGGGTACACAAAATCAGTTTCCTTTTGCAGCGCATCTTTTGCGATGTCAACAAGCACTGGACCTGGCCGACCTGAAGAGGCAATATAAAAAGCTTCAGCGATTGCTCGTGGAATATCTCGCGGATCAGTGATCAAGTAATTGTGCTTTGTGAACGGCATGGTTATTCCGCGAATGTCTGCTTCTTGAAAAGCATCGGTTCCAATTGCAGCTGAAGGGACTTGACCCGTGATTGCAACCATCGGAACTGAATCCATTGCAGCATCTGCAAGTGGTGTAACAAGATTTGTAGCACCTGGTCCAGATGTGGCAATACAAACTCCAACGCGACCTGTTACTTGGGCATAACCCGTGGCAGCATGTCCAGCACCTTGTTCGTGGCGAACCAAGATGTGACGGATACTGCTATCAAAGATTGGATCGTAGGCAGGAAGAATTGCACCGCCTGGAATTCCAAACATCACATCGACGCCGGCAGACTCCAAAGATTGCACAAGTGAACTAGCTCCACTCATCTTCTTGCTCATATCCAACTCCTTTCAAATCTCTAAATGAAAAAACCCCCAGATAACTGAGGGTGGCGCATGATCAAAAACCGATCACGCGCCTTTAAATCACCACCACAAATGTTGTGCTCATGCGCTTATTCTCCAATGAAGCAGGCTCAAGGTCAAGGGTTGAGATGTAGATCTCATATTTTGGAATTTTGGACCACTTGCGAGAAGACTATTCGCAGACCGCACCCTTAGATGCTGATCCGACCAGCTTTGAGAATTTAGCAAGAACACCACGGGTGTACTTATGTTTCAAAGGTTCCCAACCAATTTTGCGGGCCTCAAGTTCAGCCGGGTCTACCAACAAATCCAAGGTTCGCTTCACTGTATCGATTCGCACAATGTCGCCATCTTTAATGAAGGCGATTGGTCCACCATCAACGGCTTCTGGAGAAATGTGTCCTACACACAAACCAGTTGATCCACCAGAAAAACGTCCATCAGTTAAGAGCAAAGTTGATTTGCCAAGGCCTGCACCTTTGATTGCTCCAGTAACCATGAGCATCTCGCGCATTCCGGGTCCACCCTTTGGGCCTTCATAACGAATCACAACTACATCGCCAGCTTTAATCGTTCCATTTTCAACTGCATCCATCGCTAATTGTTCGCGATCAAATACTCGTGCAGGGCCTTCAAAAGAATCAATTCCGATTCCAGCGGTTTTACAGACAGCACCTTCGGGTGCAAGTGATCCACCAAGAATTGTGATTCCAACATCTTTAGACAATGGATGTTCGGCAGGATGCACAACAACGCCATCTGGGAAAGGCGGATTGATATCAGCTAAGTTTTCAGCCATCGTTTTTCCGGTTACGGTCAAGGTATCGCCGTGTAAATAGCCAGCATCCAACAAAATCTTTAGTACTACTGGAATTCCACCAACCCGATCTAGATCAGCCATAACAAATTTTCCAAAAGGCTTTAAATCGCCAAGTAACGGAACTTTTGCGCCAATTCGATTGAAGTCTTCCAGGTTTAAATCCACTTCGGCTTCATGTGCAATTGCCAATAGGTGAAGAACCGCGTTTGTCGATCCACCTAGCGCCATCAAAATTGTGATTGCGTTTTCAAAAGCTTTCTTTGTCAAAATCATTCTGGTGGTGATGCCCAAGCGAATTAAGTTAACAACTGCTTCACCAGATTTAATGGCATAAGTATCGCGTCGGCGATCTACAGCTGGAGGTGCCGAAGAGCCTGGTAATGAAAGTCCAAGCGCTTCCCCAATAGCTGCCATGGTGTTTGCTGTAAACATTCCACCGCAGGCACCTTCTCCTGGGCAGATTGCGCGTTCTATCTGATCCACTCGGTCTTGTGTAATCAGTCCACGAGCACATGCACCTACCGCTTCAAAGGCATCGATGATCGTGACATCTTTACCATCTACCTGACCCGGCAATGTCGAACCTGCATAAACAAAAACACTTGCAACATCTAAGCGTGCTGCAGCCATCATCATTCCAGGAAGTGATTTGTCACAACCTGCAAAAGTAACCATTCCGTCAAAACGCTCTGCGTTCATTACTGTTTCAACAGAATCAGCAATGATCTCTCGAGAAACTAAAGAGAAGTGCATTCCTTCATGGCCCATTGAGATTCCATCAGAAACTGAGATTGTTCCGAACTGCATAGGAAATCCGCCAGCTGCAAGCACGCCTTCTTTGGATGCTTTAGCTAAACGATCCAGTGACATATTGCACGGTGTGATTTCATTCCATGAAGATGCGATACCGATCTGTGGTTTCACCCAATCTTCATCACCCATACCAACAGCTCGCAACATTCCTCGTTGCGGGGCTCTTTCCATTCCATCAGTAACGACATGGGAGCGCGGCTTCATGTTAGGCATTTGCTAAGTCTAGCCTTCTGATTGTCCAAGGTGGGTTAAGAGGAGCGAGCGAACTTTGGCCGCATCTGCTTGGCCCTTTGTCTCTTTCATGACCGCACCAATGAGCGCTCCTGCTGCAGGTAAATGTCCATTGCGAACTCTTTCTGCTGTTTCGGCTTGTTCGCCGCAGACCTTTTCAATTGCAGCCATTAATGCGCCATCATCGTTAACGACTTTGATTCCACGCTTAGCAACAACTTCGGCTGGCTTTCCTTCTCCGGCGATAACGCCTTCAACAACTTGGCGAGCCAACTTGTCAGTTAACTCACCGGCATTAACCAGCGCCACAATCTCTGCTACATCTTGCGGAGTAATTGCTAAATCTGCAATCACAACATCTTTATCGTTTGCAACGCGAGAGATTTCTCCAAGCCACCAACTGCGCGCCTTAGTTGGATCAGAGCCCAACAAAACTGTTGCTTCAACAATATCTAGAACATCTGCATTGATCATTGCAGCCATTTCCTTTTCAGGAACTGCCCATGCTTCCTGCAAGCGCTTGCGACGAATTGATGGGCGTTCTGGCAAAGTTGCACGCAGCTGTTCAATCCATGCAGGATCTGGAGCAACTGGCACTAGATCTGGTTCAGGGAAGTAACGGTAATCCTCGGCTTGTTCCTTTGAACGCCCAGAACGAGTTAGCCCTGTGTCTTCTTGGAAGTGACGAGTCTCTTGAACTACTCGCCCACCAGCATTTAATAGCTCTGCATGACGAATCATTTCGCCACGAACCGCACGCTCTACCGAACGCAATGAGTTAACGTTTTTAGTTTCACTTCGTGTGCCAAGCTTTTCAGCTCCAATCAAACGTAATGAAACGTTTGCATCGCAACGCAATGAGCCTTGCTCCATCTTTACATCGCTCACGCCTAGTGCACGCAGAATGTCGCGTAGTTCTGCAACATATGCTTTAGCAACCTCAGGTGCGTACTTTCCTGTACCTGGAACAATTCTTGTAACGATTTCAACTAAAGGAATTCCGGCACGGTTGTAATCAAGCAAAGAGTATTCAGCGCCATGGATACGACCGGTTGCGCCACCGACGTGCAACGACTTTCCGGTGTCTTCTTCCATATGAACGCGCTCGACTTCTACACGGAACTTCTTTGGACCCTCATCCGTTTCGATTTCGACATCTACATAACCATCAACGCAGATCGGTTCGTCGTACTGAGAAATCTGGAAGTTCTTTGGCATATCTGGATAGAAATAGTTTTTACGAGCAAAGCGTGAAAATGGCGCGATGGAACAGTTAAGCACCAAACCGATTTTGATCGTTGACTCAATTGCCTTTTCATTAACTACCGGCAAAGCACCTGGCAAAGCCAAGCACACTGGACATGTTTGGGTATTTGGTTCGGCACCAAAGACAGTGCTGCAACCACAAAACATCTTTGAATTTGTGTTGAGCTCAACGTGAACTTCAAGACCTAATACGGGTTCATACTTTGCAACTACATCATCATATGAAAGCGTCATCGTGCACCTCCCATAACTGGTGCCTTATCAAGCAATGGCGCACCCCATTTAGAAAGTAGCGCCGCTTCAAGTGCTGCGCCTACTGAGTACATACGTTCATCCTTCATTACGGGAGACATAATCTGGAAACCGACAGGCAAGCCATCCTCATCAGCCAAACCTGAAGGCAAAGACATTCCACCGATACCTGCCATGTTTACCGGGATTGTTGCGATGTCATTGAGATACATAGCCAATGGATCATTAGCTTTCTCGCCAATTTTAAAAGCAGTAGTTGGACATGTTGGAGAAACCAATACATCGGCCTTTTCAAACGCTTTAGTGAAATCTTGAGTAATTAATGTGCGAACCTTCTGGGCGCTTCCGTAATACGCATCGTAGTAACCAGATGACAGAGCGTAGGTGCCCAAAATAATGCGGCGCTTTACTTCTTTACCGAAACCAACTTCGCGGGTCAGATTCATTACAGATTCTGCAGATGCGCCGTCTATATCGCCCACACGCAAGCCATAACGCATCGCATCAAAGCGGGCCAAGTTAGATGAACATTCAGATGGTGCGATTAAGTAATACGCAGCGAGTGCGTATTCAAAGTTTGGTGCAGAAACTTCAACAATTTCAGCGCCAGCTTTTGCAAGAAGTTCAAGAGATTCTTCAAAGCGGGCACGAACTCCTGGCTGATATCCATCACCGTTAAGTTCCTTGACAACACCAATTTTCATTCCCTTTACATCACCAGATTTTGCAGCGGCAACTACTTGAGGAACTGGTGCGTTGATGCTTGTTGCATCCTTTGGATCATGTCCCGCAATCGCTTCATGAAGTAGCGCAGTGTCTAAAACGGTACGCGCGCATGGGCCTGCTTGATCCAGTGAGGATGAGAAAGCGACCAAACCAAAACGTGAAACACCGCCATATGTTGGTTTAACTCCAACAGTTCCAGTAACAGCTGCAGGCTGGCGAATAGATCCGCCAGTATCTGTACCAATTGCTAGTGGTGCTTCAAAGGCAGCAAGAGCTGCAGATGAACCGCCACCTGAACCACCAGGAATACGAGTTAAATCCCATGGGTTGTGCGTTGGACCGTAAGCAGAGTTTTCAGTTGAAGAACCCATTGCAAACTCGTCCATATTGGTCTTACCCAAAATAACAATGTCATTCTTTTTTAAGTTTGCAACAACAGTTGAGTCATACGGTGGACGCCAACCTTCGAGGATCTTTGAACCACAAGTTGTTGGAACACCCTTTTGCGCCATTACATCTTTAAGTGCAAGTGGAACACCTGCAAGTGGTGACAACTTTTCACCCTTTGCGCGCTTTGCATCAACTGCAGCGGCTTGAGCTAATGCGCCTTCAGTATCTACATACAAAAATGCGTGTACATCGGTATCAACTGCAGCAATGCGATCTAAGTGCGCTTGAGTTAATGCAACAGATGTTGTCTCACCGGCAACAAGTTTTGCTGCCATTTCAGCTGCTGAGTTACGAATCATTCTTCACCCAGAATCTGAGGAACACGGAAACGCTGTTCCTCTTGGGCTGGAGCGCCAGAGAGCGCTTCTTCAGGAGTAAGACTTGGAACAACTACATCTGCACGGAAGACATTGCGCAGCGGCAACGGATGTGAGGTTGGTTCAACATCTGCTCCGGCGACTTCCTGCACACGAGCAACTGCATCCAGAATTACAGTGAATTCTTTTGAGAGACTTACTAACTCTTGTTCGCTCATTTCGATGCGGGCTAGGCCTGCAAGCTTGGCGACATCATCGCGTGAAAGGCTGCTCATGGGGTTAAGTCTAATTAAATTGCAGCCTAACTGCGAATTTGCCCATTTCCCGTAACAATCCAAGTAGTCGTCGTCATGGCTTCTAGCCCCATGGGACCTCTGGCATGCAATTTTTGATTTGAGATACCAATTTCAGCGCCAAATCCCATTTGTTCACCATCGGTAAAACGTGTGGATGTATTGACCATAACCGCTGCACAATCAGCGAGTGCAATAAATCGCTTCACATTCTCTTTGTTCTCAGAAAGTATCGCTTCGGTGTGCTGAGTACCGTATTTAGCAATGTGCGCACTTGCAGCATCGACAGAATCAACGATTGCAACATTCATCTCTAGGGTGCCGTATTCGGTACAGAAATTATCATCTGTTGCCAAGGTAGCTGGAATATTTGCACTCTTGGCAATTGCTAAAGAAGCAGCGTCGCAATACACAATCACGCCAGCTTCATGCAGCGCTTTCAAAGCTATTGGCATGAATTCTTGTGCAACCGCTGAGTGAACTAACAAAGTTTCGGCAGCATTACAGACACTTGGGCGTTGAACCTTCGAGTTGATAATGATTGGAACTGCTTTGCTTAAATCTGCAAACTCATCGATATACACGTGGCACACCCCAGCGCCAGTTTCGATTGTTGGCACTGATGATTCATCAACCACCATGCGAATCAAAGCGGCGCTTCCACGAGGAATGACTAGATCTACTTTTCCGCGGGCGTTTAATAGCGCCTTAACGGTTTCACGATCCTCTGAAGGAACAAGTTGAATCACATCTGGAGAAATCGAAGTTGTTGCAAGCGCATCTCGCATGACACGGACCAAGATTTCATTGCTATGTGCCGCACTTGACGAGCCGCGAAGTAAAGCAGCATTTCCAGACATTAACAAAATTACCGCCGCATCCACCGTTACGTTTGGACGTGCTTCATAAACCATTCCAATTACTCCGAAAGGAACCGAGATCTGTTCTAACTCAATTCCATTGGGCAAAGTAGATTTGCGCAGAGTTTTGCCGAGCGGATCTTCAAGCGCACTTACTTGGCGCGCTCCCCCTGCAATCCCTTTGATGCGTTCGGGGGTTAACAAAAGTCGATCTAGTAGCGATGAGTTCAAACCTGATGCGCGGCCGGCCTGCATGTCTTTTTCATTGGCAGCAAGAATTTCGGTACTTCGCGCTTCAATTGCAGCTGCAATAACTGTCAGCGCATCTTTGCGTTGAGCGCCAGTTGAAACACTCAAGGTTCTTCCGGCAAGGCGCGCAGAGTCTGCAAGCTGCGAAATTAATCCCTTGGCATCCATAGGTTCAAGCCTATCGGCAGTTACCCTGATGCCGTGTTCAAATTAATCCGCAGAGTCGCAATCATTCTTGTCGTTGTCTACGCCGCATTATTTGGCCTTACCAAAGTCATCCATTACCCCGAGCCCATTGCCACAATTCGACTTGGCTTAGCCCCCGCATCCAAGACTCCTGATTTAATGCCATCACATTGGATAGTTGCCGCACCAACAACATTTGCACCTTGGCAAATGGGTATAGCTGAAGAAATCAGCCAAGTAACTTGGAACGGAAAATCAGTCCCTTTTGAACAGTTTTTAGAAGAGACCGATACCAATGCATTCTTAGTTATTCGCAAAGGAAAGATCTCTTACGAGAAATACTTTAATGGAAAGAAGCAGTCAACTATTCTTCCTTCATACTCTGTTGCAAAAACTATGACATCCCTAGTTATTGGCCAATTAATCGATGAAGGAAAGATCAAGGAAAGCGATACTTTTGTAAGTATCTTGCCGGAATTCAAGGCAGATTCCTCTTTCGATAAGGTAACAATCAAAGATTTATTGGATATGAATTCAGGGATCGGTGTTTCAGATAACTATCCATCTGGTCCCTCAGGTTGGGGAGTTGCAATCGCACAAATGTATGCATCGACAGATGTTAATTGGTTCTTGAAGAACAATAGAAAGATGAGAGAAGAGCCAGGAACGTTCCCAGAGTATCGATCAGTAAACACACAAATGCTAGGTTTAATCATTCAAAAAATTACAGGGCGTTATTTAGCTGCAGAGTTCACTGATCGAATTTGGCAAAAAATGGGTGCTGACTACGACGCTACCTGGAATGTAGATCGAGAAGGTGGACATGAAAAAGCATTTTGTTGCTTTAACGCGACCACTCGTGATTACGCGCGTGTAGGTCAAGCTTTGATGAGCGGTGATCCAAAGATTGCAAGCACTTCTTGGAAAGCGCGACTTTCAACTTCAGCAGTTAATTTGGATTACGGTTGGGGTTATGGCGCACAGATGTGGCATCCATTCCCAGGAATCAACTTAATGATGGGCTTGCATGGCCAGTACATCTATATGGATGCACTCAATGACACCGTGATCGTAAAACTGTCTGATATGCCGACAAGTTCAGATGGAATTAGCGCCAAGATCGCGCCTGTTTTGCGGGAAATAGCAGAAAAGAACTAGTCAGAGGAGAACTAGGTCGTCGCGATGCACTAGTTCGCGTTCATACTCTGCGCCCAATGCAGCGGCTAGTTCTTTTGTTGAACGTCCAAGCATCTGTGGCAGATCTTCGGAATCAAATGCAACAAGTCCGCGTGCGATAACTGCTCCATCTGGGCCAACTAGTTCGACTGCATCACCGGCAATGAAATCGCCTTCAACCGCAGTTACTCCGGCAGGAAGCAAGGAAACTCCACGCTCCAAAATTGCAGTAACTGCGCCTGCATCAAGAATCAACTTTCCTTGTGACTTGGTTGCATGTGCCAACCACAAAAGGCGTGAAGTTGTTTTGCTTGCTTGTGCGTGAAAATGAGTTCCGAGTTTTTCTCCAGCGAGTGATCTATCTGAATCCTCTAGCGATGTGAGAAGCATTGGAATCCCTGCAGAAGTAGCAATGCGTGCTGCTTCAACTTTAGTAACCATTCCCCCGCTACCAACACCTGCCGAACCTGCACCGCCAAGAGTTATGCCCTCGATATCTGCAACAGCTGAAACTTCATGAATTCTTTGTGCCCCTGCTTGAGTCGGAGGTGCGTCATACAGTGCATCAATATCAGAAACCAACACCAAAAGATCAGCACCAATTAACAAGGCAACTAAGGCCGCCAAACGATCGTTGTCGCCAAAGCGAATCTCTTGAGTTCCAACTGAGTCATTTTCATTAATGATTGGCACAACACCAAGCTGTAGAAGTTTATACAAGGTGCGCTGTGCATTTTGATAATGCGAGCGACGAACAACATCTTCTGTTGTCAGCAAAACCTGCGACGCAGTAATTGAATGACGGGCAAAGCTTTGCGTGTATTGAGCAACCAATAGCCCTTGTCCAACGGATGCTGCCGCTTGCTGTGTTGCTAAATCTTTAGGACGAGTTGTTAATCCCAATGGCGCTAAGCCCGCAGCAATGGCACCAGAAGAAACTACGACAACTTCGGCCCCTCGCTTTTTGCAGGCAGCGACAACATCTACAAGTTTGTTTACTGCGCTGGCATCGAGTGCCGATCCGGCTTTACCGGTAAGAGAGGATGAACCAATCTTGATGACGATGCGTTTTGCAGAGGTGATCTGCTCTCGGC
>Ga0209229_10001221_pt1 | contig 10577 bp, 9 predicted proteins | sample SanBayMetagenome_FD_187466 | JGI IMG/M metagenome (GOLD analysis project Ga0209229, IMG submission 187466) | Freshwater and sediment microbial communities from dead zone in Sandusky Bay, Ohio, USA (SPAdes) (version 2) | ecosystem: Environmental > Aquatic > Freshwater > Lentic > Sediment | place... | reverse complement strand
TGACGTACAATCGAAGCCGTTGCAGCTTGCTCAGCAATTGGAAGTGCGTCGGTGTCGTGAACAGCCACCGTTAATGCCCTCCCTGTTGCGCAAATGTTGTGTGCGCGTGCTCTCCTACCGCTACCTGACGGTGGCGAATCGAGAACATGAGGACAGCATTCGAGACGAGCAAGGCTACGCCAACCATGACGTGCATGGTCGTGACGAGCTCACCACGGAATGTCCACAGAATACCTGCGCCAAGTGCGATCTGAACCACGACGAGTGCCGCTGCGAAGAATCCCAGCGCACGAATGCGTCCAACTGGACTATTGCGAAGGGTGATTGCCTGCGCTACGATGAACAAGGCCACAACATATGCGGTAGTCCGGTGCAGGAAGTGCACCACCACCTGCGTCTGCTGGAACAAGTCACTCGTAGGAAAGAACGACTCATCAGTCCAGTGCGGCCAGGTGATACTCACACCCCACGCATCCATGTGCCGGGTAAGCGCACCCAGGATGAACTGCACAAGCGTGATCGCCCACGTCGCTGTGACGAGTCGCTGTACACTTTGCGATGGCGTCCACGACGCACGCATGCTCTGCCACGATGATGAACTGAGCAATGCAATGCCTATGGCCATCATGAAAAAGATCTCAGCCAACACGCCGTGCGTCGTCGATGTCCAGTCTGGCAGATTGTTGCGTACGGTGTAGCCACCGAACGATCCCTGCAGACATACGCCGACAAATGCAGCGATGGCGAGCCACAGAATTCGTCGATCTTGTTGAGCGCGCAATGCCTTCGTGAGGAACGTCACAAGCAACACGCCAAGCACTGCCATGAACGTTTCCATGATGCCCGAAGGCATATCGTTGAGTCCAAGAATGGCCGTAGCTACCGTTCCGAACACAACAGCAATCAGAACACCGATGCTAGCATGTGGACGTTGCTCACGAGGCGTAGCTCGAATTGTGAGAACCAGGAGCAACGTCGTTACAAGACCAACAAGTCCGGCAAACAAGCGATGTCCATGCTCCCAGAACTTGTCCTTCGCCCATAGCCACTCCGATGGAGTATAGGTGACCATCGGAGCAAGGTTCGATGTCGGCCAATCAGGAAACGCCATACCACTACGCGTGGTGTTCACATGTCCGCCCCATACAATGAGACCGAACGTGAGCACACAGAGCGCAATCGCAACACGATGAATCGTGCGCATCGCGGTTTGCGAGTCAGTTGACGATGTGGCCGAAGACATGTATGATGCCTGCCTTGCTGTTATGCGGGGTTAGTGTGCGCCGAACGTCTTTGTGTCGTCTGCTACAGCAATCGTGTGATGATGCACCGTAACTGATGCACCCTTCTCCCACTGTGGCCAGTAGTCATCTTGACGACCTTCAACACCAAACTCGTATGGTCCACGGTACACCGTGATGTCCATGTCGAAGTTGCCGTGACCTGGGTGCTCTGGAGCTGCCCACTCAAGTGTGTTCGCCTTCCATGGATTGCGTGGTGCCTTCTTGCCCCACTTCATCGACCAGAGAATGTTGCCAACAAGGATGAGCTGCGAGAAACCAAGTGCAATAGCACCAATCGTTACCGTCTCGTTAATGCCACCAAGCCCCTTGAGGAAGTCGTACACATTCGGATCGTAAATACGACGCATGTGACCACCGATACCAAGGATGTGCATCGGGAAGAACGTGAGGTTGAACGTTACAAATGTCCAGAAGAAGTGACGGCGACCCCATGTTTCGTTGAGCATCTTGCCGAACATCTTTGGATACCAGTAATAGATACCAGCGAAGATTCCGAAGAGCGATCCACCGAAGAGCACGTAGTGGATGTGTGCAACGATGAAGTATGTGTCGTGGATGTAGATGTCAACAGGCGCAGATGCCATGAACACGCCCGACAGACCACCGATGATGAACATCGACACGAATGCCAATGCGTTGAGCATGGCTGACGAGAATTGAATGTTACCGCGCCAGAGTGTTCCAAGCCAGTTGAAGACCTTGATCGATGATGGCACCGCGATGACAATCGTCGACAACATGAAGGTTGTACCGAGGAGCGGATTCATGCCCGACTGGAACATGTGGTGACCCCACACGATGAAGCCGAGGAATGCAATGCCTGCGATAGCAAACACCATGGCCTTGTAACCGTAGATCGGCTTACGAGAGAACGTCGCCATGACATCAGATACGATACCCATCAATGGGAGGATCATGATGTACACAGCTGGGTGCGAGTAGAACCAGAACACGTGCTGGAACAAAATCGGCTGTCCACCACCGAAGTATGTGGAGTTCGTTACCAGATTGTCAGGAAGGAAGAAGCTTGTGTGCAGGAAGTTGTCCATGAACAACATGGCCAAGCCAGCTGCAAGCACCGGCGTACCGAGCGTGATGATGATCGCTGTGATGAAGAGCGCCCATACCGTGAGCGGCATGTCGAACAACTTCATTCCCTTTGCACGCTTGTTCAGTACGGTTGCAACGTAGTTCACAGCACCCATGATCGACGAAAATCCAACGAGGAAGACGCTGATCGTCCAGAGTGTCTGACCCGAAATTGTGAACTTTGCCAGGCCTGTTTGCGCCGAGAGTGGTGGATAGCTCGTCCATCCAGCAGCAGCATATCCGGTTTCTGTAAAGAAGCCCGCCATCATGATCAAACCAGCTGGTGGTACAAGCCAGAACGACCACATGTTGAGCTTCGGCAACGCCATATCGTCGGTGCCGATCATCAACGGAATACAGAAGTTGCCGAACATACCCACAGCAAATGGGATGATCACGAAGAAGATCATGATCGAGCCGTGCATCGTCAGAAGCTGTGCATAGAACTCCGGCGAGATAACGCCGTTTGTCGCCCATGATGCTGGAAGGATGTCACCGATAATCGGTACAGCCTGACCTGGGTAGGCCAACTGCCAGCGAATGAAGAGCGCAAATGCACCACCGACAAACAAGAAGAAGAGTGACGAAAGCATGAACTGCTTCGAGATCACCTTGTGGTCGGTTGAGAAAACATACTTGCGGTACCACGGAAGATCGTGGTGATGCTCGTGCTCGTGATCGTGGCCGTGTTCGGCTGCTGATCCGTGCTGGAGTGTTGATGTACTCATGCGGTAATGCTCCTAAGTCGAAGTTTCGTTAACGAAGTGATGCTACGGCCGCTGTATCGGTCGTGGCTGTTGGTGCAGGTTGAGGTGTCCGTGCAGCATTCACCTCGGCGTTACGAGCATCGAGCCACTTATCGTAGTCCGTTCGGCTCATAACCTCATACTCGGCGCGCATACCATAGTGTCCGCCGCCGCAAAGCTCAGCACATGCGAGCTCGTACTTCCCTGTCTTGAACAGGTTGTACCAGATCGTCATCCAGAGTCCTGGAATAACATCCTGCTTCACACGTGCGTGCGGCAGGAAGAAGCTGTGAAGTACGTCAAGTGACGATCCACGCATAACAACGTTTGCGTTGACAGGCACGACGAATTGGTTCTCAGTCATAACGTCGTCGAATCCAGCAGGATCTGCCGTGTCGCGACCAAATGGGTTTGTCGCACTCATCAGCGAACGCGCAGTGCGATCGTTGTGTGCGTTGCGACCAAATGTTCCGTCAGCGCCTGGATAGAGAAACACCCAGCCGTACTGCTTGCCAAGAACAAGGATCTCGACATCAGCCGTTGGCACCTTGCTGGAATACTTCGTGCGCTCCCAGATATCGTCAGAGTACAGACCAATCGCTGCAAACAGCAGGGTCGGCAGCACGGTCCACGTGATTTCAACGACACTGTTACCGTGGTAGTTATACCCGCGACGGTCAGGGCTGTATCGATACTTCACAAGGAAGTACCCAAGCACCCCGAACGTCAGGAAGAAAATCGCGACGCTCACCCAATAGATGATCGCAAAGAGATTGTCAAGTTCCTGCCCAAACGTGGAGATGTTCTCTGGGAACCACGCGAGCATGTCGAAGACGCTGAAGAAACCGTCCATGAATCAGAACTCCAGTGAGAATTTGTATACGTGGTTGAGTTACTGAAGCAGTTCTGCTTCAGTGTATGGCGTGGCACGGCTTGCCGTTGCCTCGCGTACGGCCTTGACTTCGTCCGGTGTTACCGGAGCGCCCGAGTTACCAAGCGTCGAAGAGCGAACGTAGGTCAGCACATCGGCGATTTCTTGGTCGCTGAGCGCCTTCCACGATGCCATTGCGTTGTTATAGGCAGTGCCCTGACGCTCGATCGGACCGCGGAAACCGTGTAGCACGATGCGGATTGGATACGTTGGGTCGCCATTGGCAATCTCAGAGCCGACAAGTGGCGGGTACGTGCCCGGAACACCCTTACCGGTTCCTTGGTGGCATGTCGCGCACTTGCGCGAATACACAGCCTTGCCTGGTCCGCCTGCGTCTGCGGTACCAGCAGCCTCTTTTGCTGCGGCATTCGGATCAACCCACGCTGGGTCGTCCTGGAACTTGGTGAAGAAACCGTCGATGTTGCACGCTGTCAAGAGCGTGGAAACCAGGAGTGTCATTACGACACCAAGAGTGCGTCGACCAACCATCTGCATGTTCACCAACCTTGTGTATAAGACGTTTTCAGCCGAATCCCCCAAAGTTACACGTTGGGGAGGGTCAAAAAAAGGGGTCTGAGGTTCATGTGGATGTTTCATGTCGCTGCGTAAACCAGGCAACAGTGGACGAAATTCCGTCATGAAGGGGTACGATCGGACGCCATCCAGTCCTCGCAGTGTAGGCATCATGGGAGCCGCGGGTACGGGCGGGGTCCCCTGCCTTTGCCGGACCATGATGCACCTCACAGGGGGTTCCGAGTGCAGTTCGGAGGTAACCGACAACGTCGAGCACACTAGCGGCACTGTTTGCGCAGATGTGATAGGTGCCTTGCACACGCTGCTCGAACGCGATGAGATTTGCGCGCGCTACATCACTCACATGGATGTAGTCGCGCTCCTGTCGGCCGTCGCCATGAATGATCGGCGTTTGCCCGGCAAGAAACTTTTCAAGGAAAATGGCTATCACACCAGACTCGCCATGGGGATTCTGGCGTGGACCGTAGACGTTGGTGTAGCGGAGCGTGGTGATGCTCATATGGTGTGCTAACCGCTCGTACTCTGCATAGAGTTCCATCGAACGCTTGGAAACACCATAGGGTGCAATGGGTTGCACAGGGTGTTCTTCCGTTGCCGGCATGTGGAGAAACTCTCCAAGCACCGCAGTTGTCGAGGCAAGCGTTACATGCTGCACACCAGAGCGACGCGCTCCGTCAAGTACACGAATCGATCCCAGAATGTTCACAGCAGCATCATGCACCGGCTTGTCGACACTCACACGGAGCTCCATGTGCGCCGCATGATGATTGATGTGGTCGAACTTCTCGTCAAGCAGAAACTGCGTGAAGGCCTCCGAGGTTATGTCCATCTCAACGAAGCGTGCCCCCTGCGGGATGTTCTCGCGACGCCCCATCGAGAGATTGTCCACAATCACGACGTCTGCACCAGTTGCGAGAAATCCGTCTGCTACGTGCGATCCGATGAATCCGGCTCCGCCGGTTACGAGAATCTTCATAGTGCTTTGGCCGCAATATCCTTGCGGTATGTCTTGCCCTGAAATTCAATCTTGTCAACGGCACGATAGGCGCGTCCAACCGCGTCTGCGAGTGTATCACCTACCGCAGTCACACCCAGCACACGTCCGCCATTGGTCAGGAGCTCGCCATCCTGTTCGGTGGTTCCCGCATGGTACACGGTGACCTGCGGATCAATCTCTGCTGCATCAATGCCGGTAATGGGAAGCCCCTTTGCATAGCTATCGGGATAACCCTTCGAGGCCAGGACAACGTTGCAGGCAAATCCTACATGGGTTGATCCCACGGTCGAGGCATCGAGCTCGCCACGAGCAGCCGATGCAAACAGCGCGGCAACATCTGCGTCGAGTACACTCAAAACACACTGTGTTTCGGGATCACCGAAGCGGACGTTGAACTCAACAATGTTGACGTCGTCGCCGTCAATCATGAGTCCGCAGAAGAGACACCCGATGAAAGGCATCCCCTCTTCACGCATGCCATCGAGCAGGGGGCGAACAATCTTTTGACGGATAGTTGCTAGATGTGCCTCGGTGACGAGTGGCGCTGGCGCATATGCGCCCATGCCGCCGGTATTCTTCCCTGTGTCGCCGTCGCCAATGCGCTTGTGATCCTGTGCTGGTGCAAGCGTGATCATGTCACGTCCATCACAAATAGCGAAGACGCTCGCTTCGTGTCCTATGAGGAATCCTTCGATGACAATGCCGTCGGAACCAAACACTCCGTCGTACATCATGTCTACAGCAGCACGTGCTTCGTCGTGCGTGGTGGCAACAACGACGCCCTTGCCAGCTGCAAGTCCGTCGTACTTCACAACCACTGGTAACGCATGTTGTGCGGTGTACGTCAGAGCATCAGCGTGTTGTGCTGACGTGAATCGACGATACGGCGCGGTGGGTATGTGGTGCCGCGCCATGAAGTCCTTCGAAAAGCCTTTCGACGACTCGAGTTGTGCCGCGGCTTGTGATGGACCAAACACATCGATGTTCTCCTCACGGAGTGCATCGGAAAGTCCTTCAGCAAGGGGTTGCTCTGGACCAATCACGACGAGCGTTACGTTGTTCTTGAGACAGAACCTCGCGACAGCAAGATGATCGCTCACATTCAGTTGGATGCACTCTGCATCACGCGCAATTCCTGGATTACCTGGTGCAACCCAGAGCTTCTCGCATGACGACGAACGCAACAACGCCGACGAGAGCGCATGCTCACGTCCGCCCGAACCGATCAAGAGTATTCGTTCCATTGCTACGAAGTTACTGCGCAGGCTTCAGATCACCCGATATGTGTTGCATCCGAATATTGATGATGCATTCGACGAGTTTCTTCGATACGGCTGTCTCGATCGGGACATGAATTGTCGCCTTCCTCACCGAGAACCCATCGAGCGCTGATCCTAACTCCTGAACGACTCGAGCACCAGGATAGATAGAACAGTAATGCCGTGCTCTCCCGATGTGGAATAGCACGGCATTATTGATGCGGAACGTTGGCATGCCGTACGAGATGGTCTCCTCGACGTTCGGGAGACACCCATGTACGATCGAACGAATCTCTGACAACACCGCTGCATGCTGTGACTCTGATGCGGCGATGTATGCGTCGACGGTCATCAGAACGGAACGTCGTCGAAGTCGTCCTTCGCACCAGACTGTGCTGGTGAGATCTGGCTGTAATCTGTCGACGCTGGTGCAGATGCTGACGCACCTTCGATGCGCCATGCTTCGAGGTTGGTGTAGTACACTGTTTGACCTTCACGATTCTGGAATGGACGTCCGCGGAGATTGAAAAGCACCTTGACTTGCTGTCCAACCTTCATTGCATCAAGCAGTGCGCAACGATCTTGCGTTACCTGGAACTTGATGTGCTGCGGATAATTACCGTCAGCGATTTCAAGAACAAAGTCACGCTTCTTGAACGTGTCCTTGACTTGCTGTGTGTCCATGATCACAGCCAGTGTACCGAGTGCTTCGTATGAGTTTGCCATGAGGTCTGTTCCTTCGTAGGATCGATTATTGAATCATTGTTGGGAATTGTGCCAGCACGTCGTTGAGCTTTGATACGTCACGACCGCCAGCTGTTGCAAGATGCGCCTTTCCGCCGCCACCGCCTCCGAGAAGTTTTGCAACGGCACCGACGAGCTTTCCTGCATTGTGTGTTTGAGTGAGGTCATCCGTGACAACACAGACGAGTTGCACCTTGTCGTCGACCACAGCCGCCAGGAGTCCGATGCCCTGCGTACCAAGTCCGGAGCGCAACGCATCACCGAGTTCCTTGAGCTGCTCACTGTCAGCCACGTCGACGCTGCCGACAGCAACCTTGACGTCCCCTACCTTCGATGCTGCGCTGATGATGTTCGGGATGAGCGACTTGAGTTCACCTGTTTTGAGCGAGGCGAGTTCACGTTCGAGCTGCTTAATGCGCTCGAGGTGACGTGCGATCTCGTCGGCCGTCGCCAGACGTTGGAGTTCGCGATCCTTGATCAAGCGTGGAATACTCCGTCCAGCAACCGCCTCGATACGGCGAACGCCGCTGGCAACGCTGGACTCACTCAGGATCTTGAACATGCCAATCTCGCTGGTGTTCCGCACGTGCGTACCGCCGCAGAACTCAACCGAGAACGTCTCGTCGATAAACACCACGCGCACACTATCGCCGTACTTATCGCCAAAGAACATCTTCACACCTGGCACGGTGCGAGCCTTGGCAATTGGGAGTTCTTCCGTGACAACGTCAATGGAGGCGAAGATCTTTTCGTTGACAAGATCTTCGACAGCTTGGAGTTCATCTGGACGCATGCGCTCGAAGTGCGCGAAGTCAAATCGCAGATAATCCGGGTTCACAAGCGAACCCGATTGTTGGACGTGTGTACCCAAGACGCGACGCAGTGCTTCGTGCAGAAGGTGCGTTACCGAGTGCTCGCGCTCAATGTCGCGTCGACGCTCACGATCAACGGTAGCAAGAACACTGTCGCCTGGTGCGATGTCAAGCGGCTGATCACAGACGTGAATGATCGCGTCACCCACCTTGCGAACGTCCTCCACACGCACGGTCTGTCCACCGACGGTCAGCGTGCCCGTGTCGCCCATCTGTCCGCCCATCTCCACGTAGAATGGCGTTTGTGCGAGTACAATCGATGCGCCATCAACGTGCAGGACCTTTGATGTGGCTTCTGTCGTGCTGTAGCCAACAAACTCACTCGCAACATCAAGTGTTGTCGTGATAGCTTCCTGTGCATGACTCTTGCGTGCAGCACGTGAGCGTTCACGTTGCTGCTGCAAAAGCGCGGTGTAGCCTTCTTCGTCAACCTGCAGTCCACGCTCGCGCGCGATCAACTGCGTAAGATCGAGTGGGAATCCAAACGTATCGTAGAGTTCGAATGCATCAGCACCGCGCACAACACCGTTTGGTGTGTCGAGCGCGTCAAAGCGCTGCAGACCACGATCGAGTGTGGCCAGGAACGATTCTTCTTCTGCGCGAATGATGCGTTCGATAATGTCGCGACGTTCAACGAGTTCCGGGAACACATCGCCCATCGTTTCGCACAGGATTGCAACGTGCTTCCAGAGCACAGGCTCGGTAAGACCCAGGTTGCGTGCATAGCGTGCGGCACGACGAAGAATGCGACGCAACACATAGCCACGTCCCTCATTGCCTGGATGTGCACCATCGGCGATGGCGAACGACAACGTGCGGATGTGATCTGCGATCACGCGCATCGCAACGCCATCAGGATTGTCGAGCTCCGGACGATAGGAACGTCCGCAGAGATCTTCCGTAAAGGCAATGATCGGCTGAAACACATCCGTGTCGTAGTTCGAATCCTTCTGCTGCATCACTGCGCACAGACGTTCGAAGCCCATGCCAGTATCGACATGCGTAGAAGGCAGGTTCTCGAGCTCACCAGTTGCGGTGCGGTTGTACTGGATGAACACGTTGTTCCAAATCTCAATCACTTCTGGCACGCCCGCGTTTACGAGAGGTCCACCTGAAAGATCTGGTGTGCGATCGAAGTGAATCTCCGTGCACGGTCCACATGGACCCGTATCACCCATCTCCCAGAAGTTGTCCTTCTCGTCGAAGCGATGAATGTGTGTTTCTGGGAGATACGCCTTCCAGATTTCATACGCCTCATCATCGGTGCGATACACCGTTGCATGCAAGCGTTCTTTCGGCAACTTCAGTGCTGACGTGAGAAACTCCCACGACCATGCAATTGCTTCCTTCTTGAAGTAATCGCCGAAGCTCCAGTTACCGAGCATCTCGAAGAACGTGTGGTGATACGTATCGTACCCCACCTCTTCGAGGTCGTTGTGCTTTCCACTTACGCGGATACACTTCTGTGTATCAACAGCTCGTGTGAAGTCGCGCTTACCAATACCAAGGAACACATCCTTGAATTGATTCATCCCAGCGTTCGTAAAGAGCAACGTCGGATCGCCATGTGGCACTACCGGAGCAGATGGCACAACGCGATGTCCGCGCTCTTCAAAGAACGTCAGATAGGCCTGTCGTATTTGTCGTGATGTCATGGGGCGCTGTAAGTCCTAATCGAAACCACAAAACTACGGCGAAAACACACAGTCACCCAGTCCCCGATAAGGGGCGTGCACAACTTCATTCGACGGTAGGGTAACTTTGTCAACATGACGCTTCTTGAACTCCTCGATGAACTCAATTCCACTAATGAACCGGTGGTTATGACGTTGTCCAACCCAGCGCCTGGTGCGGACTACGCGCGGTGCACCATTTCGTGCGAGCCTTCTGCTGACGGGTGGATGATTCGTGTTGAGCAGTTTTCACAGCGGCAGTCGTTTACAGAGCCACTGATGACTGGCGTTATCAATATTGCGGTCGCAGTGCAGCCATTCGTCGAACAGCGCTACCGCAACCTGCTCGTTCAGACCCCTACCCGAGATACAACTGTCCTGCGTTCATTCAAGCGTGATAGCATCCATACCACGATCAAGCAAGCAAA
>Ga0209229_10001220_pt1 | contig 10584 bp, 11 predicted proteins | sample SanBayMetagenome_FD_187466 | JGI IMG/M metagenome (GOLD analysis project Ga0209229, IMG submission 187466) | Freshwater and sediment microbial communities from dead zone in Sandusky Bay, Ohio, USA (SPAdes) (version 2) | ecosystem: Environmental > Aquatic > Freshwater > Lentic > Sediment... | reverse complement strand
GAGAGGGAGACAGTATGACCGCGCACTATGAGCCTGACCCGCTGGATGATGAGTGGGACAAACTGGCGCACACTCCAACAGAGTACCGCGCCGAGATTCGACAATTGCGGGAGCGGTGCTACAAATACGCCAAGGAGTTGGAAGGACTTCGCGCTGACTTGGAAGCCCTGAGCAGCGAGATGGAACGGATGGAGAGACAGCGATGACCGACAACATCACCCTGCCCCGCGCCGTGGTCACGCACATGCGCTCAGAGTTGTACGCTCTTGTCAGCCACGCCGACACAGACTGCGGCGATTCGGATTGTGATGAGTGTGAACCGCTGCGCCCAATCCGGGCTGCGATAGATGTGCTTAGTACCGTGCTGAAGGAAAATAAGACATGACACACGAAGAACTGGACGCGCTGTGGAATAAATCCGTGAACATATCAATTACTGCGGGTGATGGTCTTGCGCGTTATCGGTATGCGGAATATGTCGCCGCAGCCGAGCGGGAGGCGATTTGCGAACTTGCGGACAACCTGTTGCGAACTTCGGACGCGCTGCCGTTGATTGACGCCATCCGTGCAAGGGAAAACGCTGACGCGGCTGAACGATGGCCAAAGTCAATCTGACTGAATGGTGGATACGGCGGTTATGCCGCTATATCGACCTTACCCGGCGGGAGGCGCGGCGATCCCTTGGTAAGCGCCTCCCGCCGGTCACCGATAAGGCGCACACCCGCGCCCGATACAATCAACTACAGGCAAAACAGCGTGATGTACTTACTCTTGACTATTGCCGCCGCCGTCCTCGTTGAGTGGCTATTTCCCGACGATAGATAACGCGGGTTCGGCACCCTCCGCCATCCGCCGCAGCTCTGACCGCGCAAGGGTTGCAAACTGAGGGTGGGCGTATACATGCTTCTTGGTTGGGAACTCACGAGAGTGCAGCCGACCACAATCGACCCACCCCGCATCCCGTAGCGCGTGCATGAGCGCGGCAGAGACGACCTTGACGCCGGAGGGTGCCACGCCTTGCAGCCGGTCGCAGATGGCGTAGAACGGCGAGGCAATGACGCCACGGGCAAAGTCGCCCTGGCGTTGACGAATCATCTCGACTAAAAACGACTCGGCGGTGCTCATCGCCGACTCGATCATGATGATTTTAGCCTCGGTCATGGGCGGCGCAGCGCCGGGGTTGAAGGCCGACACATCGCGGGCGTCGAGCCACGCGGTGACAGCCTGGAAGCCGCCCGCGTAGTACCAATTCCAGAGCGCGCGCGCCTCAGCGGGCGGCATACGGTCGGCCTCGCTCCACACGACGAACCAGCGGCGGTCATCTGAGGGTAGGCTGATAGCCGCGCGCTCGTTGCTGAACGACACCACCAGTACGCGGTTCAAAGCATCGTAAGGGTGCAAGCCCTTGCGGTTGACCGTGAGCAGCTCAGGGGGCGCGGCGATCACGGGCTTGAGGCTGTTTTCAAGCGCGCGGCGGTCTTTAGCCTCGGCCTGACGCAACTCGTTGATAACGATAACCTCAGATTCCAGCGCGTAGCCCCACTGAGAATTCAGCTCCTCGTTACGCACCGTCGTGACATTGACGCGCTGGTCGCCGCCGATTGCCCAGAAGAAGGGTGCCCAAAGCGTGTCCTTACCGGAGCCTGGCTTGCCCGCGTGCAGCACGGCATGGTTGATTTTCTGGTTGGCGTGCTGGCGCTTGTAGGCCATCACATCAAGCACATGCTCGCGTTCGGCGGGGTCGGGAATCATGCGCTCGGCGTGAGCGAGCCACGGACTGACATCGCCCGCGCTCACCGCCGGCCGCGCGTCGCGCCAGCGGTTGCCGTAGACGACGCCGTTACGGCTGACAAGGATGGACTCGCCAGCGGCGAATGTGACGCCCGCGAGCACACGCGCGCCCATCGCCTGACGGTTTTCGTCAAAGCAGACGGACGCTTCGATGCGTCGGTTGTTGTGGATAGAATGGCAGGTCACGTGCCGGTACAGCGCGTTGAACACTCCGCGCGCGATCTCGTGACGCTCGCCTAAGTCGAAATACGCGTCATCGCTAAGAACATACGCGAAACGCTCGTACCATTTGGATTTTTCGACGCGACCTAGCTCGCGGCGCTCGACCTGGGCGATGACCTCGGCGGCAGCGTCGGGGAACTCCTCGGTTGGGGTGATCTTCGACAAAGCGGCCTCCATCTTCTTCGCAAGCAGGTCATCACGCAGGCCGTAGCCCGTCTTGGGGCCGCCTTCGGCCTCGACCCAGCGCAGGAACTTCTCGCTGTTCCAGTCGCCGCAATGGCCGTGGAAGCAAGTATAACTGCGCGTGACGGGGTGATACCGCCCCTGCGTGTCGGCTGTGGTGTGCTCGGCGTGGTTCGGGCACACGACGCCGTACCAGCCCTCGGGGTTGGCCTTAGCGAGCAGCAGCCCGCGCTCCTGTATCCACTCCAACACGGTGTCGAGGCCGTCATCTTCAATGGCGATGCCCTGTATATACGCCGTGTCAACCTCGCCTGGCGTGACGCCGCAGGCTGTAACAATCTGCGTTACGGTAAACTCGCGGTCGGGGTGGAACTCGGTGAGTACGGCGGCGAAGTTGTCGCGGCCTTCCTTCAGGTTTACGCTGCCTTCGATGCGGAAATTACGCACCGGATTCACCGCGCCGGGGTCGGTAAACCCCGCCTCGGCCATAGCCTTAATCGCTGCGCTGAACTCGCCCTTGGTCGGCTGATCGTCAAGCGCGAAGGTGTAGCCCCATTGGAAGTTGCCGGGGCTGGTTTCGAGCTTCCACGTGGGCTCAATCGGCGGTACCTTGGACTTGGTGCCGATGTCATCCAGCACCATAAACGCCACGCGCTCGACGTTAGGCGCCGACGCGGACAGCTTGTCCGTCATGCGGTCAACGATGAATGAGCCTGTGTTGGCGTACCACGCCCCCTCGGGGTTGCGCATGTACTTGCCATAAAGCCCCGGCGGCCATGTGTAGCGCGGCGTGCCGTCCTTGTGCTTCAGGTGCTCGCCCTTGCGGACGATTGGCACCTGGCGCACGAATAAAATTGTTTCCCCTTCTGGAGCGATACTGTTAATATATTCAGCGAACTTCATCGTGATCCCTCTAGTTGTGTGTTTAAGCCCGGCCTAACCCGCCGGGCTTTTTTATTTACCGTATCGGCTCATAATCTTGACGCCGGTCTTGAGCGGGAACCCTTTAGCCCACTCGGGCGCGGTACACATCACGGTATCCAGCACCTCGGCGACAGCCTCGCCGGCCTCGTTCGCACATTCGATAACGATTTCATCATGCACGTGCAGCACCGTTTGTAAGCCTTGGCTATCTAACTCGCGCAGGCTATGCCTTAGCAGATCGTTAGCCGTGGCCTGTGTGATGTTCTCGCAGGCAAGCCCTTTCCAAAGCCGCGCGCGGGGCCACTCTTTAGCGTCCTGCGCAGGCTTCCATGCGGCCTTGAGATAACTCACACCGTCCGACTCCAGACGGGCGAACGGGTAACATAACACGCGCCCTGACGGCAGCGCGTACCAAAGATGTTGACCGTCAAACATGTACACCACGCGGCCAATTGCGAATTCATGGTTGACATTTCGCATGGCGCGGGTGTAGGTGTCTTCAAGCTTTTGCCAATAGCGCACGGCCCACGGGTTAGCCCGCCGCCAACGATCCACAATGCGCTGCGCCTCGGGCTCGCTCATGTGTACGCCATACGCCCGGCCCATAGCACTGAACGCGCCGACGCCGCCCGCAAAACCAAGGGAGAGGATGGCGACCTTGCCAATCTGGCGCTGGTCGTCCGTCACGGCGTCCGATGTGGTGTTGTAGATACCCGCCGCTTCACGCTTGTAGATGTCGCCGCCAGCGCGGAACACATCCAGCACCGACTCTGCAAGCGGGTCGGCGGAGAGCCAGGGTGTCGCGCGCGCTTCTATAGCTGCCCAGTCGGCCACGACGAAAACGTTACCTCGGGCGGGGACGAGAGCTGGGCGAAGCATTGATTTAAGAACGTCCGTAACGCGCTTGCCGTATCGGGGCACGATACTGTGACCTCGCACCAAGGCTTGACGGGTTGCGTCAGGTTCGGTACTGCACTTACGCGTAAAGTTATGGACTTGTGCTCCGTAGCTTGAAGCACGCCCGGTGGCACTTCCACCAGCAAAAATAAAGGCTCCTCGGACACGGGCGTCCCCTCCTGCTAGCTGCTTCAAGCGGTTGAACTTAGCCACCGACGATGCCCACAAGTCATCCGCGCACTGCACTACGTCAGCCACGTCTGGCGGTAACTCATCGGGGTTGTCCATAACGAGCAGGTTCGCCCGCACGGTTTTGTCAATACTAAACTTCTTCTCGCCGTCTTTATAGACGGTCATCAACTTCTTGGCCTCAGGCCCGACGCGCTCCAGCACCCACTCGCGCATCTTGGGACTGCGAACGGTCGTAATCTCGCCCTGCGTCACCTCGGCGACCAGCCGTTCAATGTCCTGCAATTCAGATTCCGCGTGACGAATCGCCGCCTCGCAGAGCGGTATATCGACGCCGACGCCACGGTCGTTGATGCGCTCGTTAACGTGGTAATCGACTAGCTCGGTGTCCGACAGGTCGCGCATGGCCTTGCTGATTTCGCGCATGGCGCGCACGTCCTGCTCGCAATAGGCGACCATCTCGGCCATCAGCTCAGGGTCTTGGTTGAACGTCCCGTCAGCGCGAGGGATGGAGAGCTGCCGGATAAGCTGCGCGCCTCGGTAGTCCTTCTTCATCTTGGACGACAGGGCGCGGCCAATGTCCTCAAGGCTTCCAGGCAGGCAGTTGGCCCGCGCCTGAGCGGCCGTGCAGTAGAACTGTGACAAGGCAAACGGCATGTCAAGCACATGCCAGAAGATAAGCCGCTCAAACGCGGCGTTATGCGCGCGAATTGGCCCCGTCCAGCGCGCCACGCGCTCAGGGAACGGGTACTTGGGCAGCCATGTCTCAACCTCGCCATCGTCGAAGGCGTAGGACATACAAAGCACCTCGGTGCTCGGGTGCTTGGCGTAGTTGTACGCGCCCGCTGCCGGTAGGTCGCAGCGGCTGCGGGTCTCGAAATCTAACCAAAGAGTTGCCATTGGCTCACCATTGCTTCGGCAATACCGGGGTACGTTATGCTGCGCAGCTTCCATCGGTCGAGCGACGGAGGCAGTTTGTTCTGCCCGCTCGCCGTCTGGTTAGCGCGTCTAGCTTTACGGCCCCCCGGTAAAATGTTGGTTGGCTTCAGCAACGGCAAGTTGACCAGCCACAGACAGGTCGCCTTGCTCGCATCGTGGCCAAACTGCCACGGCTGAATAATTTGATCGGGCTTACGGATTTGCGAACTAATACAGCCAATCGGATTTTCTAGTGCGATATGCGGTATCGGCGCCGCCAATAACTTTCGCACAAACTCAAGGGCGGCTTCGGTTTGCATCGCACGCTCGGGTCGGCGCTTGTTCCAATGCAGCCCGCTTGCAGCCAGATACGTGCAAGGTGGATGGGCGATCATTAAATCCCATCCGTCATGCAGTATTTCGCATACGTCGCCCTTGTAGTGCGGTCCCGGCGCTTCTGAGTCGAGCAGGTCGCATGACATTGCGTCATGCCCCGCCGCACGGAACGCATCGCGTACAACACCAGAAAATTCGCAGGCTACTAATACACGCATCGAAGAATCGGGGGCCGTTGCCGGCCCCCGCTCCATTACGCAACGCGACGCCGACGAGCCGCAGCAGCCGGCGGGGGCGTGTCATCGCCTTCCGGTGCCGAGGGAGCCTCGCCGTCCATGGACACCCACTCGACGATCTCAAAGACCGGCGTGAAGATGCGGCCATAGCTCTTGTGCTGGTAGTGCTCCTTCTTCAGATGCACGACCGGCACCGGCTTGCTCTGGTCACGCTCGACCTGCGCGGCAATGGCTGCTGCCAAAGCCTGCACGGCACGCTTGCCGCCCACCGACGTGGTGCTGTAGCGGGCCTCAAGGCCCACATCCTCACCCGAGATGCACTTCAAGCTCATGCCGACCTGCGTCTCCCAGCCCTTCTTGCTCTGCGGCGGTGCCGGGTCGAGCTCAGGCAGCGGCTGTGACACCGACACCATCTTCTCGCCCAAGACCTCGCCGTCGCCCCAGGCAATGAAGCCGTGGACGAACGAGAAAGGATTGATTGCCCACTTGCTATCGCCCTCGGCCTCGGTTTGGTCCGCGCCGAAGACCCAGTGGCCCGTCTTGTCCATCTTAAGGATGGCCGTACCCGCAGGGCCGACATCCACTTCGATGCTGCGAAGGGCGGTGGACAGGGAAGAAACCGCAGGCAATCCTGCTTTTGCAAACGCTGTGATATTAGACATTACTCTACTCCTTACACTAGTTTAGAAAGGGCCGCAGTCAACTGAGACCCGATTTGCAACACGGCGGACCGGGGATCGCTCTCCGGCGCCATCGTGTTACCGCTTGAGACCGAGATGACCTGATCGTCCGGCAGGCCGAGCTTCAGCTTTTTCAGCTTCTTCTCGGCTTGTGCCGGCGAAATCAATGTCGTCTCAGTCACTTCCGTAATCGGCAAGAGCGCCGCAAGCGCCGCCTTTGCCGAGTCCTCATCGCGCCACTGCCGCGTGGCACGCTTGGCAACGAGCTTATAGCCCGGCACCGAATTACCTGACTCTAGCACCTGCATCGCCAGCGCGCGCAGGTCGCCAATCCAATCTTCAAGCACTGCCGCACGCTCCAGCATCTGCCCAAGCTGCGCGGCGTCTAGCTCCTTAATCTGCGTCTGCGTGGCGCGATCGACTGCGCCTGTCATCTGCGGGCAGATGGGCTTGGCCGCGCACCAGCGGCAATGCTCGCCAATCTTGAGCGCCGCGTCGGGCTTGGCCGACTGCTTGACGGCGTAGACCAGCTCGCGCTCAAACTGACGCACGCGGTCAAACGATGTCACCCAGCGCTTGACCCTCGGCGGCTGGACAATGATGCACTCTATTTCCGTGACATCCTTGAATACCCACTCCAGCTCCGGCGTGCGCAGCGCCGCAGCCGTATAAAATAGAAGCTGAGGGTTTTCCTCCACTTCGACGGCCACGCCATCACCGAATTTCCAATCCAATACAATAGCGCGATCGCCAATCCGACCGATAAGATCACAAGAGCCGAACACACCCGGCAGAAGATCACCGAAGCTGACGGTTCGTTCGACGGCGTATTCGAGCTTCGCTGCAGGGTCGATTTCATTTATTGCGTCCAAGGCTGGGCGAACCTTCTCATCAACCAGGTCGCCGGTAAGTTTGTGGCCGTTGTACTCCATGTCGAGCACGTGGCGCAGCTCCTTGTCGGAGCCCAGAAGCTCGGCCATGACGTTGTGCAGCAGCGTGCCTTCGTCAGCGTACTTGCTGCTTGGTTTCGGGGGAACTTTTTGGCAGAGCGCAACGCTGCCGGGGCAGTTAATCACGCGCTTGGCGGTGGACCCGCCGACTATGTTGCTATGACTCATCGAGGACTCTCCTTTAGTGTGTTTGCGTAAGCCTAAATCGTACGATTTGGCTTGTCAAGCGTTCTGTTACATAATAGTATGGAGGCATGAAAGAAGCAGACATCGAACAACGGTTGGATTGGGCGGTGCAGCGCGCCGGGGGCAAGACCTGGAAGTTTGTCAGTCCTGCCAATCGCGGCGTATCGGATCGCATCGTTTGTCTGCCGAACGGCGATACCTGGTTCGTGGAACTGAAGCGCCCCGGCGGTAAACGCACGGCGTTGCAGGAGCGGTTTGCTAAAGAAATGGTGGGGCTACGGCAGAAGTACGCCCTACTGTCAAGCGCGGAGGAAGTCGATGCTTGGGTTACGTCCATATCAGGCTGACGCCGCCGACTTCCTCTACGCCAACGACCGCGCGATGGTGCTGGCACCCGTAGGCGCTGGCAAGACGGCGCTCACCCTTACGGCCATGCGCGACGCGCTGCGCGATGGCGTGGTCAAGCGTTGGCTAGTCGTGGCACCGCTGCGTGTGGCGCAGCATGTGTGGCCGGTTGAGGCACCCAAATGGACGCCCGATCTCACCCTATCTGTTGCCGTAGGCTCGCCCGCGTGGCGGACTAAAGCACTGGCGTCGGACGCCCGCGTGGTGGTCATCAACTACGACAATTTGCAGTGGTTAGCCAAGCAGAAGCTTGACTTTGACGGCGTGGTGTTTGATGAATTGACCCGACTGAAGAATCCGTCAGGGATTCGCTTTAAGGCGATTCTGAAGGCATTAGAGCCGATTAAAATTCGGTGGGGGCTGACGGGCAGCTTCACATCAAACGGCCTTGAGGACGTGTTTGGGCAATGCAAAATCATCAACCAAAGCCTACTTGGACGCAGCAAAGGCGCTTTTCTGCAACAGTATTTTATTTGTCTCAACCGAGAATATGGCGAGTGGACGCCCGCTACCGGCGCGTTGCCGCAGGTTATGGCGCGAATCAAGCCCGCGACCTATGTGCTAGAGCCTGGCGAGTACAAAGACAAACTGCCTCCGCTGCACACCGTGACGCTGCGTTGCGAGTTACTTGACCGCGAGCCCTACGAGAAGATGAAGCGGGACTTCATGGTGGAGTTTCCCGACGCTAGAGCCATCGCCGCTAACGCTGCCGCCGTCACGGCCAAGCTACAGCAGATGTCTTCGGGGTTTGTCTATGACACGACCCGCACGGCATCAGACCGCCCCGGCAAGTTTGACGTAACGCAGAAGACGACGTGGTTTTCAGACCACAAGTTAGAGTTGTTGGAAGACTTGCTCGACGAAAACCAACACGCCAATACGATAATTGTTTACAATTACCAAGCCGAGCTAGAAGTGCTCAAGCGTTGGTATCCGCAAGCGCGGACGATTGACGAGCCGGGCGTGATTGACGCCTGGAACCGGGGTGAGGTTGAGCTGCTATTGATTCACCCGAAGTCGGCGGGTCACGGCCTGAACCTTCAGCACGGCGGCTGCCGGATGGTGTTTATGTCGCTGCCGTGGTCGCTTGAGGAATACGAGCAGACAATCGGGCGGCTGCACCGTAGCGGCCAGCGGCACGATGTGTGGGTCTATGTCCTGCAAACGGGCAAGACGATTGACGAGAAGATTTGGGCGGCGTTGCATGACAAGCGCGCCATGTCGGACGTAGCAATGTGGGAGCTAAAATGAACTGGCGCGAACTGAACGCACAACTGAACCAAATGACCGAAACTGAGGTCAAAGGCCTCCTCGACGTGGAGCTGGTTGACCGCCAGCGCGTCACGTTTGTCGAGCGGCTGCATCAGCGGTATTGCACCCTGCGCGCGACGCGAGAGCGGGCTGAGATGATGGCTCTACTAGCCCCGCCCGCGCAGGTAGCGTAAGTATTCCGCGCCCTCCTCGGGCGCCCACCAGACCTTTACCATGTCGGGATGGTCTGGCGACAGGCTTGGGTTAATCGTTACGAGCGCACAGGGGCTGAAGGCGTTATCGCGGAAGCCCCGTTCCTTGGCGTAGCGATCGTAAACTTTGTAGCTGGCGACCTTCATCGTGTGCATGGCGATGCCCGTAATCGGGTCTTTAAGCACCGAATAAGCCGATTCGTGCTTGTGCCCGGCGACGTAGATGTGGTCGCGGGTGCCTAGAATTGCAGCCTTCATCGGCCCGTGCGCTGGGTTCCAGATTGACGAGCCGGTGTGGTCATGCCGGCTGTTGACGCGTACCTCGGCCCCGTTCGGGAAGCGTAGCGCGATGCGCGCCTCGCTTGACTTGTAAAGCGCATCCTGCTGTTTAGCAATCCAACGCATCGGATCGCCCGCACCTGACCACAGGTCGTGGTTGCCGCCGAGTATCCAAAGCCAGTTGCACCGGCCTACAAACCACTCGGCAAGACGCCAAGCCTGCGCCGCTGACGTACCCTGCTCGCCGTAAAGCTTGGCCAAGCGGCCTACCCAGTTGTTCGTGGTGTCGCCTACGTTGACGGCGAACAGCCCGTCGGTATCGGAAACAAGTTGCGTGTGCCGCTCTAGCGCGTCGATGTCGGTGCCGTCGTCATCAACGTGCGGGTCGCCAAAGAACAGAATGCCTATGGCGCCAGATATCTTGATTCGTACGGGGATGAGCTTACTGGCTTCTTCGTGGTCACGCTTATGCGCAAACTGGCGCTTGCGGTGTTCAATAAGCTGCTCAATCGGCACGTCGTCCATCGGCAGCGGGGTAAACTCAAAGTCTTTCTCAGGCAGCGTAGCCTTGTTGTACGTTGAGTCGGGAACCTCAAACCCCTTGGCTTTAAGCCCGTCGATTCGGGCCATGATGGACCGAGTGTTAAGATTCAACAATCGCGCCGCTTCGGCTCTAACCCCGTTAGCCTCGCGTAATGCCTTCATTAGTTGATCGTCGGATACTTTACGAGCCATCGTTTACTCCATCGTAGTAAGCATTTGTTGCAGTAGATGCCCAAGGCGATCCACCAGTTGCTCTTGGCGCGACAAGTCGTCGTGCCCGGCGACATCAAGCAGCGCATGGACGGCTTCGTGCGCCCAAACCTGCTGGCGATTTGTGCCTTTACAAGAACTTAGAATATTAATCTCATACTTGTCAGGAAGC
>Ga0209229_10001218_pt1 | contig 10602 bp, 12 predicted proteins | sample SanBayMetagenome_FD_187466 | JGI IMG/M metagenome (GOLD analysis project Ga0209229, IMG submission 187466) | Freshwater and sediment microbial communities from dead zone in Sandusky Bay, Ohio, USA (SPAdes) (version 2) | ecosystem: Environmental > Aquatic > Freshwater > Lentic > Sediment... | reverse complement strand
CTCGATCAGATCCGTAATGATGTTCCGGGAATCACGCTGCGAAGCACGTTTATCGTAGGGTATCCGAGCGAAACCGAAGCTGATGTTGATGAGCTCGCGGAATTCGTTGCGGCGCAGCAGTTCGACCGACTTGGTGTGTTTCAGTATTCGCAAGAAGACGACACCTATGCGTACATCCTCGGCGATCCGATTCCTGCGGAAGTCAAGCAAGAACGCATGCAGCGGATCATGGAGATTCAACGCGACATTTCGTTGGCAAAGAACCAACAGAAGGTCGGCACAGTGCAGCGCGTTTTGATCGAAGAAATTGTTGACCAGGAGTATCGAGGTCGAACCGAGGCAGATGCTCCCGAAGTTGACAACGACGTTTACGTTCGTTCTGAGAGTCCACTGCAACCTGGTACATTCGTCGATGTCATGATTGACGATGCAGCAGAATTTGATCTTTTCGGCCACACACGCTAACCCCATCGAGGAACCATGCGCTCTGCCATTTGCACATTTCTAGTTGTCATTGCTACGGCCGCTGCATCTGTCCACGCACAACGCGTAGAGGTGAACGCACTCGCTGCATACATGTTCGGAACCTCAACCGAGTATATCCGATCGAATGGAGCACCGTACGGAGAGATCTGGATTGCACCGAGCGCTGTCTATGGCGCTGCTATCGATGTAAAGCTTCGCAACAACATCATGTTCGAGTTTCAGTACATGGTGCAACCGACCTACGGTGAAGAGCGAGCTCGTGGATTGGGTACGAACAGTACCGACCTCACCAACCATATGATTCAAGCTGGCGGCTTGTACTATTCAACACTGAACCGACAAGCCGATGTATTTGGTGGAGTGATGTTTGGTCTCGAAGTGTTCGACCCAGCAAAGCCACAGTATGCAACTGTTGTTCGCTTCCTCGGAACACTGACAGCAGGTACAAAGGTATGGCTCACAGATGCCATCGGACTGCGACTCCAGGCAGCACTGAATATGCCGATGGTTCTCTCGGGTGTAGGCTTTTACTTCGGTACTGGTGGAACGAACTACGGCGCATCGACCTTCGTGCAGCTTCTGCAGTTCAATCTCGGCGGCGGCCTCGTTGTCCGTCTATAACGACGTTTAGTGTCGGTAGTGGCGAAACAACACAACTACGACAGCTGCGCTTACCAAACTCATGAGGGTTAGAAGGATTGCAATTGCCGTTGCACTCGCGTCGCCTGTTGCAGAGCCGTGCCACTTGATTGATGCACGCCACACAAACGTCAGAAGGAAGATCCCAGCCGCAGAAAGTGCAGCTGGATGCGTCCACATGCGACCCTGACGATGAAGAACTCCGAGGAGAATGACGAAGGTTCCGAACAAGCCGCCATTCAAGATCGAACTGGCACTGGTCTCACCTGTGAGCTCAAATCCAACGAGGCCCGCGACCACGAGGAACACTCCATATCCAATCAAGAGATTACCTAGTCGCTTAGCCACGGGGATCCTCAACGCAGCGTCCATCAACCATCCGAACAATGCGATGTGCGCGCTGTGCAAGCTCAACACTGTGGGTCGCAATCACGCATGCAGTGCCATTACGTGTGCTCAACCCAACGAGGAGATCGGCAACTGCCTCTGCGTGCTCCTGATCAAGATTGCCCGTTGGTTCGTCAGCAAACAGAACACTCGGTCGATTTACCAATGCACGAGCGATTGCCACACGCTGCTGCTCGCCACCCGACAATTCACGAGGCATATGATCACGCCGATGCATCATGCCGACGGACGCTAACAACTCATCGGCACGCTGTGCTACGTCCGCCTCACGATCTCCGCGGAGTAGACCCGGCATCATCACGTTTTCATGTGCCGTGAATTCAGGTAGCAAGTGATGGAACTGAAATACAATGCCGATTGATGAATGTCGCAACGACGTCACAGTCGACGTACTTGCCGATCCAAGATCGATCTGCCGATCATCAATGGCGTACTTCAGCGAACCCGAATCGAACGTCTCGAGCGTTGCCAGGATGTGTAGCAGCGTGCTCTTGCCCGCACCGCTTGGACCCATCAATGCAACTACTTCACCGTGTTGAACGGTTAACGAGGCGCCCTTCAGGACAGATGTTGTCGCTTCAGAATCTGAGGTGGGATAGGCCTTTGTAATGGCATCAGCAGTAATGATGGGTGTCATCGGAACTGACCCAGGACTCGCAGGTCGTTGTCGTACAGCATGCGAATATCATCAATACCCGTCATCATCAGCACAACACGTTCGACACCGAATCCAAATGCAAATCCAGAGTATTCCTCTGGGTCAATTCCACATGCACGCAATACATTTGGATGTACCATCCCCGCACCACAGATCTCAAGCCAGCCCGAATGTTTACAGATTCGGCAGCCGTCTCCCTTGCAAAGGAAGCACGACATATCAATCTCACAACTTGGTTCGGTGAATGGGAAATACGATGTCCGGAATCTAAACTCAGCATGCGCATCATAGAAGCGACGCGCAAACTCCATGATCGTGCCCTTCAGGTCGGCCATGCTCACACCCTTGTCGATGTAGAGACCTTCGATCTGATGGAATTCAGCGAGTGACCGCGCACTTACAGCCTCATTGCGATACACACGCCCTGGCATAATGCAACGAATTGGCGGCTTCATCGACTGCATGACGCGCACTTGCACAGAGGATGTGTGCGTACGAAGAAGAACATCTGCACGATCTGCCGCATCAACGAAGAACGTGTCTTGCATATCGCGAGCTGGATGATCTTCGGCGAAGTTCAACTTTCCGAAGTTGTGATCATCATCCTCAACATCAGGTCCCTCGGCAACCTCAAAGCCCATTGACCCAAAGATCTCGACGAGCTTCTGCACCGATTGCGTGATAGGATGCACTGCTCCAACGCGAACGCCCCTGCCTGGAAGTGTTGTGTCGATTGTTGGCACCGGCGCCGGTGCGCCATATGTCGCAACTGCTTGCTCATACGCGCTCTCTGCGAGCGTGCGTAGCTCATTCAGTGCCTTGCCCACAACGGGCTTGTCCTCTTTCGGGACCGATCGAAGTTCGTCGACACAGGCCTGAAGCGTTCCCTTCTTCACAAGGTGAGTAAGTCGGAACCGCTCTGCATCCTCTCGTGAGGTTACGCCGGCGATGTCACCTTCAATCTGCGCGCGAAGCGCCGAAATGGTATCTAGAAGTCTCATACCTACAAATGTACGGATAGAAAAACGGCGGTGATGACATTGTCACCACCGCCGTATTCATTCGTCGTCAGTCAGCTTACACGGACTTTGCAATTGTCGTGAACACCTGTGGGTGATTCATCGCGATGTCTGCCAGAACCTTGCGATTGATCGCAATGTTGTTCTTCTTCAGACCATGCATCAGTCTCGAATACGTTGTTCCATTCAGACGGGCCGCTGCGTTAATACGAACGATCCAAAGCGAACGGAATGTACGCTTCTTGTTACGGCGGTCACGGTATGCATACTGCAGACCCTTCTCGACGTGGTGCTTGGCAACTGTCCAAACCTTTGAACGTGCGCCCCAGTAGCCCTTGGCGAGCTTGAAGTATTTCTTCTTCCGCTGGTGCGCCGCTACTTTATTGACACTACGTGGCATGTCAACTCTCCACTATGTTGTCGTCAGGAGAACGGCTTCCCTGATCGACGTGAAATAAAATGTCCTTAGCGCAATGCGAGGCAGTGCAGGACGTTGTTCATGTTCGATGGATCGACGAGAGCATCTTGGCGCAGATTACGCTTGCGCTTGCGATTCTTGCTCGTCAGGATGTGGCTACGGTTAGCCTTCTGGCGCTTGATAGCTCCAGATCCGGTGATCTTGTAGCGCTTCTTGGCACCGGAGTTCGTCTTCATCTTCGGCATTACTGTTCCTCTACAGATTGTTGTGCTTCTTCTTGTTGTGTGGTGCCGTCACCAGCTTCCGCTGGCTTTGGCTCCTTCTTCTTTACAGGCTTCTTGATATCAGGCGCAAGCATGACACCAAGGAATCGCCCTTCCATTCGCATCGGTTGATCGATCTTCGCTACATCAGCCAAGGCGTCAATGAATCGCTGGAGCAATACTTCGCCGAGTTCCTTGTGGAGGATCTCGCGCCCCTTAAACATCACTGTTGCCTTAACCTTGTGACCCTCTTCAAGAAACTCACGAGCGTGGCGCGTCTTGAAGTCAAAGTCGTGCGTGTCAGTTCCCGCCTTAAATCGAACTTCCTTAAGAGTAGAATGCGTCTGTGCCTTCTTCTGCTGCTTTTCCCGCTTGGTTTGTTCATAAATGAACTTACCGTAGTCAATGATCTTGCATACAGGCGGATTCGCTTGCGGTGCAATCTCAACAAGATCGAGCTCACGCTCGAGTGAAATGCGAAGTGCTTCACGTCGTGGAAGCACGCCCATTGCACCACCTTGAGCGTCAACAACGCGTACCTCAGGGGCACTGATTTCGTCGTTGATCTTGTGTTTTCGTTGTGGTTCCTGACGCGGACCTTGCGGCGGGATGTACGGACGCCTCAAACGGACCTTCGAGTAAAATGGATGAACTTCTCGGAAAGAACGCAAAGATAAGTCTCAAAAGGGGTTACGTCCAAACGGCAGATCGATCGTGTTGGTAGTCCTTCGTAATTTTATGGTCTTCTCTACGTCTACCACCCCCATGATTGACAAATCCGACGTTCTCGATTCAATTGAACAGGCCGAACGGCGCACCCCTGCCTTCCCTGCAAGCATGCCGGTGCTCCCCCTTCGGGACATCGTCATTTACCCCCATATGATCTTTCCGGTCCTGATCGGACGCTCGTCGTCGCTCAAGGCCGTTGCAGAAGCCCTGGAGCGTGACAAGTTCATTCTTGTTGTGGCCCAAAAGCAGGCCTCAACCGAGGAAGCCGGGTTCGACGACATCTACACGGTGGGCACCGTCGCGAAGATTCTGCAGGTCATGCGCCTGCCGAACAACCTTCTCAAGGTTCTCGTCGAGGGTACCGTTACGGCAAAGGTTGTTGGTCCGGTGAAGACCGAACCGTTCCTTGAAGCCACCGTCGAGGTGATTGCACCGATCGTAAATGAGAAAGATCGGAGTCTGAAGGCACTTGTGCGTCACGCTACCGAGCTGTTTGAGGAGTACGTGAAGGACAATCGCAACCTTCCACCAGAGGTGCTTGGTGCGTTCCAGAACCTCGAAGATCCTGTGCGCAAACTCTACTATGCCGCTGCGAATGTGACGCAAAAGGTGGATGTGAAGCAGCGCATTCTCGATGCTGAAGATGTGAAGGCCCAGTATTACGAACTCGTGCAGATGTTGTCGAACGAGTTGGAGCTGCTCCGACTCGAGGTCGAAATCGACACGAAGGTTCAAGATCAGATCCAGAAGTCTCAACGGAAGTACTTCATCCAAGAACAAATCCGCGCACTGCAAACGGAACTGGGTGAAGAAGACGAGGGTGGACCAGAGCTTGGTCCGTTGCGTGAATTGCTCGATAAGGCAGAGTTGCCTGAGGGCATCCGTGCGAAGGTGACGGAGGAGTATGATCGACTCAAGCGAACGCCATCTATGTCACCCGAGTTCGGTGTTAACCGCACGTGGCTCGAGTGGATCGGCAATGTGCCGTGGTCAACAAAGACCGATGACGATCTCGACATCGCAAATGCGCGCGGCATTCTTGATGCCGACCATTACGACCTCGAGAAGCCGAAGGAGCGAATCTTAGAATACATCTCCGTGCTCAATCTCGTTGGAGCATTGCGCGGACAAATCCTCTGCTTTGTCGGACCTCCAGGCGTAGGCAAGACGTCGCTTGCGAAATCAATCGCACGTGCGCTTGGTCGCAAATTCGTTCGTCTTTCGTTAGGGGGCGTGCGCGACGAAGCGGAGATCCGTGGTCATCGCCGAACCTATATCGGCGCCATGCCTGGAAAGATCATTCAATCGATGAAGAAGGCTGGGTCAGTCAATCCAGTCATTCTTCTCGACGAGATTGACAAGATGTCGATGGACTTCCGCGGTGATCCTAGTGCAGCGCTGCTTGAGGTTCTCGATCCCGAGCAAAACACAACATTTAGCGATCACTACCTCGAAGTCGACTACGACTTGTCGAACGTGTTGTTCATCGCCACTGCGAATGTGATGTACGACATCCCAGGTCCGCTCCTAGATCGCCTCGAAGTAATCGAGCTGTCGAGCTACCTCGAACCCGATAAGGTGCAGATTGCAAAGCAGTACATCGTTCCAAAGCAGTTGGAGCGTCACGGCCTTAAGGAGTTCGATGTAACATTCACCGATGCTGCGTTGCTCAAGATTGTCCGCGAGTACACGCGTGAAGCTGGCGTGCGTTCACTTGAACGCGAGATTGCTAGCATTCTGCGCAAGCTTGCGATGGAGATTGTGAGCACGGCCTCCAAGAAGTCGTCGTCAAGAGCATCGACAACAAAGGCAATTGCGAAGCTCGCCTCGCAGCGTTCATGGGTTGTCGACGAAAAGGCCGTTGAGCGTCACCTACGCGCTCCTAAGTACAAGGTCAAGGCAGAAGAACTGAGCGACAAGGTCGGCGTTGCAACAGGTCTTGCTTGGACATCAATGGGTGGCGACACACTGCCCGTTGAGGTCACCATCATGCCAGGCCCAGAGCGCCTAACGCTTACAGGCAAGCTCGGCGAGGTAATGAAGGAATCAGCAATGGCTGCGCTGTCGTATCTGCGCAGCACGGCATCGACATTCAACCTCGATCCTGACTTTGCAAAGGGCAAAGAGCTACACATTCACGTGCCTGAGGGAGCGATTCCAAAGGATGGTCCGTCGGCTGGCATTACGATGACCCTTGCCCTTCTCTCGGCAGCCAGCGGACGTCCTCTGCGGGGCGATGTGGCCATGACGGGCGAAGTGACGCTCCGTGGAAACGTCCTTCCAATTGGCGGACTCAACGAGAAGCTCTTGGCGGCTCGTCGTGCTGGGATGACAACGGTTCTGGTACCCAAGGACAATAAGAAAGACGTCCTAGAACTGTCACCACAGGTCACTGAGGGTCTGACCATTGCCTACGTGGGTCAAATCTCGGAAGCGGTCAAGGTCGCCTTCCGTGACGCAAAACCAGCTCGTAAGCGCTAAGCATATTTGGAGGTTCGGGACTTTTCCCCTACTTTTGTCGTTCGCAGCATTACCATCGAGACAACACGGAGAACAAAGTCATGGCCAAGAAGGGCGCACGCGTCATCATCACGCTCGAATGCACGGAAGCCAAAGGCGAAGGCAAGCCAGCATCGCGGTACACGACGATGAAGAACAAGCAAAACACCACGGAACGTCTTGAAATCAAGAAGTACAATCCGTTCCTGAAGCGTCACACTGTTCACAAGGAAATCCGCTAAGAGCGGCGTTCCCATCGAATACGCATTCATAGCAACCTCGGCTCACGCCGGGGTTGTTTCGTTTTAGGCCTCCGGGAGCGCTGACGGCTTAATCCGAGGAAGTTTCAGGGCTACTGCTTCAGCAAGGTTGATACCGCGAGCGTTGCAGAAGTTCATGAGCGAGATCAAGACATCGGCCGCCTCATCGGCAACATGCGCCTCGTCTACCGGCGTGCCCCTCCAGCGTTTCTTTTCGAGGTTTGCCAGCTCCCCTGTCTCACCACTTAGCTCAAGTGCGAAAAACTCAGGAGGACGTGCAATGAAACACGTGGACTGGTAGGCGTCGAATGCTTGCTGAATTGGATCAAGACCCTGCTCAACCTGAGCAATAAGTTCGCTGCATAACGGGTGCATGGTGTTATTCCTCTCCATCATCATCACCTTCGGCAGGTCCACCATCCCGCATGCGGTAGCCAACGCCACGCACGCTTGTGACCAGTTGTGATTGTCCTGGCTTTTCGATTTTCTGACGGATGCGCTTGATGTAGACGTCGATGATGTTTGACTCGGGGTCGAAGTTGTGCTTCCACACGTGCTGCATGATCATCGAGCGCGAGAGGATGCGATCCTTGTTGCGCATCAGATACTCGAGCAGCGCATACTCCTTTGTCGTGAGCTCGATTTCCTTCTCATCTCGATACGCGAAATGCGTCACGAGGTCCAAGGTTAGGTCACCACAGCTAAGTTTTGTCGTCTTCTCCGGCGTTGAACGTCGAAGAATAGAACGGAGTCGTGCCGCAAGTTCTTCGAAGTGAAACGGCTTCGAGAGATAGTCGTCGGCACCAAGATCAAGTCCCTGCACGCGATCTTCGGTCGATCCACGAGCAGTCAGCATGAGCACGGGAGTTACGTTCCCTTCCGCTCGCAATGCACGCAGTACGCTGTAGCCGTCGAGCTTTGGCAGCATCACATCGAGTACGATAGCGTCGAACACGTTATGAAGCGCCAGATCGAGTCCCACCTGTCCATCGGCGGCAGTCTCAACCACGTATCGCTCTTCCTCGAGTCCACGCTGAATGAAGCTGGCAACTTTTCGTTCGTCTTCAATTACGAGAATACGCATAGGGCAAGATACAACGGACCGTATCTTCGTGACGTATGAGATGGTCATCTATCCTGGGTCAAGAGCGCGTTGCAGCCATGTTGCAGCGCTGCATTCTCGACAAGCGCATTCCGCAGGCACTTCTTCTGACGGGTCGGGAGGGGGCAGGCACGATCGCACTTGCCCTAGCGATGGCGCGCACAGTGAATTGTCACCATCCGCTTACCACGTCCACAACGACAGAGCCGTGCGAAGCTTGTCCATCCTGTATTCAGTCTGCCTCGTTACAGCACACCAACATCAAGCTGGTCATGGCCCTGCCCGCGGGGAAGGCTGACAGCGAAGAGGATGTGGCAGACGATGTCGTAGAGGCTCTGCGCGACGTCCTACAGGCCGTTGCGGAGGACCCGTACACTCGCGTGCGACTTCCTAACGCATCCATGATCCGCATCGGCCAAATACGTGAAGTCAAGCGCATGCTTTCCCTCTCGGCTGCACAGGAAGGCCGTCGCGTGGTGATCATTGTAAACGCAGAAGAGATGAATGTTGAAGCATCGAATGCGTTTCTCAAGACGCTTGAAGAGCCGCATGATGATGTGACGATTATCCTGACGACGTCTCGACCTGAGCGACTGCTTCAAACAATTGTCTCACGATGTCAGGAACTCATCGTTCCCCCACTGTCGGACGAGACGGTCATTGATACACTGGTGACGCGTGGACTCTGTAGCGCAGAGGAAGCCTCTCTTGTTGCTCCGTTTGCCGAAGGCGATATCCAACGTGCGACAGATTTCGTTTCAGAGGATGTTCGTGGTATGCGAACGTCCGCACTAGCACTATTGCGTTCAGCACTCCGCGGCAAGGACTACCGCAATGCACTCGCCGACGCTGCAGCGGAAATCGGTGATGAGCGAAGCAAGACAAAGGCCGAAGCAACACTATCGCTTCTTGCGGTCTGGTTACGCGATGCGTATGCACTCGCTCTCGGCGGACCCGATGTGAGACTTGTGAACGCAGATGATCGATCGGCACTCGAGAAGTTCGCGGCGGCATTCGGCTCGGCCGACCTTCCGGCAGTCATGACGGTCATTGAACGCGCATCTCGCGACATTCATCGCAACACATCGATATCCCTTACGCTGCTTACCGCGATGATGGATATCCGCGGCATTATTGCACGTACACGGGCAACATCTTAGTCCGTAGTACCGTCTGCCCCTTGCACTGATGCGGCATCGAAGTGCTCTCGAATAGCACTCGCCGTAGCTTCACCTACGATGTCCGCAAGTTGCTGATGCGTGGCTAGGCGCACCTGCTCAACAGAACCTAGTGCAGTTAAGAGCTTCTTTGCTCGAGCATCACCAACGCCAGGGATTCCTGTGAGCGCCGATTGCAGTGTTCGCTTCGACCGCAACGTGCGGTGATAGGTGATCGCAAACCTGTGTGCTTCATCCCGTGCCTGCTGCAACAACCGCAAACTTGGGGATGCCTTTGCTATGTACAGCGGCGTTGATGAGCTAGGAATGAAGACCTCTTCCAATCGTTTGGCAAGACCGATCACCGTAAAGCGGCCAACGAGACCAAGCGCAGTGAGCACCTCCATGGCGTGCGACAGCTGCCCCTTCCCCCCATCGATGATGAGCAGATCAGGCAGTGCTTGCTCCTCTTCGATCGCCCGAGAGAAACGTCGCGTGAGCACCTCCTTCATCGCCTCGAAATCGTCGTTGCCTTCAACGGTACGGAGCTTGTAGTGACGGTACTCTGACTTCTTCGGTTTCCCATCAACGAACACCACCATCGATGAAACGTAATCCGTTCCCTGCATGTGGGAGTTATCGAAGCATTCAATGCGACGAGGCATGCGCTCCATACGGAGATCTGCCTGTAACGTGAGGATCGCCTTCGGTAGCGACTGATCAAGCTGGGCTTGATGAAGCAAACGCTCGCGCAAGAGCACGTCGGCGTTCATCTCAGCCATCTGCAGCACCTTTTTCTTATCACCGATCTTGGGCACGATGAGATGCACAACGCGACCCTTCACCTGGGCGAGATAGGCTTCCATGACATCGGCATCGTCAATGTCGCACGGAAGAAGAACCTCGTCCGGAAGTTGTTCAGCATCGATGTACCAGCGTTCGAGCGCTTGACGTATGATTTCGG
>Ga0209229_10001217_pt1 | contig 10603 bp, 9 predicted proteins | sample SanBayMetagenome_FD_187466 | JGI IMG/M metagenome (GOLD analysis project Ga0209229, IMG submission 187466) | Freshwater and sediment microbial communities from dead zone in Sandusky Bay, Ohio, USA (SPAdes) (version 2) | ecosystem: Environmental > Aquatic > Freshwater > Lentic > Sediment | place... | reverse complement strand
CAGCAAGAACTTAACCGCAGCTGCAGCGCGCTCCCCTGTTCCGTATCCACCAATAAGGAAGTACACCGGAATCAACATTGCTTCAAAGATTACGTAAAACAGGAATAAGTCTGTCGCGGCAAAGACACCGATCATCATTGTCTCTAGAACAAGAATAAGGATGTAAAAAGTCTTAACGCTCCAACGGCCGCCATGTGCTTCATCCCAACCAGCAAGAACAACAATCGGAGCAAGAATCACCGACATCAAAATCAAGACAAGTGCAATTGCATCTACACCTAATGAGAAGTTGATTCCAAAACTTGGGATCCAGGCGTAATTTTCAACAAACTGCAGCTCCACATTGTCCCGTTGGAAGCCAATCGCCATTGCGATAGTTACTGCCATTACAACAAGTGTTGTACCAAGCGCAGCTTGCTTTGCCGCCTTTTCATTGCTCTTAGGCAGTGCAGAAATAATTGCTGCGCCCGCCAGAGGTAGCAGCATTAATAGTGATAACCACTTCATGACTAAACCACCACCCAAATAGCTGCAATAAGCGCAATTGCGCCCACCAAAATCATTGCTGCATAACTTCGAACGTAGCCATTTTGCAGACTTCGTAGCGCTGATCCTGAGCCCATGGCAATCTGTCCAACACCATGAACTGCGCCATCAACAACTACTTCATCGGCTGCAACCAAGGTTGCAGTTAATCCCTGGCCTGGACGCATGAATACCGCTTCATTGAATCGATCTTGCATCAAATCTTGACGTGCAACTTTTGTAAAGATTGAGACATCTTCTGGGGCCACTGCTGGAACATCTTGACGTGCATACTTGAAGTAAGCAATTGCAACGCCGATGGAAACCATAGTTAAGGCAAGTGCAGAAACCACAATTGGTTCTAGCAAGTGCTTTTGGTACTCATCGCTGTGATTAAACAACGGGTGTAACCAGTTTTCTAACGCATCGCCACGATGAAGTAGGTATCCCGATGAAACTGAACCAATTGCAAGAATTGCCATTGGAAGCCACATCAACCATGGGGATTCGTGTGGGTGGGCATCTTCATCCCAGCGCTTTGTTCCGGTAAAGGTAAGGATCATTACGCGGGTCATGTAGAAAGCAGTTATTGCTGCACCAATCAAAGTTGTTATACCAAGAATAATTCCCTTGGCACCGCCTGCATCAAATGCAGTTTCAATGATCATGTCCTTTGAATAGAAACCAGCAAATGGTGGAACACCTAAAATTGCAAGATAGCCAAGACCAAAGGTTATAAATGTGATTGGCATGAACTTACGAAGTGCGCCGTATTTGCGCATATTCACTTCATCATTCATTCCGTGCATCACTGAACCTGCACCCAAGAACATTCCTGCCTTAAAGAATCCGTGTGTCAGCAAGTGCATGATTGCGAATGCATAACCAACTGGACCTAATCCGGCAGCCAAAGTCATGTAACCAATTTGTGACATTGTTGAGGCAGCAAGGGCTTTCTTAATGTCATCTTTGGCGGTACCGATTAATGCACCAAACATCAAAGTAATTGCGCCAACAATTACAACCAATAACTGCGCAGTTGGTGCCGCATCAAATACAAAGTTAGAACGAGTAATCAAGTAAACGCCTGCGGTAACCATTGTTGCAGCGTGAATAAGTGCTGAAACTGGGGTTGGTCCAGCCATCGCATCGCCAAGCCAGGCCTGCAATGGGAACTGAGCGACTTTCCAGCCGCGGCAACCAACAGCATGATTCCCATACCGGTGAGCGCAGCTTCAGATGTGTTGTTTACCTGCTCTTGTACTCCGGCAAATGAAACAGTTCCCATAGTTGCAAAAGCGATCATGATTGCAAAGGACAATCCCATATCACCGACGCGGTTCATGACGAAAGCTTTTTTGGAAGCGGTTGCATAGGCTGGCTTTTGATTCCAGAAGCCAATAAGCAGGTAAGAGGCAAGACCAACGCCTTCCCAACCAACATAAAGGCTGAGGTAGCTATCGCCAAGTACCAAAACTAACATCGCTGCAATAAAGAGGTTGAGGTAAGCGAAGAATCGGCGGCGATCTTTGTCTTCAGACATGTACGAGATTGAATAGATATGAATCAACGTACCAACACCAGTGATCAGAAGAACGAAACAGATCGATAGCTGATCAAGCAATAAGCCTGCATCAACTTTGAAATCTCCCACGCTGATCCACTCAAAAAGTTTTTGTGAAATCGGGCGTTGTTCTGTTGGACGATCGAGCATCAACATCAACTGATACAGACCGACACCAAATGCCGACGCTGACATCGCAGTTGCAAGTAGGTGTCCCCACTTGTCCGTGCGGCGTCCACCGAGAAGAAGAAGTGCTGCACCTGCCAATGGCAGAGCAATCAAATAAATCAATGAGGTTGATGTAGTCATTACTATCGCTTCAACAAACTAGCATCATCAACAGATGCTGATCGGCGTGATCGATAAATCGTCACAATAATTGCTAGACCTACTACTACTTCGCAAGCAGCAACAACCATCGTAAAGAAGGCCATTACTTGACCGTCTAGGTTGCCATTGATGCGTGAGAAAGTTACAAATGCCAAGTTTGCTGCGTTGAGCATGAGCTCAATACACATGAAAACAACGATTGCATTCCGGCGTACAACAACGCCCACAGCTCCGATAGTAAAGAGGAGCGCTGAGATGTAAAGGTAATTGGAGGCGTCCATTACTTCTCCTCCTCGATCTGTGTATTTACTTCTGAAAGATCAAAGCTCTTGTAATCCAACATGTCACCACGAGCATCAAGACTTGCGTTCACTGATGTTGGAGCAGGAGTTCCATCTGGAAGAAGTGCTGGAACATCTACTGCGTTGTGGCGCGCATAAACACCAGGACCCGGAAGACCTGCCGCGCTTGCAAGTGAAGTTCCGCGGAAACGATCAATAGAAAGTTGACGCTGAGTTGGGCGGGCCTTGGTGCGTTGAGTATGTGCAAGCACCATCGCACCCATTGCTGCAGTAATCAGCAAAGCTGAAACAACTTCAAATGGGAAAACGTAGGTTGAGAAAAGTGCTACCGCAATTCCTTCAACATTGCCGTCGGCATTTGCTGCAGATAAACCAATTGCATCGCGACCTAAAGTTGCGCGTCCCAATAGTGCAACCATTAATCCACCAAAACCAGCTGCAGCTGTGATTGCAATTGGTCGAAGACCAGCAATTGTTTCAGTCAAAGAATCTGATGAATCAACACCAACCAACATCAAAATAAACAGGAAGAGCATCATTACTGCTCCGGTGTAAACAACTACCTGGACAATTCCAAGGAAGACCGCATCTTGTGCGATGTAGAAGATGGCCAAAACAACCATCACAAATGCCATCAAGATTGCAGAATGGACTGCTTTCTTAACTAGCAACATTCCAAGCGCTGCAATAACAGCCATTGGTCCAAGGATCCAAAACATAACCGCTTCAGGTTTAGCTGTTTGGCCAACCTCTATAGCTAACTGCATCATGACTGAATATCCCCCGGGTTTTTAGCCTGTGATGGATGTGCACCTTTCACATCACCGTTGTAATAGTTGGTATCTGTCATTTCTGGATACATAGGGTGTGGTGGCATAAGCATTCCTTGGCGCAATGGAGCCAATAGATCCTGCTTTTCAAAGATCAACTTTGCACGAGAATCATCGGCAAGCTCGTATTCGTTTGTCATTGTTAATGCACGTGTTGGGCAAGCTTCGATACACAAACCGCAAAAAACGCAGCGCAGGTAGTTAATTTGGTACACCTTGCCGTAGCGCTCACCTGGAGACATACGATTTTCTTCGGTGTTGCTTTCACCTTCAACATAAATCGCATCTGCTGGACATGCCCACGCACAGAGTTCGCAACCAATGCACTTTTCTAAACCATCTGGGTGACGGTTAAGTTGGTGACGACCATGGAAGCGCTCTTCAGTTGGTGCTTTAACTTCTGGATATTCAATGGTCAAAGGCTTCTTGAAGATCGTTGAGAAAGTAACCCAAAATCCCTTCATGTGACCTAAGAAGCCAACTGAAGGAGTCTGTTCTACTTCATAAAATTCAACATCGTTAATTCCAAGATCCTTGGGCTTTAACGGTTCGAGGTTTTCAGCCACGGTCGCCTCCTGTGCTCTTTGAGACATTAATAGTTGAAACCTCCATAGGTAATGAAGGAACAGCAAATGAAGGCTCAGCTTTATTGTCGCCATCGGCAACAGATGCTTCCTTTTTCTTCTTTGAGTTTTCAAAACCAATATTGACCGCCATGATCAGAACCACGACGGTGCTTGCAAATGCGATTACTACTGAACGTGGAGCTCCCTGAAGTGAAAGAACACGCAAAGTTGCAACTACCAAGATCCATAGGATTGAAATTGGAATCAAAACCTTCCAACCAAACTGCATGAACTGGTCGTAACGAAGACGAGGAAGAGTTCCACGTAGCCAAACGAATACGAAGAAGAATGTAATTACCTTGGCAAAGAACCACACCGCGGTAAACCAGCCACCAAGCCAGGCTTCAGTAAAGCCCAGTCCCGGAGGCGCTTTGTAGCCACCTAAGAACAAGGTGGTTGCAAGGGCAGATACAGCAACGATGTTGATGTATTCGGCAAGGAAGAAGAGTGCAAATTTCAGTGATGAGTATTCAGTGTGGAAACCACCAACGAGCTCACCTTCGGCTTCTGCAAGGTCAAAAGGTGCGCGGTTAGTTTCGCCGACCATTGAAATCGCATAGATCGCAAATGATGGGAAGAGAACTACCGCATACCACCAAGAAGATTGAGCAGCGACGATTTCTGATGTTGACATCGAACCTGCATAGATAAAGACGGCAACTAATGAAAGTCCCATAGCAATTTCATATGAAATAACTTGTGCACTAGAACGTAAACCACCGAGCAATGGATATGTCGATCCAGAAGACCATCCAGCTAAAACAATTCCGTAAACACCAACTGATGCAACCGCCAAAATGTAAAGAACTCCGACCGGCAAATCAGTTAACTGCATTGCGGTCTGCTTGCCAAACAAATTCACTTCGCCAGTAATTGGAATTACTGCAAATGCCATAAACGCCGTTGTTGCGCTGATGATTGGTGCGATAACAAAAACTATCTTGTCTGCAGCTGTAGGAATAATGTCTTCCTTCAGCGCAAGCTTTACTCCGTCAGCCAAAGATTGAATCAAGCCAAATGGTCCAACACGGTTTGGTCCTGGGCGTTGTTGCATGCGACCCACAAGACGTCGTTCTCCCCAAACCGCCAACAATGTCAGCACTACGCAGCCTGCAAAAACCAGTAGCGCTTTGACGAGAATGAGCCAGCCTGGATCTGCTGCAATTAGTTGTGCATTTGTCATGCCTTCACCACCGTAACTACTGCGCCATGTGCGACGCCTAGGTTTACTAACAATTGAGAACCGCGTGAGTTACGAGGTGCCCAGACCGCATCATCATGAATGTTTTCGACCAGCGCAGAAAGGGTTACAGAGCCTTGCGCAGTTGAAATCTTTAGTTGATCGCCATCGACTACACCCATTGCTTGCGCACGCTTTGGTGAAATAACCGCCACTGTTCTGCGAGCAGTACCAGCAAGGTGTTCTTCACCTTCTTGCAAAGTTCCAAGATCTAGCAAGCGACGCCAAGAAGTAATCAAAGCTTGATCGTTGTTAAGCGCTGGTTGTGATTGCGGTGCAACCTTATTGAAGTGTGCACGAGCGCCATCCCAAGTACCAAGAGAAGCAATCTCTTTCGCTGCTGCAGTAACTGTTCCAAGATTGAGAGAGATTCCCATTTCTTCGGCGATCATGGAAAGAATTCTTAAATCGCTGCGATTGAGTGAATCGGCAACCGCTGCATCAAATGAACGTGGGCGACCTTCCCAGTTAAGGAACGAGCCAGACTTTTCAGTAACAGCTGCAACTGGCAGAACTACATTTGCACGAGCTGTTACTGCGCTCGGTGCAATTTCAAGAGAAACCACAAAAGCTTTATCAAGAGCCGCAAGTGCAGCTTGGCTGTTGTCGCCATCTAGTGGATCAACACCACCAACTAATAGCGCACCAATCTGTCGAGCATTTACTGCTTCAATAATTTGATGTGTTGAACGACCGATTTCGGCAGGAATTGATTCGGTATTCCACACTGCTGCGATATCTACACGCGCTGCTGCATCAGTGACTGGGCGACCACCAGGCAAAAGATTTCCAATTGCACCAGCTTCGATCGCACCACGCTCACCTGCACGACGTGGAATCCAAGCAAGTTTTGCACCTGTTGCATCTGCAAGAGCGGCAACGGCACTGAGTGCTCCCGCACTCTCTGCAGCACGTTCACCAACAAGGATCACTGACTTATCAGTCAGTTTTTGACTAGCAATTGCTGCTGCTTCTTGTCCCGGAGCAACCTTTACAAACTCAGCCTTTAACTTGTCTACCGCAATAGATTCCTTTGAACCGATTGAAACAACCTTCAAAGCACGCTTGCGGAACTGCTTATTGATGCGCAAGAAAACAATTGGTGATTCTTCTTCTGGCTCAAAGCCGACTAGAAGAATTTGATCAGCCTTATCAATATCGCGGTAAGTAGTTGATGAACCAACTACACGTGCTGCAATGAATTCGCGTTCTTCATCGGATGAAAGACGTGAACGGAAATCAATATCATTTGTGCCAAGAGCAACACGTGCAAACTTGCTGTAACCATATGCATCTTCATGAGTTGCGCGGCCACCAACAAGAACTGCAGCCTTGGCAGACTTAAGTCCTTCGGCAGCAACTGCTAGCGCTTCTGGCCATGATGCTTCAACTAGTTCACCTGAAGCGTTACGAATCATTGGATTCTTAAGGCGATCAACCGCAGTTACATACTTAAATGCCCAACGACCCTTATCGCAGTTCCACTCTTCGTTAACTGATGCATCTTCTCCAGCTAAACGACGCAAAGTCTTTCCGCGACGAACATCGGTGCGCATATCGCAACCGGATGCACAGTGCTCGCAAGCAGATGGAGTTGACACCAAATCAAATGGGCGTGCACGGAAACGGTATGCCGCGCCAGTAAGTGCTCCTACTGGACAGATCTGAACTGTGTTTCCAGAAAAGTATGACTCGAATGGTTGGTTCTCGTAGATACCAACTTGTTGCAATGCACCGCGCTCATTCAAAGTGATGAATGGATCGCTAGCTATCTGCTCAGAAAAACGTGTACAGCGTGCACACAGAACGCAACGCTCGCGATCAAGAAGTACCTGTGAAGAAATATTGATTGGCTTTTCAAATGTGCGCTTAACACCTTCAAAACGTGATGCGCCTTGACCATTGCTCATTGCCTGGTTTTGCAGTGGGCACTCGCCACCCTTGTCACATACTGGGCAATCAAGTGGGTGGTTTACAAGCAATAGCTCCATAACTCCACGCTGGGCTTTTTCAGCGACAGGTGAGGTTAATTGCGTCTTTACGATCATTCCTGTTTCAACAGGAATTGTGCAAGAGGCCTGTGGCTTTGGAAAAGCGCGACCATTAATTTCGATATCAACTAAACACTGACGACAAGCACCAACTGGATCAAGAAGTGGATGATCACAAAAACGTGGAATTTGAATACCAAGTTGTTCAGCAGCACGTATTACAAGCGTTCCCTTTGGAACAGTAACTTCGAAACCGTCGATTACTACGGTAATCATCTCTGAAACTTCAGTACTCACTTATGCACCTGCCCCAACAAATAATGTTGATGCAACTGGATCAAATGGGCATGAACCATTTGTTACGTGTGCAATGTATTCGTCGCGGAAATACTCAATTGAAGATGTAATTGGGCTTGTTGCACCATCACCAAGTGCGCAGAATGAACGGCCCATGATGTTGTCACAAAGATCAAGCAACTTGGCAAGATCTGCTTCTGTTCCCTTGCCTTCTTCAAGATCACGAAGGATCTGTACCAACCACCAAGTACCTTCACGGCAAGGTGTGCACTTTCCACATGATTCGTGCTTGTAGAACTCGGTCCAACGAAGAACTGCGCGAACTACGCACGTTGTTTCATCAAAGATTTGAAGAGCTTTAGTGCCAAGCATTGAGCCAGCTGCAGCAACACCTTCGTAATCCAATGGAACATCAAGGTGTGCATCTGTAAACAATGGTGTTGATGATCCGCCTGGTGTCCAGAACTTCAACTTGTGTCCTGGGCGAACTCCGCCTGCAAGATCCAAAATTTCACGAAGTGTGATTCCTAGTGGTGCTTCAAACTGTCCAGGATTAACAACGTGGCCTGACAATGAGTACAACGTTGTTCCCTTGCTCTTTTCAGTTCCCATTGATTGGTACCACTCGGCACCATTCATAACAATTGCCGGAACCGATGCGATTGATTCAACATTGTTTACAACTGTTGGGCGAGCATAAAGTCCTGCAATAGCAGGGAAAGGTGGGCGTAAACGAGGCTGTCCGCGGAAGCCTTCTAGTGAATCAAGAAGAGCGGTTTCTTCACCACAAATGTAAGCACCTGCTCCAACGTGTAAAACAACATCGATTCCATTCCCAAGAATTCCGGCTGCGTATGCATCGGCAATAGCTTGGTTTACTCGGCGTGCAACGTGTGTGATTTCACCGCGGATATAAATAAATGCATGCTTTGCACGGATTGCGTGACAAGCGATGATGCAACCTTCAATCAAAACATGTGGGTTGGCCATCAGCAATGGAGTGTCTTTGCAAGTTCCTGGCTCTGATTCATCAGCGTTTACAACTAAGTAGTGATCCTTGTTATCGCCTTGTGGAATAAATCCCCACTTCATGCCTGTTGGGAAACCTGCACCACCACGACCGCGAAGTCCTGAATCCTTAACAAGTTGAATAACCGCATCTGGATCCATTTTCAAAGCTTTTTCAGCAGCCTTGTAACCACCATGACGCTTGTAACCTTCTAGGGTAAAGGAATCCTTTTCATCCCAGTGTGCAGATAAAACTGGAGCTAGCTTTGTCATTACTTGCCCTCTTTCGAAAGTTTCAAACCAAGCAATGTTGGCTCGCCTGCTTGAACACCTTCGTGTGCAAGTCCATCATTTAATCCAGCAAGAACAGCTGAAGCTTCTTTGTAAGTAACCAAGCGATTTGGTCCACGTGTTGGCGGCTTTGGATTACCTGCGCGCATTGAATCAACTAACTCTTTTGCCGACTCAACAGTCTGATTGTCGTAGAACTCCCAGTTAGCCATAACAACTGGTGCGTAATCACATGCAGCGTTACATTCGATGTGTTCCAAGGAAACTTTTCCATCAGCCGTGACTTCATCATTGCCAATTCCAAGATGATCCTTAAGTGATGCAAATATCGCATCTCCGCCCATGATCGCGCACAAAGTATTTGTGCAAACACCCACGTGGTACTCACCTACCGGAGTTGGCTTGTACTGGGTGTAAAAGGTAGATACAGCAGTGACTTCAGCGGCCTCTAGATCTAACAGCTGTGCAATGACTTCGATGCCTTCATTTGTTACATACCCAGCCTTTGCTTGAACAAAGTGAAGCAAAGGCATGATTGCAGAACGAGAACGTGGATAACGCTTGATGATCGAATCCATGATTTGTAAATCTTCAGATGAAAATGCCATTAGCGATCAACGCCTCCCATAACTGGATCGATCGAAGCTACTGCGCCAATAATGTCAGCAACCATTCCGCCTTCACTCATTGCAGCTGTTGCTTGCAGGTTATTAAATGATGGCTCACGGAAGTGAACGCGATAAGGCTTGGTTCCACCATCTGAAACAACTGAAGCCCCAAGTTCTCCGCGAGGAGATTCGATTGCAACATATGCCTGACCAGCAGGAACATGGAAACCTTCTGTAACAAGTTTGAAGTGATGAATTAATGACTCCATTGAAGTACCCATGATCTGACGGATGTGATCAAGAGAGTTACCAAGTCCGTCGCCACCCAATGCAAGTTGTGCAGGCCAAGCAATCTTCTTATCTGCAACCATTACTGGTGCACCTTCAAGCTTTTCTAGCTTGTCGACACATTGTTCAACAATGCGAAGTGATTGCTCTAGCTCGTTCATACGAATCAAGAAGCGACCGTAAACATCACAAGTATCAGCGGTAACAACATCAAAGTTGTAGTTTTCATAACCACAGTAAGGCTGCAACTTACGAAGATCCCATGGCATGCCAGTTGCACGAAGAACTGGACCGGTGATGCCAAGAGTTGTACAACCTGCAAGATCTAAGTAACCAATTCCTTGTGTGCGCTTCATCCAAATTGAGTTACCAATAAGAAGTGTTGCGTTGTCCTTAAAGTTCTTGCGCATCAACTTAACGCCATCGCGAATCTTTGTTAAAGCACCCTCTGGCAGATCCTGTGCGACTCCACCTGGACGGATGTACGCCATGTTCATACGAAGCCCAGTAATCATTTCGAAGATCTCTAGAACAGTTTCGCGGTCACGGAAAGCAAAGAACATAGGGCCCATAGCGCCTAGTTCTAGGGCTCCTGTGCCCAGTGCAACCATGTGTGAAGAAATACGGTTGAGCTCCATCATCATTACGCGAATTACAGATGCGCGCTCTGGAACATCATTGGTGATTCCCAAAAGCTTCTCTA
>Ga0209229_10001216_pt1 | contig 10608 bp, 25 predicted proteins | sample SanBayMetagenome_FD_187466 | JGI IMG/M metagenome (GOLD analysis project Ga0209229, IMG submission 187466) | Freshwater and sediment microbial communities from dead zone in Sandusky Bay, Ohio, USA (SPAdes) (version 2) | ecosystem: Environmental > Aquatic > Freshwater > Lentic > Sediment... | reverse complement strand
ATAATTGGTTTAATAGCTATTTTTGCAATTCGTAATAGTTGGTTAAAGTTCCCTCTGTAAGTACAGGGGGAATTTTTTTATATGCAATCGGGTATAAGTGCAATGATTTGCACTAATTTATATTCTTTCAGGTATAAAATGAATTATATCGCCCAAAAGTGCAATAAAATGGGCGATATATGACACGTTAATGAGCCAAATAATTCTGCTAATCGGCTCAACTGCATGAATTTTTCTGAATTTTTCATGCAAAAATAATTTTGTTATTTAAAAAAGAGTTTATATATTTGATCCCTAAACCAATTATTATGCAAACAGTAAAAATCAAAGGCAAGGACTATGTTCCTGTACATGAGAGAATCAAATGGCTCAATGAAAATTACGAGTACAACATCGAAACAGACTATCAGTATTTCGCTGAGAGGCGGATGTGGGTAGTAAAAGCCAAACTCACAATTAGCGGAGCTGATAGAGATTACATCTACACAGGTCATGCTCAGGAAATCGAATCAGACAATTACAGAGAAGTAAATCACACATCAGCATTAGAGAACGCAGAAACATCTGCAGTAGGTAGGGCCTGTGCTATGGCTAACATTGGCATAGATACAGGGATAGCATCTGCTGATGAAGTTGAAAAGGCAATTAACAGAACTTCTATTGATGAAGTAGGCGAGGAAAATAGATTGTACCTGCTAACCCTTTTAGAGAATACAACCTATGAGGAAAGGCAAAAGGAACAACTCGCAATCAGGATTGGTGCACTTGTAAAACAGGCTGACTATGACAAGGCTCTGCTAAACCTACAGGCTAACCAGATTCAGGATAAAGACAGGATTGCAATGGGTTTAAATTACTCGCAATCTGATATTAAGAAAACCTTAAAACGCAAAGAGAATGTTGGATAAATACAATGAACACTATCAGAGGATGATTAAGTATCTTGAGCAGCCTCTGCCCAAAGAGCCAGAGGAGCTCATTGAAAGACTCAATAACCTATCTATCCTAATGACCAGATCAGGCAATTACATGACTGAATGCCAATACAGAATTGATGAGGTTGTTGATATTGAATGCAAAGTGAATCTGGAGCTATTAGACAAGTTTTCAGCCTCTACATTCAACATGATGATCAAGGCTAAGGCAAAGGATTGGAACAGGCTAAAAACAGGCTTTGAGAGGTGCTGCTCTGCTGCAGTACATCAGATAGATGCAATCAGAACTTTAATTTCATTTGAAAAAGCAAAAATTCAGATATTATGAACTCTTACCAACAATTACCCCCACAGGAAAGAATGGTTATTATGGCGAAAATTTATCATCACATTTGGTATTCAGAAGTTAGATATTTCGATATGCTAAATATGTTAGATGAATGGGATAAGAACCCAACAAGAGAGGCAAAATTTTTAAATCAAATAACAGATGGAACAGAACTCAACGAAACCGAACTTTGCTAAAGGCATTTTCTTGACTAAGAAACAAGGTAAAAAGGGCGAATTTTTAGAACTCTCTATTAAGAATGGAGATGCCTATGATAAGTATGTATGTTTTCTCAGTCAGAAAAAAGACAAATTTGGCAACGAACAATTTACTATTTACGAAAAAACTAAAACAGATTTACCATTTTGAAACAGACCGAACCAACTAAATCAATTACGAGAAATTTTATCCAATCTATCATCAAAGATCATTATGAAATGATCGGGAAACTTGAGAAACTATTGGATCAGTTCCCTGTAGTTGAGAGGATAGCCAGACACAAACGCAGACCTGCTGAGGAAATAATCTTGGCAGTTAATGAGGTATTTAACACAGACTGCACAGAGCATAGCAGGAGGCAGAGAGTTGCTGATGCGAGGCATTGTGCAGTATATATGCTCAGGCAATATACTGACCTAACCCTTAAGGAGATAGGGGAACAGTTGGGCTCAAATGGGCATCATACTACAATTTTACACAGCATAAAGACCTGTAAAAATCTGATAGATATTGATGAGCATTTCGCAGAAAAATACAGTCAGACTAAAATTTTATTGGATTCTAAATTGCAATTAATTTAGTATATTTGTAGAAATGATGGGGCAATCATCATTATCTAAAACATTAACAATCCTAATGGGTGCGGAAATTGCCCTTCCAATCCCTTTAGGATTTTTTATTTTATGTTACCTACATTCATGTACATTCAAGAAGAAAACAACATTATTAGAGCAACTAAAATTCAACATTGGTTGACAAGATCACAAATACAAGAAGTATTACAAAGTTGTAATGATACTTTAAAATATTATGATCAAAACAATTATACAGATGATATAATAAATAAATTAAATGATGATTGGTTTGATGAAGAATATAATTTATATAAAAATTATTCATATGAAAAAGCAAAAACTTTTGTTTATATTATGATAGATCATAATACTAAATATTACAAAATAGGTAAATCAGATAATCCTTTAAAACGAGAGAAAACATTACAAAGTGAAAAACCTACAATAGAATTAGTTTATAAATTTGAATGTGAATATGGTAAAGAAAAAGAATTACACAATAAGTATAATTCGAAAAGAATTAGAGGTGAATGGTTTAATTTAGATGTAAATGATATTGAATATATTAAAACCAACTACAAATGAAAAAAGATGCATTTTATTTTCCTCATTTTTGTAATGCAAGACATGATAGGAAAATCAGGAGAATGGAAAAGGAATTAGGATTAGAATCCTATGCTATTTATTTTAAATTACTTGAAATATTAAGAGAGCAAATTGATTTTAAATATCCATTAGATGATATTGATTTATTAGCAGATGAAATTGGTACATCAGAACCAAAAGTAAAAGTTGTTATATCAAATTATGATTTATTTGTTGTTGATGAAGATAATAAGTTCTTCAGTATCAAACAGATATATTATTTACAGCCATATATTGAAAAAACTGAAAGAGCAAGATTAGCAGCAAAAAAGAGGTGGAATAATACAAATGATGATGCAAATGCAATGCAAATGCAATGCGATAGCAATGCAAGTAAAGTAAAGGAAATTAAAGTAAAAGAAATTAAAGAAAAGAAAGTATTTAAACCCACACTTTCTCAGGTTGAGGATTTTTTTCTGGAAAAGGGATCAACTACAGAACAGGCTAAAAAAGCATTTGATTACTATGAGGTTGCGGATTGGCATGATGCGAAGGGAAAGCCTGTAAAAAATTGGAAACAAAAAATGTTGTCAGTTTGGATAAATAATTCTAATTTTAAAAATAACTTTAATAAACCAACTAAAATGCAAATGTATGAGGACTTATTTAACAGAGTCGCAGCTAATCTCAAAAGCGAGGAACAGTCCAAAACTGATGGATTCGGATTCTCAGGATATATTGAAAATAATCACTAAAGGAATGATCCTATTAGGGGTAAAAGGTGAAAGGTTGCCTTCAGAGTTTGAGCTAAACTACATCTCAAAAATGATGAAGGTTGACTATGCTAACCTACCTATAGGAGAGTTTGATCTGGCATTCGAGCTGTGTGCTAAAAACAAATTGGATGAGGTTGCGGAAACTTTCCAGAACTTTTCAGTCCTTTACCTAACCAGAATGATGGGCAGCTATGCCAGATGGGTTAGAGCTAATTATGTTCCTGAGCCTATCCCAGAAACAAAACAAATAGAAGCTCCAAAGGTATCTGATGATGAAATCCTGCAGACATCATTCGAGATATACAAGAGGAATAAAGATTGGGAGCATATTTTCAATGGGTTGAGATGTTTCAAAATTCTGCATAGCAGAGGATTAATAACAGACTTTGAGGGGACTCTGGAAAGAACAGAGAATGCCATCAGAGAGAAGTTTAGGTATGCTGACCACAAAGAAAAAAAGGAGATGAAAGAGATTCTGGAGGATGATGAGAAAATGGAATTAAATTGTCGCAGAATGGCAGTTGCTGAATATTTCAAAACTTTAATGTAACTTTATGAGGTGTAAGATTTGTTTAAAATTATATACAGTAACAGAATACAATGGCAAAACAGGTAGCAAAGAGTGCCCACATTGCAGGTTTAAACCTGACATCCACAAAGGAACTGTCAGCCTCAGACCTTACAAAATGGGCAAAGCAGCATCTGGAAAAACAGGGGGTAAGACTTAACAGAGTTAATAATATCCCTGTCAGGAGGAGAAAGGGAACTATTGAGAAAGGATGGGCAGACCTGCAAGGCTATGATTCAAGAGGTATTTATGTTGCAGTTGAAGTTAAAAAAATCGGAGATACAGTAAAGCCAGAGCAGGTCAGTAGGTTGCATGATGTGGCATCCTGTGGAGGTAAGGCTTACATCTGTACAGAGGATGAGGGTAAACCTATCTTAATTGAGTTTGGTGAGTTTGGAGAGTTTGCGTAATGAGATACTCACAGAGTTCTGGAGCAGTAGAGAAGTGAATGAGGCTATCTCTAAAATGAAACCTGTGGAATTGCAGGAGGATTTGAAAAGTGAGGTTTTCCTGATATTGGCGGAATTAGATCAGCAAAAATTAGTGGATTTATACGATAAAAAACAATTGAGATTTTACATAGTCAGAATAATGCTGAACTTGGTACAATCTACAGATAAAAAGTTCTATAGAAAGTACAGGGACTTTGTGGAGTGGGTTGAAGTAGAAAAAGAGGATGTAAAAGAGGTTGACATAACAGAGGGAATATTAAACCATGTTGAGGGACTTTATTGGTATCAGAAAGAGATTCTCAGGTTGTATGCATTCGAGTTCAATGGCAATGCAAGGGAATTGAGCAGAAAGACAGGGATTCCATACATGAGTATAATAAGAACTCTAAACCAGACTAAAAATGAGCTCAGAAAGAAAATCAGAGGATAGCATAGTGCAGGAGGTTATAGATAAATTCTATAGCAGGAGTGAGGCAGGAATAAAAAAGTATGGGACTACTCTGGATAGGGATGATTTAAATTTGACTCAATGGCTAAACCATTTACAGGAGGAGTTAATGGATGCCATATTGTATATTGAAAAACTTAAAAAATGACAGCAAAACAAAAGGCAACCGAAATGTTAGAGAATATTGATGATATCATTGATTTGTATATACCAGATGCAGATATACAAGATGATGAAGTTATTCAGGCATTCAAAAAAGAATTTGCAATATTGGCAATAAATGAAATCATTTGGATTGCCTCTGATTATTCTGAGGAAAAGATTGTAACAAAGAGATTCTGGAGAAGTGTAAAAAAGGAGATTGATAAACAAATACCATTAATAGTATGATACTAATTGCCTCTGTTATGTTTGCTCTGTTCTTTACGGAGATACATATGTTCCATATGAAGTGGAAGTTAAATTTTAAGCCATTTAATTGCTCATCATGTCTGGCTGCATGGGTAGCACTTTTACTACTCTTTCTGCCTGATATATTCACTCAGGTTACATTCTATATGTTTACTGCAGGGGTAGTAGCTCCATTAGCAAGAAATACAATGATCAAATTATATAAACTTTTAATATGAAACAAGAACACAAAGACTATTTAGAGGAACACATTGGCAACTACCATACTGTCCAGAATGGGTATGTGAGAAATTTAGATATTCAATTGCTCAATATGTATGAGCATATCTACAAACTTTATCTTGATCCTCAGTTTGTTTTGACTAAATGGTGCAGCAGTTGCGTAATGGAAATGCTACAAAGACTATATGGGTATTATCTGAGTTTACCTCAGGAGATAGTTCAGGATTTGCCAATTGTACAAGAAACTGTACAAGAACCTGTACAGGAAAATGTACCTAAAAAAAGAGGCAGACCTAAGAAATGAGAATATTAGCCATAACAAGTAAATTCTCAGGGGTAGGTTATCATCGGATAATGCTGCCTTTGGTGCATATGCAGAAAGACTACTGCCTGATCACAGATACTTTGAGTGAGGAGATAGTTGCAAAAGGTTGGGATATATTCCTGATGAATAGGTTTCTGGCTGATATAAATATTCAGGACATCATAGATTGGCGAAAAAAATACGGATTCAAATTAGTAGTTGATAATGATGACTTTTGGCAGCTTGATCCAACTCATGTACTTTATCACAGATATGAGGCTAATGGCATAACAGACAGGATTCTGCAATATATTAAAATCGCAGACCTAAATACCTGCACACATGAAAGACTTGCAGAGGCAATCTATCAATATAATCCTAATGTAAATATTTTGCCTAATGCCCTACCATATGGAGAGGAGCAGTTTCTGGACAATAAAATAGAATCAGATAAACTCAGGTTATTCTGGGCAGGTAGCGGAACACATGAAAAGGATTTAAAGATTCTGAAAGAGCCTCTCAAAAGGTTGATTGGCAAGAATGTTAAAATGATATTGGCAGGGTATAATGAGAGCGAGGGGGACATTTGGAATTACATGGCTTATTATTTCTCTGCAGGTAGAAAATTAGATACTCATATTTACAGGTACACAGATGTAACGAGGTACATGGCAGCCTATGCAGATTCTGATGTGAGCCTGATTCCTTTGGTTGAATCTAAGTTCAACGGAATGAAATCAAATCTCAAGGTTCTGGAAACTGCTGCCAAAAAAAATCCTGCCATAGTTTCAAATGTCCATCCTTACAAAGATTTGCCTGTACTTTATGTAAATAAGCAGTCTGATTGGAATAAACATATTAACTCTTTGTTATACGATGAGCAGATGAGGATAGGCTTAGGACAGGAGCTTTTTGACTATTGCTCAAAACATTACAACTTTAAAGAGATAAATTCTAAAAGAAACAGCATTTATAGTAAACTACTCTAAATGCCTGTTATCAAATGCAGCAACGGAAAATACAGAATTGGAACAGGATCATGTATTTATGAAACTGAGGAAAAGGCTCACAAAGCATGGGCAGCAATCAGGGTTGCAATGGTTCAGTCATATACGGATTACCCACAGGCTGCAGTAAATGCTGCTAAAAGAGCAGTAGCATGGGCAGAAAAAAATGGTTGGGGAACTTGCCTGACTCAAACAGGCAAAGCCAGAGCTCATATGTTAGCTAACAAAGAACCCATTTCAAGAGAAACTATTTCCAGAATGGCATCGTTTGCAAGGCATTTGCAATATAAAGATGTTCCATATTCCAAAGGATGTGGAGGGTTAGCTGTTGATGCATGGGGCGGTCAGGCAGGAATAGAATGGGCTCAAAGAAAATTAAACGAAATAGATAATAAATGATTTATAAAAAATGGAAACAAAAAACTCAATAATTCCCACCTTTAGCTTTGATCAGTTTACTAAAGAACCTGTCAAGGCTTTTTTATTACTTACCCTTGTAGGGATCAGCTATTTATACGTAGATGGCAAAATGCAGTATAATGAGCAGATTGCAAAACAAGGTCAAAAAATTGAGCAACTTGAGGCAAAGATTGATATGCTTTCTGCACAGCTAAAAAGATCGGACAGCCTTCTATCTGCTGCTGCATCAAAACTTTTGGTTTTGCAAGAATTGGGGAAAATCAAATGAGATACATATTAATGATATTATTAATGTCATGCAATACCGATAATGAAAAGATTATCGTAAATAAAGAGATTAAAAAACCATTGTATGACTCTGTTATGAAAATGCTGCCTATAGCGGAAAAAATAATTATCAAGAAAGAGAGGCAAATAGTATATAAATTTCAAGAGGCAGAGAAAAAGATTGTAGAATTACAAAAGGAAAACGAGAAATTAAATGAATTATCTAAAATAACAAAAACAGTTATTGTTAGAGATACCATTTACATAAAAGAGAAAACAAATTTTTGGGGTAAAAAACGTATCAGCACAGATAGTTCAAGCTCCATTGACTCAACAATAATAGAACAATGAAAAAGCTAATAGATTGGGCAAAAGGTTTTTTATCAGACAAAGGAGAAGCCTCAAGTAAAAGATTAGTAGGTTTGGTTTGTGCAGGTTTTTTGTGTTGGACTCTTTATGAGAATCATAAGTCAGAGCATACTCCATCTGATGCATTGGTATGGGCAGTAGCAGGTTTGGCAGCAGCAGCCTTAGGATTTACTTCATATGAAAAAGCTATAAATAAAAAAGATGAAACTAAGTGAGCATCTGGATTTAGTAGAAGTAACGAGGAGCGAATCAGCCAAGAGGAGAGGGATTTCTAATATGCCTACAGAGGAGCATACCAAGAATCTAAAACTCATAGCTGAGAAAGTTTTCGAGCCTATTAGAGCCAATTTCAGGCAGCCTATCCGTATTAGTAGTGGTTACAGATCACAGGCATTAAATGCTGCTATTGGCGGTGCAATGAAATCTCAGCATAGTTCTGGGGAGGCACTTGACATTGATATGGATGGAACTGATATTGATAATGCAGAAATCTTTAAATTTATAAAAGATAAATTGGACTTTGATCAATTGATCTGGGAGTTTGGGACAAAACAAAATCCTGATTGGGTTCATGTGAGTTATTCAGCCTCAGGAAAGCAGAGGAAACAGGTTTTGAGAGCTATAAAGGAGCAAGGCAAAACCAAGTATATACCATATGCAGACTAAACGCAGGAGGTTATTTTTTGACATAGAAACAAGTCCTAACATTGGATTATTCTGGGAGGCAGGTTTCAAAAAGAATATTGACTACTCTAATATCATAAAAGAGAGGGCAATTATTTGCATTTGTTACAAATGGGAGGATGAAAAGGAGGTTTACGGATTACATTGGGACAAGAAACAAAGCGATAAAAAAATGATTGAGGAATTTATCAAAGTAGCTGACCAATCAACTGAAATGGTTGGACACAATGGAGATAAATTTGATCTGGCATGGATCAGAACCAGATGCCTATTTCATGGCATAGATATGTTTCCAAAGTACACAACTATAGATACCCTCAAGGTTGCGAGAAGCAAGTTTAGATTTAACTCAAACAGGCTCAATTACATAGCTAATTATTTAGGCATTGGCAGTAAAATAAAAACAGAGTTTGATCTCTGGAAAGCAATACTATTGGATAGTGATCAGGCAGCAATGGAAAAAATGATTAAGTATTGCAAAAATGATGTAATTTTATTGGAGAAAGTTTTCAAGCATTTAAATAATCATATTGAACCGAAAACTCACTATGGTGTTTTGTTTGGTCAATATCGGGGAACTTGCCCTGAGTGTGGTAGTGATGATATTAAAAGAAACGGAATTAGAACTACTGCAACAGGAGTGATAAAGGTTATGTATAAATGTAAAACTTGTAACAAGCATCATCAAAAAACTGACAAATGATACCTAAAAAAATAAATAAGATGAGCATTGAAGAACAAGAGGTTTTTCTTGTAAAGAAATTACAGGAGCTGCATAGCAAAGAAACTATTTATAGGAGGGCACTTGCACAGGTAAGAGGTAAACATAAATTAGAAGTATCAGATTTGGAAAGACCTGATCTGTTAGAAATGAAAGATGAAGTTAAAGCTGCATGATAGAGTTGAGCCTAAGATTAAAATCAAATACCGAAAACTCGGTAAAGAAAGGGCATGGGGTATAGCTCATTCTGATGGGTTAATCGAAATTGATCCATCGGTCAAATCTAAAAAGCATTTAGAGATAGTAATACATGAGGTATTGCATATCTTATTTCCTAAAGCATCAGAAACAGAAATTGTAAATAAATCAATAACTTTAACTAAAATATTGTGGGCAGAACATTACCGAAGGGTTGAGCCTGAAGTAATTCAGCCTTTACAGGATGGCAGCAAATGAAAAAGCATACACAGATATACATGAAATTTTTTGGATATGGGATCGAGGATTTTATTGGATGTGAAGTATGCGGTAATAAAGCTGTTGACATTCATCATATTGATAGCAGGGGTATGGGTGGCAGCAAAGATAAAGACACGATCCAAAACCTGATGGCAGTCTGTAGAATGTGCCATGAAAAGTATGGTGACAAAAAAGAATACACAGAGTTATTAAAAGAAACCCACAGGAGGTTTATAGATATTTATGGCAAAATGTACTGATAAAGAATTTCTGGAAACAGAATTAAAAATGGGGATTAGTTTAGATAATCCTGCATTCATGGATTTAGCAAGAAATACAGTTGCTCAATTAAATGGATATGGCTCAAAGATTCTGGATTATGGCTGTGGAGTTGGAGCATACTCAAAGGCAGCAATTGAGCATGGGTTCGAGGTTTATGCATTCGAGAAATTCAAGGCTCACAAAGATTATTTAAAGATACATTTACCTGAATTAAAGGTAGTAAGCAAACTGCCAAAAACAGATATATTGATGTTTATTGAAACTGCAGAGCATATGACAGACAATCAGATTACTTTGATATTTGAGCAGATTAATCCAATATGGATTCTGTTCAGCAGTACAAGTCAAAGAATACCTGAATGGGATGAACAATGGGGACATATAAACATAAAAGATCAGCCTGAATGGGATTCATTTTTCTTAAACTTAGGTTATAGAGTTCACAAACAAGTTTCACTTCCTACAGAATGGTCAAAGATTTATCAATTAATGTAAGATGAAAAAAGGATCACAGGATAAAATAAAAGTTTCTTTCGGCAAACGCAAAAAAGGCAAAGCACAAAAATCATTTAACAA
>Ga0209229_10001209_pt1 | contig 10631 bp, 11 predicted proteins | sample SanBayMetagenome_FD_187466 | JGI IMG/M metagenome (GOLD analysis project Ga0209229, IMG submission 187466) | Freshwater and sediment microbial communities from dead zone in Sandusky Bay, Ohio, USA (SPAdes) (version 2) | ecosystem: Environmental > Aquatic > Freshwater > Lentic > Sediment... | reverse complement strand
GTGCGTTTGTCCCAATCGTCGCCGAGGAACGGTTCGCGACGTCCGAATTCCAAGACCCGCAAGTGCACCACGCCGCCGTCCTCCACTTGGTAAACTCCGTTCATCATCAACCCGCGGCTCTCGTCCGAGGGTTGCCAGGTCGCCGACCATGTATTGTCCGTTCCGAACTCGTACGCAACCTCCGGAGCCGAGGGGTCCCGATAGCGACCCGGGACCGATTCGGGCGACATCGGCTCCGCGCTCGATTCGATCATAACCGCCGAGGGCGCAGCCTCGCCCTGTTCACCCGCCTCCACAAATTCAACAACCTCCGGCCCGGTTGGCTCGGGCGCCGGCTGGGACGTCTCAGCCTCGGGCGATTTGCGGCCGCAACCGGAGAGGAAAATGGTTGCCGCGACCGGCAGGACAATCAGGAGATAACGATCCATCAGTGTAAAAAGAGAGCGGGTGACGAGACTCGAACTCGCGAGTCTAGTCTCGCCTCCTTGGGTTGAGGTTTTCTTCTGTTAATGGGACGTTGAAAACACGCTCGACACGCGCGTTTGTTAGTGTTTTGTTAGTGGTGCTATGGCAAGCGTTCATCGACCGACGAGTTTCAAGACAAAGTTTTGGTGGGGCGCATGGACGGGACCGGATGGGACACGCTACTTCCGCAGCACAAAGGAACGCAATAAAAACAAGGCACTGGAAGTCACGCTCACGTGGGAGCGGCTGGCGCGGGGCAACGCGAGCGAAGCGCACTTCCGCAAGGTGGCGGCGGACATCTACCAGGATTTGACGGAGAAGCCGCTGCATTTCCACAGTTGTGGCGAGTGGCTGGCGCAGTGGCTGAAATCGACAAAGAACAGCGTGGCGGCGGGGACCTACGAGAAATACAAAAGCACCATCACCGACTTCCGTGCTTTCCTGGGCAAGGCAGACGAAGGCCCTCTCGCCGCGATCACGCCGGCAGAGGTGACAGCTTACCGCGACAAGCTGGTCGAGCGCGGGCTGGCGGCGACGACAATCAACGTGAATGTCGGGCGCACGATCAACGGAGCCTTCGAGGCGGCGCGGCGGCTTGGCTACATCACAGTGAATCCTTGTAGCGGAGTGAAGCCGGTGAAAGACGATGTTCGGGGGGCTAAGAAAGATATCTTCCAGCCGGAGCAGATCGACGCACTGCTGGAAGCGGCAAAAGACACGTCGTGGGAAGGAATGATCCTGTGCGGACTGTCGACGGGGCTGAGGCTCGGCGATGTCGCCGGACTCGAATGGGGGCAGATCGACATGCGGCAGGGTGTCTTAAAGATCACGGCGCAGAAAACGGGAGGCATGCAAAGCATACCTCTCCACGAAAACTTCCAGAAATGGCTGGAGAACCAGACACAGGGAATCGGCAAGGCGCCGGTCTTCCCCGATCTCTACGGCAAGAAATCCGGCGGCTGCTCCGGACTATCGGCCACCTTCAAGAAACTGATGGAGAAGGCGGGAGTGGTCGGAAAGATCATCCGCCGAGGCGTGGAAGATCGGGAGAACATGGAAGGCAACAAAGCCCGCACGGGGCGGCAGACATCCAGCCTCACCTTCCACAGCCTGCGGCATACCGTGACGAGCCAGCTGGCCAACGCGGGCATCGAGGCCGACCAGCGCAAAGCGATCACCGGCCACAGCGACGACCGCGTGCACGAGCGCTACACGCACTACAAAATGGAGACGCTCAAAGAAGCGGTGAAGAAGATCGACGTGCCCAAGCCGAAAGGAAAGCAGCGCGGCGGAAAAAGGGCGTGAGTCCTGGCGGCGGAGTGTGGAGGATGCCGCGGCGGCAAGCCCACACTCCCCATGCCAGCTAAAAAACGGAAGCGAGCGGTAAAGAAAAGGACCAACACTCCGGCGGCGGATGCGCAGACAACAACGAAGGAGCGCACGACAGAGCCGCCTCTGCCGACGGCGGAATGGCTTGCGGAGATGGCGGCGAGAGTCTGGAGGCTGCCGCCGGAATCGCATTCGCTTCGCCACGGGGGCAGAGACGTCGGCTGGGCTGACTCCGCTGAAAAGGCGCTCGAGGCATACATGGCAGCACATCGTGTCCTGCACAGGACAAGACTAAACCGGGAAGTGCGCGCAGAGCTGGCACAAATACGGCGCGAGGTGGAAGCCAAACTGTCGCCGGACGACATGCTGCTGGACCTCGTGGAGTATCGCCTGGCTTGTAAAATGATCACGGGCGAGCAACGCAGAGACAGAGCCGAGGAGTGGTTTGAAAAGCTGATCTGGTGGCTTGAAGCCGAGGGCTTCTGGCGCGACGAGGACAGCGGTGAGGACGAACCGCCGCCCGACTACGCCAAGCAGGGGCACATGGACTTGGACGAGCTATGCACTTACAGGCGGCAATACGGGCGAATGCGAAAAATGCCCCATAATGTTCTGGCGGAGACAATGAGAATGATCGGCTTCAAACCCCGCCAAAGGGCGGAAAAACGGCGTGAGTAGGTGTGGTGGAGTGTGGACGATGCCGGGCTGAGACACACGCATCCCAATCCCATGACAGCAAAGAAAAAGAAGCCCACGCAACCAACCAAGGCAAAGCGCGCCTCGGTAAAGGCGAAAGCCGCACCACCAACACCGGATGACGTGTTCGAGCCGGTGCCGGGAACGATCCGGCCAAAGCCAAAGATACCCACGCCGGAATGGCTGGCGGAGATGACGATACGCATACTCGGAGACAAGGCGGGACCGAAGCTGGTAAATCACAGCGACATCCTTGCGGTGGATGAACACAACGAGGACTTCGAGGGACAATTTGAGATCGGCGCTGCGATGGGACGTGCCATGCGCATCTACCGCAAAGCGGTGGAGCAAACGCTGCGCGCCAACATAACGCCCGTGGGGATACCACGATTCATTTCACCCGAGGAGATCGCGGAGGGAAAGGTGCGCTACGAACGTGGCTGCCAGCTCGTGACCGGAGACGAAAAACGCAAGAGGGCGATGGTAAAGTTCCAAAAGATGGTGGACCACCTACTCGCCACATACGAGAGCGCGGACCCTTCTGAGTTCCCCGATGAAGACACCGATTTCTTGGTGAACGGAATCGTGTCATGGATGAACACCTACGAGAGGCAGATGGGTAAAAAAATCGACCTCAGTAAAAAGCTCTACGCCCCACATCCCGCGCACGCGAAGAAGCCCGCCGAATAGGGCGAGCGGAAGGCTGACCCCGCCGCGCAAAAAAAAAATCGAAAAGGCGCTTGACCACACTTCCGGACAAACGCCGCAAAATCGTGGACAAACCGGCGAAGGACGCGGACAGAACCCGCCGAGGCAGCGGACAACACAGCGCCAAACGCGGACAAAAATAGCCGAAACACGGACAAAATAGGCCTCCACGGCGGATTGCTAAATTCGCCGTGATGCATACGACATCCAACAACACCGGCAGCACCGTGGAGCCAATCCGCGCTGCTGATAACACGCAGCTACCACTCGGCTTTCGCCCGGAATTCATCCGGCTACCGAAGCCTTCGACGCTCTGCCCATGGACGGGCTTGTCGCGCACGAAAATGTGGGAGCTGCTCGAAACAAGCAACATCAAGACCGTCTGTCTGCGGCGGCCGGGAGCAGCCAAGGGCGCACGCCTCGTGCATCTGCAAAGCCTCTTGGACTACCTCTACGAAAACGCGGAGACGCTCGGCAACTAAACGAAAGGAGAACGAAATCATGGATACAACATCGAACAAATCGGCAACCGACAACACCCTGCCGCCGACCACAGTCCCGGCAGACATCGACGAACTAGCAGCCTTCGCGCTGCCGCCCGGCCAAGAAGCCGTGGTCAGCACACAAAAACTGATCACGCAGGTGCCCGTGCGCAAACCATCGCGGGAGCAATGGGTCCGCACGTCGCCGGATCAAGAGGCGTGGCGCCCGTGGCCGCTCCTCGAGCTGAAAGAAGACGGCGAGATGTATCTCGTCGCCGCGAGCCTGCACAGCGAGCTGGCCGGCGAACCCTCCTTCATCGCCGCACGCCTCGTGCCGGCGGTGACCGACGGCGGCGTCTTCTTCTTCTGGCCGATACGCCTGCCGGACGCCACGGGCAAAATGAACCCGTGGCACGAATCGGCGGCCACGGCGGCAGACATCGCCCGCGAACAATGGGTCCGCATCGTGGCGAACCGCGCCCTCGGCGGCTATGACGTGCTCACGGCGAAATTCGACCGCGAGCCGAAATGGCCGGATCTCGAGCAGAACGAACTGCTCAAGATCGCCTTCCGAGGCCGCCGCCTCGAAACGATCGACCACCCCGTGCTGCAACGCCTCAAGGGCTACGCGGCATGATCACCGCGCCGTGGCAATCCATCTGGGCGGTGGACTTCGAGTTCGCCGGTAAAGACGGAGACACACCCCGTCCGCTCTGCGTGGTCGCACACGACCTCCTGAGCGGGCGGTGGACGCGGCAGTGGCTCGACGGGGAGTCCGCGCCCGGATGCCCATACGGCACCGGGCCGGACGACCTGTTCATCGCCTACTACGCGAGCGCCGAGATCGGCTGCCACCTCGCACTGGGCTGGCCGATCCCGCAACGCATCATCGACCTGTGCGCCGAATTCAAACGCGCCGCAAGCGGGCTGGAGCTAACGGCAGGCAAGGGACTAATCGGCGCCCTCCTCTACCACGGCATCACCGGCAACGTCGCCGCGCAGGAGAAAGCGGAGATGCAAGCGCTGGCTGCCGGCGGCGGACCCTACACCGACGCGCAACGCCGCGCCCTGCTCGACTACTGCGAAAGCGATGTGCAAGCACTGCGGCGACTGTGGCCGGCCATGGCGGCAGACATCGACGTGCCGCGAGCGCTGATCCGTGGGCGATACATGGCAGCACTAGCACAAGTGGAACGAAACGGCATCCCCATCGACATGGCCGCGCTGAACGCGCTGCGCGGCGGATGGGACATGCTCAAGCCGCAGCTCATCAGCGAAGTCGACGGACAATACGGCATCTACGACGGCGAACGCTTCAGCCAGGAACGCTTCTCAAGATACCTCGCCGCCCAAAAGATCGCGTGGCCACGCACACCAACCGGACAACTCTCGCTGGCGGACGACACCTTCAAGGATCAAGCAAAACTCTATCCCTGCCTGCAGCCGCTCCGCGAGCTACGCAACACCGTCTCCCGCCTCAAGCTCTTCGACCTCGCGGTCGGCGACGACGGACGGAACCGCACGATGCTGAGCGCCTTCGCCAGCAAGACCGGACGCAACCAACCATCCAACACGAAATTCATCTTCGGACCGGCGACATGGGTGCGGCATCTCATCCGGCCCGAATCCGGACGCGCCCTCGCCTACATCGACTACGGCCAGCAGGAATTCGCAGCCGCCGCCGCGCTCTCGGGAGACGCCGCCATGCTCGAGGCCTACCACTCCGGCGACCCCTACCTCACCTTCGCACGCATGGCCGGAGCGGTGCCTGCCGACGCAACCAAACACACCCACGGCAAAGAACGCGACCGCTTCAAACGCTGCGCCCTCGCCGTGCAATACGGCATGGGCGCCGAAACCCTCGCCGCCTCCCTGGGTCTGCCGCCCGCCTACGGACGCGACCTTCTCAAGCAACACAAGCGCACCTTCCCACGCTTCTGGCAATGGGTGAACGACGTCGCATCCACGGCCGCCGCCCGACGCAAACTGGTCGCCGCCTTCGGCTGGCAGATCAATGTCTCACCGGCGACCAAGGCCACGACCCTGCAAAACTGGCCCTGCCAAGCTGCCGGTGCCGAAATGCTACGCCTCGCCGTGATCGGCGCCGTCGAACACGGCATCAAAGTATGCGCGCCGGTCCATGACGCCCTGCTCATCGAGGCGGCGGACGACGAGATCGAGAGCGCGGTGCAGCTCACACAAGACATCATGGGCAAGGCCAGCCGGGCGGTGCTGAATGGAACGACCGTCCAGACCGACGCCAAAATCATCCGCCACCCCGACCGCTACGAAGAAGATCGCGGCGCCGTCATCTGGCACAAGCTCCAGAGCCTGCTCCCTGACCTGTCCCTCACAGGGACACCTACCTGCCCCGCTTAGGGACAGGCGTCCCCATGTCTTATAAGTATCTCAATCATAAAAAGAGTCCCGCCCGCCGCCGCTTCGTCTACGTGGACTTGGGGGAACTCCAAGCGGCACTCACTGCCGCCGGAGACAGCGGAGCGGCGATCAAAATGTGGCTCGCCGTCCGCCACAAGGCGCGGCTCACCAAAAACAACGTCGTCAATGTCACCACGCAACTCTGCCGCCAATTCGGCATCCATGACCGCAAAGCCAAACAGCGCGGCATCGCAAAATGGGCCGACACCGGCGCCTGGCAGGTCATCACCCAGAACGGGAAAAACCCCGTGGTCGACATCGGCACCGCCTCCACACACGACGCCAGCGGCGACGCCTGACACGTCTGCCGCCCCGCGAGCTACGTCTGCCGCCCCACACCGCCCGTCACCGCCGCTGACCGATCCGGCAACCTCTCCCGCCGAAAACGGCAACCTCTCCCCACGACCGGCAACCTCTGCCGCACGCCCGGCGGCGACCACGACCCAGGCTGCCGCTGCGCCATGCCCCTTCGGCAACCTCATCCCCATAGGAAGACGGCCGCCGGAAACGAGAATGAATCCGAACGATTTGACACGCACGTTGTCTCTGTATAGTGTGACAATATGGCACAGCAAGTTGCAGCTGGTTCCCCCCAGAACGACCCGGTCGAAGGTCGGCAACCCACGGCGCGCCGTGTCACTTAGAAAGGACCGCAACAAACATGGTTACAACCTACAAAAATCCGACCCGGGTCGCCCGCAAGGCCTCGGAGGTTTCCACGGCTTGGGAGCAGATTGCTCCCGACGCCGAGTTCGCCGGCATGACGCTCACCGCGTTCAAGACGGCGATCGGGGAATCCTTCACGCTCCGCGAGCGCGCTGCGCAGTTGGAAGCTGAGTTGAGCGCCAACCTCGCCCGCCGGGCGATTGCCGACGCGGAGACCAACGACAAAGTCAAACTTGTCGTCAACTCCGTGAAGGGAAGCCCCGCCTACGGCGAGAACAGCGACCTCTACCGCGCCATGGGTTACGTCACGGCCGCCGACAAGGCGTCCGGCCTCACCCGCAAAGGCCTGGTTCCTCAGCCTCCCACCGAGCCCGTGAACGGCGCCAACTAAAGGCCGCCGCTCACGCGCCAGAAAAACACCAACCTCCAACAACCGCCGCCGTGGTCCGCGCCGCCACGGCGGTTCCCTTTTACCCCATGGAACGAACCGACATCCTGCAACTCCTCCTTGCCGCCGCACTCATACTCGCGAGCATCTTCTGGCCGCCGATCTTCCCGGCACGGCCGGAGACCGCGCAAGATGGAGCCGCCGATCTGGCCCAACAGACAGGCAACCGGCCGCCGCTTCGCTTCGAGTTTTAGGAGCGGAGCCGACGGGTGGAGCGGTAGCCGTTAGCGCAGCTACAGGCTGCCGCCCGCCCGGCGGCGCAGCGCCTCCCCGGAGACAGCCCCAGTAGGCAAGGAATGCTTGGACCCCTGCCGCACCTGGGTGTAAGTCTGCCGGTGACATACGACCGCAAAGCCCCCCGCTTTCGACAACTGCCCCTCACTTACAAGTAATATGCGACCAGTCGTAAAACCCAATATTTGCGAACTGTCGTATACTATGCGTTCGGGGATAAAATCACCAAGATGACTATTGCTGCCGCCAGCGAAGACCCTCCAGAGAGTTGGCGCGAAAAGGATATTTATTTGCCGACAGACGCGAGGGTCCTTGCCGAGTTACTTGAAGTCAGGCCGTGGCAGACTATTGCTGACTTAATGGAAAAGGGGGTCTTTGCGAGTCAGCAAACCGCGATCCAAGATGAAGAATTGGTCCGCTCTATCGGGAAGAAGTATGGCGTGCTTTTCCGAGTCGCTAGCAACCCCGAACAAACCGGACCACCGAACCCCTGACTCGCATTGCGTTGAACCTCCCATGAACTGTTCAACCTCCAGCCGTGATCGCAGTCGCGCCTCTGGTCAGGGGTGCGGTGACCTCAAGCGTTAGGTGACCAAGAAAGTCTTCCTTGAATACGTTACCTCGAATTGCATTTTCACTTGTTGTATGCGCAGGAATGTGTGCTATCGGCTGGCTCGTGATTGTGTGGCTGGCATTTGCTGCAGAGTCTCTTCCGAATTCCAGCGACGCTTTGCGCGATAATCGTAGATTGGCCAGTATCGCACTCGTTGCCGCCCCACTTCTTGCACTATGTGTTAGCGCCTGGTGCTTTTGTCGTCCACGGCTTACGTGGCCGTATTGGCTACTTTTCAGCTTTTGTCTCATCCCGTTGCTTTATCTCGGCTACGGTTACGCAATGCATCTTTCGCACTAACGACACCAATCCAGAATGAATCGGTTTATGAACGTCAACAAATCACAAAATGCCTAACGAGGCGATGGACCGAATCACCATGCCTTCGGCACTTTCGGCATTTCACCTGCGGAGCAGGCTCGGATGCCGAAAGCAAGTGGTGATCAGTCATCGGGGACGTTAGGCAATGGATCTATGAAAAGATCTCTACCGACCAGACTCGGATTCGTGTTGTCCCTGCTCGTCGCTCTCGGTTTGATTTTAGGGGGATACCTTTCCCACCCAGAGGCATCTTTCCTTTATAGCGTCATCCTAATTTGCACGCTTGCACTAGCAGCCATGTATTTTCCACTCGTTTTTCGCCGCTGAGATTCTTCCACACGACAAACATCATGCAAAAACGCCAACCACTACACACAGCCCTCATGCTTCTTTTGGGCGCAGCCTTGTTCCTCGCAGGCTATGGGGTCAGCCAGTTTTTCGGCTATGCGAAGATCGCACGAATAGTCGAACCCTCTGCTCCGCTCCTTAAAGAAGCTCTGTCTGAAATGTCTGAGCAGGAGATGAAAGATACACTGGCGCAGATCAGGCAGAATGTCGGGCGTATTAATCAAGAGGCAGACCTTCAGGCTTTGTTCGAGGCACTCGCCGCTAGCCAAGCCCTTGCCGAGCGGAATAGGGGAGACGAACCTGCCGCATGGTCATATCTGGAACAACGCATTACAGCATTTCGCACGCGTTACGGCTCCCGCGGCATGCAAATCGGCGACTGGAAGGGCGTGGCGGACAGTTTGTATCAAAGCACAGGCAGCAAAGATGAGTAGACTGCCTAACAAACCGGACCAGCCAACCTCGCTGCGCTCGGCGGCTGTCCTCGAGCGTTCGCAGGAATGATGCGCGCTCTGATCCTTCTCCTTTGTTTGTTGGCTGCGGGGTGCGTTTCTTCACCTCCCGCTCAAGTGAAATCATTTCCTGACACAACTTCACTGAGAACGCCCGAAAAATACCTGAAGCTCTACAACGAAGCCAAAGAGGATTTTCAGATTCTCGCGACTTCCAAGGATAAACAACCCAAACACGCTCGAAGAACGGCGCTTCTCTATGATGGCGGATCTGCCTTTTACGAGGGACTAGGATATCGACTCAAATCGTGGCATCGCATTGTCAATAAGGATGGGAAGCTTGGATTTTGGACTGGTCCCGAAATCATCTTTGAATCGCCTATTTCCCGAAGCGGTCCCATTGCATACTCAGAAGCCCGATTCGAGCCCCGATGAAGACCAAGACAATCGCGAACAAACCGGACCAGCCAACCTCGCTACGCTCGGCGGCTGTCCTCATGCGTTGACAACGTAGCCCAGATGTGCCACGTTTGGGCTATGGCAGTCAAAGAAGCGGTCGTTCGCGCCAGAGTAAACGAGAAGCTCAAGCGGGACTCAGACACCATCCTACGCCGCCTCGGCATTTCGCAAACGGAAGCGATTCGAATGTTTTTCTCCCAGGTGGTGTTGCGCAAAGGGCTGCCTTTCGCGGTGTCGCTGCAAAACGAGGACAATGACGACCTGCTTCTCCCCCGCGCCAAGCGGCAGGCAGCGATAGACGCTGTTTATGAGCCCTGAGCCGGGCGCGGTGTATCGGGTGGATCTCGGCATCACCGGCAAGGTGCGCTTCTTCGTTGTTGTCTCGCGGCGCGACGATGATCCCCCGCGAGCTTTGGCGCTTTGCGTGCCGATCACGACACAGAACCGTGGATCGGAATACGAGGTGGAATTGCCGCGAGTGCGGTTCCTTCGCGAGCAGAGCTACGCCAACGTGCAGGGCATACAGGCCATCCAGTTTCACGAATTGCAGGGACCGGTGGGCCGCTTCACGGCACCTACGATGGAAGCGATCCGTGATGCGCTGCGCTATGCGATGGACCTCTGACACCCGCACCGGACCATCCCACTTCGACAGCTGACCTCAGGCCATCGCGGTAGCCGATGGGCGGGACGGAAGGCGTTTGCCGCAGGCAATAGCCGCACGGCCCGCACAGCGGCGGACGCCGGGAGAGAGGCTGCCGCCGTGATATTGACTTCCGGCAACGTCCGGCAGAGCCTGCCGATGCCAGCAGACAAAACAAGCACTGCCGCTCACGGCAACCGGCACCCGCACAGGTCACATCGTGCGGGTGCTTTGCATTTACGCCACCGCACCAAAAGCGAGCCGACGGGGGGCGGCTGACGCTGTTGGCGGCAGCCATAGCGGCAGACGTGCCTCGTGGGCTCGCCCG
>Ga0209229_10001207_pt1 | contig 10642 bp, 15 predicted proteins | sample SanBayMetagenome_FD_187466 | JGI IMG/M metagenome (GOLD analysis project Ga0209229, IMG submission 187466) | Freshwater and sediment microbial communities from dead zone in Sandusky Bay, Ohio, USA (SPAdes) (version 2) | ecosystem: Environmental > Aquatic > Freshwater > Lentic > Sediment... | reverse complement strand
ATTTCTGCGAGATATTGACTGAAAAACTGAAATGCTGTCAGAAACTCTTGATTCGATTCGATTGACTGAGTTGATTTCACCTTAGGTTGCTCCACCTTGGGCTGTTCCACCTTGGGTTGCTCCACCTTAGGTTGCTCCACCTTGGGTTGCTCCACCTTGGGTTGCTCCACCTTGGGTTGCTCCACCTTGGGTTGCTCCACCTTGGGTTGCTCCACCTTAGGTTGCTCCACCTCGACTAGCGTATTTCCGGCGAACTGGATTGCCTGAGTGATAGTGTCTTTAGTGTTTGACCTATCGTCTCGTCGTGCTTTAAGCAACGCCTGCACAGCATGATGACGCACTCGTTTGATACGTTTTCTGACTTCGTTGGTGACAAGAACGCCCTCCTTTCGGACTAGCTGCTCTAGATCCTTCATTTGGATCTTTTCTAACTTGTTTGGTGAGATGCAATAAATTACATCTTCGACCTTCTGCGTTAGACTCCGCATATCGTTGGGCATCGACATGAATACTTACCTCGCGTAAATAAGACTGAGAGACACGAATGAAAGGACGGTAAGTAACGCCCAATCAATCAGCAATCGAATCATACTCCACCGATTAGGACGGTCAAGACCACCCAGCACAAAAAAAGTCAGAAACACCATGCAAGTCACAATAACTTCTAAATCATTCATACTGTTCCTCCTTGAAACTACAATTTCATGACGTTTCCAATTCTTTTCACCCAATCAACTTGGCTTGAAATTTGTTCTGTGATCTTTGCTTTGGTGGCTTCAGCATCACCACGGCAAAGTTCAAACGTCTCAAAAACAAGATCAATCAAAACTCGATCCTGACCTCTGTCTGTTGTCTTTTGATTGATTTTCGCTTCTAACAATCGTGTTCGTTCTTGTTCTCGTTCTAATTCTACCTTTACTTCTGCAATTGCACGGGCATGAACTAAAAATTGCGTTATGTTGCAATAATTGGAATGATTTAATTCGCCAATCAAACCTTTTTTCAACATCATATCGGCAACCTGCTTCGGCTTGAGTTTCAAGATTTTCTTCGGTGACAATTCATTTAAACAAAATCTTATCTTTTCTCGAAACGAGGTCTTTTTTTCTTTCCAATTTTTAGGTTTAACTGGTGGCTGAACTTTCCTCGGATTCTGTTTTTGCTTTTTCCTTCTCCACTGACTGAAAGAAAGATCGGTATCACTTCTTTGCCAAATGATACGATCTCGTTCTTTGCAAAACAAATTGTTGAAGTAAGATTTCTTTACTGGATAATCCTTTGCTTCTTTCTCGTAGCGATAAAAGAAAGAAATCGGGGACGATCTCAATAGATTCTCATCAGAAAGCGATTTTAGCTTTTCATGGATGAAATTTGTCACGAATGGCAACAATGGGTTACTGTCCATTTAATACACTTTCAAGGGCGGTTGGCTCTTCAACGTGAACTTTGTCTTGACTAATCTGACGGGATACAATACGGTACTCGCCAGCTACGTTTTCATCTTTTTTCCATTGAAGAAAATCTTTGACATTTCTAAATGGACCGATGATGTGAACACCTTTTCCCTGAACAATACTAAAATACATCATGACAATCCCTCGCCTACTGCTGACATTGCCCGTTGTTTACCAAGTTTTCTGCGATAGCTTCGTAGCTGCTACCCAAGTGAGATAGCAGACCAGAATCAATGAGATATTGAAAAAATTTCACCGTCTGCTCAAACGTCAACAAACCATCCTCATAGTCCCGCACTTGATCGAAAACATCCATTTCACGATCCTTTGTTTGCTCAAAGCATTATAGGCCAAGCCAACTTGATTGTCAAGGCAAGACAAAAACGGTAGGGGCAAACTAAAGTCTACCCCTACCGCACCACGAATACAAATCAAATTAGTGATTATCTTCGTGAGTAAGCCATTCAGACTTCAAAGACCAGTCCTGTTCTTCCTCGTCGTAGTCCTTCACCGGCTCAAAAATCTCACCGTCGTATTCGGCTACAACTTCATAACGGCAGCAACGCAATTTTTGCTGCTCCGAGTCTAGCGGCACAGATACCACATCAGCAGGGTTGACCTTGCAGATGACGACCTTATCACCATACCGGCCATAGGAACGCACATAATCAATTGCTCCCACATGCAATCCCTGACCACAACCCTGATTGCAGTTGTCGTCTACCCGAAAACGTGGCATCTCTACAATTGAACCTGGATGATTGTCAATCTTTTCCGAGTATTTGTCTTTATACTCACTGGTGACGGCTTTATACGCCAAGAAGCAACCATCCGAAGTGATTGGCAAAAACCGATGACGTAAGAAGCTGTAAAGCTCTTGACAAGCTCTAAAACTTGGATTTTGATACAAGTTTTCAAGAAAACGTAGCATCGGCTGGCAATTAAATTTTTCACGAATCATCGAAATGACCCGTTCGGTGATGACATCGTTGATAACTTCATCCCGATACCAAAGCACGCCATTCCCGATGCGAAAATCCCCACTCGACCAACTTTCAATCAAATCTTTCGTGTTCCAACGGTCAAGAAACTTTTCCTCATCCCCCTCCTTGACCGCTGCCACCAAATCGTTGTATTGGCAGTGGGTGCTATTAAAACAAAAACTTTTATTTCGCAAAACCACAGTGTAACAGTCGCGGTCGTCTTTGATGTGAACAAGCATGGTATTTCCTTTTTCAAGAATAATTAGAAACCTGCCTAATTGTAGCAGGCGAAGTCATTCTGTCAAGCCTTGCTGACAACTGTGTCGGCAAGGTAATTCGCTAAAATCGGCATCATCGGTTCTGTCATGTTACTCAGGGACACAAGGCGAAGCATTGGATATTTGTCAAAAATTTCAAGCTCCAAGTCTATCATTTCGTATCCACGATCAATTTGAACAGAAAGATTTGCCAACAACTCGCCAACGAGCATCAACTTTTGATTGTCATCGTGAGCCATTGCTATTTTGTCAAAAATTTCTAGTCCCTCAGGCATCTCGCTCTTGAAAAACTCACGGTTAAATGCACTGATTGTCTTAAAAATTTGTATTGAATCATCCTCGGATTCATGTTGGACTGATCGGTTGTCAAGAATCTGCAAAAGCTGGTCCCGCACAAAATCATCAAAATGAATCCAGTCTCCGTTCGCTTCCTGCTTCCGAAAGCGACTAGATTGTGAGTAGGCTTTTTTCACGACGTAAAAATCGGGTACGGAAACACCGACATGTTCGAGCTTCTGGAGCAAACGGTTCCAATCACCTATCGAGTAATGAAAATTTGAATCAAATTTATTACGAATTACGGGGAGAAAAACCTTTTCACCATCCACAATCATGTCCGTCTTGATGATCGAACCACTCATTCGATGCCAAATCTCTACGGAGTTATTACCTTTTCCACTACTCTTTCTCAGGTTGTTGCCACCAACCTTGGGGATACTGTCAATATCAGACAAAAACTCAGGGTCAATTTTAAGGTCGTCTGCTTGTTGTTGAGTTAGGGCATAGACAGTTTTACCTGTCACTTTGACGTAATTGCGCAATCGACGATCCATTCTCGGCTTGTCGATGCAAATAAAAACGTCTTTCAGGTTATTCGCAAAATCAAGACTGAAACGCCATTCTGTCTTGACACCGTTCTTACGGGATGGAAACAGCACCTTCGCCACACTAGAGAGAGATGGCATACGATACGTCATCAGCTTTTGGACGCCTTCTTCGGTTGCACCAGCCAAGGCAGTCCCCAGAGAGCCACACATCAGCGACTCCCGCACCAGCGACCGTTTGAAAGGAGTAGGTTCTCGTTCGACTTTTTCAAGACAAGCCTCTCCAACTTTGGCAATGATTTCTGCCATTTTTGCCTGAAGGATGGCCGTCGTTGAATCATCAAGACTCAAATTTTCTCTGCCAGGATCAAAACTCAAATCCCCAATATTGAATTTAATGTATCCTGCAACGCTTAACTTAGCTCGAATATCGTAGGGAATTTCGTAGGCTACATTTCCCATCACAGCCTTAGGAGAGCCATAATTAGAAGAAAAACCAAAATCAGGCCCAGTAATCACCAACAGTTTTTTCAGTTTCTTGATCCGCTCTTGGACATCTGGGACATTCACATTGAAACCGGGAGCATCTTCAAACCATTGCAAAACATTGACTGCATCGTCCTCAAAAGCACTTCGCCGGTCGTCCATGTTCGGCACATGCACTTCCAATCCTCTTGGCTCATCCGAAACTTCTGAAGCCAACAAAGCAATTTGTGGTTCGCCATTAGAATCTTTGTAACAACTGAACACCTTCTTTTCACCATCAAACCAACTGGTTACTAGGAAGCTATCCACCAAGCAGAATGGACTCTTAGAACCCAAACCCAAAGCACCCGTGAATTCGTTCGATTCTGTTTTAGTGCTGGTGAAATAAGTCGTATAGACTTCTCGCATACTTTCTTCACTCAGACCTGTACCATAATCCCTGACAGCAAACCAGGGTTCCAAATACGTCGGCAAGTGAATGTCAAACTTATTTGGATTATTGGCAGCGATATGAGCATCATGTGCGTTACAACAGATTTCACGAATGACTGCTCGCACCTTATGAGTGTAAATGTTACTGCTCAGAATCTGGAACGCTTTGGCACTTGCTGCAATCTTGAACGTGCTTGTAGGAAAACTACCAACAGTTTGGACATCTTTTTTGAGATCGTTAATAATCATCGTTTCGCCCTTTTGCAAAATGAAGTTCGATTGACGCACTAATCATACAACTTGTGGAGACGAAAACAAGAGACGTTGTGAAAAAACTCTGGCCCGTAATTATAGGGTACGTTTGAAATCATCTAATAGCAGAGAGGGAAACTTGAATAAATTTCTATTGGTTTTATCTTAACATTTTGTTCAGATTCATCGGATAGTTGTTCAAACAACTCTTTCATTTTTTCTAAAGATAACTCTTGATCGTCTTCTACAGTTATCTTAACAATGACGTATTTTGAATTAGACATAAAATCCTCTATCGACAAATGATAGGTTATTTATGCCATTGCTTCCAAAAAAATGGGAGCCTCAATCCATTCTCGTTCTGATGTCAAATTGATGAACCCAAGTGTTTTAAGATCCTTTTCGACATCGAAAATCACATGAGGACCGCCAACACCAAAGTGTTTCGCCGCGATCTCCACAGTCTTCATTTGGCGGTTGAGATCATGGTCTTCGTCGATTTCGACCTGCACCTTGAACAACGTGGGATAGCCATTTGCATAGCCTGCTACCAACATTCGACGCAACATAGTTTTATCCTTATTCAAGAAGAAAGCCCCGTATTTCTACGAGGCTTTCCTGAAAGATTATCTTGGCAAAAGACTACCTACCATTAACGGTAGTGAGCCGACCAAAAGTAAGTGCCATTTGGACCGGGGACCATCGCCCTCGCTACCAAACGGCTGTCTGGCAGTTCTCCCAACCAGCAATGATTGGGACGGTTCGGATCACGACTGTAACCCGTTCCGGCACGACTGCAACCCGGAGCCACGCCCAAAGGATGCCCGCCGTCCCGAAAACGATAATAGCCTTCTCCTCGGCTTGCAAGAATCTGAGCTTCACGCAACGCATGAGCATAAGCATTTGCGTCACGATTCACCACAAGTCCCGCAACACCTCGGATTGCATTCCGAATCGGCTGTGCAGATCGAGTTGCAGCGACATTCTGGTTGACGGGAACACCATTCACCGACACCAAAATCTCACCGGGGGCAAGATTGAAATCCTTGGGATCATAATCTTGACCAGCACCAACCTGACAAAACAGCAACGCCAAACAAAAAAACTTCTTCATGACCACTCCTTTCGCTAACACCATCCATCCATCAAAATACCAACTACAATGTTAGTATCCTGACGCCAGCAATACTAGCTGGCTGATCGAACTCGGATGTTAGATCGTCGTTCGATGCACCGAATCTTCGTCAAGCAAGCATTTACTTCACGCAGCTTCGCCTTCGTCAACTCTAGGTCACCACCACAATTCTTTCGGAATTGCAGGGCAATCTCCCATGCCTCCATTTTCAACCAAGGACTGACTCCTCGTCCTTGACTCTTGGCAAACTTCGGCTTTCCGGTTTCGTTCTTATAATTATTTAGAAGAACGCCAACCTGATTTTTACGACTGGTTGTTAATTGCACACGGGGGTTTTTCTCTGCGACCATTTTGATCGCTTTGTCCCTCGTAATGTCCACCAAGGCTGCCTTGGGAATGCAATCCAACACTTTGCGAACGAGATCAGAAAAAGAAACGCCGTCCTTGGACTTTCGACGCTTTGCCATTTTTGTCTACTCCAATTCAAAATTTTCGGAACTCACCAAGTGAGTTGGCAAGTGGGTGATACGATACACCTTACAATCCTTTCGAGCCTCCATGTCCATCTCTAGAAATTCTTCACCGCTGATAATTTCGGAATTCTTGTCAATTAAACTGATATACGCAGGTTTCACTTCTGCGTGACCAGTAAAACGAACTTTGATAAATTCCGGCATCTTGAACCTTTCCAAAAAAAGAATGAAGGGGTCATTTTTACACGACCCCTCCATTCTTGTCAACCGCTAATCACGGGCACGACGCTCACGCTGCTGTTCACGGTCCCATTCCCTCTGATAAGTGCAGAGGACGTTCATGCCGCCCGGGATCGTCACCGGACCATGCACCGGGTGCAAGATGGTCGTCTCCTGCTTTACCATCAGCCACGGGCCGTCCAGTGATTCCTCGTTCCAATTTTCCGGCAAATAAATGTCTACATTTGCCAAACTGTCGAGACAATGCTTGGCCCCTTGCGTGTTACCGGGAACAAGCTGGACACTTGGCTTTTCCGCCAGCTTGTAGCCCTTCGGCTTGCTGGTTCGGATGGTCAGGTTAAGGTCACCCTGACAAATACGATCATTATCTTGGCACGCTTCAGTAAACCGAAGTGCCATGCCGGGACGCACCTGTTCGAGTTCGCCCGCCTTGATCTGCTTCACGTAATCCAGAATTTCAGTCATCGCCGCCAGTGTTTCTGTCTTGGTCGTCATGTCTCGATCCTTTTTGTTGGTGAAAAACAAACCTGTCAAATTTTAGCTTTGGAATCACATCTGTCAATACTGCTTGCGGAAAATTACGTCATTTTTTTGCTCCTTGTTTTCCCCGTCGTTTACCAGACGCTCTCTAATGGTACTATTTTAATTCTCAGGTTCTGCCAATGACGTTGATTTCGTTGCTTTCATTGCCTAGCCACTGTTGGGCAGCTTTGCATGTAACTATATAACTCGGGACACCTAAAGTAAAGACCCTGCCCGTAGGACAAGTCACAACAAGGCGTTTGCCAAAACTGCGGGTAACAAACAGTGCTTCTTTGGTATTTTCTACTGCATTCTCTCGTTTGTCAATCATTTTGGCCTTGCTGTCTGACAAGTACCTAGCCCAGCCGTAACGCTCGACCATAATGGATCGAACTTCATTGTTGCGACTTTTCTGAATTTGGGCAAGCGTAATTGTTTCTGGCCGCATCACGATTTGTTCTGTAACTTTTACACCATTTAGCCACCAAGATTTGCGACCTCTCAATCCGATGTACGCAGGCCCATCTTCCCGATGAACCTCGCCATTCAAATACCACTCCTGCACACCATTAGCATTAATTAAAGCAGGACCGTCCTCCCGGTGTAGATGGCCGTGCCGACACCATATCTTGGTTCCATTAGCATATTCGATTGCAGGCCCATCAATGCGATGGTATCCATCATTTATGAGCCATGACTTTCCTCCATCAGCATGTTCGATAGCAGGCCCATCAATGCGATGAACCATGCCGTTCACAAACCATTCCCTATCGCCATTAACACGTTCTACAGCAGGCCCATCAACACGATGAGCCAAACCATTTCTAAACCACATCTTGTCACCATTAGCCCCGATCACAGCAGGCCCGTCCTCTCGGTGAAGCCTGTCATTGATAAACCATTGCTGCGATCCACTAGCCCCGATCCAAGCAGGGCCGTCCTCCCGGTGTAGCTGGTCATTTTTGAAGTGACGCTTCGTTCCATCTGTGTCAACGATCATGCCGTTTTTCATTTTCAGGCTCCTTTAGATTGCTGGACGCTCTCTAATGGTACTATTTTAATTCTCAGGTTCTGCCAATGACATTAATTTTTTTGCGTCCTTCATTTCCAAGCCACTTTTGTGCTTGTTCGCAGGTCTTAATTCTTGAAGGAATGCCGAGTACAAATACTCGACCAGTAGGACAGGTAACTACCAGACGACAATCACGAAGTCCTTCGTAAAGAGCTTCCTTGGTATTTTCAATCAGATTATCTCGTTTGTCAATTAGTTGTGCGTTAGATTCTTGAAGATAGCGTAGCCAACCAAACCGTTCGACCATAATGGCACGAACTTCAGCATTTCGCTCTTTTTTAATTTGGTTGACATTTAGAGTCTCTGGGTGCATCACAATTTGTTCAGTGACTTCTACTCCATTCAAATACCATACCTGCAATCCATTGGCATATATCACAGCAGGCCCGTCCTCTCGGTGAAGCCTGTCATTGATAAACCACTCCTGCACACCATTAGCATCAATTAAAGCAGGACCGTCCTCCCGGTGTAGCTGGCCATTCACCCACCATTGCTGCGAGCCATTACCCCCGACAAAAGCAGGGCCGTCTTCCCGATGTAGCTCGCCATTAATATACCACTTCTGCATACCATCAGCATCAACTAAAGCAGGGCCGTCTTCCCGATGTAGCTCGCCATTGATATACCACTTCTGCATACCATCAGCATCAACTAAAGCAGGACCGTCCTCTCGATGAAGCTGGTCATTTTTGAAGTGACGCTTGGTTCCATCTGTGTCAACGATCATGCCGTTTTTCATCTTCAGGCTCCTTGTTTCCCTTTTGGTAAGTTGACGCTCTCTACTAGTACGATCTCTTAAGTTCTGCCAATGACATTAATTTCGTCGGTGGAGTTACCTAGCCACTGTTGGGCAGCTTCACAAGTTTTAGTGTCATTAGGGACGCCCAAGGTAAAGATACGTCCTGTCGGGCAAGTAACCACCAAACGATTGCCTAGTTCACCAGCAGCAAACAGTGCTTCCTTGGTATTTTCTACTAGATTATCTCGCTTGTCAATCATTTTGGCATTACTATCAGCTAGAAACCTGTGCCAACCGTAACGCTCGATCATTACAGAGCGAACTTCATTGTTGCGGTTTTCTTGGATCTGAGCAAGAGTAATACTCTCAGGTTGCATCACAATTTGTTCTGTGACTTGCACACCGTTAATATACCACCACTTGGGACCATCATCACATTCGACAGAATGACGCAGTCTGCCATTTACATGCCACCAAATGGTTCCATCACATCCTTGTACGGCATGCCCATCTTCTCGATGACGCTTGCCATTCAGATACCATTCTTTGCTTCCGTTGGCCCTTTCGATAGCAGGCCCATCTTCCCGATGAAGTAGACCATCGATATACCATTCCTTGGTGCCATCAGCATGTTCAACGGCAGGCCCATGCTCTCTATGACACTTGCCGTTGATGTACCAAATCTTATGACCACCAGAACTTTCTTCGGCAGGCCCATCTACACGATGTCGCACGCCACTCAAACACCATGACTTGTCGCCATTTGCCCTTTCGATAGCAGGCCCATCTTCCCGATGGAGCTTGCCGTCCTTGTACCACCACTTATCTCCCCAAACATCAACGATCATACCGTTTTTCATTTCAGACTCCTTTTGGTTAGCTGACGCTCTCTACTAGTACGATCTCTTAAGTTCTGCCAATGACATTAATTTCGTCGGTGGAGTTACCTAGCCACTGTTGGGCAGCTTCACAAGTTTTAATGTCATTAGGGACGCCCAAGGTAAAGATACGTCCTGTGGGACATGTGACCACAAGACGATTCCCGAAAGAACGGGTAACAAACAGAGCTTCTTTGGTATTTTCTACTGCATTATCTCGTTTATCAATCATTTTGGCTTTACTGTCTGCCAAGTACAGTTGCCAACCGTAGCGTTCGATCATGATGGCACGAACTTCAGCATTTCGCTCTTTTTTAATTTGGTTGACATTTAGAGTCTCTGGGTGCATCACAATTTGTTCAGTGACTTCTACTCCATTCAAATACCACTCCTGCACACCACTAGCACTAATTAAAGCAGGCCCATTCTCACGGTGGAGTTCACCGTGAAGATACCACTTCTTGCTTCCATCAGCTTTTTCTACAGCAGGCCCGTCCGTCCGATGAAGTCTGCCATTTACCCACCATGCCTTGCCGCCATCAGCATATTCAATGGCAGGCCCATGCTCTCTATGACACTTGCCGTTGATGTACCAACTCTTATGACCACCAGAACTTTCTTCGGCAGGCCCATCTTCTCGATGACGCTTGCCATTCAGATACCATTTTTTGCTTCCGTTGGGCTTTTCGATAGCAGGCCCATTCTCACGGTGGAGTTCACCGTGAAGATACCATTTCTTGCTTCCCCAAGCACATTCTACGGCAGGCCCATCTTCCCGATGAAGTCTGCCATTTACCCACCATGCCTTGCCGCCATCAGCATATTCAATGGCAGGCCCATGCTCTCTATGACACTTGCCGTTGATGTACCAACT
>Ga0209229_10001206_pt1 | contig 10646 bp, 7 predicted proteins | sample SanBayMetagenome_FD_187466 | JGI IMG/M metagenome (GOLD analysis project Ga0209229, IMG submission 187466) | Freshwater and sediment microbial communities from dead zone in Sandusky Bay, Ohio, USA (SPAdes) (version 2) | ecosystem: Environmental > Aquatic > Freshwater > Lentic > Sediment | place... | reverse complement strand
GGGGAGTCGTGGAGTGGTCAGCCCGCGCGTGGCCCGTCGCGGGTGCTGTTGCGGCGTGTGGCCGATGATCTTGTCGTGGGAGCGGCTCCCGCAGGCGTTCGGGTGGCGGCCGTGTCGGTGGTGGCAGGGCCATCGGCCGAGGCGCTCTTGCTCACCGAAGCGATCGGGCGGATGCAGGCATTCGCACGGCTCGATGCGGAGTTTGCGGAGTCGCTGCATGCGGCCCGGCTCGAAGCCGCCCGTGAGTTGGCCTACGGGGCCGGGCACGAGATCAATAATCCGCTCGCCAACATCGCCACCCGTGCGCAGTCGCTTTTGATCGGTGAGCGGGATACCGAACGCAGACGGCGGCTGGCGACGATCGTCGACCAGTCGTTTCGGGCCCGCGACATGATCGGCGGCCTGATGCTCTTCGCCCGGCCGCCGAAGGCAGCGCCCGGCGAAGTCGATCTCGACACGCTGCTCGCCGCAGTGATGGAGGCTGTGGCCCCGCTGGCTGGGTCGCGTCGGGTGCGACTGGAGGCGCGCGGCGCGGCTGCGTTGACCGTGATCGTCGACCGAGGTCAGGTGGAGGAGGCGTTGCGGGCGATCGTCACCAATGCCGTGGAGGCGGCCGTGGATGGGGGCAGTGTCGTGGTCGCTCCCGGCGTGGTCGTCGGCGATCCCGCATGGTGCGACGTGGCGATCATCGATGACGGTGCCGGAATGGACGACGCGACGATCCAGCGGGCGTTCGATCCGTTTTTCAGCGGCCGTGAGGCCGGCCGGGGCGCGGGGCTCGGGCTGTCGAAGGCGTGGCGGTTTATCGAGGCGAGCGGCGGGAGCGTCGTGTTGTCGTCGCGGGTGGGGGTCGGCACGACGGTGACCGTGCGGCTGCCGCAAGGCTTGCCCGGCAAGGTTTCTCCAGGGCGCCCTGTTTGACACGCCCCCGGATTCGCCCTGCGCTGCCCTTGTCGGTGTTTCCGGCTTTCTCTATCCTCCCACCCACTCAGTGTCGGGCTCATGGTCGAGCCCGGTTCGTTTGGAGCATGGATGCCCCCTATGAGCTACGAAGGATCGTCCGTTCAATCGCGGGCGCGGGTGCCCGCATGGCAGCAGGGCGAGGGTGACGTCGATTCTGCCGCGGCCGCGATTCCCGCAGCGGGCGTGGTGCGGGCCGGAGTGGCCCGTGCTCGTGAGCGCCGTGCCGCGGTACGCGAGGTGCTGCAACTATCCGGCCAGCCAAGCCCGGTGGATTCGGCCGATCGCGAAGCCGATCTCGCCGCCGACGCCGCATGCCGCACGAGCCAGTGGCTTGCCGAGCGCCAGTCGATCGACGGCCATTGGCGTGGGCCGCTCGAGGGCGACACGATCCTCGAGAGCGAATACCTCCTGATACTGGCCTGGGCAGGCCGAACGGCTGATCCACACGCGCCGGGCGCGTGCCGCCGGATTCTTGCCGAGCAGCTTCCGACGGGGGGCTGGGCCATTCACCCGGGCGGGCCCGTCGACGTGAGCGCGAGCGTGAAGGCGTATCTCGCGCTCAAAATCTTCGGGCACGACCCGCAGAGCGAGCCCCTCGTGCGTGCTCGGGCTGCGATTGTGGCTGCCGGTGGACCGTGGGCCGTCAACAGTTTCACGAAGTTTTATCTCGCGCTCCTTGGACAGGTGCCATACTCCGCGTGTCCGGCGGTGCCGCCAGAAATGGTGCTCTTGCCGAGCTGGTTTCCCGTGAATCTCGATCGGGTTTCGGCGTGGTCGCGCACGATGATCGTGCCGCTGTCGCTGATGTGGGCCTTCAAGCCGGTGCGCCAGCTGCCGGCAGGCCGGGGCATCGCGGAGCTGTTTTCCCGACAGGATCGCGGCCGCTGCCCGCCGGCGAGCGCTGGCGATGTCTGGGCGCGGTTCTTCCGCGCCGTCGACCGCGTGGTGAAGGCCTGCGAAGCGCTCGGCCTGCGTCCGCTCCGCAGCCGGGCGGTGATGGCCTGCCGGCGCTGGATGCTCGAACGATTTGCCGACAGCGACGGCCTGGGGGCGATCTTTCCACCGATCGTGTGGAGCATCGTGGCGCTCAAGTCGCTGGGCTGTGAAGACGACTCGCCGGAGGTGCAGGAGTGCTGGCGGCAACTCGAGCGGCTGGTCGAGCCCCAGCCCGACGGCACCACGCGGCTCGAGCCCTGTCGATCTCCGGTGTGGGACACCGCCATTTGCGTCAGGGCGCTTTCCGATGCGGCCGTGGCCGCCGCAGCGAACGGCACACCGAGGCATGAGCTCGATGGGGCGCGGACTGTCGCGGCTGTCGACTGGCTCCTCGATCGGGAGGTGCTCTCGCCGGGCGACTGGTCTCAGTCGGCCGGGGCGACGGCGCCGTCGGGCTGGTGTTTTCAGTATGCCAATCGGTTTTATCCCGATGTCGACGACACGGCGATGGTGGTGATCGCCCTGGCCACATGGCGGACATCGTTCGGCATGGATCAGGCCCGGAGTGTCGAGGGCTCACGACGACTCGGCCGCGTCGAGGCCGCCTTGGCCAGAGCCACTCGCTGGCTCGAAGCGATGCAGAATTCCGACGGCGGCTGGGGAGCCTTCGATCGTGACAACGACTGCGAACTGCTCTGCAAGGTGCCTTTTGCTGACCACAATGCGATGATCGATCCGAGTTCGCCCGACCTCGCCGGCCGTGTGCTCGAGGCGTTCGGCAAGCTCGGTCTGCAAACCGGTCATCCGGCTGTGGACCGCGGCGTGGCCTACCTACGCGGTGTGCAGCGGGCCGACGGCTCGTGGTTTGGCCGCTGGGGTGTGAACTATGTCTACGGCACATGGCAGGCCATCGAAGGGCTGCGGGCGGTCGGCCTGTCGACGGAGGATCCGGCCGTCTCGTGCGGCGCCGACTGGCTCGCCTGCCATCAGCAGCCGTGCGGCGGCTGGGGCGAGACCTGCGAGAGCTATGCCGACGAACGGCTTGCCGGCGTGGGCGTGCCGACGCCTTCGCAGACGGCCTGGGCGATCGCCGGGCTCGTGGCGGCTGGGCGGGCGCATGGCCGTGAAGCCCGACGCGGCGTGCAGTGGCTCGTGACGCGGCAGGCCGAGGACGGCGGCTGGGACGAACAAGCTTTCACGGGCACCGGCTTTCCGAAGGTTTTTTATCTCCGTTATCACTACTATCCGATCTACTTCCCGCTCATGTCCCTCGCCCGATGGTCGGTCGCGCGGCGAGCGGGTGCGGAGATCGGCATCGCACGGGAGCGTGTGGCATGAGTGTTCCCGTCGGGCAAATGATCGCGGTGCTCCGGCACGTGGCCGTGCAGCGGTTGCGGGGCAACCCGCGCTACCCGCTCGTGCTGATGCTCGAGCCGTTGTTTCGGTGCAACCTGGCCTGTGGCGGCTGCGGCAAGATTCAGCATCCCACGGAGATCCTGCGCTCGCACCTCACGCCCGAGCAGTGCTTCAACGCCGTCGACGAGTGCGACGCGCCGGTCGTGTCGATCCCCGGGGGAGAACCGCTCCTGCATCCGCAAATCGAGCAGATCGTGGCCGGCATCGTGGCCCGGAAAAAGTATCTCTATCTCTGCACGAATGCCCTGAAGCTCGAGGAGATGCTCCCGCACTTCACGCCGTCGCCATATCTCGCCTTCTCGGTGCATCTCGACGGCCCGCGTGAGGAACATGACCACGCGGTGTGCCGTGAGGGCGTGTACGACATGGCTGTGTCGGCGATTCGTGCGGCGCGCAAGGCCGGGTTTCGCGTCACCACCAACTCCACGCTCTTCTCGGATGCCGACCCGGCCCGCTATCGGCGGTTCTTCGACGAGGTGATGGCCTTGGGCGTCGAGGGAATGATGATCTCGCCCGGGTATTCGTATGCCAAGGCTCCCGATCAGGAGCACTTTTTGCGTCGGCAACGGAGCCAGTCGCTCTTTCAGCGGATTCTGGCCGACGCGCCGTCCCGCTGGAAGTTCAACCAGTCGCCGGTGTTTCTCGAGTTTCTCAAAGGTGCATGGGATCTCGAATGCCGTCCGTGGGGAACGCCGACCTACAACCTCTTCGGCTGGCAAAAACCTTGTTATCTGCTCGACGAAGGCCATGCCAAGACCTTCCGTGAACTGATGGAAGAGACCGATTGGGATGCCTACGGTCGGGCCAGCGGCAACGCGAAGTGTCAGGACTGCATGGTGCATTGCGGCTACGAGCCCGCGGCGGTCGAGGCGACGTTTGGTTCGCTCGGTGGCTTGCTGGCGACGGCCCGGCTCATGTTCTTCGGGCCGCCGCGGCGGAAGCAGGCCGACGATCCGCGGCCCTCCCCTGCCCCGGCGCTCCGGGTCCAATCAAACGGTCTGCCTGCCCTGCCGGTGATCGACCGGGTCGCGTAGCCGGCCGTCAGCCGCGTGCGATGTGGGCCGCTTCGAGGGCCGCGCCCCGCGCGCCGGCGGTGTCGCCGTTAGGGATCACGTGCAGGCGAATGCCCTCCTGCTCGGCCCGCTGGGGAGGCATGCCGGCTCGAATTTCGTCGAGAAACCAACGTTGGAACTCCGGCGATGCCTCGAGGGCGCCTCCGCCGACGATGAGCGCGTCGGGGTCGAAGACGTTGATCATCTCGTCGAAGAAGAGCCCCAGGGCCCGCGCCTGCACCTGGAAGATGGCACGGCACATGGGATCACCACCGACGGCGAGCCCGCGCACCTGTTTCGCAGCCTCGGCCGGATCGAGCCCGGCAAGCGTGTGGCCCGGGTGCTTGGCCAGGAAAAAGGGCAGCAGCGTGCGGCGGATGGCCGTGAGCGAGCAGAGCGATTCGAGGTCGCCGGTGCGGCCGCAGTTGCAGTCCGGCGTGATGCCCTCGATGCCGGGAATCGACTGCCAGGGAATGAGCACGTGCCCGAGTTCTCCGCCGAAGCCGTTGCGGCCGGTGACCACGTGCCCGGCGGCGATGACGCCACCCCCGAGCCCCGTGCCGATGATCGCCGACACGCTCGTGGCCCGGTTGTCGGAGCCAAAGATCGACACATGGCCCCAGAGGGCGGCGGCGTTGCCGTCGTTGAGATACACCACCGGCCTGCCGAGCTTTTGCTCCACACCGCCACGGATGTCGAAGCCGGCCCAGGCCGGATGCACGAAGTTCGTCGATCCCCGGCGGCTCAACACTCCGGCCGCCGTCGCCGGCCCCGGGGTATCGAGCCCGATGGCGACGACGTGCGCAAGGTTGATGCCGGCCCGATCGGCCGCCATGGAGAGCCCGTCGGCGATCTGGGCCAGGCACACATCGGGTCCGTCCACGCTTCGGGCGGGGTGTTCGCACAGGCCGTCGAGGCGAAAGTGACCAGTCTCGTCGAGAAACGTGTAGTTGATCGCCGTGCCGCCGAGATCGATCCCTGCGACCAGTCGCATCGCCATCATGACAAACCCCCGGACAACGTCAGAGCAACTTAGGACGGAGTGGATGCAGCGTGTTCGAGCAGGCCCTTGCGGACGCGGCTCGTGATCGTGTGCAGCCCGCGGGCCCGCATCATGCCGAGCACATCGGCAAGACCCATGCGTTCCAAGATGTCGTCACCGAGCGCCGCGGCCTCGGCGAGCGGCCGGCCGGCGACCGCCTCGGCGAGAATCGCCACGAAGCCCTTCACGGTGGGGGCTTCGGGAGCCACCTCGGCGACGAGTCGTGCCCTGCCGTCGTCGGCTTCCATCCAGAGAAAGACCGGCGTCTGGCACTCGTGCACCCGGCGGTCTTCGGCAGCCTTGCGGGCCTGGTATTCGGCCGTCAGCGGAGGGAGGCCCTTCGCAAAATCGACCAGCAGTTCGAGTTTTTCACGGCCATCGAGGTCGGCAAACTCCGCGATCACCGAGTCGAGGCGTTCTTGCACGCTGGGCATGGGGGCGATGAGCTCAGGCGGAGACAGCGGCAAAGTGGCCAGGTTCGGCACCCTTTGCGATCGGCACGCGAACGCAATTCCCCCATTCGAGCCACGAGCCGTCATAGTTCTTCACGTTGCCGAAGCCGAGCAGGTAGGTCAGCACGAACCACGTCAGGCTCGACCGCTCGCCGATCCGGCAGTAGGCGATCGTCGGCGACCGCCGCTTCATCTTCAGCTCCTTGATGTAGAGCTTTTCGAGTTCTTTCACCGATTTGAAGGTGCCGTCATCGTTGCAGTTCATCGGCCAGGGCACGTTCACGGCCCCCGGCACGTGCCCGCCGCGGCAGGCGCCTTCGTTGGGATAGTCGGGCATGTGCATCCGTTCGCCGCGATATTCTTCGGGGCTGCGGACGTCGAGCAGTTGCTTGCCGGCCTTGCAGTGCTTGAGCACTTCGTCGCGCAGGGCCCGGATCGAGTGGTCTTGCTCGGATGCGGTGTAGTGGGCGTGTGGATAGCTCACCCGCTCGCTCGACCACGGCCGGCCGTCGAGCTCCCACTTTTTGCGGCCGCCGTTCATGATCCGGCAGTCCTTGTGGCCATAGAGCTTGAACACCCAGAAGGCGTAGCAGGCCCACCAATTGTTCTTGTCGCCGTAGAACACGACCGTCGTGTCGTTGGAAATGCCCCGCTCGGCACAGAGTTTTTCGAAGGCGGCCTTGTCGATGTAGTCGCGGCAGGTGGGGTCTTGGAGATCGGTGATCCAGTCGATCTCGACCGCTCCCGGCACGTGCCCCTGCACGTACAGTGCCCGGTCTTCGTCGGATTCCACGATCCGCACCGTGGGGTCGTGCAGGTGTCCTGCCACCCATTCGGTGGAAACCAGCACGTCGGGATTGGCGTACTCAGCCATGGCGAGCGGCTCCTGTATACTCGTCTCTAGTCGCGTTCAGCGGAATCGTAGACCACGCAGGCACCCCGTGCAACGAGGTGCCGCGGCGTCCGATGCGGGATTGCTTCCCGTCTTCGCCCGCTCGACGGACATGTGTTTCTGTTCCGCGCACGGAGTGCAATGCATCGCATGGGTCCCGCCTTCATCTATCAGATCACCGAGCTCAACAAGAAGTTCGGCCAGCGAGAACTTCTCAAGAACATCAATCTCGCGTTCTACCCGGGGGCGAAGATCGGCCTGCTCGGCCGCAACGGCGCCGGCAAAAGCACGCTCATGAAGATCATGGCGGGCATCGACAAGGAGTATGACGGCGAGACGCGCCTGGCCGACGGCTACACCGCGGGCTATCTGGAGCAGGAGCCGAAGCTCGATCCGACGAAGACGGTGTTCGAAAACGTGATGGACGCCGTGGACCATTCCCGCGCCGTCTTACGCCGCTTCGAGGAGATCAATGCCCGGCTCGGGGAGCCGCTCGACGACAAGGAGATGGAGAAGCTCCTTGCCGAGCAGGCCACGGTGCAAGACGAGATCGACGCCAAGAATCTCTGGGATCTCGACCGGCAGGTGGAGATCGCCATGGACGCGATGAACCTGCCGCCGGGCGACTGGTCTGTGGCAAACCTCTCGGGCGGCGAGCGGCGGCGTGTGGCGCTCTGCAAGCTCCTGCTCGAAAAGCCCGACCTCCTACTCCTCGACGAGCCGACGAATCATCTCGACGCCGAGAGCGTCGACTGGCTCGAGCGGCATCTCGCTGAGTACACGGGCACAGTGGTGGCCGTGACGCACGACCGCTACTTCCTCGACAACGTCGCCAAGTGGATTCTCGAGGTGGACCACGGCCGTGGCATCCCATTCGAGGGCAATTACACGTCGTGGCTCGAGCAGAAGAAGGCACGCCTGGAGATGGAGGAGAAGCAGGCGAGCACTCGGCAGAAGACGCTCGACAAGGAGCTCGAGTGGATTCGGATGAGCCCCAAGGCACGGCAGGCCAAGAGCAAGGCCCGCGTTTCGGCATATGAAAAACTTGCCGCCGAGCAGGCGGCGGCCCGCGATTCGGAGATCGAAATCTTCATTCCGGCGAGCCGGTCGCTCGGTGACCAGGTGATCGACGTCGACAACATCTCGAAGGCGTTCGGCGACAAAGTGCTCTTCGAGAACCTGTCGTTCAAGCTGCCGCCGGGTGGCATCGTGGGCATCATCGGGCCCAACGGCGCCGGTAAGACGACGCTCTTTCGCATGCTCGTGGGCCAAGAGAAGCCCGATTCCGGCACGATCAAGGTGGGAGCGACCGTCGACATCGGCTATGTGGATCAGAATCGCGACGCGCTCGATCCCAACAAGACTGTGTTCGAGGAGATCTCTGGCGGCCACGACACGATCGAACTCGGCAAGCGCACGGTCAATGCCCGCAGCTACGTGGCGAAGTTCAACTTCATGGGGCCCGACCAGCAGAAGAAGGTGGGCACGCTTTCAGGCGGTGAACGCAACCGTGTGCACCTGGCGAAGCTGCTCCGTGGCGGGGCGAACCTGCTTCTCCTCGACGAGCCGACGAATGACCTCGACGTCGACACGCTGCGGTCGCTCGAAGAGGGCATTTCGAGCTTCGCCGGTTCGGTCGTCGTGATCACGCACGATCGCTGGTTCCTCGATCGCCTCGCCACGCACATCATCGCCTTCGAGGGCGACGGCTACGTGCACGTGTGCGAGGGCAACTTCGAGGTCTACGAGCGGGGCCGTAAGGAGCGGCTGGGCGTCGCCGCCGACGAGCCGCATCGCTTCCGCCACAAGAAGCTGCAGCACTAGCTTCACGCGAAACATCGGCATCCTGCCGATTTTCGCGTGCGCGGCTGCGGGGGCAAGCCAAGGTTGCCCCGAGCCGCGATGGCTCGCCATCCAGGCGAGCTTGCCTCACGCGAAACATCGGCATCCTGCCGATTTTCGCTTGGCCCGGCGATGGCAACGCCAAGGGTTGCCATGCCGGGCGATGGCTCGCCCTCCAGGCGAGCCTCCTGTTGTAGGACAGGCTTCAGCTTGTTGCGAAACCACCAGCGGTAGTCGCTCGCATGTCTTGCCCCTCGAAGGCCTCTTGCTCGTTTCCTTCCTAGGAGGCCTTGATCATGCACGATCCTGTTGAGCATCCCCGGCACGCTTCGAGCGTTCCACTGCGACCCTCGCCGACCGCGCCTCGGCTGCTCGACCGCGTCCGCGACGCCATCCGGGTGCGGCACTTATCGCGGAACACGGAGCGGGCCTATGTGCACTGGGTGAAACGATTCATCGTCTTTCACGGCCGTCGGCATCCGGATGCGATGGGAGAGGCTGACGTACAGGCGTTTCTCACGAGCCTCGCCGTGCACGATCATGTCGCCGCATCGACGCAAAACCAGGCCTTGGCTGCCCTGCTTTTCCTCTACGACCATGTGCTCCGGCGCCCGCTCGACCAGATGGAGGGCATCGTGCGCGCCCGTCGGCCCAAGCGCCTGCCCGTCGTGCTGACACGATCCGAGGTCAGCCTCGTGCTCGACGGGCTCACGGGCCGAACCTGGATCGTGGGCCTGCTGCTCTACGGAGCCGGCCTCCGGCTGCTCGAAGCCCTGCGACTCCGGGTGAAGGATGTCGATCTCGAGCGGAGCGAGCTCATGATTCGCGATGCGAAGGGCAGCAAAGACCGGGTGACCATGCTGCCGGAATGCCTGGCTCCACACCTCGCGCGACTGCTCGCCCGCCAGCAACGCACGCACGCGCTCGAGGCAGCAGAAGGCGGTGGCCGGGTGATGATGCCCGGAGCCTTCGCGCGGAAGCACCCTGCGGCCGAGCGGGCATGGCCATGGCAGTGGGTGTTTCCGTCGGAGCGCTACTTTCGCGATCGGGCGACGGGTGGACTCTATCGGCATCACCTCCACGAAACGGTCATCCAGCGGGCGGTGAGGATTGCGGTCATCGAGGCGGGGCTTGGCAAGCGAGCGTCATGCCACACGCTGCGGCATTCGTTCGCGACCCATCTCTTGGAGGCTGGTTATGACATTCGCACCGTGCAGGAACTGCTCGGCCACAACGACGTGAAGACGACGATGATCTACACGCACGTCCTCAATCGTGGTGGCCAGGGCGTTCGCAGTCCGGCCGACATGCTGGGCCAGCCGAAGCGGATGCCGCCGTCGCTGTCGTCCGAAGGCGGATCATCTCCAGAAGACAGCCCCGGGGGCAAGCCTGCTGAGGGGCCCGCGCACGGCGGCAATGATTAACGCGCAGATAAGCCGTAGAAACATCGCTGGGCGACGCGAAGCGAGCAAAAACCCCAGCCGCATTCAGAACTTACGGTCACCGCTCTACGTGCCCCATCTGATTATCAAGACTCGGCGGTAGCTATACTGGGCTAGATAAACACAAGTTCTCCTGCCTGTCGCGTGGCTATATGAAGCGACTCCGATTGCTCACGTTTGGTTGCCTCGGAATTGCCGTCATATTGCTTGCCAACACGATTAAGCGGGCAGGCGGCGTTGAGGTGGCGAACCATTCGGCACTTGTTCTTCTCAACGTAGTCGGGGGCGTTTTTTGTGTCGCTGTATTCGTCGATACCGTCTGGCATGCGATTAAGGGGCAGGGGCAAGCCTGCCGGCACTGCGGGCACTTGCGTCAGATGTCTTCATTTCGGGTCTACTCGAAGTGCCCAAACTGCGGGGAGTGATCCACCCGCGTGTTGCACGGAGAACCACGCAATGCAGCGGACTCGCGTTAACCTCGGTCGGTGTGGTTCGCCCAAGGTCGCGAGCCGCTGATTGCTACCGTTATGCGAGCCAGTGTCCTGAACCGTCAGGAAACAAATGTCCGCCTTGTGGCAGAAACTTGCTGACCTGATCACAGCAGGCGAC
>Ga0209229_10001205_pt1 | contig 10647 bp, 5 predicted proteins | sample SanBayMetagenome_FD_187466 | JGI IMG/M metagenome (GOLD analysis project Ga0209229, IMG submission 187466) | Freshwater and sediment microbial communities from dead zone in Sandusky Bay, Ohio, USA (SPAdes) (version 2) | ecosystem: Environmental > Aquatic > Freshwater > Lentic > Sediment | place... | reverse complement strand
CAGCGGCACCAAGAGAACCAGTGTATCCGATTGGACCTTGAGGACCAGTGGCACCAAGAGAACCAGTGTATCCGATTGGACCAGTTGGACCAGCGGCACCAAGAGAACCAGTGTATCCGATTGGACCAGTTGGACCAGCGGCACCAAGAGATCCAGTGTATCCGATTGGACCAGTTGGACCAGCGGCACCAAGAGATCCAGTGTATCCGATAGGACCTTGAGGACCGGTAGCGCCTAACGATCCAGTGTATCCGATTGGACCAGAAGCACCTATGGAACCCGTATAGCCAATAGGACCAGTAGCGCCTAACGATCCAGTGTATCCGATAGGACCTTGAGGACCAGTTGGACCAGCGGCACCAAGAGATCCAGTGTATCCGATAGGTCCGGTTGGACCGGTAGCTCCTACCGAGCCGGTATATCCAACCGTTGTTGACCAATAAACGCCACCAGTTGAATTAGATGTAAGTACTTGGCTTGCAGTTCCAAGAACATTGTTAGCTTTGATTACTGATACAGTTAGATTTCCTGTAATCGTTGGATCTGTAGAAAGAACCATGGAACCAGTACCGGTAACCGAATTGGCTAGCGTTACGCCACCGTAAGTTAAAGTACTAGTTGTACGAATTGATCCATTAACATCTAGCTTATATGCAGGCACGGTTGTAGCAATACCAATATTGCCGTTACCAACAATGGCCATCTTGTCATTTGGTGTATTATCTGTTGTAGATGTAGAACCTTGTGCAGTTGCAGTTCTAAACAAAATACCCGATGTACCAAGACCAGTAGAAATACCACCTGATAATATCAGCGTTCCGCCGTTTTTATCTGCAACTGCCGGTACTGAACCACCAGCAACGATAACTAACGAACCACCGCCATTATTAGGAGATGATCGCTCCATACCGATATACTTAACACCTTCTTTTTCAAGAGTGATATTATATGGTAATGTATAAACTACACCAAAACCAACATTACCAGAGAAAACTGGACTAGTATGCAACACCATTGAACCGGTGCCAGTTACAGCATTAGATAATGTAACACCACCATATGTCAGAGCAGCTGCAAATGTAGTAGCACCTGCAAAATAGTTAGCAGCTGAGCCAGCAGCATAGAAGTTCCATCTTCCAGTACCAGAAGGAAGATTTGAATAGAACCCGTAATTGTTAGTAGCACCGATAGGTGTAGAATCAACGTAGAAACCATATTGATTAGTAACTGTTGAACCAACTCCAATGGTCGCTTGTGTTGCAAAGAAATGACGTAATGATGGTAAAGTAAACGCTGTAGCTTGTGTGCCTAGAGACGAAACGAATGCGGCACCAACACTGCTAACGTCAGACTGAACTACTGATGTAACATAATTTGCATATGAGAACGCAGCACCGGTTATATTTCTTCCTATAACTAAACTGGTACCTGTTATATTAGTAGTACCAATACCTAGTGCGCCGGCGAAATAATTAGGTGCAGTACCACCTGCATAGAAGTTCCATCTTCCAGTACCAGAAGGAAGATTTGAATAGAACCCGTAATTGTTAGTAGCACCTAAGATATTGCTTTCAGCAAAGAATGCGTATTGGTTTGTTAGCGTGCCACCAGCTGTTACGCTGGCAAATGTTGTAGGACCAGATGCATAATAATGCATTAACTGCCCAAGAGTGAAAACAGCAGATTGTGTTTGGGCTGTAGTGCGGAAATACATGCCGTACGATGTTACATCAGATTGTAATACGCCGTTTGATAATACTGCAGCTAAATTGGTAGCACCAGTTATAGCCTTAGAAACTGATAGCGTTATACCAGATGAAGGTGTAGTACCAATGCCTACAGAATTGGCAATAAAAACCGTGTTAGTAGTTTTATTGAACGTAAACCCGGATGTACCGTTAGCGGCTCCGGAATCATTAAATTGAATTGTAGTGTTCGATCCAGACACAGGGCCTTGTGATCCGGTATAACCAATCGGTCCTGTTGCTCCCATAGAACCGGTATAGCCGATAGGACCAACCGCACCTAGAGATCCGGTATACCCGATAGATCCGGTATACCCGATTGGACCAGTGGCGCCGACGGAACCATTATAACCAGTCACACCCTGTGATCCGGTGTAGCCGGTTGGTCCCATTGGACCAGTGTTTCCGCCAATCGCAGGACCCCAATATGCTCCAGCACCATTAGAATAAAGAATAGAACCGTTAGGCCCTGGAGAAGAGTTAGCAACTAACGCTGCAGCTCCAAGGGCTAAAGATGTTGAATTAATTACTAAATTAATGATATCTGTCATTATGTTTCTTTATTTTTTGGCCCTACGTAAGGCAGATAAATAACCATGTATATTTATATTATTTGGATTAAATCATGGTATCTATTGCTTTTATTGATTATCTTGGGTTAGAGTACAACGGAAATACCCCTTATGAAAAGGGTCTCGGCGGGTCGGAATCTGCCTTGGTTTACTTAGCAGAAAAAATGAGTCAAATCGGGTTTAATGTCACAGTTTTTAATAATTGTGATAAACCTGGTACCTATAAAGGTGTTGAATACCGTCTAAACACAGATTTAATAAACCTAGACAAAAATTATGATGTGGTAGTATCATCTAGATCTGTTAGGCCTTTCAAGCAATTTAAATTCCTAGGAAAAAAGATCATCTGGCTCCATGACACCTTTTGTGAAGGTGACCAGTTACTTGAACAAATGGTTGTAGACGGTGAAATTGACGAAATTTTCACTCTTTCAGATTTCCATACTTCATACATTACTAACTGTGAACATGGCCACCACAGGAATTTTGAAGTACTTAAGAGACACGTTTTCCAAACAAGAAATGGCGTGGTCAACCAGTTAGGTTGGGTTGATGTATCTAAGAAGGATAAGAATCAACTAGTATACTCGGCTGCTGCTTCAAAGGGGCTTAGACCTCTGCTAGAACTCATTTGGCCACGCCTCAAGACAATGTTTCCCAATCTTAAGCTGACTGTCATTGGCGGATATTACGATATCAAGGGAGACAATGATCAAAAGAAAATGACCGAGGATTTTATGGCAAAAAATCCAGATGTCACATTCACCGGAATCATATCACAAAAAGAAGTAGCAGAAATTTTAGCTAAGTCTGCACTGTTTTTATACCCGTGTGAATTTCCAGAAACTTACGGTATGTCAATGGTAGAATCCATGATGTACGGTACGCCAATGGTTACATGCAGATTTGGTGCAACAGAAGAAACTGCCTTTGAACAGGCCAACTACGTAATCGATTATCCTATTGTTCCTAACCCATTATTTCAAGGTGTTGATCAGAATAAACAAGTAGAAGCGTTCGTACAAAAAGTTCAACTAGCGTTGACTGACCAATATCTATATCAGCAAAAAGTGACATCGTGTTTCATGGTCAAAGACATATGTTCATGGAAACATGTCGCTCTACAGTGGAAAGAACATTTGTTCAATCTACTGGGGTTGTACATGCCAATTTCTGAGCATAGAGAGCTGGCTGTAGTAAAATACAAAGCATCTAAAGTCTTCGGCCGTAGATTTCAAAACAAAGAAGATATTGTTCCGTATAAATTGGCAAGGGAACGCCATATCCTAGTTGTTGTTCCTTATTATAACGCTTCTCAATATATTGCAAAATGTATTGAATCCATTGCTGCCCAAGACTACGAAAATTACTTGGTAGTTCTAATCAACGATTGTTCAACTGATAATTCCAAGCAAATTGCAGATGCAACAATTTCAAATCTAGAAAATCATTATAAGTTCATTAACATATCACAGTCGTCTAGATATGGAGCAGTGAACAACCAATACAATTACGCTCTTTCATATAGTGAAGATCTTATTATGTTGGTTGACGGTGATGATGCTCTTACAACTGATCCGCATATTTTCACGAAATACAACACTGAATTCACTAACAGAGATTTAATGTTGTCCTATGGTTCATGCTGGTCTATGGCAGACAATATTCCTCTAGTAGCACAGGAATATCCACCGCATGTTAGAGAAGCTAAGACATACAGGCACCATGAATTAGCCTGGGGCATTCCATACACACACTTAAGAGTGTTCACTAAAGAACTTCTAGAAACAAAAGATTTTGTTAATAAACTCATGGTTAATGGCCAGTGGCCTATGGCCGGTGGCGACGCTGGCTTAGTGTATGCGCTTCTAGAAGCAGCTGATCATAACAAAATTTGGGCTAACCAAGAAGTTGTGTATCTATACAATGACTTGAACCCAATCAATGATTACAAGGTTAACTCAGATGAACAGACATCAACTGCTAATCATTTTAAAGCCATGAGCAAAGAGACACAGATGCCAACAACAGCCAAGAAGAAAATCCTTATCGCTATTCCAACTGACAAGTACATTGAATCACAGACATTTAAGTCGATATATGACCTGGAAATTCCTGATGGATACGAAGTTATATTCCAGTATTTCCATGGATACCGCATCGATCAGATTCGAAATCTTATTGCTGATTGGGTAGTTAACTATAAGTTTGACTATTTGTTTGCGGTCGACTCTGATATTGGATTTAAGCCAGATACCCTAAAACTTCTCTTAGAAGCCAATAAGCCTATTATCTCAGGTCTATATAGACAGAGATTTGATAATTCGAATCTTGAGCTATATGACACATTTGGCCGAATTAAATACGATGACATAAAGCAATATACACATCTTGAAGTTAAGTCATGCGGATTTGGCTGTGTGCTAATTAAGCATGAAGTGTTCGCTAGCATCCCGTACCCGCATTTTGAATACAAGCCAGCTATTGATCATGCAAATACATTGTCAGAGGATACTGATTTCTGTCTAAAGGCTATTAAGGCTGGATACTCTGTATGGGCACACTGTCAGGTTTTGTGCGACCACTTTGGCAGGACTAATTTTTCTTTGCAGTAATTCTTACTACTGGTTTTAGTACTGCAACAATTCGTGGTTTAGCAGATTTTTGCTGGTAAACTATTGTGTTACTTGCCATTAGATGGTTACTGTTGGTGTAACTGTTGCAATGCCTTCTACGATTTTAGTAGAAACATTATTGGCATCATGGATAATAACATCATACACATACCTGCCAAATTCAATATTAGCAGTTTGAGCTGTTGTTAAACTAATGGTTACTAGTCCTTCTTCAGCGTTAATAGATGTAGAAAATGAAACAGAATTAGTGGAAGTATACCATTTCTTCATTTGTGTATTGGCAGTGTAACCAGAAAGATCTACAACATCACTGTTGTCATCTGTGACACTAATTTCTGCAGAAAATGCAGCACCTTGATCAATTACAATATTTGCCCTGGTTGTCATTATGCTGTTATCAAATCCCTAACAATTTTGATGGTCATGACACCTGCAGACGAAGCAGTAAAGTTAAGATTTACAGAACCTGCCGCTGCTGAAGCAGTCAATGTTCCCATTAATCCGTTAGACGATAGGATTCCGTACTCAGTAATTGACGCGGTTGTTCCATCATGCAGAATTAGAATCTTAGAGCTCTGGAAATTGGTCGTGTTAGATACCTGAACCAGATATTCACCAGATCTATACGATACAGCCGAGAATGAATCAACAGTGTTTGCAAGCAATCCAGAATTAGTGATACTCTTAGCCATGGAAGTAAATGTGGAATTAACTGTCAGGGTGTTGTCAATTGCTACCGAATTTGCAGTAACAGTTGAAGCCTTAACTAGCCATCTGCTAGATGTATTTCCTAGACTGTATAAATGGTCGGCCGACGGATTATAATCACCGGTACTTACTGTGGTACCGGTACTAGTTATATTACCAGAAACACTTAACGCCGTGGCAATAATTGTTCCATTCGAATTAAGAATGATGTTTGGCCCTACGTAGGTATTTCCTGTAGTTACCAAAGTTCCGTTGATTGACAACTTATCAGCTGGGGATGTATTTCCTAGTCCGATGTTTCCATTAGCGTATACATAAAGTGTAGCACCAATAGAGGCTGTATTATTTCTTACAGTTAGTGAATCTGCAGTTACGGCCGTAGAGTTGATAACTGTATTGACAGTCGTATTTCCTGCGAAAATAGTAGTATTCGATAACCACACATTAGCGCCAACATTCATAGAAGTTGTTGCTCTAACAATTACAACATTAGCGTTATTTAATGTTGCATTAGAACTTCCTGCAATATTTGTAGCCGTGATAATCGTGTTGACTGTTGAATTACCAACAAACAACGCAGACGTGTTTGCATAAACGTTGGAACCAACATTAGATGACACTGTAGCATTTAGAGAAGATACACCAGCATTTCCAGAAACAGTCAAGAAGCCAGTCAATGTAGTGTTACCAACAGCCATGGTATTGGCAATTGTTACTGCACCGTTAACTGTCAATGTGCCTCTGAGATTGGTTGCGCCACCAACATTAGCGGTTGTTGAAACGTTTACATAACCGGTTAGATTATTGTTACCTGAAGCCACCGCAGCTAGGGTAGTTGCACCGGTAACATTTAATGTGGTTGAAACATTAGCGAACCCTGTAATAGTAGTGTTACCAAGAGCTGCGGTATTAGGAACCGTCACTGCGCCATTGACCGTCAACGTCCCACGAAGATTCGTTGCGCCACCAACATTTGCAGTTGTTGAGACGTTGATAAAGCCAGTTAGTGTAGTATTACCTAGGGCAGCGGTATTAGGAACCGTAACCGCACCATTGACTGTTAGTGTGTCTCTTAATGTTGTAGCGCCAGCAATATTGGCTGTTGTTGATACGTACAAATTACCGGTTATTGCAGTGTTACCAGCTGCAACATTACCTAGTGTGGTATTACCAGTTACCGCTACAGTATTAGAAAATGTTGCTGCACCAACTACGCCGAATGTATTCTGCAAGAGTGTTGCCCCAGCAACATCCAAGAATCCATTAATATCAGTGTCACCTATAACATCTAAGGTACTAGCCAGAGTTGTCTCACCGGTTACATTTAGTGTACCGGTCAGAGATGCATTAGCGCTTACAGTTAGAGCAGAAACAGATGAATTAGAAGTAGCAACTATCTTGGAATTAGCTAGCGTGGTATTACCTGATACTGTGATGATATCAGTGACATTCATGAAACCAGTGACCGTGGTATTACCTGACGCAACGGTGTTAGCTACGATCACTGCGCCGTTGACAGTCAGTGCACCTCTTAGTGTTGTTGCACCACCAACGTTCGCTGTAGATGATACGTTAATGAAGCCAGTGACCGTGGTGTTGCCAGCAGCAAGCGTATTGTTAAGAGTTGTTGCTCCAGTTACTGCCAGTGTATTAGCAAGAGTCGTCGCTCCTGTAACAGCCGCCGTGGTCGATACATTGATGAAGCCAGTAAGAGTCGTGTTACCAGCCGCCACAGTATTAGCTACTGTCACAGCGCCATTGACTGTTAGGGTAGATCTTAGGTTAGTTGCACCACCAACGTTTGCGGTAGTCGATACGTTGATGAATCCAGTAAGAGTTGTGTTACCAGCCGCCAAGGTATTATTAAGAGTCGTGGCACCGGTTACTGCCAATGTGTTCGAAAGAGTCGTGGCACCGGTTACTGCCAATGTGTTCGAAAGAGTTGTCGCCCCGGTCACGCCAAGAGTATTTGCCAGTGCCGTAACACCGGTCACATTCAATGTACCAGTTAGTGTAGAATTCGCCGTACTTACGTGTAAGTTAGAAACTGTGGTATTAGTATATGTAAGATTTAGCGCTGAGCTAGCTAATGTAACATTGCCACCAACATTGGCTGTAGTTGAGACATTGATATAACCAGTCAAATCCGTGTTACCAGCTGCCACGGTATTTGCGATTATTGTGGCGCCATTGACGGTCAACGCGCCTCGTAGATTCGTTGCTCCACCGACGTTCGCGGTTGTTGAGACGTTGATAAAACCGGTAAGTGTGCTGTTGCCAACTGCCATAGTATTGGAAATTGTTACTGCACCATTTACTGCCAATGTAGATCTTAGGTTAGTGGCACCACCGACGTTCGCGGTTGTTGAGACGTTGATATAACCAGTCAAATCCGTGTTACCAGCTGCTACAGTGTTCGCAACTATCACTGCGCCGTTGACAGTCAATGCACCTCTTAGGTTTGTCGCACCACCAACGTTCGCTGTAGAAGAAACATTGATGAAGCCAGTGACCGTGGTGTTGCCAGCTGCCGTTGTGTTCACGACTGTTACTGCACCGTTGACAAGAAGAGTACTTGACAAGCTAGCAGCACCAGTTACGGTTAGGGTATTCGAAAGAGTTGTCGCCCCAGTTACAGCCAATGTATTTGATAGTGTACCAGCACCAGTTACGGCTAGGGTATTGGCCAATGCAGTAACGCCGGTTACATTTAATGTACCTGTTATGGTAGAGTTAGCGGTGCTTACATGGAGATTAGAAACTGTGGTATTAGTATATGTAAGATTTAGCGCCGAGCTAGCTAATGTAACATTGCCGCCAACGTTAGCGGTTGTTGATACATTGATATAACCGGTTAGGTCCGTGTTACCAGCAGCGACCGTATTGCCAACAATTGTTGCACCGTTAACAGTCAGCGTACTTCTTAGATTTGTTGCTCCACCAACATTGGCTGTTGTTGAGACGTTGATGAATCCAGTAAGAGTTGTGTTACCAGCCGCGGCCGTATTGCCAATGATGGTTGCACCATTGACAGTCAGTGCACCTCTTAGATTTGTGGCACCACCAACATTGGCTGTTGTTGAGACGTTGATGAATCCAGTAAGAGTTGTGTTACCAGCCGCGACCGTATTTGGAACAGTCACTGCACCATTGACAGTCAACGTACTTCTTAGATTTGTGGTGCCGCCAACATTAGCAGTAGTTGAGACGTTGATGAAACCTGTTAGGGTAGTATTACCAAGAGCAGCCGTATTAGGGACTGTAACTGCACCGTTGACAAGAAGCGTACTTGAAAGAGTTGTCGCTCCGGTAACCGCCAAGGTGTTAGACAACGTGGCATTACCAGTTACTGCGATCGTGTTTGAAAGGGTAGTTGCGCCTGTTACGGACAGTCTAGAAGACATGCCGACATTAGAAACAAATGTCGAATTTGTGGTTACATGTAAATTGCTCGATGTTGCATTAGAAAATACTTGCATAACACCGGTATTAACGAAGATAACATTAGAAGAAATCGTTAATGTATTCGGTGTGGCAATGTTACCACCTCTAAGAGTTCCGGTAACAACAGAGACATTGGAAGAGAAGTAGCCGTTGACAGCAACATTACCAGTAGTCAACGACCCATTGGACGAAGAATCTGCAGTTACAGCGTTAGACGTAATGATAGCCGCAATTTGGTTTGTTCGGCGAAGCCAAGTACCAAAGCTCTGAGTATTGACAACTTGACTAACTGTAATCATTTATTGTAGCTTCTCCAAAATTTTTGCGAGCATAGCTTCGATATTATCAACTTTTTTCTTCAGGATATCATGGTTGTTGACTACATCTTGAAGTTTTAACAGTTTCGCACGCTCTTCACGATATTTATCTAATGATTTGGAGTCAACCGATAAAACGGCTTTATTATCGCCGTTTTTGATTAAATCTTCCCTATCTTTGATTTTATAGATCATATGATTTAAATCTGTAAGGCTAGACTTCTCATATCTTTCATGATAGGTACTAGCACCGAGTTATTGGAAACTGGGACAATCTTAATTGAAAATGTCTTATAACCATCATAAACTACATCTGTTAGTGTAGAATATCTAAGGATTCCATTATTTTCACCAAACAAGAACGCACCGGTCTGAGATTTTAGATCAGGAATGATACCGGCTGAGCTGTTGGTTGACGTAAATGAAATATTAGATGATACCTGAACAGCAGAAGAATTAACGATTGAGATAATTTCTCTGACATTGAATGAATACGTGACAGGATCAGAAACATATAGGTAGTTCTTACCACGGTAGAATGATGAATCCCCTACAGAAACCACATTTGAAGTGTTAGAAACAGATACGTTGTTTGCATCAATTCTTGACGACTGCGGCATGCCAAACTGCAGCTCGATTAAATCATCTCTATTAGCCTTAGATGATGTAAGAGAAGAAGAAATAACACTTTCTGGCATATATGACCAATCTTTAGATCCAAACGTATCAGTGTCTGAACCATTTAAAAATTTACCGTATACCAAGAAGTTAGTTCCAGACGGTCTAAATGCTGACAAATATGAAACCATATCTTCTGCATCTTGGCCGTCCGCCAAGATTACATTTTTTGAAATGTATCTTGAAGCAGCATAGTAACCATTGTCCATTGTTTCATCATAATAAATCGATGTTTCAATGGAAGAATTTACAGAAGTATCACCTGAAACATAAATCGTTGTGGCGTTAGCTTGGAATTCACCTGTTACCGAGATAACTCGCATAAATGAAGAATTAGCAAAGTCAACAATTCCAGAAGCAGACCCCTGAATTACCGTGTCACCGTCAGTGTATGAGTTATTAGTATTAGCAAGAGTTAGATAATACCCTGAAATTTGGTTGGCATTCACAACTCTGTTATGAGTAAGTACCACACGGGTACCTAGTGGATCGATAAACGGAGCGGTTTTGTTATTAGAAGTAGTTAGCACAGACTTAATTACTAGCG
>Ga0209229_10001204_pt1 | contig 10655 bp, 8 predicted proteins | sample SanBayMetagenome_FD_187466 | JGI IMG/M metagenome (GOLD analysis project Ga0209229, IMG submission 187466) | Freshwater and sediment microbial communities from dead zone in Sandusky Bay, Ohio, USA (SPAdes) (version 2) | ecosystem: Environmental > Aquatic > Freshwater > Lentic > Sediment | place... | reverse complement strand
TTGTTGTGCTGAAATGTTAGAGGAAGTTTTCGTTTCTTCTTGGGGTGTTGCTTCTGTTTTGGAAACAGGTGTTGTGTTATCTATGGTCTTTGTTGCTGAGGTTGATTCTTTTTTTAGGGAAGGTGACTTGTATGCTCTGATATCAAGCTGACGAAAGGCGACAGACTTTACTTCATCAAGTCGTTTTTTTTTTGCTATCCCATCAGCTTCAACAAGACTTACCGCTTGTTTGAGGTAGTTAAGTTTTATAAGGTGAAATTCAACATGAAGCTTTTTATTTCTGGCTTGTTTAAAACCAACTTCTGCTTCTGTAAGAATATTCATTGCGCCTATGATGTAGGATGTTGAAATTTCATTTGCATTTGCAATGTATTTATTTCTGAAGCCATCCATCACTTGTAGCAAACCAATGGATCTTGCATCTTTACTGATCAATAAATTTCTGAAAAATTCGGTCATGCTGTTCAATACCATATCACCTTCAAATCCTTTCTTATCTATTTCATCAAAAAGTGATAAAACGCCCGCTAAGTCTTGGTTGTAAAGCATGTCTAACATCTTGAAGAAATAATCTTCATCAAGTACATTGAGATGCTCTAAAGTATTTGAGTAAGTGAGAGAGGCATTGGTAAAACTGACAATTTTATCCAACATGCTCAAAGCATCACGCATGCAACCATCACTTTTTTGAGCTATGATTTGCAAGGCTGCTGTTTCAGCTTGAATGTTTTCTTTTGTTGTGATTTCAAGTAGATGTTCTACTATGTCGTTTGGTGTGATTCTTTTAAAATCAAAAATTTGACACCTGGAAAGTATGGTAGGAAGAATTTTATGTTTTTCAGTTGTAGCTAAAATAAAGATAGCATGTGCAGGAGGCTCTTCTAATGTTTTCAAAAAAGCATTAAAGGCAGATGCACTTAGCATGTGAACCTCGTCTATGATGTATACTTTGTATTTTCCTGACTGTGGTGCAAATCTTACTTGATCTATAAGCTCTCTTATATCATCTACAGAATTATTGCTGGCGGCATCTAGTTCATGCACGTTAAATGTTGATCCCGTATTGAAAGAGACACAGGAGCCACATTTATCGCATGCTTCGCCTTCAGTACTTACATTTTCACAATTGATGGTTTTGGCCAAGATACGCGCACAGGTTGTTTTACCTACACCACGCGGACCGCAAAACAAGAAAGCATGTGCAAGGTGGTTTTGAAGGATGGCATTTTTTAATGTTGTAGTAATATGCGCTTGCCCCACCACTGTTGAGAAATGTTGGGGCCTGTATTTCCTTGCTGATACAACAAAATTTTCCATCTGGCTGCAAGATAAGAAAAGGTTTAGCGCTTTGGAAGTGATGTGGAATAGTTTTTATTTGATTCATAGGTGGACTAGTTTTAAATTACATATTGAACCCTCAAATTTCTAATTGAATGAAATACATCATGTCCCTCGACCAGGGAACCACAAGTTCAAGAGCCATTCTATTCGCTCAAGATGGCTCCATCGCTGCAGTGGCTCAGAAAGAATTCAAACAAATTTTTCCGCATGCTGGATGGGTTGAACATGACCCCATGGAAATTTGGGTGAGTCAGGCTACTGTTGCAAAAGAAGTGATGCTTAAATTAAATATCAAAGCAGATGGTGTTGCTGCAATTGGTATCACCAATCAAAGAGAAACAACAGTTGTTTGGGATAGGGCAACAGGTCAGCCTGTTTATAATGCAATTGTTTGGCAGGACAGAAGGACTGCAGAATATTGCGATGGTTTGAGAGCTAAGGGACATGCAGAAAAAATAAAATTAAAAACAGGTTTAATTATCGATGCTTATTTTTCTGCGACAAAGATAAAATGGATACTTGATCATGTAGAAGGTGCCAGGGATAAGGCTTCTAGAGGAGAATTGGCTTTTGGAACAATCGATAGCTGGCTGCTTTGGAAATTGACAGAAGGCAAAGTACATGCAACAGACGTGAGCAATGCATCTAGAACCATGTTGTATAATATTGAATCGATGCAATGGGACGAGGAATTGTTGCAGTTGTTTGACATTCCTGCCTCTCTTTTGCCGCAAGTAAAAAGTAATAGTGAAATCTATGGTCATGCAACGGCCATCAATATGCATGAAGTGCCTATTGCTGGAATGGCCGGTGATCAGCAATCTGCATTATTCGGACAAATGTGCAAGGAAGTTGGTATGGTGAAAAACACCTACGGTACTGGTTGTTTTATGCTCATGAATACTGGCACTAAACTCGTTCGATCCAATAATAATCTTTTGACAACAATAGCTTGGAAAATAGGTGATACTACACAATATGCATTAGAAGGTAGTGTATTTATTGCGGGCGCTGCAGTTCAGTGGCTAAGAGATGGATTGAAAATCATCAAACAATCCGCAGATGTACAAAAACTTGCTGCTTCAGTAAATGACACAGATGGGGTAGTAGTGGTACCTGCTTTTTCTGGATTAGGTGCACCTCACTGGGATGCTTATGCCAGAGGTACTGTTTTCGGAATAACAAGAGGAACAACAGATGCACACATTGCAAGGGCTACTTTAGAGAGTATTGCCTACCAGACATATGATGTTTTGAAAGCAATGGAGTCGGATGCGGGATTGCCGATAAAAGAATTAAGAGTAGACGGCGGTGCAACTGTTAACGATTTAATGATGCAGTTTCAATGTGATATTTTGTCTGTACAAGTATTGAGACCTGAAGTAATTGAAACCACTGCTTTAGGGGCTGCTTATTTAGCAGGTCTTGCTACAGGATATTGGAAAGACATTGATAGCATTGCAGCACAATGGAAAGTAGATGCAACGTTCTCTCCTCAAATGACAAATGAAGATAAAGAAAAACGTCTTGCTGCTTGGAATAGAGCAGTTACTGCTGTTTTGGCATGGAGTAAATAATGAAATAGGTGGATAGAAATTCGGCAATAGAAACTTTGAAAAGTGAAAGGCATTGGGATATCATCGTTGTTGGCGGTGGCTCAACTGGATTGGGAATTGCAGTTGATGCAGCCAAGCGGGGATTCAAGACATTGCTATTGGAAAAATATGATTTTGCCAAAGGCACTTCAAGTAGAAGTACCAAATTGGTGCATGGTGGTGTTCGTTATTTGGCGCAGGGAAATATTAAATTGGTAGTAGAAGCTTTACGAGAGCGAGGGTTTATGTTGGCCAATGCACCACATCTTACACGAGTACAGCATTTTGTTATTCCTGCTTATTCTTATTTTTTAAAATGGTTTTATGGTATTGGATTGTTTTTATATGATCTGTTATCTAGAAAACTGAGTCTCGGTCATCCTGCATTGTTGACGAAAAAATCGGTTTTGAAAAAAATGCCAACGATTCAACCAAAGGGTTTGAAAGGAGGTATATTATATACTGATGGTCAATTTGACGATGCTCGTATGGCAATTGCATTGGCAATGACAGCGTATGATTTAGGAGCTACAGTTGTTAATTATGTGCAGGTAACGAGCCTTATTAAAGAGTATGATAAGGTAGTTGGTCTGGTTGCAGAAGATGAATTAAAAGGAGAACTTTTTTCTTTGAAAGCCAAGGTAGTTATCAATGCTACTGGTGTGTTTGCAGATAGCATTTTAGATATGGATGATCCAGATGCACCTGCCATGGTTATGCCTTCACAGGGTGTTCATTTGGTAGTAGAGCAAAATTTTTTTCCTGGCACTGATGCATTGATGATTCCTAAAACAAAAGATGGAAGAGTCTTGTTTGCTTTGCCTTGGCACGGTAAAGTAGTAATTGGTACCACAGATACCGCATTAAATATTATCAATGAGGAGCCCATCGCATTGGAAGAGGAGATAGAATTTATTTTGATGCATTTTAATGAGTATGCAACTTCAAAAATTACAAGAAAAGATGTGTTGTCTGTTTTTGCGGGACTAAGACCATTGGTTAAAACATCCAATCAAACCAGCACATCATTGGCTTCAAGAGATCATACCATTATTGTTTCAAAGTCAAATTTGATTACCATTACAGGAGGAAAATGGACTACCTATCGCAAAATGGCAAAGGATGCAGTGAATAACGCTGCATTTGTTGCAAAGCTGCCAATTGTAAAATGTACAACGAGAAAATTAAAACTGCATGGCTATACAAATACACTAAAGTATGGCGACAAATTTTCGGCATACGGTAGCGATGCAGAGTTGATTCAAGCAATGATCAATGAACGTCCTGAATTATCTAAATCTATTCATCCAAAGTATGATTATTGCCATGCTGAATTGGAATTTTCTGTTAGAAATGAAATGGCTATGACTGTTGAAGACATTCTCGCAAGAAGGAGTCGTTTGCTTTTTGTTGATGCTCGAGCAGCAATTGAAGCTGCTCCAATTGTTGCTCAAGTAATGGCGCGGTTGTTAAAAGAAGATCAGCATTGGGAAGAAGAACAAGTCTCCACTTTTTTAGCACTAGCCAATGGTTATCTTGCCGAAAAATTGTAATTTAATTTTGTAAACCAAAACTACTTGCTATGAGTCCATTTGTATCAGAACTTATTGGAACTTCTGTATTAATTGCATTTGGTACAAGTGTTGTTGCCAATGTTTTGTTGGATAAAACAAAAGGGAATAATGCAGGTTTGATTGTGATTGGATTTGGATGGGCAATTGCAGTATTTGTTGGCGTATTTATTTCCGCTGATACAAGTGGAGCGCATTTAAATCCTGCAGTTTCAATTGGGCTAGCTGTGGCGGGAAAGTTTCCATGGTCGGATGTGCCAGCTTATGTTTCGGCTCAGTTTTTAGGAGCCTTTATTGGATCAACATTAACCTATATAATGTACAAGGATCATTTTTCCGTAACAAAGGACCCCTCGCTTAAACTTGCTGTTTTTTGTAATAGTCCAGCCATAAACAAGCCCTTTAATAACTTATTGACAGAACTTGTTGCCACCTTTATTTTTATGTTGGCTATTTTGTTTATACAAAAAGGAGAGATGAAGCTTGGCTCTCTAGACGCATTGCCAGTGGCTTTGTTGGTTTTAGGAATTGGACTCTCAATGGGTGGCCCTACAGGTTATGCCATTAATCCAGCCAGAGATTTGGGCCCCAGAATCATGCATGCGCTATTACCTATTCCTGGAAAGGGTGAAAGTGGCTGGAATTACGCGGCTATTCCCGTTTTTGGCCCTGTTTTGGGAGCAATTTTAGCTGGACTCCTATTTTCTTACCTTTAGATTCGGTGATTTGTAAAAAAATTCCTTCTTGCAATTTTTTTGATCCCTACTTCCTGTTTACCTTTGCGGCCTGAAACTGATTTCATATCAAAATCAATCATTGAACATGGCTAATACAGGAAAAATTAAACAGGTAATCGGAGCGGTGGTAGACGTTGCTTTTGATGGCCAACTTCCAGAAATTTATAATGCACTTGAGTTGCAAAGAGAGAACGGTGATAAGCTTGTACTTGAGGTACAGCAACACTTGGGTGAAGATAGTGTTAGGTGTATTGCCATGGATGGTACTGAAGGTTTGGTGCGTGGTACAGCAGTAGTAGATACAGGAAAAGCCATAGCAATGCCAACTGGTGATGCTATAAATGGAAGATTATTTAATGTGACAGGAGATCCAATTGACGGACTTCCTGCAGTTTCCAAAGAGAAAGGACGTGCAATTCATGCTAAGCCTCCTAAGTTTGAAGAATTGAGTACCGCGACTGAAGTACTTTTCACTGGTATTAAAGTTATTGACTTGATTGAGCCTTATGCAAAGGGTGGTAAAATCGGACTTTTCGGAGGTGCAGGCGTAGGTAAAACAGTATTGATTCAAGAATTGATCAATAACATAGCAAAAGGATATGGTGGCCTCTCTGTATTTGCTGGTGTGGGCGAGCGTACTCGCGAGGGAAATGATCTATTAAGAGAGATGATTGAAGCAGGTATCATGAAGTATGGTGACGATTTCAAACACAGCATGGAAGAAGGTGGATGGGATTTGGATAAAGTGGATATGAATGGTTTGAAAGATTCAAAAGCAACCTTCGTATTTGGTCAGATGAATGAACCTCCAGGAGCACGTGCTCGTGTTGCCTTGAGTGGTTTGACTATTGCAGAATATTTTCGTGATGGAGATGGTGAGGGTAAAGGAAAGGATATTCTTTTCTTCGTTGATAACATCTTCCGTTTCACACAAGCAGGTTCTGAGGTATCAGCACTTTTAGGCAGGATGCCTTCTGCGGTAGGTTATCAGCCAACACTTGCTACAGAGATGGGATTGATGCAAGAGAGAATTACCTCAACCAAGAATGGTTCTATTACTTCTGTTCAGGCGGTATATGTACCTGCGGATGACTTGACTGATCCGGCTCCAGCTACAACATTTGCCCACTTGGATGCTACAACCGTATTGAGTCGTAAGATTGCCGACTTAGGTATCTATCCTGCGGTTGATCCTTTGGATTCAACTTCAAGAATTCTTACACCAATGATTGTTGGTGAAGCTCACTATAATTGTGCAAACAGAGTTAAGTTGATCCTTCAACGTTACAAAGAGTTACAAGACATCATTGCTATCTTGGGCATGGATGAATTGAGTGATGAAGATAAGCTCACTGTATCACGTGCAAGAAGGGTTCAGCGTTTCCTTTCTCAGCCATTCCACGTAGCAGAACAGTTCACTGGTTTGAAGGGTGTATTCGTAAATATCGAAGATACAATCCGTGGTTTCAATATGATTATGGATGGTGAAGTGGATGAGTATCCAGAAGCGGCATTCAATCTTGTTGGTACAATAGAAGATGCAATCGAGAAAGGTAAGAAGATGATGGAAGCTTCAAAAGCTTAATCACCAAAAGCGACTAGTATGAAAATTGAAATATTGACGCCAGAGAAGAAGTTGTTTTCGGGAGATGCCTATGGTATTCAGTTGCCTGGTATCAGCGGCTCTTTTGAGGTGTTGGAAAAACACGCACCTATGGTGAGTGCTTTAGGAACGGGTGCAGTGAAAATTCTGCTTGACAAGACTGGTAAAAGTAATTCTTTTACAATCAATAGCGGTTTTGTAGAGGTGCTCAATAATCAAGTTTCTGTTTTGGTAGAAGGAGCTGTTGAATTATAATAGACTAACAATAAAATTTGAAAGGGGACCATTGGTCCCCTTTTTCATTATAGCAATGCTTTAAAAAATTTATTGGAATACTCTGATGTAGTCAACGTACAACCACTGTGGGAAATAGGTTGTAGCATTTGGTGATCCAGGCCAGTTGCCGCCAATTGCTAGATTGATGATAAAGAAAAATGATTCATTAAAAGGGTGACCTGCACCTGCTAATGTGGCTGGGTTAAATTCATTGATTAATTTATCATCAATTAGCATTCTGATTTTATCTTGTTGCCAATCCAAAGAATAAACATGGTATTCATCTGGAAGGGGCGTATCATTTAACAAAGAAGATGTTCTGTTCGTTGCATTGTTACCCGCTTTGAAATGTATAGTTGAGTGTACTCTCTTTTCATCATGCCCAAGAAACTCCATGATGTCAATTTCTCCGCAAGATGGCCAGCCAACTGTTTTGAAGTTAGCGCCTAACATCCAGAAAGCAGGCCAGATGCCTTGTCCCCTAGGGAGTTTTGCTCGAATATCAACTCTTCCAAATTTGAATTCACGTTTCCCCATGGAAATTAATCTGGTGGATGTATAATTCTTTCCCTCTCTTTGTTCAGTTCTTCCTTCAATGATCATTTTACCCTGACTAAATGATAAGTTTTCTCCAGCGGTATAATATTGCAATTCATTGTTTCCCCATCCACAATTCGGACAACCAGTACCAACATCAAAGCCCCAATTGGTAGTATTTAATTCAGGTGCACTGAATTCATCACTCCAAACCAATGTTTTACCGGGATAATTATCGGGTGTAGAATAGCCAATATCTGTTACTGGAATTTTTGTATCGTCATTGTTGATAACGCCTAATCCAACACCATCCGAAATAGTACAATTGCTTGCTTCTGAAAGTAAAATCTGAAACTCATCCATTCCTTCTTTCAAATCATCTGCTACAATAACGACAGTAACTTTCTTACTTGTTTCACCTGCTTTAAATATAACTGTCTGGGTGAGGGCTTGGTAATCTTCAACAGCCTTAGCGAAACCATCTTTTGTAGTAACCTTTACCGATGCATCCTGAGATAAGGCAGCGCTCAATTTTACCGTAAAATCCATGTTGCTGGTTCCACCATTACCTTCATTCATGGTAATGTCATCTATCGAAACATTAGCTGAAGTTATCGGTGCTGTCTTTTCTTTGTCGCATCCAACAAATAAAAGCGTAGCTGCTATCAATGATAAAAAATCATGTCTCATTCTTATTATTTAGGCAGCTCAAGATATTAAATATTTACACCTAATTAAATTTTTGTTTAAGTCTTGTTGCACATATTCTATATTTGTCTTCATATAATATGAAGCTCTCGCCACGCATAGTCATTACACTTTACTTTTTCTTTCTCGGATTTGTTTTTTCATCATGGGCATCTCATATACCAGATATCAAGGATAAGTTTTCGTTGAGTGATGCGGAATTGGGTAGCATCTTGTTTATGCTTCCTTTAGGTGCATTGTGTTCACTTCCCTTTTCGGGACTTTTAATTGTAAAAGTTGGGAGCAGGTGGATGAGCGTAATCAGTTTAGTAGTATATGTTCTATCCTTACTAGCTATTTCACTGGTTCCTACAACCTTTCATCTTTCTATTGTACTATTTCTATTTGGTATGTTTGGAAATTTTGGGAACATATCATTAAACGCACAAGGTATTTCCATACAACATTATATTAAGAAGTCGATCCTCTCAAGTCTCCATGCCATGTGGAGCGTTGGGGCATTTACAGCAGCTGCATTTACTGATTGGATGATGGAAGAAGAAAAAACAATGCAGCAGCATTATTTATTAATTACTATAATTATGATCTCTTTAGTTATTCCACTATTTTTTGGACTTGTGAAAGATCCTGTGCAAACAAATGAAAATAAAAAAATATTTGCTTGGCCAACAAAAGCACTTTTATTACTGGGGTTGATTTGTTTTTGTGGTGCTATGTCTGAGGGAGCTATGGCGGATTGGAGTTCGTTGTATTATCGTCAGGTGATTAATCAGCCGCATGTTGTGAGTGCTTTAGGTTATACTGCTTTTGCTTTATTTATGTCGATTGGTCGTTTTATTGGAGATCCAATAATTGAACGTTGGGGGCACGGGATTATCTTAAAAGCGAATGGTATTCTAATAGCAATTGGGATGATCACTTCTTTAGTATCTACCATACCAGCATTGGTAATGGTGGGATTTGCTTTAGTGGGATTAGGGGTGAGTTCTATTTTTCCTGTTGTTTATATTCTTGCCTCCAAGGAGAAATCAATGCAGCCCTCCGCAGCTATAGCATCAGTGAGTAGCATTGGGTTTATTGGCTTTTTGATTGGACCTCCCATTATTGGTTTTATTGCAGAAGGAGTGGGACTTCGTTCAGCATTAATGGCAGTCGTTTTACTCGGCTCCATAATTGTACTATTAGCAAGCAAACAAAGGTCAACTATTGATTAGTGGTGCTAATTAAATGAGGGATCTTTTGGATAATTAATGATTGGCGTAAATTCCTCTCCAAGAAGTTTGACAGCATTTTTCCATATATCCTGGGTTTGTTCTTGAAAGATTAGTTTTTTAGTTGAAGGAGCAATCAGCCAGCTTTTTTCCTTGAGTTCATCTTCTAGTTGTCCTGCTTCCCATCCTGAGTATCCCACAATAAATTTTATGCGCTTTGGGTCTATTGTATGCGATTGAACCAATTGTTTTACTAGCTCAAAATCTCCACCCCAATAGATGTCTCTCTTTATCATGATGCCTCCTGTTATTAGTTCTGGCATGGAGTGAAGAAAAAACATTTGCTCTTTGCCTACAGGTCCTCCATCAAAAAGGGGCAATGTGCAGTCAGATAATTCTTCAACTAAGTCGCCAACTGAATAATCAATTTGTCTATTAATTGTAAATCCTACATAGCCATCATTCTGCTTTTGACAAAGCAATACCACAGACCGCTGAAAATTAGGGTCTTGCATAAAGGGCTCAGCAATTAAAAAATCACCTGTTGATGGCATCTTCATAAACCTAAGTTAAATAATTTACGTATCTGTATCTTCATCACGGCGCAAACTTATTTTTGTCTTTACATGAAAAAGTCTTTTTCAATAATAACGGTCTTGATAACCATTTCATTGATTGGTATCATCATCATTCAATATTCTTGGTTAAATAATGTTGCTGCTATCCGGAAAGACCAGATTGCAAGTAAAGTTGATATGGTTGAATTTGAGGTTGTAGAGGCCTTGGTTGATGAAAAAATGCAGTATGCTCCGCAGTTACCTGTTGATGTTTTACCAAAAGGGGCCCAAGAGCAGTTGCTTGAATTAATTGGTCCACAAACTATTGCAGAAAGATTTTCAGCTGCAGATATTCAAAAAAAATTCGAAAAAGCATTTGAGGCAAACGGACTCAAAGGAGCAAAATTTGAATTTGCAGTTTTAAATGATGCCAATAATCTTGGCCCTGATTTGGCTTCACCTGATTATGAAAAACATTATGAACTTGGACTAAAAGACTCTGTTAATTATTGGATTCAT
>Ga0209229_10001203_pt1 | contig 10668 bp, 1 predicted proteins | sample SanBayMetagenome_FD_187466 | JGI IMG/M metagenome (GOLD analysis project Ga0209229, IMG submission 187466) | Freshwater and sediment microbial communities from dead zone in Sandusky Bay, Ohio, USA (SPAdes) (version 2) | ecosystem: Environmental > Aquatic > Freshwater > Lentic > Sediment | place... | reverse complement strand
TCATGGCTAACATTTTCTAAGTGTTTGGCTAAGTTATTTAAGGTATAATTGTTTGGGCTGCTCAATAGATATTGGCAGTAATCTAGTTGGCTAAACGACATATTTTTCACCCCAAATTAACTTAATTAGTTTAGCATAAATATTGACTGTTAAATATCTGTCAATCAGCATAATTTTTGTATCTAAATTTTATATTGCTGGCGCAAATACTTGAACAATTGGCAACGTTCGCTGGCTTACTGCACAATATATATAGTGTGCCTGCGTAAGTCCTGTTTAATAATTATTTACAAAACTTGACTTGCCATCTGAAGCAAAAATGAATATTTTTAAAAGAGAGAAAATGTCAATTCTTCTTTAGATAGATATTTGGGTATGGTTTCCCCCGTCCCCATTCATCATATAGGAGATATAAATGCGGAAAGGTTGATATTTGCTTCCTATGAGTATCATCTGACCGCAGCACATTAATTCTATCAATCCTCTCATGATCGGAGCTATTCTCTTTGTGATCAGAAGATGCGATCGCTCTACAACCTTATTAACAATTATTCTAAATATAGAAACCCAATGCCTAAAACAATAGATTTTGACGTACTGACTGCTTTCAATATTGATGGAACTGTTAACCCCAATAACAACCTAACCAACAGCCTATACAACCGCATGGGTCGGGAAGCAATTGCTCCGAGTCCAACACCGGCTACCACTGGAGGCAATCTTCAACTTCCTCAATTAGTCCAAGACTGGTTAGCTAAAAAAGTTGCTGGAGTTGAAGTTTTATCAGAAAATAACACAACGACAGCCACATATCAAGGAAATTATGATATTTCCAAGCTAATTAACGAAATTCTGGCCCAACTCGGATTAGAAAAAAAAATTAGTCAAGAAATTTCGGTAACAAATCCTCAAATTATTGTCAAAGGAGATCCTAAGAATCCAACTGAACTCTCTCTCCCTCAACTCCCAACGGCGCAAATTATGGATGCGTTGGGAAAACTCACAGGTACAGACTTCTTCAACGGGTTAATTAGTGCCGGAAATGTAAATCTAATACTCTCTAGCAATGGCTTCAAGATTAGTTACCCTGATGCAATTAAACTAGATTTAACCAAAGTAATCAAGACCAGCAATCCCGATCCTTTTGTAGAACAAGTCACAAAATATGTAGTAGCCGCTTTCAAGGGAGAGGGAACTACCATTACTCTTTCAGATAATAATTTCAAGCTCATCAAGGATACAAACGATCCCCCAAAAACAACAATTACGCTAGATACTAAGATCAATGGAAATTCAGCGAGTATTTCTTATCAAAGCCCTAGCAATCTCCAAATTAATTTTCCTGAAATCAGTGGCGAAAGCTTATTATTTATTTTTAACAAGATCTTCGGAGATATACCTGGAATTCAAGGTCTAAAATTCCCTTCTTTAAGTTTAAAAGACTTCAAGATCAACTTTATTGATGGTCTTCCTAATATTGAACTTCCCGCACTGGGATTTAAAGACTCTCTAACAAGTATACTTCCTCCAATAGATAGTCAAGAGTTGACTTCCTTTATTCAGAACTTTTTGGGTGTAATAACCGACGCAGCAAAAAAATTCAAGATTGAGTCTGGGAAAGATCAACTTAAGATTATTTATCCCTATCAGATTGATTTAAAAGAAATAACGAATAACCTCTTATCTGGATTAGGCTTTGGAGAGGATATCTTTACATCAGATCTGAACATAAAAGATCCTAGCTTTATCATAAAAAAAGGAAACGATGGCAAGAGTGCCTATGAATTGTTGCTGGGTACATTTAAAGCTGACCAGATCTTTGGCTTACTAACCAAAGTTACTGGTACGTTTTTACCCTCTGATATTACATCAAAAATTGGAAAAGATAAAGACGTTAGTTTAAGTTTATCCAAACAAGGAATATCTATAACTTATTTAGATACTTTGAATTTGGATCTCAAAAGTATTACTGACGGCATTTTACCCTCAGAAATCACCAAAATAATTGGAAACACGGAGGGTAAGCTTACTTTCTTAAACCCTAAGCTAACATTTTCTAAGCAGAATAGTAAAACAGGAGTGACCATATCCGCCAGTGTTAACAATCAAGATTTAGCCCTGGATTTTAGAGGTGGAACCAAATTAACTTACAATTTTAGCAGTGACAATTACAACTCTGTAGTCAAAGATATTCCGATTCTAAATTCGTTCAACTTAGACAACGCCAAACTGACGATTGCCACTCAAGCTGAAACAATACAAGATCCAAGTTTGGGGAAAATCACGTTAAACAAAGGGATCAATTTTACTGGCAATGTCAACTTTAAAAACAATTCAAGTAGTTATTCTAAATTCATCTCCGATAAATTAAAGATAGATAACTTGGGACTTCAAGTCGGAATTGATCCTTCATCGGGAGCAACTTTCAAAGGAGCTATCGTCGGGAAAGTTCCTATATTAGAGGTTGGAGATTTTAAAGCTAATTTGACCGAGGGAGCATTACAATTAGCTGCTACTAAAAGTAATGCAAGTTTAGGGGTAGCTGCTACTGTTAGTCTTGAAGGTTACGATCCGTTCCAAAAAGATGAACCGAAGTTAGACCTGACGGGAGGACTTAAACTTGATACAGCATCAGTTACAGCTTATTTTGGATTAAATGGAAATCAAGGTTGGAAAGATCCCTTTGGTTTACCTAAATCAGAACTTAGAAATTTATCCTTTCAGTTGGGTGGCACTTATGTCGCTCCCTACATTGACAATATTGGACTCAGGGCTGATGTAAAATTTGGCAATTTTAATGTGAATGCGGCTGCCTTAGTCAGTCCTAAAAACCCAAAAGATTTGGGTTTAGAATTCACTGCCAATGAACCAGTAGGGCTTGTGGATATGTGGTTTGGGCCTTTAGTAAGCTACGGTACGGCTTATTTAGGAGACCAGATCTCAGTGATCAAAACACTGGAGGAGGGGTTAAGAAAAGTTTTAGATGTTAGTATCGTATCAATTGATAGTAACGGCGACAAAAAACTTGATCCGCTCTTCAAGTTTGTCCCCGTAGCAGCCGAGATTGGTGGCCAGTCCTTAACCCAAGGAATAGGAATCAAGGGAAAGATAAAAGCTTGGGGAAAAGAATCTATTTTAGAGATCGCAGGAAATCCCTTTTCTGGTTCTCCTAACTTTAAAGGCAAATTGCTCATTCCTGCAATTGACTTAGGCATTTTGAAAATTAGCGGTGCTAGTCAAAATAATTTAGAAGTTGCACTGGACTTAAACACACAAAACCCATCCTTCAAAGCCAATGGACAGTTAGAACTTTTTGGTCAAAAGTTAGCCAGTTTCGATGTCAATCTTAACAAAGACGAAATTCAACTCAAAAATTTGAGCCTTGGCTTTGGACAATTTCTATCATTCAACTTGGATCAGTTTAACTTAAATCCTTCGACCTTAAGTGGAGCAGCATCCGGCAAAATTACACTGTTTGGAAAAGATCTAGCTAATGCGAATTTCTCTCTCAATAATGGTGAGCTTTCTGTATCGGGTCGGGTAGGATTTGATATTAAAGGCGTCGGAGTGAGTGCTGATGTTAAGTTAAATTTAGGGAAGGAAAATCGCATTCAAATGAATGCTGACTTCTTGGGTAGTAAGTACAATATTATTGATTTATCACTCAATTCCTTTATTGACAAGTTCAAAGATCCAAGTATTTTAAACATAGACAAACTAATCACTGATACCGTTTTAGGAGGGGTAGGCAAAGTTGTTGATTATGCAAAAAATCTTTTGACGGAAGGTTTAGCTGGAGTTAGCAAAGTAGGAAGCTATGTTATTAATCAAGCTTCTGACCTGTTAGGCAAGGCGAAGGATTTTGTTAAAGGTTTATTTGGTGGCTCAGGAGTGGAGAGATTTGGGGAAGATGGTAACGATTCAATAGATGGATCGGTAAATAAGGATATTCTCTTTGGTAATAATGGCAATGATGAGATATATGGTTTTAATGACAGAGACTTAATTGATGGGGGTGATGGCGATGACATACTTCAGGGTGGGAACCGTGAAGATACGATCTCTGGAGGGAATGGCAATGACAACATTCAGGGACATGGACATAGTGATGTCATTTACGGTGGGCTTGGTAATGACAGGATTAACGCAGAAGGAATTGATGACCAGACAGTTGGGAATGATACCGTAAGTGCCGGACTAGGGAACGATACTGTTGATGGTGGAAAAGGCGATGATTCGCTTAATGGAGATGGTGGCGACGATTTGCTTAATGGTCGGGAAGATAATGACATAATTGATGGCGGACAGGGAAATGATACGGCTTATGGCTCAACAGGTGATGATCGCATTGATGGGGATGGTGGCGACGATCTGCTCGATGGTCAGGAGGGTGATGATTTCATTACTGGTGGGCCTGGAAATGATAAGCTCTATGGCTCAATCGGAGTGGATGTACTCTGGGGAGATATCGGTAACGACGAGCTACATGGATGGTTTGGAAACGATTTGCTTGTTGGTGGCGAAGGAGATGATACTCTCTTAGGTCAGGGAGACGACGATCAGCTATTTGGGGACCCTGGCAATGATTTCCTCAGTGGTGGGCTCGGGAATAATATTCTTAACGGCGGAGAGGGTAATGATTGGGCTGATTATGACAGGGACAGTGTCATTGAATCTAAGGTATTGGATTATATAGTGACAGTGACTAGGACTGCTATTACAGCTAATTTATCTCAAAAAAGAGTTACCCAATTCATAAAAGCAACTATCACCGGAAAGTTGTATTCACTACAAACAGAGGATACTTTAGAATCCATCGAAAATATAGTCGGTTCAAATGGAAATGACCAAATCACCGGAGATGATCAAAATAACATCCTTTACGGTGGTCAGGGCAGTGATTCCCTTTATGGTGGCAAGGGCAATGATACCTTGAAGGGAGGGCCAGGAGCAGATACAGATAAAGATTTTCTCGATGGAGGAGAGGGGAGCGATTTTGCCGACTATAGCTACTTTACCAATGCCCTCCAAGCGAATTTAAACCAACAAAAAATCAATATCTCAGGACGAGGTGAAGAAGGATTAGTTGCCATGGAAAACCTGATAGGTGGAAGTGGTAGTGACGTATTTATTGGCAATAACGAAGCTAACATTTTGTTGGGCAACGGAGGCAATGATTCCCTTGCGGGTGCAAATGGCAATGATTCTCTCTATGGGGGCGATGGTGATGATTCCCTCAACGGTGGGATGGGGATCGATCTTCTGGATGGAGGAGCGGGTAACGACACGGCTGACTATACCTTTTGGACGGGTGGAATTGTTGCAGATTTAACACAGGAAAAAACGACTTTCCCCGGTTTTGATGGCGAAGAGAAGTTGATTGCCATTGAAAATCTGCTGGGTTCGGGTGGAAACGACTCTATTACGGGTAACGCTCAGGATAACCAATTATCGGGTGACGTAGGTGATGATTCGCTCTCTGGCGAGGATGGTAATGATTTGCTTAATGGTGATGATGGCGATGATGCCATCTGGGGTGGAAATGGACAAGACCTGCTATTTGGCTGGGTAGGAAATGACTATATAGCTGGAGATGCGGGTAAGGATATAATTACAGGACAAGCAGGTAACGATACGCTTTTTGGCGACGATGATGACGATGAAATCTATGGCGGTGATGGTAACGATGCTCTCGCAGGTGACAATGGCAATGACCGGCTTGATGGTGGTGTTGGGGACGATAGCTTAAGAAGCGGTAGCCTAGAGTGGGGCGATTTAGGGAACGATACCATCTTTGGAGGTGAGGGTACAGATACCTTGATGTTGATGGGTTACAAAGATGACTATGTGTTTGAGGAGATTGGCAAGAATCAGAACCAATGGAAAATTACTCGATCAGGTAGTGTAAAAATTGCTATTGGTGTAGAGAAGTTTGAGTTTGATAATTCGATTGCGCCAATTGTGCAATCGAGTAGTTTTAACGTTGATTCTGTCAATACTAATTCTAGTAACAGTTCTACTAATAATTCGAGTAGCAATTCTACTAATAATTCGAGTAGCAGTTCTACTAATAATTCTAGTAGCAGTTCAATTGGTAAACTATTCAACAGTTTTAAAAATGACGTAGTTAATATAGGCTCTCAATTAATCAGTAGTTCTACAACAAGCAATTCTGGAACTCAATCAACCGCTAAAAAGAGCCGCCGAGTCTTTGCTGGCCCCTTAGCTGGAGCCACAGCTTTTATCGATACTAACGGCAACTTTAAACTGGATGAAGGGGAACTTCAAACCACCACCGACAATAATGGAGAATACAAATTTAACGAGGAAGAAGTTGCTACCTTAGATCTCAATAATAATGGAGAAATTGAGCCGAAGAAAGGGCAAATTGTCGCCATAGGAGGTATAGACACAACCACAGGTCTGCCAGCAACCTTACCCCTGATTTCTAGTGTAGATTCCGATGGAGAAGAAGGCTATACAACCCCATTAACTACCTTAGAAACCGTTCTAGCCAGCCAAGGAATAACTGCTGAAGAAGTTAAAACCTTACTGGAAAAAATCTCAGACTTGCCCTTAGCTTCTCTTTCCGAACCATTAGATAATTTTGATCCCTACGCTGCCATTGGAACTAATGAAACAACCGGAATTAATATTGTTTCTGGTCATATCAAAATCATGAATCTGTTGCTCAATGGCACAAGTTTCCTCCAAGGGTCAGAATCTCAAGAAGCAGATGGCGAAATTAATGTCATTATTGCCCTGGGTGAAGTGTTGCAAAACGTCAATTCTTTTGATTTAAGCAATAGCACTGATCTACAAAAACTCTTTACTCAATTATCCGAAACATACAATCTTTCCATCTCAGGGGAAACCATAACTGCCGTTGCTGAATTAGTCGCCCAAAGCAATCAGCGAGTTGATGATTTAGTCACACAAGCCCTGACTCGCTCCGTTTCTAGCGTTCTCCCTAGCATTAGCCCCATTAAGAAAGCCGTCTACACAACCTTACCCGAAGTAACCGCAGAATTGGTACGGGGAGACATTACCCCCGAACAATCCCAAACCAAACTTCAGGAATTCTTAAATGCAGATACCTTCCTCGTCGAGTACACACTCAACGAACGGCGTACCGTGAAAATCACGGCTAGTCCAACCTTGACCGAAGGCCAAGATAACAGCCAAGGAAAATTTACCATTACCCTCGGTGAAGCGGCTCCCGAGCAAGGATTGAAGATCCTCTACACTCTTTCAGGTACAGCCACCGCCGGACAAGATTACAGTAGCAATGGCAGTTTATTTGGGGAAATTGACATTGAACCGGGAGCGACGGAAGCAATTATAGACCTTCCCATGCTAGAGGATACTTTCTCAGAAAAACCCGAAGCCATTACCATCAATCTCCAATCTGTCGGTGCTGGGTACGTCCTCGATCCCGTGTATCAAACGGCTGTCCTGGAAATTGTTGATAATGATGTAACTAACAGCACCAGCAGCCAAGAAGGAATTAGTCAAATGGGTATCGTTGGTGATGATACCCTCATTGGAACCGAAGACGACGACAATCTCTCTGGCAATTCCGGCAATGATGTCCTGTTTGGATTGGCAGGCGATGACGAACTTATGGGCAATGCAGGGACTGATAGTATTTTCGGAGGCCAAGGCAACGACAACATCGAAGGTAATTCTGAGGCAGACTTCCTCCAAGGGAATGACGGAGATGACAAACTCCAAGGGAACACCGGAGATGATCATCTGCGCGGAAACACGGGCAACGACGTACTCAAAGGCGGTTTGGGCAACGATCTCCTCAAAGGCAACTCAGACAACGACTGGTTACTCGGTGAGGACGGAGAAGATATCCTCATGGGGGGATTAGGTATGGACTTACTCAACGGCGGAGAAGGGGCTGATGTGTTCTACTTCCACACCCCTAATCAAGGAATTGACCTGATCCTTGACTTTGACCCCGACCAAGGAGACAAAATCCAAATCTCTGCTCTAGGGTTTAATACTAAATCCCTAGAAGACTTTAGCTTCCTGGCTGGAAAACTACAATTCAAAGGAGAAGATCTAGCACTGATTCAAAACAACGAACAAACTTACAACTCCTTTGGAAACTTGGCTGACATTATTGAAATTGTAGATGCCCCTACTGTGGCTAAACCGATTTTAAATGAGGCAGCTATCCTATCCCCCCTAACTACCCCCAGTGTGGCGAATCTTGATCTGATCAACAATCAGGAAGCCACGATTCTCGATGATATTATCAAGCGGGGTGAGATTAAAGTCGCCACCTCTGTTGTCAGCACAGAATTTGATTTGGAATTTGTTCGCACTTTAGCCGCCGCACTGTTTGGCGATGCCAATAAGATAGAACAGATCAAAACCAGTTTCGATGATGCACTGGTACAAGTCGCCAACGGGACTGTCGATATTAGTTCTCAGCACTCTACCTACACTCTGGAACAAGATGCAATCCAGAATATTGATTTTAGTCCGATCTATTTCTATGATGACCCATCGAGCTTAGGTCTGGAATTGTCTAAAAAACCGATTGCCCTATCCTTACCGGAAAATGATTCTCAATGGGCTGATGTGGTGCGTTGGGTGAATTACGTCCCGATGCAGGCGGAAGAATTTGGGATTAGCTCTCAAAACATCGACTCAATCATTGCTGCTAATACCGATGATCGCCAGAATAATGACTCCTCACCCGCAATCCGTCGTTTCCTGGGCTTAGAAGGCGATTTAGGTTCGAGTTTGGGGCTTCCCAAGGATTTCAGCGTGAATGTGATCAAACAAGTTGGGAATTATGCAGAAATTTATGAGCGTCACTTCCCAGGGGTAGAGCGCGATCGCAATTATCTCTGGAGTGAGGGAGGTTTGCTGTACTCTCCACCCTTCTCTGGTGAACCCAGGGATATCACTTTAGTGGATAACGACCAGCGCAACCTGTTGGCTGAAGTATTGAAGCGCGGTAGCTTGAAGTTCGGCCTTTCTGAGAACAACCCCGGTTTTGCAATGGAGCAAGGGAATGGGGAATTTGTGGGCTTTGACGTTGACTTAGGCCACGCGATCGCAGCCGCTTTATTTGGCGATCCCAATCAGATCGAAATTCAGATTCAATCCTTTAGTGATAGTTTTGCCAATACAGCGAATGGTGTGGTTGATGTCTCGGCAATGGGGATCACTAACAACCTAGTTCGCGACGGTAGTTTAGGGGTTGATTTTAGTCCAACTTATTTTTACAGCGGACAAGGGGTATTAGTTCGAGAGGATAGCGGTATTAGTATCTTGCCAGCACTGAATGGTCAACGAGTGGGGATTTTGGAAGGAACAACTTCTTTACAAAATCTCGAAGACGCTTTAGACGAATTTGGGGCTACCTTTATTCCGGTTACATTTGCCACGAACGATGAAATGTTTGAGGCTTACGAAAAAGGTGAAATAGATGCGGTCTCAACTGACCTGAGTATTCTCAGTAGTCGAATTCCTACCTTATCCAATCCCGAACAGCATCAGATTCTTGATGACGTTCTTTCTAAAGAACCTTTGGCTTTAATCACCGATGAAAATCAATCCGAGTGGGCGGATGTTGTCCGTTGGGTTTATAACACCTTAGTTCAGGCAGAAGAATTGGGCATTACTTCAAAGAATATTGACGAGTTAATCGCCCAAAATACCAGCAACAACCTCGCCACAAATTCAAACCCCGCCATTCGTCAATTCTTGGGCTTGGAAGGCAATATTGGTCAAGCTCTAGGTTTGCCTAATGACTTTGCGGTGAAGGTGATTAAAGCTGTAGGAAACTATGGAGAAATCTACGAACGTCATTTCAATTCCGATGTTCTGCGTCGCGATAGTAATGCACTGGCGACTGACTTTGGCTTGCAATATGCCCTACCTGTTGCTGGACTGTCTGCACAAAACAAAAATGCCTCTATTGGTGCTTCTGACGCTGCTAATCAACTTCAAGGTAATACGGAAGCTAATATCATTTATGGTTTGGCGGGTAACGATACAATTATGGGTTATGAAAACAATGACTTGATCAATGGCAATTCAGGTGAAGATTTCCTTGCGGGTCATGAAGGGAACGATACTCTTGATGGGGGGCAAGGGGATGATACCGTTCAGGGTGGCAAAGATAATGATGTCATTTCTGGTAGTTTAGGAAATGATGTTCTAGTTGGTGAGTTGGGGGATGATACTCTCACGGGAGGCCCTGGTGAGGACGTGCTCAAAGGCGGGGAAGGACGGGATACTTTTGTTTTAATACCAGGTAGTGGAACCGATACGATCGCAGATTTTACTATTGGTCAAGATGGGTTGCGATTCGCAAGTAGCCTTACTTTTGAGCAGTTAACTATTATTCAAGGTACAGGTGCTCAAGCCCAAGATACCCTAATCCGTTTGGCTAGTAGTGGGGAAGTTTTAGCATCTTTGACGGGTGTATCAGCGAGTTCGCTCGATCCTGCTATGTTTGTCTGAAACTGAACCTTTTTCCATTATAGCAAAGCTACTTCTTAAAAACGATACTACAGAAACCAGGTTTTTCTCAAGAAGCCTGGTTTCTCATTTTATCGGAACTAATAATAAACTTCCTTATGATTGATTTTTATTTGATTAGCTAACTGTTTAGAAATAAAAATAGTATCAGCACCC
>Ga0209229_10001202_pt1 | contig 10671 bp, 16 predicted proteins | sample SanBayMetagenome_FD_187466 | JGI IMG/M metagenome (GOLD analysis project Ga0209229, IMG submission 187466) | Freshwater and sediment microbial communities from dead zone in Sandusky Bay, Ohio, USA (SPAdes) (version 2) | ecosystem: Environmental > Aquatic > Freshwater > Lentic > Sediment... | reverse complement strand
CGTATTCGACTTGGATACGGACTCAAACGGCCGTTGGATGGTTGAAAAGTTCAAGGGCTTGATGTTCCAGTTAGAGCGTGAGTCTAACATCATCGCTAAGCAGACCCGTCGTGGTAAGGGTAACATCATGATCTGTTCTTCTGACGTAGCGTCAGCATTGCAGATGGCTGGTGTTCTTGATTACACACCTGCGCTAAACAACAGCCTTCAGGTTGATGACACAGGCAACACGTTTGCTGGTGTTCTTAACGGACGCATCAAGGTTTATATCGATCCATACGCAATCGGTGGTAACTATCTAACAATCGGCTACAAGGGAACTTCAGCGTTCGACGCCGGTCTCTTCTATTGCCCATACGTTCCTCTACAGATGGTGCGTGCGGTTGATCAGTCAACCTTCCAGCCTAAGCTAGGTTTCAAGACCCGCTACGGTATGGTTGCTAATCCATTCGCGCAGGGTCTAACTGCAGGTAACGGTGCTCTTACATTGAACACCAACGTTTACTACCGTCGTACGATTGTAAACAACCTCTTGGGTTAATACGAATTAATATTTTGCAAAAAAGCCACTTCGGTGGCTTTTTTATTGCATAAATAATATTATAAATACGCAATAGTAAATAATAAAGAGGATAATATGAAACCAGTTGATCAGGAATTTTTTTATGACAAAGGTGAAGTCGGTGATTGCGTTAGAGCAGTAACCGCTTCTATTTTAGAATTAGACAGAAAAGAAGTTCCGCATTTTGTTTTTAATGAACCAGGTTCAGACTGGTATGAAACTTGGGAAAAATTCATGAGAGATCATGGAGTTAATCCTATTATGTTGCATGGTCCATGGGAACACGCCCCTAAATTAACTGGCTATTATTTAGCTTCCGGGCCGGCGGCTAGAGGATGCAAACACATTGTTATTATGTGGAATGGAGAATTAGCGCATGATCCACATCCTACTAGGGCTGGATTATTAGAAATAGAAGCTGTATGGATGCTTAAATAATGTCTGGATTTGTATATATTTGGTATGATAAATTAAAAAAACGTTACTATATTGGTTCTCACTGGGGAACAAAAGATGATGGTTATGTCTGTTCTTCTGTATGGATGAATAGAGCATATAAACTTAGACCTAATGATTTTAAACGTAGAATTTTATCATATGTTGTTTCTTCACGAGAAGACCTTATAAAAGAAGAACAAAGATGGCTTAATATGATAAACGAGTCTGAATTAAATATTAAATATTATAATTTAAGAATTGTCGCAACTAATCTATGGCACACATTTCCAGATTCAAGAAAAACAATCGGAGAAAAAATATCAGAATCCCTAAAAGGCCGTCCAGATCCAAGAAAGGTTCCTTTGAAAGATATTGGAGATAAAATTTCTAAAACAAAAAAAGCCAATTTTTATAAAAAAAGAAAGGAAACAGGTCAAGCATTTTCTGATGAACATATTAAAAAATTATCGCAAGCTAAACTTGGTTCTACTTTACCAGAAGATCATAAATCAAAAATATCTGAGTCTGGTAAAAAGTCGTATGAAAACGGAAGAGTTGGTTATTGGAAAAATAAACAGATGTCACCGGAGCATCGAGCCAAATTATCTAAATCTGGTAAAGGTAAAATTATTAAACAAGAATCTAAAGAAAAGTTATCCGTATCCAATTCAAAAAAATATCATATTATAAGAGATGGATCCAAGCATATAGTTCATGGATTAAAATCATATGGAAAATCAGAAGGTATCCCATACGTTTCATTATTTAAAGCAGCTCAAACTGGTGGCTCAATACAAAAATACGGTATATCTTCAATATCTGTCATTTTATAAATACATGAGAATCAAAAAATCAGATAAAACTGATTAACTTAAAATGGGGCTCCTTGTGAGCCCCATTTTTTATTCATAAATAGCCTTGTAGTTCTAAGGAAAGTTATATGGCAATAGAGAATACCCCTGAAAACAAGAACTTTATGACTCCATTCAATTGGAAGTTCTATATCAAAAGATCACCACATCTTAATTTTTTCGCACAAGAAATCCCGTTACCAGATCTGACGTTGCCTAGAGTCAATGTACCTACGCCTCATTTGGTACTACCAAAGCCTGGTGATCATTTGACTTTTGATTCGGTCAGAATTACCTTCAAGGTTGACGAAGATCTAGAAAACTACCTAGAAGTCTTTAGATGGATGATTGCGCTAGGTAAGCCTCATTCTTATGACCAGTATGCAGAAATCTCGTCTAAAGGAATTTATTCCGGCGCCGGGGTTTATTCTGATATTACACTAATGATTTTAAATTCGAACCGCAGACTTAACTATGAAGTAGTGTTTGAAGATGCCTGGCCAACAAAGCTAGGAGGTGTTACTTTTAACACGACCAGCGAAGACGCAACCTTTTTGCAAGCAACAGTCGACTTCGAGTACAAGCTTTACACAATTAATTCTATGTAAACCGCATTTTTTTATGTACAACACTCACAAGGTGCTGTATAATACTGGTATCAGTAAAAAACAATGTGTGAGTATATATGTCGTCCATTGAACAATTATATAACCATTGGCAATCAGATGTATCAATAGACGAAACTGAAATTGCCAAAGAGTCTATTAAGATACCATCATTGCACCATAAATATATGAAGATGCTGACAGAAGAACGTATTAAGTGGCGTTCACTAGATGCAGATATGAAACGGTTGAAACTTGAAAAGTATGAGTTTTACACTCAAGGACCAACCAAAGAGCAGATTGAAAAGGGATGGAAATTGCCTCCATCTGGTATGATTCTTAAGTCAGATATTCCAATGTATATGGATGCTGATGACGAGATTATTCAGTTGTCAATCAAAATTGGAATACAACAGGAAAAAATTGAACTTCTAGAGTCTATTATTAAGACGCTTATGAATAGGTCCTATATTTTGTCTAATGCATTAGCTCATATGAAATTCGTGATGGGAGGATAATGGAGTCAATCAGAGTCGTCAAACATTCAGAAGTCTATGATCGTATAGTATGTGATCCAGGCGTAGCACACGAGATATCGGACTATTTTACGTTCGATGTTCCAGGGGCTAAATTTTCACCAGCATATCGTAACAAGGTATGGGATGGGAAAATTCGTATTTTCAACGTCTTCCATGGACTTCTTTACTGTGGTCTTCGTACTCATCTAGAGAAGTTTGCTAAAGATAGACAATACATTATCGATTATGATTTCGAGACTGCCGACTCACAATTTTCTCTAAAAGAAGCCGAAGAATTTATTACAGATGCCAAGTTCAAGCTGACTCCTCGAGAGCATCAGCTTATGCCATTTGTGCACGGCGTAAGAAGAGGACGTGCATTATTCCTGTCACCAACAGCTTCTGGTAAGTCATTTATCATTTATCTACTAACCAGATATTATAATTCTAAGACTCTGATCATCGTACCAACCGTGTCTCTGGTCCATCAGATGGCATCGGACTTCGATGAATACGCAGGATATCCTGAGGACACGCATAAGATACATGCTGGCCAGTCGCATGATACAAAAGCAAAAATAATCGTCACGACATGGCAATCCATTTATAAGCAACCGTCGAGCTGGTTTGATCAGTTTGATGTGGTTATAGGTGACGAAGCCCATTTGTTCAAGGCTAAATCGCTTGTATCGATCATGTCCAAGACTGATAATGTACGGCATAAGTTTGGATTTACCGGTACTCTGGATGGTTCGCAATGCCATCACCTTATTCTAGAAGGTCTTTTCGGTCCGGTTAAGCAAGTTGTTACTACGGCTCAGCTTATTGAGAAAAAGCTGTTGGCTGAAATTTCTATTAAATGCATTATGCTTTCATATCCTGATTCAGTACGTAAGGTTATGACTAAAGCATCGTACCAAGATGAAATCGATTATTTGGTAAGAAATGAAGCAAGAAACAACTTCATTAAAAATTTAGCACTTTCTTTATCAGGAAACAGCTTATTGTTGTTTCAATTTGTCGACAAACATGGTATAATACTACGCGACCTAATTATGGCTGAGGCAAAGGGACGTCCTGTCCACTATGTCGACGGATCGGTGGACGGTTCAGATCGTGAAGCTATTAGGTCAATTGTAGAAACACAGAAAAATGCCATCATTGTGGCATCGTACAAGACGTTCTCTACAGGCATTAATATTAAGAACCTTCATTCGGTGATTCTGGCATCGCCGACCAAGTCTAAGATTACGAATCTACAGTCGATCGGCCGCTCACTGCGAGTATCTGATGCAAAGACGACTGCTACATTATACGATATTTCAGACGACCTATCATGGAAGTCTAAGAAGAATTACACATACTTACATTTCGTAGAAAGAGTGAAGATATACGCAGCTGAAAAGTTCCCGTATAAATTCTATAAGGTAAAGATTGATACATGACAGATATAGTAAGCGTACCGCTTAAAAAGAAGCCACGCAAGAAAAATTACATCAACAACCCAGATTTCTATGCAGCGTTGTGTAAATATCTAGAAGACGTAAAGGCTGCTAAGAAAAACGGAACATCTGAACCACGCATTCCTGAATATATTGGGAAGTGTATACATCTTCTTTGTACGAAGATGGGCACTAGGCCTAATTTCTCTGGGTACTCGTGGGTTCAGGAGATGATTTCTGATGGCATCGAAAACTGTATCATGTCAATCAGAAATTTTAATCCTAATAAGAACGCTAACCCATTTGGTTATTTTTCTCAGATTTCGTGGAATGCCTTTCTAAGGCGTATTGAAAAAGAGAATAAAGAGACTTACATCAAACATAAGAACATGGAAAATTCTTTTGTTATGAATGATTTGATGGGGGAGTTTGGTGTTGATACGGATTCAGGTGATGATAAGTCACACTCTGTTATTAAAAACTTTGAAGACAAAAGGGCAGCTAAGAAGAAAAAGGCGGCTGCTAAGAAAGGACAATAAACATGAATAACTCACATCTTATTCCGGATATCATTAAGGATACTGTCCGTAAGCTTCTGACTGCTACTTCTGCTAATGAACGCCATAACTATACCTTGCAGGTAAAGGCTATAGCTGACTTGTGCACGGCTGCTCTGACCAAGACCCGTAATAATGAACCTGCTCCTAAGGCTAAAAAGAAGGCATTCTAAATGAAAGTGGCTTTAATTTCGGATACTCACTGGGGTATTCGAGGTGATAATGTTAAATTCCTAGATTATTTCAACCAGTTTTATTCAGAAGTATTCTTCCCGTACCTAGACAAAAATGACATCAAGAACGTAGTACATTTAGGCGACCTGGTAGATAGACGCAAGTTCATTAATATCTACACAGCAGAAAGAATGAAGTCTGACTTCTTTACGCCGATGATTGACCGTGGAATTGATTATCACCAGATTATCGGTAACCATGACACGTACTATAAGACTACAAATGAAGTCAACTCGTACATGAATCTTGGTGTGCCTTTCCCGGCATACACTAAGGCCACAGAAATTGATTTTGATGGTCACATTGTACTCTTTGTGCCATGGATTTGTGACGACAACCGTGAACACACATTCAGCATGATGGCCAAGACTTCAGCCACTACTGTGTTTGGTCATCTAGAGTTGTCCGGGTTCCAAATGTACAAGGGATTGCCGTCACACGGTGGTATGGATCCTGTGTCATTTAATAAATTCGATAGGGTATTTTCTGGTCATTATCATACGAAGTCTCAATCAGGAAATGTCACCTATCTCGGCGCACCATGTGAATATACCTGGTCGGATTATAATGATGATCGTGGGTTCCATATATTCGACACCGAAACGCTTCAGCTAGAATACATTGTAAATCCTCTCTGCATCTTTAAGAAGATCGTATACGACGACACCGCTCTTAAGCCGTCTGATGTAACAAAGGCTGACTATTCACAATATAAGAACAGCATCGTAAAGGTTATTGTCAAGAACAAGACTAACCCGTATCTGTTTGATACGTTCATTGATAAAATCGAAGCAACCGGGGTAATTGAACTCCAGACTGTTGAAGATCATTTCAACCTTGATTCAACCGAGGATTTTGAAATTGTCGATGAAAGTGAGAACACTATCGACATTTGTAATAAGTATGTAGACTCTATCGATTACCCTGGCCTAGATAAGTCGAAGCTGAAGAGGGTAATGATGGAACTTTATAATGAAGCATTAACGGTGAATGGATAAATGATTTTATTCAGAGTTTTAAGATATAAGAATATCATGTCAACCGGTAATGTGTTTACTGAAATCCGGCTTGATACTCATTCAACTACATTGGTCATCGGTGAAAATGGCGCAGGAAAGTCTACATTTCTGGATGCCCTGACATTTGTGTTGTTTGGTAAGCCGTTCAGAAAGATTAACAAGCCTCAGCTGGTTAACTCTATCACACGTAAAAATTGCCTGGTTGAAATCGAATTCAGTATTGGTACTAACGAATTCAAGATTATTCGTGGTATCAAGCCTAATGTATTCGAAATCTATCAGAATGATGCACTGATCAACCAGGATGCTGATAACAAGGACTATCAGGAACACCTAGAGAAGCATATTCTCAAGGTTAATTTCAAGTCGTTCTGTCAGGTAGTAGTACTTGGCTCTGCATCATTCGTACCATTTATGCAGCTGCCAACCGGCCAGCGTCGTGAAATCACAGAAGATCTTCTTGACCTTCAGGTATTCTCTGATATGAATATCATTAACAAGAATAAGTTAGGCCTAACTGAATCAGCTATTACGACCAAGCAGTTGGAGATCAGACTTGCCAAAGAAAAGGCTGAGTTGATCAAGCAGCATCTGGTTGAGCAGATGTCAAATGATTCGATCATTATCGATGAAAAGAACGATATCATCAAGGATACATTTGTTCTAATTGATGAAGCCCAAAAAGAAAAGAATGAAATTGCTGGCCAGGTTGCTGAGCTAAAGGCTGAGCTAAAAGCCCGTGATCCGCTGAAGACTAAACTGTCTAAATTGTCTAATCTTAGACTTGAATTTAACGCGAAGGTATCGGCATTAAATGAAAACATTGAGTTCCTCAGACGCAATCCAGAGTGCCCGACTTGCTCTCAAGCAATCGATGAAGAATTTAAGAAAGATCATATCAGCAAACACGTTGGAACAATATCGAGCATTAACGAAACCATCGCGCAGCTACAAGAAAAAATCGAAGCAGTAAAGGCAAATATTGATGAATATACTGCCGTAGAAACCAAAATCCTTAACTACGAAGTACGTGATACTTCTTTGTCACATTCTATTCGTACATGGCTGGATTATACTAATTCTCTGAAGAAAGAGATCACTAAAATCAAGTCTAAGGTTAAGTCTTCTACCTCAGTGCAACTTGGTGACATTAACAAGGAAATTGAGTCTCTAAACACAAAACTAGAGCAGTTGTACGAAGATCAGGAAATTTACACAGCAGCTTCAATGCTCCTGAAGGACGGCGGTATTAAATCAAGAATTATCCGCCAGTATATCCCACGTATTAATAAGCTGATCAACAAGTACCTGTCAGCCCTAGATTTCTTCGTCGATTTCCAGTTAAACGAAAACTTCGAAGAAACTATTAAGTCCCGATTCAGAGATGAATTCACATATGCTTCATTCTCTGAGGGCGAAAAGATGCGTCTTAATCTGGCTGTGTTGTTTACATGGAGGACTGTTGCCAAGCTACGTAACTCTATTAATACGAACATATTAATTATGGATGAAGTTATGGATTCTTCGTTGGACAATAATGGTTCAGATGAATTCATGAAGTTGATCACTAACATGATAAAGGACACTAACACATTTATTATCTCACATAAATCTGACTCAATGATCGATAAGTTTGATCATGCTATTAAATTCGTGAAGGTTAAGAATTTCTCTAAGATGGTTGCAGCACAATGATGAACGACATTGGTTTTACTTTTTATTACTGGAAGATGACAATCGATCGCCTATGGAACGAGATTGTCAAGCGCAGGAAGGTCCGCGGATATTGCTCTTTGTCTGGTGACTGGGCATATATGGATCATGATCCTTGCGAAATCTGCCAGTGTGATGGAAAATGATTAATTCAAGACGTAATTTTTTGGTAGGTTCTGTTACTGCTTCATTTGTTGCAGCAGTACCAGCCGTTGCACACAACATTTCATTTGAAGCTGATATGAAAAATATCATTTCAGAGAGTTTGGCTAAAATGCCTGATGCAGAGGTTTACTATGATTGGATTAACTATTTTGAAGAAGTAACCGAGCTTTATATGAAGAAGTGGGGAACGTATAAACCACTAGCACAGATGAAGATGGCAGCTTATGTTGATCGGGCAACTGGCCAACAAGTACCAGAACGTTATGTCAATATGTGGTATAATCCTAATTTTGTAGATGAATGCAATATGTTAGGAATGGGTACAGACGGGTTCGCCGTTTCATTTAAGCATCCATATGAAGATAAACTAGTCGAATGTGTATATTCACATGCTAAAAATACTATCACAGTAGATTACGGCGATTTAAAATCATGAAAACAGTAATTGCAGGCTCTAGGGGTATTACATCTAGACTAGAGCTAAACAAGGCTATTACTACATCTGGATTTGACATCACCGAAGTTGTTTCTGGTGGTGCACTTGGTGTAGATACTCTAGGTGAAGACTGGGCCAGGTTGTACGAAGTTCCAGTGACCAGGTATCTACCTGATTATAATATTCCTAATCCTAAGGTTGCTCCGCTGATTCGTAACGCCAAAATGGCTGAAGAAGCGGATTGCGCTATTATCCTATGGGACGGTAAGTCAACAGGGACACTTAACATGATTAAAAATATGTACAAACTCGATAAACCAGTATATATTAGAATGGTATTCGGAGATTAAAATGGAACTAGTACCGTACACAGACGAAATCCTAAAGACTGTATGTCATGAATTTGATTTCGCAGCTCCGCCATTTGACCCTACTCAGTTTGCTATTGATATGGTCAAGTGTATGTATGATCACAATGGTATTGGCTTGTCGGCCAATCAGGTAGGCGTTCCTTATCGTATTTTTGCGATGAGAGCTTCACCTGAGAATCTTGTATGTTTCAATCCCAGGCTAGTTACTCCTGGTGATGAGCAGATTGTCCTAGAAGAAGGATGTCTTTCTTATCCTGGTCTATTTGTCAAGGTCAAGCGTCCACGGCATATTCGTGTACGATTCCAGCTTCCAAATGGTGATACACGAACTGAGCAGTTTACAGGTATGACTGCTCGGTGCTTTCTGCATGAACTAGATCATCTTGATGGTCAGGTGTTCTATCAGAAGGCAAGTAAGCACCACAAGGATTCAGCACTAAACAAATGGAAGTCTTTTAAGAGAAGGGCAAAGGCAGTCGATGTCGTTGGAACAAGAACTAGAGCAGCTTAAGACTGAGTATTTTGATCTTCAGGTTAGGCACGAAAAGCTAAGGACTATACTTAAGCATATTATCCCTGATAAGACTGGTGCGTATTTTATTTCCGGACAAGCTGGTATGGTAGCGACCGATGGTCTACCGGATATTATTTTCGTATGCCCAACTTATGGTGTAGATTGGGTTTATTCGTACAAAAAAATGCAGGAAGAAGGACCTCACTATTAATATCTTCTATATTGACGATTCGCCTGTGCAATCAGCCCAATGGATGGTTGATAAGCACGTTGTAAAGATGATCGTTGAGTCGGCTCAGCTTTTGTCTACTGCACATAGGGTCATGGATGGTACAATGAGTGTCATTCAGGGACCTAAGCATAAGAAAAAGCATTGGGCATTGCCAGATCACCGTGAGGACATTCTTTATAAGGCAACTCATGTTAACCATCCGTCTAATGTATGGACTAGGACTTCGGTTGAGAATTATTGGTGGCTTGTAGAGCATTTTGCTGCTCTACTGGATGAGTATACTCACCGATATGGCAAGAAGCATAAGTCTTCTGCTCTTTTGTATGATCTTCAGAGCCCACCGTTTAATTTGAAGAATTTTGACCGTACAGAGATTCTTTTGGCAATGCCGAAGGAATACGTAGTACATAACCATCCTGTTTTGAACTACCGCAATTATTACAAACAAGCTAAGTCTAAGCTTCATAAATGGACAAACCGTCAACCACCACATTGGATTAACCAAAAGGAATTACATTATGTCTAAAGACTGGGTACGGGATATCAAGGAAATGCATGAGCATTACGATATGAATAAAGCTGTTGACCGACTCACAGGTCCTCAGTTGCTAGAATTTCTAAAGTTTAGAATTAGATTTCTACGTGAAGAATTAAAGGAATTAGAAGATGCGTCTTCGCCTGATGATGCTATCGACGCATTGATTGATCTTTGTGTTGTTGCTATTGGTACGCTAGATGCATTCGATGTTGACGCCTATACAGCCTGGGATGAAGTACTCGATGCTAACATGAAGAAGAAGGTTGGTATTAAGGCATCACGACCGAACCCGCTTGGACTTCCAGATCTAATTAAGCCAGAAGGCTGGGTTGCACCTTCACACCTAAATAATCGAAGCCTACTAGATTTTGTGTATCTAGAGGTATGGTCTAATACCAAGCCTGAAAAATAATAGTGTACATTTAAACTTTGTTATGGTATAATAGTCAGATGAATATTGAACATTTTGCTAACCA
>Ga0209229_10001201_pt1 | contig 10690 bp, 8 predicted proteins | sample SanBayMetagenome_FD_187466 | JGI IMG/M metagenome (GOLD analysis project Ga0209229, IMG submission 187466) | Freshwater and sediment microbial communities from dead zone in Sandusky Bay, Ohio, USA (SPAdes) (version 2) | ecosystem: Environmental > Aquatic > Freshwater > Lentic > Sediment | place... | reverse complement strand
AGCTGTTCCACTGCAGTTGGCCGCTGGTGCCGCCAGGAGTGCCGCCGTTGGTGATCGTGAGCACGCCACCGGAGAGCGTGGCCCCGGTGACCTGGATCTCCTCAACTGCCCCAGTGCCCGCCGTGCTGCGCCCCAGCAGTCGCGCCGTGGCCATCGTCAGCCCCGAGCTGTCGATTGCGCCGGAGGCGGCGGCGCTCAGCGTGGCGCGTTGCGCTGCAGCGTCGGCATCGTCAATCAACGCCCGGCCGGCAGCAGTGCAGGTGATCTCCTCGGCGGGGCCAGCGCCTGCTGAGCTGCGGCCGAGAAGGCGATTGGTGGCGCTGACACTGATGTCCGCCGTGCTCAGCGTGACGTTGCCAGTGCGGCCGGCGACGCTCTGCACAGGTGCAGCAGCTGAGGCGCGGCCCGTGGTGAAGTACAGATTGACGCTGCCCTCTGGCACGGCGTCGGTGCTGCCGGGGCTGGCTGCGATCTCGATGTAGGCCGAGCCGCTCCAGCGGTAGGTGCGATTCGTCGCCAGGCTGACGTAGATCTTGCCGGTTTCGCCCGTGGCCGGGAATGCCGCCACGTTGGCGTACTCCAGCACGTCATCGACATAGCTGGGCAGCAGAGCAGCAGGCATCAGGCCACTGCCGTCGAGCACCGGCACATTGCCGGCGCTGGTGCCGGTGTTGGCCTGGGCGGCGGTGCCGAGGCCCAGCGCCGTGCGTTGAGCAGCCGCGTCAGCAGCGGTGAGCAGGGCCCGGCCGGCGGTGGTGCTATCGCTGATGGTGCTGGCGGCCTGGGTGTGCGCCGTCGGCGTCCTGGCATCGCTCAGCCGGCTGTCGTTGCCCTTCACCACCTGCGAGGCGCTGGCGTCGCCAGCAGCGGCCACGTCAAGGGGTGCGGCGGTGCCCAGGCCGCTCACGTCAGCAGCGCCCAGCGTGGCGTTTTTCCACAGCCCATCAGCAGCGCGGCGGAGCACCTGCCCGGCGGTCGGGCTGGTGATCAGGACGTCATGCAGCTCATCCAGTTCCAGGCCGTTGTCGACCTTGACGTAGATGATCCCGCTGGTGCCGCTGCTCTGCTTCACGCAGTAGCCCAGCACGACACCATGGGCCGGCTGTGTCGGCCTGGTGGTAGTCAGTCCGCCCGTCGTCTCGCTCAGCCAGACGATCTGCCCCTCGGTGAGGGTGGCGGTGTTGATGCCGCTCAGTTCACCGACAGCGATCACCCAGCCGGTGGCGTTGTCGGCGATGGCCTCCTGTGCCAGTCCCAGGGTTTGCGCTGCTGTGGCCTCAGCCGAGGCATCAGCTAAGGCCACCGTGATCGTGGTGCCGCTCGATCCGGTCTGGTAGACCGGCTGGCCCTTGGCGATGTTGACTCCGCTGTTGTTGCGGGCCAACTTTCTGACTACCGTCGCTGAATCGACGGTGATTGAATCCAGCTTTAGCTTATCGGCAGCAGATTCGAGCCCTGCATCGGTCGTGGTCGCCAGCGGCAGGGTCACATCGGCGCCGGTGCTACTCGCCAGCACCCGCGTCGCTGCGGTGTAGGTGAGATCGGTGGCGGGGGCCAGCGCCGCAACTGCTTGTGCGGTCGTCTTCCTGTTGGCGCCGCCTTGAAGGACAGGAATAACCTCCGAACCGCCCAGCGGTGTCGAAGCGGAGGTCAGTTCGGAAATCTTTAGGTCAGCCATGAGTATTACGCCTCCAGCAAGAGTAGCCCGCCGTCCTCAAGGAGAAGGTCATCACCTGATTCCAGCAGAAGATTGATGAGGGCGGAAGCCGCCAGGCGCATGAGGGTGAGGTAGGTGAGGGCGCCATCAGTGGTCTGGAGAGCTTCGCGAACTTCGTAAGCATTGCCATCAACGGTGATGGCCGTGCCGTAAAGGAGATTGCCGAACTCTGACGTAAGTACAGTCAGTGTGTATTCGGTTGTAAGTACGGCACCACCTACAATAACCTGACTAGGCGCGTCCAGGATACCTAACCCCGTCTTAGCGCCACTACTTACGGCAACACCGAAGTCGTGGAAGAATAGGCTTAGGTCTTCGACAAACGCCATAGGTTGGTGGCTGATGCGAGGAAGCGGTAAGCGCTTTCAGGGCGCCTACCGCTAGGTGTTAAGCTCTACGTAGTAGGCTTAGCGGTACTTCTTGGTGCCGAAGCCGGTGACGGAGATGATCGAGCTGGCTGTGCCGGTTTCAGTGTGGACGTTGACGCGCACGTAGCGCTTCACGTCGTCCTTGGAGATGACGGCAGAGCCGAGGTAGGCGGCGTTACCGATGTCGGTGAAGGCGCCGCCGGTGATGGCACTGAAGTCACCAGCGGTGGTGGTGTCGCTGTGTTCGAGGCGCACCGAGAAGCCGGCGGAGGCGCCGGCAGCGGTGGCCTGCATCACGAAAACGACATCGCCGTCGTAGCCGAGGAGGTCGATGGCAGAGCCGGCGCCCGTGGCAGTGACGGTCGCGGGAGCAAGGGCAGCGAAGTGCTGCAGCTCCTCATAGTTGCGTTGGTTGAGGGCCATGGATTACACCGAAGTTGATGTGGACGTTGTGCGACGACGTACTGGGGGCTTGACTTGAGGCTCTACGTCGTCCGTTGCAGGCGATGGCTCGACCTGTTCCTCCACCTCAGCCGGCAAGTCCTCCGAGGCACTGACTGGCCTGGCGCGGTTGAGGCCGCAGAGGAGGTTGCCGTCAGCGATGGGGAGGTCAAGCACTTCCCCGTAGGAACGGGGAGTGCCTTGCACCATCACGTCAGAGAGGAGCTGGTAGAGGGGCATCAGGCGTTACCGGAACCGAAGACGAAGGCGGCGGGGTTGCGCAGGCCGAAGTCCACATCTTGGAAGGCCACGATGCGGGTGGTGCCCTTGGTGGAGTTGGTGTAAGGATCGACGGTGATGTCAACGCCCGACCAGAAGCCGAAGATGGCTTGGCTGAAATCGCCGAAGAACACGTTGGAGCCGATCAGCTGGTTGCTGACGCGGGCGCCGTAGCCGTTGACTTCGTTGTTCTCCCAGATCATCATTTCGCTGTTCGTGTTGCGCAGCGTCTGCTTGAGGGCGCCGCGCACGTGGGCGTTGCCCACGTAGAACATTGAAGCGACATCGAGGTTGGCCACAGAGACGGTTGTCTCCATGTTCACGTAGTCGGAGAAGTCGCCGAAGTAGTAGGTGACACCGCCGATGGACTTGTTAGTGTCGGCGACGCTGGTGAGGGTTTCGGTGCCGACGCCGGTGACGTTCTTGATGCCGAGGAGGGCGGAGGAGCCGCCGAGGCCGTACATCGCGGAAGAGTCGATGGCCAGGGCGATGGATTCGGCGAGGTCGGCACGGACCATGGCCTCAACGTCCATCGACTGCTGGATCATCAGCCGGCGGGTGATGTCCACGTAGCCGCCGAGCGACTTGGGGGTCATCGAGAGCTGACCGAGCGTGATGTTGGTTTCGCTGACGGCCACGTCCTCACCAACCCAGTAGGCGGTGGTGCTGCCGGTCTTCTTGGGGATGTCAACGTTACCGACGAGGCCGGTGAGGGTGGTGACGTTAAGGCCGAGGATGGCCGAGCGGTTGCGTACGAGGTCGATGAACGAGCCGGTGAGCAGCTGGGTATCGACGACGTTGCCGCCGAGGGTGGCGGTGCCGGTCGATTGCGGGGCGCGGAGGGAGGGGGTGGCCATCACGTCCCAGGGCATCACGACGCCCTTGGCAGCGCGGCCGAGCTTGGATTCAGCGGCTCTGGAGCACTCCAGCTCGAAGCCGGCGGCCTCGCGGGCGGCCCGGTCGGTGGGGTCGGCCAGATGGCGGATCACGTTCATCAGGCTGTAGCGCTTGACCTCCTGGGGGGTGAGGCCGATGGCGGCGGCACCGTCGTCGTGGACGCGACCGGAGAACTCCTTGCGGCTGCGGCCCAGCTGGGTCAGGACGGCTTCACGGGCCTGGTCGAGGGAGGCGTCATCGTTGATGAGGGTGTCGGCGAAGTCGCTGCCCAGTTGGTGCTGCTCGCACATGGCGCGGATGGTGGAGACGCGCTCACGCTCGGCCTGCCGAGCGGCGTTCTGCACCTCCTGGACGTTGATGGCTTGTTCCATGGAAGGTTGTACGGGGGTGGGGTCAGATCCGCGCTCGGCGGGCTGCTTAGTTTGCAGTGTAGATGGCGCGGGTTCGATTGTTGCTTGCTCAGCCGCCTTTTGCGTAGGCGGTAGGTCGGCAGAGGGCAAGGAAGGCGGTGCAGTATCGCCGTCGTCGCCTTGTGCGCGACCGAGGCCTACGGTTTGATCGGCCGGAACACTTACGCTACTCACTTCGAGTACGTTCCACTTAGTAACGAGCATGTCGCCACTTGCGGCTTCGCGCATGTCGCCAATCTCGTAGGCGAAGGAGACGTTGCGCACGATGCCGGATTCGATGTCACGGCGACGTTTGTACTCTTCGGTGCCTTTCTCGGTTGTGTTGGGGCTCCACTTGGTTTTGACGTAGAGGCGGCGATCGGTGCCGAGCCATGCTTTCTCGGCAACGCCGAGGACCACATCGCGGTTGTGGTTCCAAAGCCAGGCGCCCCCGTCGTTCATGCGAGCCAGGTCCATGGCGTCGGACTCGTGGCTGAGCACCTCGCGGCCCCACCAACGCTCTACCGGCGCTTCAGAGCTGAAGCTGAAGGTGAGGCCGTCGTCACTGCGCTCCTCGACGCGGAGGCCCTGGGGAGCCTCACGCCGAAGCACCTCCTTGCTGATGGCCTTGATGTCGATGGGATTGCTCATGGCTTTGCCTGTAGCGGGCTCGAATTGGATCGGCTTGTAGTCGTGATCGCTGAGCCACGACTTGGCTTCGCTCACTGTAAAGCGTGCAGCGTCGAATCTAAGCGCTTGGAGGCGCACGGGATCGTTGTCCTTAATTCCGTAGATGGCGTCGATGCCGCTACCGAACTCGTTATTGCTGCGGCGGAAGCGGTCGAATTGATCGGGGTCGAGGAGACGCGCAGCGTGTTCGTTCGGGTAAGGGCGTTGCTCTAGGACGGTGTAAGTGATGGACTTGGCTTCGGTGGAATCTTCCTGCTTAGGCGGGGGAAGGGGGTCGATTTTGCGCAGTGTGGAGAACTTGTGACCTACGAGCGTTTCAGTCTCTTGCCAACCGTCGTGTTCGGGTTTGTAGATGCGGATCAGGGCGGCGGGGTCTTCGGCGGAGGCTTCGATGCTGAACGAGCTGTCAGGAACGCCTAGGGTGCCCTCGCGCATAACGTGTTCGATGCGTCCGCGAGCAGTACCGCCGCTTGATTGCCACGACACGTAGTCGCCCTCGCTTAGTGCGTCGGCGGCAGCCCGATAAGTGGAGGAACTACCATCTTCCTGCTTAGCTTGGGCGTTTTTGATTTGCTGTGACCGCTTATCGCTCCACGACTTGCCGGGGTCGCCGCCCCACGCGGCCCAAGCGACGCGACCGGGGGAGGGGTAGCCGGGCTCGCCGGGGCTGAACCCCTCGCCCTGCTTGTCCACCTCATGGCGGGCGAACCACGCACTCATCGTGATTACGGTGTCAGGACTAAGCTCGTTGCCACTAAGGATCTGGGTGGCGCGTGTAGCTGCTACGTCTGTACCGCCGTCGTTACCCTCCTCCTTCCACTTACGGTAACGTTCGGCCTCGGAACGCATAGCGTCCGTGGGCATGAGATCGATGTCGGTGCCGTTTACGTTAGCCATAAGTGGAGTGAAGGAGGGGTATGGATAGCGGTGTTGCTACAGCTTACGGCGAGCGAGTTCGCTTAGGTCTTGGCGCACCTTGAACGGTAAGGGGGAGGGGGGAGGGGGGTCTTCGGCGGAGCGGGCAGGCTGATCGGTAGGTGGCGTGTCGGATGCGGAGCTGTCGGTGCTCGGAGCTACAGCGGTACCACTTATGCCCAAACGCTCCTTAATCTCGTTCTCCTTGCTTATGGTCGTCATCGTGCTTAGGAAGTCGTTGCCGGTGTATTCGGTGATCTGTTCGGCGTGCGTTTGGAGTTGGAGCTGGCGGGCGAGTTCCATGGCCTTCATTTCCTTGGCGGGATCGACCCAGCTCCATGAGCGAGCTTGCCAGTGAGGGGAGGTGTAGCGGTCGGGGCGGGTCCACACGTCGGCGAACATCGGCAGAGGCAGCTCGGTGAGCGCGGCTGCCATAAGCCATTCCTCGAAGACTCGTTGGTGGAGTTGCTGGATGAGGATGGACTGGATTACGCGCCAGTGATCGCGGTCCTCCAGAATGCTTAGGCGACTAGAGGAGTAATTGGTTTCGCTGAAGTCGCGGCTAAGGGTTTCGTAGGAGCAGCCGTAGCCGGCGGCGAAGCGGCGGGAGAGGGTGCGGACGACGGCCTCGTACTGGTTGTCGTCGGGGCCGAAGTTGGGAGGGATGGCGGTTTCGCCGGGGAGGAGGAAGTTGTAGGAGCCGGCTTCGGTGTTCCAGAGGCGTTTGTCGTTGTCGAGGGCGGGCGTGCCGTCGGGGTTGTAGCTGCCGAACTGCTCGGGTTCGGGGGTCTGGATGAAGCCGAGGCTGTTGGCTTGCACACGCTTGCGTGTCCAGTGGGCCTCCTCGTACTTACCGAGATTCCACGTGGTTGTGATTACGCTACTGAACCAAGGGATGCCGCGTGTCTGGCCTACGCGCTCCGGCATGTAGATGTGGATAAAGTCGGCAGCGTCGATAAAGATGTGTTTTTCGGTGCCGTCGATGTAGGTACCAAGTTCAGCGTCGCCCGGATGCTTACGCAAAATCGCGTAGCGAGTTGGCCTGCCCCACTCGTTCTTCTCGACACCCATGCGCCAGTAGTGCTTAGGGCGGTCGCTGAAGCCGGTGTAGTCCTCGTCGATCTGGTCGGCCTCGATTAGTTCGAGGGATAGGGGGACTTTGCTGCGGCCCATTGCTTGGCGGACGATGCGCACGCCGATCTCGCCGGATTCGGGGAGGGCACCGACGGCGGCCATCTCGATGCCGTGGAAGGTGAGGAGGCCGGTGACATCGCAAGAGTCGGCGCGGCACCAGCGGTTCCAGGCGGCGAGGAGGGCGTTGTTGCGGCGTTCGTCCTTCTCTTGGCCGTCAGCGCGGAGGATCTGGGGCTGCAGTTGGATGCCACGGGCGCCGATGACGTTGATCTGGGTGGTGCGCTTGGCCTGGCGGGCGTAGGGGTTGTCGCGGACGAGGGCGCGACTGCGGTTGCGTAGAGTCTTGAGGCTGCCGCGCAACTCAGCGTCAGCGCTTGTATTAGGCGCAATGAAGTCGGTATTGAAGCGCGTCCAACGCGCCGCGTCAAACATGCGCTTCATCTGCGTGGGCTTACCGCGAGCCCACCCACTAAGCAACGTAGAACTTAGGCCTACAATCGCCGAGTCGAGCAGGGGTAGAAGGTCGAGCGGTCCCATAGGTCGGAAGCGATGTAGGCTAAGCTGTGGTGATAAGTTTACGGGCTAAGTTGGATAAGGTAAGTGCGTGAGCGTTGTGCTTAGCGCTTAGGTGAAGCGGACGAATAACTGCCTGCCGTCGCCTTTGCCGTTGGCGATGTTTTGGGCGATGCGTTCGCGGGTGAGGTCGGCCTTGAGGCGGTCGCGCCAGGCGATGAGCTGAGCGAGGTCGGCGCGTTTGACAAGGCGGCCCCCGGTGGGGGTGCCGATGCGGTACTCCTGGGCGCCTCCGACGAGGGTGCGGATGGCCTCCTCGACTGTGGCGAGGTCGATTTCGGCCTGGCTGCGGAGGTCGATCGCGGTGGCGGAGCCGGCGTAGGCGAGGCTGCGGAGCACCTCGAATCCGCCTGTGCGCTGCGTGACCGGCAGACCTGCCGTGCTGCTAACTGCTTGGTAGAACCACTGCCCCGGAGTAAAGTTAGTGGTTACGTTAGCCGGTAAGGTAAAGGACCAGATGCCACCACTCAGGGTGCCGGAGGCGGTGGCGCCGGATGCAGCATTAGTGCGGAAGTAGTAGACGTAGCTGGAGGCGCTTGGGACTAATTCGTCTGTCCAGGTAACAGCGTCTCCTGCGTAGATTTGGGTCGGTAGTGCCATCGCCGGCCGGCATTTCGCCTAAGTCTACGCGCTAGATCATTGAATCGAAGCGGCCGGCCTAGCGACTTAGGACGTTGAAGGCGAGGGAGGTACGGGGAGGGGCGGCGTCGGGGGAGGTGTGGTCGAGGGAGGGGCGAAGTTTGCGCTCCAGCTGGTCCCAAATGGTGCGGCGGTCGTAGAGCTGGTAGAGACGGTGGAGGGAGGCATAGGCGTAGACGAGTTCGTCGAGCGCTTCGTTGGGACTGCCGGATTTCTTGACCCATACGCGCTCAGGGAAGCCGTTTTTATAGCGTAAGACTTGTTTTTCGGCTGTTAGTTCCTCGAAGTAGTCGAGTGGTGTTTTGGAGTGGAAGTGGAGGTAGCCACGGCCGGGCTCGCTGTTCTTGAGGCGGCCGAAGAGGAGGGACTTGATGGCGTCGGAGCCGACAGGGAAGACTTGGGCGCCTTTGCGGAGGGTCTGGCCCTTGTGGTTGAGGTCTACACGCGAAGGCTTACCGATAGGCGGTTTGCCTTTCGTGGACATGCCCTTAATGGCAATGACACCTACGGCGGCGCGATCACGCGCATAGGCGTAAACATCGGCAGTGTGATGGCCACCAGAGTCGATAGCACACACACTTACCCTTAAATCCACACCGTCTTCACTTAGGAAGGGCCGGCTTAGGATTTCGTCGAGTTGTTTCCATACGTCGGGGCGGGAGGGGTCGCCGTAGAGCTTGCTGCGGTCGATGAGCCAGGCTTCCTCGTCGCGGCCCCAGCCCCAGACGCTGAGGCTCAGGCGGTCGTCCTGGCAGTCGCAGCCGATGGTGAGGGCGAGGACAGGGGAGGGGACGATGAGGTGCTCGTAGGTTTCTTTGGCGGCGCGTTCGAGGAGGGAGGAGGCGCCGACCTTCGAGGCGTATTCGTCTTCCCAGACCTCACCTAGGACGGTATTGACGAAGGTTTTGAGTTGCTCGGCGTTTCCCTTGGATTCGAGGAACTCTTCGACGAGGTTTGACCAGGAGGCGTTGGGGGAGTAGGAGTAGGCTGCCCAGATGTGGAAGCTGACGTGCTTGCCGTTGCCGGGCACCTGGGAGCGCCATTCGCCGCGCTCTACCATCCACCGCTTCTTGCTGTGCGGGATAAGCTCGTTACAGCTTTCGCACTTGTACTTAACGGTTGAGGGGTCGTTGTCCGTCCAGGTCATCTGTGCCCAGCGGAGGTACTGCATGTGAGAGCAGTGGGGGCAGGGCACGAAGTAGCGGCGCTGATCGCCTTGGGCGAAGAGGCGCTCGATGCGGCTGAAGTCCTTGACGGTGGGCGTGGAGCCGGCAACGATCTTGCGGTTCCAGTAATACTCGGTGCGGCGGATGCCGAGTTTGATTTGGTCGCCTTCGGTGCCGGCTGAGGGCGGATAGCCGTCAGTTTCGTCGAATAGGACAACGCGACGACTTACACGACGGAATCCACGGGGCGAGTTGGCGCCCACCATGCTTAGTGTGCCGCCTGGGAACTGCTTCTGTAGGATGGTGTTGGCGCCATCTTTCGCCTTAGCGTCGCTTACCAGTCCGACTAAGCATGGGGTGTCGCGCAGCATGGGCGCGATCTCTTCTTTTGAGTAGCCCTGCGCATCTTCGATGGTGGGCTGCACCAGCATTATGGGGCAGGGGTCTTGGTGTATGTGGTATGCGATTACGTGGTTAAGGATTTTGCTGTAACCGACACGCGCCGACTTCATTAACGAGACTTGCTCGATGCGTGGGTCACTTATGGCATCCATGATGCCCTTCTGGTATGGAAGGGTGCGCCAACGCCCGCCTTCAGCGCTACTTTCTACGCTGAGGACGGCATAGGAATCGGCCCATTCGCTAAGTGTTAGGCGGCGCGGTGGCTTGAACGCAGCATAAGCGGATAGGGCAATGCGCTCGATTGCCTGTAAGTCGGTGGTAGATGGTTGTGCTACTGTTGCGGACATGCGCTATACGGCTTAGGCGGCTAGGTCTTCTAGGGTTTCGCGCACTATGTCGTCCAGGATGCCTATGGCGTCGGTGTCGAGGTCAGGAATGCGTTGTTTGGCTTTGGTGGGAATACCGAGTATCTTGGTTCTAGCCAAAGTGATGATTTCGACCCATTTTGACTCAACTTCCTCTGCTCTTACTAGTATTTTCTCTTTTTGCTTGCGTTCCAGCTCAAGTAGTTCGGCCTTCAGATGCTCTGTGCGGGCGCGAGATTCCTCGTAGTCAGGGATGCGTTCGACGGTTTGAGCCAGGGATTCCGGTTGAGGGGGCAGGGGAGGGGCAGATGAGGTGGAGGTGGCCTCGTGAGGGCGAAGACGAGTGCGTTCCACCTGTCCAGCAGGTGGCTTAGGGCCTACTCCGATGCGTTTCTGGGTGTTACGGCCCCACTCATCGCGCATTGTGGTCGAATCTACGAGTTCTCGGCCGTCTCCTGTGCGAACGATGGATAGACGGCCCGTCTTGATAGCGGCGTAGACCGCTTCACGTGTCACGCCTAGTGCGCGTGCTGCGTCTGCCTTCGTAATCAGTCTCATGTAAGCGATTGTAGCGTTCCACCTAGGGGGGCGCTTGTCTTCGTGGTATGATGGCCGGTTTTTCGTTGTTTAGCGGGTAGGGATAGGTGTGTTGTTATAGCTTGCGAAACAACTTTTGATGGTTGTGCCTAGACATAATTTGCGATCCGAACACCCT
>Ga0209229_10001197_pt1 | contig 10696 bp, 9 predicted proteins | sample SanBayMetagenome_FD_187466 | JGI IMG/M metagenome (GOLD analysis project Ga0209229, IMG submission 187466) | Freshwater and sediment microbial communities from dead zone in Sandusky Bay, Ohio, USA (SPAdes) (version 2) | ecosystem: Environmental > Aquatic > Freshwater > Lentic > Sediment | place... | reverse complement strand
AGAGTTCAGGGTGACATATGGATCTCTAATTGCCAGAAGCAGGGCCAGGAGAGTCGGGAGAGCAGGTGGTTGACTCATGCTTGGGGTAAAGTAAGTTAGAATTGCTCTTAATTATAGTGGACGGAGAGTAATGCTGATATACTCAGAGTGAACGTCGCTCCCTGTTACTAAACCCGCCTGCCAATGAACCCCACTAACCGAAAGGCTCTTGTCATCGGTATCAATCGCTACCCCGAATTAAATGATGGCCATTTAAAAGTCTCGGCTGACGATGCAGAGGCGATCGCGCAATTACTAGGAACCTATGGCCATTTTCATCCTATATACCGCTTTCCCGAAGGTTTCTTACAAGATCGAGGAGATTTGTACCCTTGCGTTGCTCCTACACATGACTTAAACAATTTTACAACCGAAGATTTAAAAACCGCGATCGAAAAACTCTTTAAACCCCAAACAGATATCCCTCATACCGCCTTACTTTTCTTTGCAGGTCACGGACTTTTTAATGATAATGGTAAACTGGTTTTAGCAACCAGCGAAGCTGGTTGTCCTAACCAAGAATGGGGTATATCTTTAGAATGGTTATGTGGTCTTTTAAAAGACAGTCCAGTTAAACAGCAAATTGTTTGGTTAGATTGTTGCTATAGTGGTGAATGGATAGAGTTAGCAAAAACACAACTGCATAATTCTGATAAACAGTTATTTTTTATTACAGCTACTACCAGCTACGAACCCGCATTTGCTGATTACCAACACGGAATTTTAACCAAAATTATTTTGGCAGGTTTAGATCCCAGTAAAGATTCTTTAGAGGGATTAATTACCCATACTAAACTAGAACGTTTTATACAGAATAATCAACCTAAAACTGCTCAAAAGTTTCTCGTTTATTCCTCCAGCAATAGCGAAATTCATCTGACTTGCACCGAAAAATATAAATTAATGTCGCTGATTCTCGAATCTAACTACGAGCGATCGCAAACGCAACCAACCAACCAAAAATCTGACGTTCCAAGCAACAACTCCACTGCTGGATCTGATATTAAGATCCTCTATAACGCCCTAACAAAACTAGATTATAGTAAACAAGAAGGGCGCTTCTGGGAATTTGTAGAAACAAACCAAGTGGTAGCTTGTTTAATTCATGGTCAATCAGAACAAGGTCAACGCTGGTTGCTTAATAGACTAATCAAAAGGATTCCGGGGATTAAGACTAATGACTGTACTCCACCATTTAGTTTCTTGAAAAAAACACAAAACGGTTCTCTCAACTCTTTATGGAAGGATATAGAACGCAAATTGCATCTTAACACTAAACCAATTCCTTCAGAGATTGTCAAAGCCATTTACCGACGTTCGCAAAAAGAGACTGTAGTGCTAATATTTAATAATATAGATGATATCGAACAAACTTACCTACAGCAGTTTCTCAAAGATTTTTGGGAACCATTAGTTAATCTAGCTTGTAGTTCTTTACCCAAATCTTACGAATATCGACTACTGATGTTTTTAATTGACTGTAGCGGTGAAGTAGAAAAATGGAACATTCCTTGGGTTGACAATTTAGATACAAATTGGCATCCACGCAATCCTATCAAATTGCAAAAAATTCAACACTTAACTCCAATGGAAGTAGGTTACTGGCTCAGTCAAACTTCTGACCTACCCAGTCAACTAAATCAATATATTCAAGCCAGTACAATTGAAAAAACTGTTGAATATATTTTAGAAACAAGTGGTGGTTTACACGAAGAAGCATTATATCATATCTGTAAACTTTGTAACTGTGATTGGTCTACTCAAGAATCATTAAATCATTATGGATGAAATATTAAAATACACCGGAACCGTCCAACCTCCCAAAAATTACCGCGATGAAAATGGACAACCTCTTTATCCCTACTTACCCAAGGATGAATTAATCGAAGCTGTCAACTTAGCCATTACCCTAAAACGTCCTTTACTTATTAAAGGCGAACCCGGATGTGGCAAAACAAAACTCGCTCGCGCCGTCGCCTACGAATTAGATTTACCTTACATTCCCTGGAACATCAAATCAACCAGTCGGGCGCAGGATGGTATCTACACTTACGATACAGTGGCAAGACTGCGAGACGCTCAATTAGCTAGTGCAGGTCGCATTACCGACTCTGAAGAAATTAAACGCATTAATGACCCCAAAACCTATCGAGAATGGGGGCCACTTGGCAAAGCCTTTCAAAGTGAAAAACGGGCGGTATTGCTCATTGATGAAATTGACAAGGCTGATATTGATTTTCCTAACGATTTACTGTTAGAATTAGATGAGCGTCGCTTTACCGTTGCAGAAACTAAAGAAGAAATATTTTGCCAAGATAATTCGCCGATTATCTTCATTACTAGCAATGATGAAAAAGATTTACCTGATGCGTTTCTGCGCCGATGTTTGTTTCATTATATCGAATTTCCTAACCAAAAGCGCTTAATTGAAATTCTCACCAATCGCTTTGAACAGTCACCAGATAATCCCTTAATAAATACAGCCACAGAGAGATTTTTAGAATTGAGGGAAATCCTGCAAGAAGAAAAGGGTGACGCTGGCAAAAAAGTCAGCACTAGCGAGTTAATTGATTGGTTTGATATCCTAAATCGTCAACCCCAAGATGAAATTTTAGCTAAACTTAACGGTCAACTTCCCTATCTGGGAACATTGCTCAAAAGTTGGGATGATCACCGCATTTACCTACGACAATTTCAATCGGAGGAAGAGGAATGATTACCCAAGATTTACCTTTGTATGATCTATTTAACAAACTCCGTCAGTCCGGGTTGCCTTTAGGTGTGAATGAGTATGAATTGCTGTTACGTTCCCTTATGGCTGGTTTTGGCATGGCTGACCAAAAAGCCCTCGCTAGGCTGTGCAAAACTCTATGGGTAAAGTCGGCTGAAGAAGCCCAAATTTTCGATTACCATTTCGCTGAGGTGATGAAACAAGGGATAACTAGCGAAACAGCCGTTTCCTCTCAAATTTCATCCGCAGAAACCGAAGCTAAAATAACACCAGAAACACCAAAATTACCCACTTCAAAACCGGAAATTGCCCCTGATTCGCTACCAGCCAAACCGCTACCAACACCGACATCTAACGCAAAATCCGCAGAACCCCAACAGCCTCCAGTCGTGGAAATTGAAGATGTGATTCAGATGGCAAAATCGGCTGTTCTATCTATCAGCAGCAGCGATGAAATTACAGATGCGGCTTTTCTCTTGACTTCTGATTATTTGCCAGTAACGAAACGGCAGATGAAGCAAGCATGGCGTTATTTGCGTCGTCCCGTTCGAGAGGGGCAGCGCACAGAATTAGACGTGGAAGCAACGGCAAATCGGATTGCACAGCAGGGCATTTTACTGGAACCCGTGTTAGTTTCGCGCCGCATTAATCGAGCCGAGTTAGTGTTATTAATTGACCAGGATGGCTCGATGGTGCCGTTTCACTCCCTAGCAGATCGACTGATGGAAACGGCTTTGCGGGGTGGGCGTTTGGGGAAAACTGGCATTTACTATTTCCACAACTGTCCGGTAGATTACCTTTATCGTGACCCTGGACATCAGGAGGCGGAGACGTTTGAGCAGGTTTTGAGCCGATTATCTCAGACTCGCTCATCGGTGCTGATTTTCAGCGATGGGGGGGCAGCGCGAGGGAGTTACAATAGCGATCGCGTAGAATTGACTGAAGCATTCCTGAATCAGTTTAAGCAGCGAGTCCGTTATCTAACTTGGCTCAACCCTGCACCCAAGTCGCGTTGGCAGGGAACGACAGCAGGAAAAATTGCCCAGTTGATACCGATGTTTGAGTGCGATCGCTCTGGATTGCAGGATGCGATTAAAGTTTTGCGTAGCAGCTAAACTAATAACTTATGACCGAAATTTATAATACTATTATCAGAAATAGACTATGAGACATGAAGCTGCCATCCGTCGAATCGAATCTTTTGGCAAACGCTTCGGGCCGTCGCGTTCTCATTTATATTTGGCGTATCACGCTGCATTTCCATTGGCACTAACTCCCGATTTATTATATCGAATTTGGGCAAATTTTCAGCGCGATGTTGATAGGAAATTGCTAAATATTCCTTGGATTGCGGTAGCAGATTTATTGCTATCAAATCTCTGTGATGATGTAGGGCATGAACTCTATGAGATGGATGTGGCGGTACGAAATGAACTACTAAAACAATTAAAAGAAGATTCTCGGTTTGGGGAAAAGCGGATTAATGACTTATCTAATTTTTTATTAGCTTATGTGCGAAAGGATTTGAATAGCAGTGAGTCAGATCAGCGGGATTTTGCTCAGTCTCAGAGGTGGACGGCTTTGGCTTATAAAGATTCTGAAGAAGCAGCCCGCGAGTTAGCGTTAGCTTTTAATCAAGCTTATAACCAAGATAGAGCCGAGTTAGTTCGCCTTGCTACGTTGACAGAAACTCTGGCTCAACCATTACAAGAATGTGAGAAGCTACTAATTTATGCTCGTGCGATGGGACATTATGCTCGTAATAGATTGGAAGAAGCGAAAAATCAAGTAACTCATTTACCAAGGAAAGGACGTTTAGTGTCTATTTCAGAAGTAATTTTAGCCATCCCTTTAGAGTTAATTGTAGATACTGAGGCTATACAAGAACAAACTCCTGCACCTATTAGTTCTCAATTAAATTTAATCCAATCACTCCTAGCGGCTCCTGTAGGTCAAGAATCTATAATCTTACAAGCCAATCAACATTTAATTAATGAGAGTTTGTTGATTACCATCAAACAGGTTGTTGCAATTATGGCAGATGAGGGCAATGATAACGTTGCTAATTTTTTGCGTGATATGGCTGCTCAATTAGCTGAATTTGTGGTTGAGTCCTCCCCAATTGAATTTTTATCAGAGGTATTACAAGCAACTTTAGACAGTAATGGAAACCCACAAACTGTCTACCCAATACTTTCGGCAAACTTAGATAAGCTAGATAATAATTTCTCTGGCTTTTTGCAAGCTTGGGCAACAGATATTCTGCCATCTCTCGATCCAGAACAAGCACGAGGTGTGGCTAAAACTATAGCAGATTTCAGTAACTTAATTGGTCAGTTTCCTCTAGGCAGTCGAGCCAATAACATAGAAATTGCGATCGCAGGCTATGAAACGAGTCTAATTGTCTTTTACAGAGAAGATTATCCTGAATTATGGGCTAATATTCAAAATAATTTAGGTACTGTTTATAGTAATAGAATTAGAGGGGAAAAAGCTGAGAATTTGGAGAGGGCGATCGCCTGTTATTACCAAGGTTTAGAAGTAACTACCCGTGAGGCGTTCCCAGAAGAATGGGCAAGAACGCAAAATAATTTAGGTACTGCTTACTCTGACCGAATCAGAGGTGAAAGAGCGGAAAATCTGGAAATGGCGATCGGATCTTATTTTGCTGCATTGGAAGTCTATACCCGCAATACCTTTCCTGAAAATTGGGCAACCACTGAAAATAACTTGGCTACTGCTTTCAGTAACAGAATTAGGGGTGAAAGGGCGGAAAATATCGAGAGGGCGATCGCCTCTTACATGGCTACATTGGAAGTTTACACCCGTATGGATTTTCCCGAACAATGGGCAATGACTCAAAATAATCTGGCAAATGCTTACAGTCACAGAATTAGAGGTGACAGAGCCGATAATATCGAATACGCGATCGCCTCTTACATGGCTACATTGGAAGTTTACACCCGTATGGATTTTCCCGAACAATGGGCAATGACTCAAAATAATCTGGCAAATGCTTACAGTCACAGAATCACGGGCAATCGAGCCGAGAATATAGATCGGGCGATCGCTCATTATCAAATGGTATTAGAAATTTACACCCGTGCCGATTTTCCCGAAACTTGGGCAACCTGTCAAAATAACTTGGCTACTGCTTACAGTAACAGAATTAGAGGTGACAGAGCCGATAATATCGAATACGCGATCGCCTCTTATCAAGCAGCATTAGAAGTTTACACCCGTGACGATTTTCCTGAAAAATGGGCAAGTGTGCAAAATAATGTAGGGTCTGCTTACTCTAATCGATTTCGAGGCAACCGAGGAGAGAATATCGATCGGGCGATCGCGTGCTATCTACAGGCTTCAGAAGTTTACAACCGTGCCGATTTTCCCGAACAATGGGCAATGACTCAAATTAATCTTGGTCTAGCTTACAAGAATATTGGAAATATAGATGAAGCCTATAATACTTTAATATCTGCTATAGAGACTGTAGAACTTTTGCATAGTGAAATAACCTCTGGCTACGAAACAAAACAAAAACACGCAGAAAAATGGAATGAACTTTATAATACTTTGGTTGAAGTTTGCCTAGAAATAGGCAGTAGCGCTAAAGCCATAGAATATGTAGAGCGTAGCAAAGCTCGTAATTTTAGTGAGCTTTTGATAGCCCGCAACTTCAAATCTCTTGATTCTATTGTCAACCAAGAAAAGTATATAAAATATAGTGAAATTGAAGCTTTACTCGATAACAAGACAACCATTGTAGAATGGTATTTTTTGGGAAATAAATTTATAACTTTCATCATTAATCACAATACTCCTAGCCCTATTGTATGGCAATCTTCTGCATCGGATTTAGAAGCTTTACAGGATTGGAGCAATGAATATTTATCTACGTACTACCAGAGAACAAAACAGTGGTCTGAACAGCTACAGCCTCGTCTTGTGCGGTTAGCCGAGATTTTACATATAGACGAAATTCTTTTGCATATCCCAGAAACTTGCTCTCAGATCGTTCTAATTCCCCATCGCTACTTACATAATTTCCCTCTTCACGCTTTACCTATCGCTGTTAAAGGACAGGAATTTTATCTTATAGACCGCTTCCCTGATGGAGTGCAATATGCCCCTAATTGCCAAATGATACAATTACTCCAAAACCGAGAACACCCTAATTTTAACCACCTTTTCGCTATTCAAAATCCTACTGACGATCTGGCTTTTTGCGATCTGGAAGTAGAAACCATTAAACCCTACTTTAATCAAACGACTATTTTATCTAATCAAACAGCTACAAAAGCTGCCTTGAATGATGCCTTAGAGGAATTACAATCGGCTCACTGTTTCCATTTTTCTGGTCACAGTAAATTTGATTTTACCTCACCTTTGGATTCAGTCTTAGTTCTAGCAGACGCGAGACGTACCTCTGCATTTCAGTCGTCGGACAATCTCAGAGCCCCATTTTCGATTGATTCAGGACAGAGTGCAGTTTTAATTGATTCAAGAGAGAATGCAGTTTTAGACGAAGAGAAATGCCTCAAATTATCAGAAATCTATAACCTTAACTTGAGCCAATGTCGTCTCGTTACTCTTTCTGCGTGTGAAACTTCCTTGATAGACTTTTCTAGCACTAGCGATGAGTATATTGGTTTTCCTGGTGCTTTCCTCTGTGCTGGTGCCACCAATGTTGTTGGTAGTTTATGGAGTCTTAATGATATTTCAACAGCTTTTCTTCTGATTAAGTTTTATGATAATCTTCTTCAAGGTGTATCTGTAGCTGTGGCTCTTAATCAAGCGCAACTCTGGCTAAAAAATTCCACCGTAGAGGAATTGCTGGAGTGGGTTAATCAAGTTAAGAATTTCGATGCAGAGATAAGCAGACAATTACTACGTGGTTTTCATAAAAACGAAAAACCATTTGCCAATCCTTTCTATTGGGCAGCTTTTACTGTTGTTGGAAAACTTGAAAAATCTGTTGTTAGATTAACGTAATTACTTGATAACAAAATTCCGACTGGATGGCAGTCTATGGGCAAGATATTTGGAGATTATAATCCATATTTTAGGTAAAATACCAGTGAAAATTTATGCTTTTAAAGAAGCAATAAATCTAAGACTATTGATGCACAATAATTGCATTTCGACTTATTTCAATAAGTGAGTGCTGACTAAACAATTCAACCAATAGACTTGATAGGCGATGCGATCGCATTATCTATTTGTCAGTATTCCCTAATAACAAAAATTGGTTGAGCCGATTTGCATTGATTCTGTTTCAGCACACGAATGAGACAGCCATCAAAATTTTCTGCTTGAGACAATAAAGAATCATGGAGAAATTCTATTTGTCCCTGATAGTCTCGGTCATCTTTGCAAATAATAATACCATTGTGTTCTTTACTCTGACGATGCAAAGCAATAAAATCATCTCGATTTAGGGTAATCACAATCCGTTGTTCACTTTTGGCAAAAGCTAAAACTTGATCGTCAGAAATCTTTTGGTTAGCTCGTCCAGATTCATAAGAAGTCAGCACATTATAACCAAAGTTGCGTAAAGCTTTGACCATTTCTAAAGGAAAATTTTCATTAGAATAAAATTTAATCATCGATTTCTATATCCGCATCATCTTGGTGGGAAGCGATCGCCCGATCTATTTCTGGTTTATGGGTTTCATAATAAGCCTGTACTGCGGTCAAATCCATTAAAGTTAATCCCGGAAAATTTTGGATTATTTCTTGATAATCCGCTCCTTGCTGTTGTAAAGAAATTACCGTCCATACAGGTATTCTCGTATAACGAATACAAGCATGACCGCCACAGAATCCTGCTGTTTTTTGAATGATTCTCGCTTGCAATTTATCTTGCAATAAGACATATTCTTCAATCTCTAAAGAATCAATTAATTGCACTAAGGAATCGATTAATTTACTGTTCATTTTTCTATAAATAGGTTACTCAATGGGGTTCGTGATCTAGTGGAAAGAAACCCAGTTTCTAGCGCTTCGGAATGGTAATAGTAATTGTTTTACCCTAGCTTGATAATCCTCAATCAAAAGCTCTAACACTTCCTCTCACCTGAGTTAACCGACTGGCAAATAGTATATTATAGTCAAGACGCGATCACTATGTCTATCGCATTGCTAATAATCAACATACTAATGTTAACATAACTGCCTTGAGTTGGTTTCTGAATTGAAGCGATCGCCCAAAATTACAAGAACACCGAGAAACCGGGTTTCTGCAATCACTTTTTCTGTATAACAGAAAGATAGCAGAAGAAACCCGGTTTCTGAGTCCCTATAAACACACCGAGAAACCGGGTTTCTCTAAAATATTGTCGGTGGGAAACAATAAATTTACGCAGAAACCCGGTTTCTATATCGCTTAATCCTTGCTTTTCATGCCTTGAGTGATAGAATTAGGGAAACTGCGATTATCTTGTAGATAAAGGTTATTTAAGCCATGACGGAAATCATTTTCCTAGTAGAATCTGATGTTGAAGGGGGGTATATTGCCCAAGCATTAAAATGCTATGATGGGATTAATCTAAATCAGCAAAAAACTTGCTTGAGAGCATTTTAATCATTATGATTCAAGAAATCAATGCCATATTTGATGGTAAATCTCTGCAACTGGAATCTCCCTTAAACCTAGATGTCGGTACAAGGGTTAAAATTATTGTTGAAACAATATTACCCCAAAAACAGCCCCCTAAAACATTTCTTGAAACCGCTCAGTCCCTACAGCTACAAGGCAATCCAGATTGGTCTGAGAAAATTGATCAGTATTTATATGGGGAAACTGTTTCTGATCATGAATGAAGTTTTTTTAGATACTTCCTTTGCCATCGCGCTTTCTTCAATTACAGATCAAAATCATGCACGGGCTGTTCAATTGGCTGATCAACTGCAAGCTAGTCAAGCCCGTTTAGTCACTACTCAAGCTATTTTACTAGAAATTGGTAATGCACTTTCTAAATCTAAATACCGAATGGGTGCCATCCAACTGTTAGAATCCCTCGAAGCCGATCCCCATGTGGAAATTGTATTGTTGACCAATGATTTGTATATGGCTGGATTCGATTTGTTTAAACAGCGCAAAGATAAAGAATGGGGTTTAGTAGATTGTCTGTCATTTATCGTCATGCGGAATCGAGGAATTACTGATGCTCTAACTGCTGATACTCATTTCCAGCAAGCCGGATTTCGAGCATTACTAAAAAACTAGATCATGCCTTGAGTGATAGAATTAGGGAAACTGCGATCATCCTGCACCTAAAGGTTATTTAAGCCATGACGGAAATCATTTTCCTAGTAGAATCTGATATTGAAGGGGGTTATATTGCCCAGGAATTAGGGGAATCAATTATTACCCAAGCTGATGATTTAGAAATCTTAAAACAAGAAATAAAAGATGCTGTTCACTGTCATTTTATTGATGAAATATTACGTCCTAAAATAATTTGACTGCATATTGTTCAGGAAAAGGTAATTGCTTCGTGAAATTACCTAGAGATTGATCAAGGTCAAGATTTAGTAAAAGCCCTCAGAAGATTGGGTTATGAAGTTAGCCATCAAACCGAAAGCCATATTCGATTTACCAAGATAGTCACAGATATTCTTCTTGAGCCGGAGTCGGTAACTTTTGGAAATCGGGGATTTCTACCAGTTCTTTCTCCTGTTCCTTGACACTAATTGGTACTCTCAAAGGTTGACGCTGTTCTAACCAACAACTGGCTAAAGGTAAGGTTTGATCCAAATCTTCCAAAGGTCGAGGAATTACCATTACAGCGTTTAACTCCCCAATCCGTTCGGCTTCAAACATTCCCGCCTCAATCGCCATCGCCACATCGGACACCGGGCCCCGAATAATCACCGTACACAACCCCGCCCCAATCCGTTCATAGGACATCAGACTCACAT
>Ga0209229_10001196_pt1 | contig 10700 bp, 9 predicted proteins | sample SanBayMetagenome_FD_187466 | JGI IMG/M metagenome (GOLD analysis project Ga0209229, IMG submission 187466) | Freshwater and sediment microbial communities from dead zone in Sandusky Bay, Ohio, USA (SPAdes) (version 2) | ecosystem: Environmental > Aquatic > Freshwater > Lentic > Sediment | place... | reverse complement strand
TAATATGGCGACGTTCTCCTTCTAAAATAAAATTAGTAGCGGGATAAAAAAAGCGAACATGAACAAATTCAAAAGGTAATTTTCCGGCGATTTCTTGTTTTTGTTCAGCTAAATTACCTAAATTTAATCCCCATCCTTGGTTTAGTAATTGATGAGCTTTTTGTAAATTATCATATTGTTGTTGGATAGAACGAGTTGGATTAAGTAATTTTAAATAATCTCGATAGCGGTTCATGCGACCGATAATAAGTTGACCTGTTTGACAGGATTCATAGAGCAAATACCAAGCAATATCAAAATGAATCAGTTGTAACGGCCAAACCTTTACTAATCCAATTTGTCCAGAGCCATAGGGGTCACTAAACCGGGAAATTTCAATCGCTTTTCCAGTAAGAATCGCATCTTCAATATTATCTAATTGATAAAAGAGAGTATTTTGCACATTGCCTGTTTCCAACATTTCATCAGGGTCAGTCCAGACAATGGAACGGTTCAGTTGTTGTCGAACAGGATAAAAAAGTTCTCTTTTTCGTTCTAGGTTAGCGCCTCGTAACCGCTTCTCCAATGTTTCACAAATTCGTCTGGCTTTGGGTTCTCGTTGATAGTTAGCTTGGGAAAGTAAGAGTTGAAAGGCAACTTGCAACTCCTCCCAAGTCATAGCACCAGTTCCGAGATAATAACCCCAACGGTACATTCGCTGTTCAAGAATTCTGTAACGTCGTAGGGTTTCTATGTCTTTGCGAATTGTTGGTAAAGCTGGATAATCCGCAGGAAGGTCGATTTTGAGTTCAGAGGCAAGCTGCTGTAAATGATGCTGAACATCTGATAGAGCATTGCGGTGTTCTCCTTTCAGTTCTTGGGAGGCGTTACCTACCCCCGGATATTGAACCAAAGTAGCAATTAGCAACATCAATCGCTCAAACGCTAGTTGATCTGAGTAGGGATGCAGTGTTGGCTTTTTAGCCATATTCTGTGGGAAGATAGTGGTAATAAGCCAATATTGACATGAAGCCTGTTATTTCTCTAAAAGTGTAGATTCTTCAAGGATTATTGAGTTTTGTGACTTAAAGCGTAAATATTGTGAAATCCAAGACATAAGGTATCACAGGCTGGTAAAGTGAGTAAATAGTTCAGTAATAAGGAAATCACATCGGTTAAATCTATAGATTTAACCAACGTGCCAAGTTCTGCCAAGTTCTGTTAATTAACTCATCACACTTATTAGTTTTGATTTTAGAAGAAATGTTCTGCACAGCCACCCCTGCAAGCATTCTTAGATATTTGGTTTAATTTGCTCCTGAAAATGAGGCAGATAAAATCTGCTACAAAATTAAGTCTATGATTCCAGCCATGAAATTAAGTCTATGACTGAAGGATTTACAGCCGTAAGTTTTGCACCTGTACAGGGCTTTATCGAAAAATCTCGAAAACTGAGAGATTTATATGGAGCCTCGCTGATTCTATCTTACTTAAGTTCTCGAATAGTCCAAGAGGCATTGTGCTTAGGATTAGATGTCATTTCCCCTGGACTGCCGAATGTTCAAAAGGGAATGCCTAACCGCATTTTAATTAAAGGGAAATTTGAACGTAATGATGTGCAAAATATCCTTTTAAAAGAATGGCAACGAATTTTAACAATTTGTCGAGATTGGATAGAGGACAACTTAGGTATTCCCAAAGACCAATATTGTTGGTCACAATCTGAAGACCAAATCGGTAAGCATAAGGGAGAATGGGAACGCTGGGGAAGCCATACCTGGGAAATATTTTGGGGATATGGTGCATCAATTCCAGATGCAATGGAAGACTTAGAAACTCGCAAATTAAAGCGAGATTGGACTGGGATTAATTGGATTGGTGAAAGTTCTAGTTTAACCGGAACCGATGCGATCGCATGGCATCAATTAGGAAAGGAATCTAATCAACCCGGACGCTCACTTAATGAAACTGAGGAACGAGAACTAAAGCGATTTTATTATCGTCTGGCTTGGATTTTAGATGACCCTTATTCTCGAAATCATAAAGTTAGAGATGCCCTTCCCTTCGATGAAGAATTAAAAGAATACTTTCAGCTAAAAACCAGTGGTAAGTTTATCGCGCCCGGGGAAAAATTAAGTATTCCTGAATTGGTAAAACGGTTAGTTACTTTACCCAAACTAGCTAAAGATATTGGGATGGAAACCTTGGATGAAGGTTTTAAAGAGATCAACCGTGATGCAGGATACTGGACAGGGTGGTTTATGGGTGATGGTGATGAAGTTGGGGATAAACTTCAACTACTCGCAACTCAATCTGAAGATCATATGAGGAAATTCACCAATAAAATGAGAGAATGGGGGAAAGATTTTGAAAAGAAACAAAATTTATTTCCTGAAGGAAAAGGACGGGTTATTTATGCCGGGGGTGATGATTTTTTAGGGGTGCTTTATAGTGAGCAAACCGATCAAAATCTAACTTCTAATAAACTTAACCGGATGGAAGTGTTAAATTGGTTATTAACGTTACCGGAACATTGGCAAGAATTACAAACAACCCTTGATGAACTGCAATTAAAGTTTACTTTTAGTGTTGGTTTTGTTTGGGCTGGTCATAGTGTACCCCAACGAGATATTTTACAACATTGTCGGGAAGCGGAAAAATTGGCTAAAAATTCGGGACGCGATCGCTTAACCATTCGAGTTGTTTTTAATAGCGGTCAACATATACAGTGGACTTGTCCTTGGAAAGATTTAGATATTCTCAAGAAATATCGAGATCGCAATGGCAAAACCTGGGGAGAAAACCCAAATTGGACTCATATTTACAATGATTGGGAGCAACTAAAAGCTCGTCATGCTATTATTTGTTTAAGAGGTGCATCTAAACAATCTTTAGGAGAAATCTCTAAAAAAACTATAAATAAAGACATGGCTTTAGCTTTATTTAATTTGTATTTTGATGAAGCTGGAAAACGATTCAAGGAGGGGAAAAAATGGAATGAGATTACAAAAAATAACACGGATATTGAAATCTTAAGTTGGCTCAATGATCTTGTTCAAGTAGGTTGGCAGTTATGTCACAATTCCAATATTTAATTACCGTTTCCCCTTTGGGATTTATGTATGGCAGTGCGGGAGCGTTCCTGTCTTCAAAAAACCTAGTGGGACAGTCAGGAACTAAATTTCCACCCGATACAGGAGTGATCGCCGGACTCTTTTTTAATGCCAATCAAAGCGATCGGGAAACCCTGAGAAATAATCTTGTTGTTGCTGGCCCCTTTTGGGCAGAACAAGACAATCCTAAAAACTTCTATGTTCCTATTCCTTGGACAAAAGTAATTGGAGAGGAAGAAGTTGAAGAATGGCATTGTGTCAAAAAACCCAATCAACAAGAAACCATTGAATCCACAGGGGAAAAATGGTGTCTCGATCAACATCAATGGGAACGTCAAAAAAAAGAGTTAAAACCTTTCTATAGTTGGCAGTCGATTGATGCCTGGAATTCGCCTGCGGATGAACTCAAAGATAGAAAAGAGATCGCCAAAATCCCCTGGCGTTTTGTTCCCATGTTACATCCCAAAATGAAGTCCAACGAGAGGCACGTTGTTGAAGAAGATGGACTGTTTTTAGAAAATGCCGTGCAGTTAAATCAAGACTACTGCCTCGTCTATCTATCCAACTATGAACTTCCCAATGGATGGTATCGGTTTGGTGGTGAAGGACATTTGGTAGAAGTTGAAACGCACAAGCTCTCAGATAATCATAAAATCAATCGACTTCTAGGGCAAAAAATTAACCATGCTTTTGCTTTAATTGCCCCCGGTGTTTGGGGGTCAAATAAACTCTCCTACCGTTACCCTCGTCACCCCGATTTTCCCCGTCAAGGGATGAAAATGCTCACCGATAAAGCCGTTGCTTACCGTTATCGTCTTGGTCATTCCAGAACTAATCAACAGTCGCAAACGGAAAGCGGACGACTCAGCCGAGGACGTTATGCTGTTCCCGCCGGAAGCGTTTACGTCTTGAAACATCCTTTGAATTTAACGTGGTGGGAGTTTCCTGACGAATGGTTTCCCAAAGAAGGATTTCTCCTTAAACACTTGGGATCTGCTTTATGTTTACCCATTGATATTCAAGGAGTACCCGAATAATGTATCACAAAGCCTACGGAATTATTGAAGCACTGGCTCCTCTCCATGTCGGGGCAACAGCCGGAGAAGAAACTGGAAATCTTAATCTCATTTTTCGTGACCAATTCACCCAGACGGGAATTATCCCAGGGAGTTCTATTCGGGGACGGTTTCGCGCCGATATGCGAGATCGAGAAGCCGGAGAAGAACAACGTTGGTATGGACATGAATCCGCTGTTGATGGTCGTCCTGATGGGGGGACAACCGAAGCCTTAGTTAAGTTTGAATATGCTTCTCTGGTTTGGTTTCCCGTTTTTTGTCCGGGTCAACCTGTGGTGTGGGTCAGTTGTCCTTTCCTGTTGAAACGGTTTAAACGCATTGCAGGAATTACGGCGGATACTCCTGAACCTTATACTGCCCAAAGTGGTTTACAAGGTCGCCAAATTGAAACTGGAGGGAAAATTCTATTTTTTAACTTAGGGTTTCTCAAAATTGAACATGAACAAAACTTATCTGATTGGATTCCAAAGGGAACAAGTTTAAATGGGAATAAATTAGTCGTAGTTGATGATAACGATATTGCCATGTTGCATGATATGGCACTCTATCGCCAAAGTCGGGTCAAACTCTTAGATAAAATGAAAAAAGTTGATACGGAACATGGCGCATTTTTCAATACAGAAGCGTTACCTGAAGGCAGTATTTTAGTGTTTCCGATGGCTTTAAAGGAAACAGGTTGGAAACCTTTTGACAAGGAAGAAAATTCGGCAGATTTGTATTTTGGTGGTTTAGAATCTATTGGTTTTGGTCATTGTCGAGTTTCACTCCAAGGAGATTATTGATTATGGGTTGGGAATCTTATGAATTAGATCGGGCTGCACAAAGATTAGTTCTCAAAGCACGAGAACGTGATCCTAAATCTTTGAATCAATCTTATAAAATGCGGATGGCAGTTGCTTATGGATTAGAACGATTTTGGGGTGAATATTTGCGTCTTAAACCCAATAAAAATGAAAAAGATTACAAACCAAAGGATAAAGAGGATAACAACAAATCTAAATATTGGAAAGAAGCTTGGGATGAATTCAGCCAGATCATGAAAAAAGCAGGGGTGACAATTCCCAACGATCCTTTACATCCTGACACTAAGGGCAAGATTCCGACTGGAGAAATTTTGGGAATGTCTCAAAAACTATGGGCTTTATCGGTGGAAGATCAACGAGTAGCGATCGCAGTTTTAACGCAACTTTGTGACTGTATTGTTTGGTGGACGCAACGTTACAAAACAGGGAGATTAACCGATGACTTTGATTCCTAATGCTTATAACAAAGTGCCAATGATGTTTCGCGCTCAAATTCCAGGGCGCAGTCAATTGCAATATTTAGATCCTCAGAGAAAAGACCAACGCGAAGATCAGGACGTGGAACGTTGGACAGATGAATGGATTGATAAAGCTGAGTTTATCTCTGAGGAAAACACTCAGGATATTGAAACCGAGACTTATCAAGCTAAGTCTTATGATATTTCTTGGCGGTTTGTTACTAATGGGGGACAGGATGACGGAATGCTTCGCCCTGTGATTGGGGCTTCAGGGATTCCCTTTTATCCAGGTAGCAGTATGAAGGGGGCTTTTCGCCAAGCTTGTCAGCAAGCGGAAGATGCAGGTAAAGTCCCCCCAGGAACCTGTAATTATTATTGTGGGGATGAGTTAGACATCACCCCAGGTTTATTGCGGTTTCAGGGTGCTTACCCGATCAATGATTGGACAGATGGGTTACTCGATTTAGTTCACCCGCAACAAGGTTGGCAGTTGATGACTCAGAACACCAATCAAAAACCCAGAGGTGAAAGTGCCTATGCTCAAATTTCCCTTTATAAGCCCAGACTTCGGTTTGCCATTTCCAGTCCCAAATCGTTGTTACCCGACCAATGGACACAAATTTGGGACATTTGGGAACGAGCGCTGGCAATGGGTCTGGGATCAAAAGTCTCCACAGGCTATGGACAAATTAACAAAACGTCCCATCCAGTTCTGTATCGGGCAAAGCTCAAAGGTCAGGGACAAGCTGCTAAATTAATTGACGGGAGTGGTGAGTTTCGTCCTAATATTTTCCGTGCTGCTTTACGAGGTCACGCTTTAAGAATTTTTGGAGGTTTAACGGATAGTAGAACCGCAGAACAATTAGTTGAGGATTTGTTTGGTGGTATTCAACAAAGAGATGCAACGGTTGGGTTATTAGGGTTTCAGTTTCAGGAATTTAACTTAGAGATAAAATCCTTTGGTTCAGGAAATTATGCTCAACCTGCTTATAATGTTGAAGGAGAACTAACATGGTTTTTAGCTAAACCTTTAGCTAACCCGAATCAAAAACCTATTTTGAAAAAATTAGTAGCCAAGTTAATGCAGTTTGCTATGATTTTTGGCGGATTTGGCAAATCTTGGCGACGGGCGGATCACCGCAAGTTTTTCTCGGATTATTATGAAGATAGCTACAAAGCATTGATTGGTTGTCATTGGCAATGGTTAGGAGAAGATAGTCAACGAGATAATGTAAAAGTCACTAATTTAGAAAAAGTGACTAGCTTTTTAGATGGGGTTCGAGAAACCACTAAAGAGTGGATACAATCTCAAAATATACCTTTACAAGAAAACCAATGGGCGAATAATTGGCGAGAGTCATGGCATCCCAATAATGTTCAGGTTTGGGGTCGAATTGCTGAAGATGTTGGGGATAGTATAGCTGTGCATTGGTTTCATCAACCTTATCAACAGAAAATCCAAAACTTTCAGCCCGAACAAACCATTTACAAAACTCATATTACAGGAAAAATTGGGCAAATTAGTCGAATTTGGCATCGGATGTATCCGGCAATTCGGCTGCTAAGAGATCCTGAAAATCCTAGAAGGGCAAAAGTTAGACCAACCCGTGAGTATTTGGAACTAATTACCATCTTTCCAGATAATTCACAAGAATGTAATGATTTTCTAAATTTTTTAGATCAAAATTCAAAGGGTTTTCAGAAACTTTGGGGGAATTGAAATTATGATTTTGTGGATAGTGACAATTGGTAGCAGTGATGTTCAGTTTGATAGTGATAAAGTAAATCGAGAGAAGGGAAGAACTGAAAAACAAAGGAGTGATAAAGTTTGGCGTAATTGGTATGATGACATTAAATATGAGTGTCATGATCTTAATTTTGAGCCAAAACGTGCTTTTCAAGACGTTGAAGAATCCTATCGTATTCCTGCTCGAATTTTAGGAAAAGTTTATCAATTTAGTTCAAAAGAAGTTAAACAAGAAATTGAAAGCTATTTAACGTTTCCGTTGCTGAGTAGCTTTGTTGAAAAGTTAAAAACTAATGGAATTCCCGATGCGATCGCCTTTATTTTAACTGATCAATCACAGATTTTTCAAGACGATACTCAGAGACGACAACCTAAGTCTCCCTATTGGCAAGATACCTGTGAATTAAAATTGATTCTGGAGAGTTATTTCCAACAACAATTCCCCGGAGTTGAACTTATTCCTCTACAATTGTCTCCACCTGTTAAACCTGGTTTAGATGATTGGGATCGGGTTTTGGATTTAGTTCAGAATGAATTCGCTAAAATTAAATTAGAACCGGATATTGTTTATGTTAGTCATCAAGCCAGTACCCCGGCAATTTCTTCAGCAGTCCAGTTTGAAAGTTTGACTTTATTCGGTCAACGAGTCAAATTTTTAATTAGTAATGAACAAGATTCTGACTTAACTCGTTTTATTGATCGCTCATCTTATCTGAAAAGAATACGCCAACAAGAGGCTTTAGCACTACTCGAAAATTTTGATTATTCAGGTGTTTATCAGTTACTTCAAGATGATTTGCAGAAGTCAAATTTACCTATTGCTAAATAAATTCTTGAAAATTTAGAGATAGCTATGCTTTGGAATTATGCCAAGTTTAAAGAGTTCTTAAAAAGTCAGTTAAAATTATCCCCAGAAGATGCAGAAGAATGGTTAATTAGTAATTGGTGGCAACCTGCTTATGAAGCTGCTTATCTAGCTACTATTCGATTAAAACAGGGGAATACTGTTGAGGCATTTTTTCATAGTTTTCGGGCTTTTGAAGGTATTTTTGCTGAGTGGGGTAATCATGAGTTTTCTGGTTATGTTGAGAGCAAAAAAGATATACCTTGGCTAAGTCGCTCGATAATAGAACATCCTAAAAATTATTTTTCTCAAGCTAAATTCAATAAAAAGGGTGAACCAAGTGATGATCTAGCGAAGCTAAAATGCAAGATTGAAAAGGAAGGTGGAATTGAACTGGAATTAAGCTCTCTTTGTAAATTATTCCGATATCATAGATCTGAGTATAAGGAACAATGTCCTAATTTAAAGATATTTTGGGATTCTAGCGGTGGTGGAATTTCCAAAAAACGCAATCTGATATTTCATCAACTACAAGGAATGTCTGAAGAAAATTTACAAGACTTTTGGGCTGTGGACTCTCTGGAAGCTTGGAAAAGTCAAATTCTGAACTTCTTAAACTTTATTACACAGCAAGATTTTCTTTCTTTGCAGAAAGCAAGTTTAATGCCACAATTGCACCAAGAATTAAAGGAAGCACTCAATACTTATCAACCGGAATAGCAATTTATTGAGCATCTAATTCTAGTTGATAACTTGTTTAATTTTAGGGTGAGAATTACTTACCCTACTTGATCAATTTTTCTGAAAACACTTAAATTATGGCTAGTATTATTATTTCTTTTGTTGGTAATCAAGACCCTTTTTCTGATCATACTCAAAAAGAAGGTTCTATTGTTACTTTGGTTCGTTATTTTGTCGAAAAAAGTTATGTTATTAGTTGCATATTTTTATTATATACAACTACAACTGAACAAGGCGCAAAAGATACAAAGGAATGGTTAGAATCATCATTTAATTTATCTGAAAATGTGATTAAAATTATTCTAGTTGATTCAGCATTATCTGATGATCCTGTTAATTTATTGTTGGCGGCACAAGAAGCGAGAAAAGCTATTTTAGAAGCCAATAATTATTTAACAATAGGAGATAGATTAGAGTTTAATTCTTCTTCGGGAACTCCTGTAATGAAATCGGCTTGGAATATCCTACAAGCTGCTGGTTATGCTCGTAATAGTCGTGTTTGGCAAATACGAAATCCTGATAAAATACAGGTTGGTCAAGATCAGGTTTTTCAAACTAATGTCGATGTTTTAAAGAATGAGTTTGATCTGAAAATCATTAAGAGTCAAATTGGCGATTATAATTATAGTGGTGCTTTGATTACTCTCAAAGAAAGTAATCTAAATACCGAGATAATTACGGTACTTTTAAGGTATGGTCACTGTCGGATTTCTTTTGATTTTAAACAGGCTTTTAATGAGATTAAAAAGTTTACTTTATCTGTAGATAAACAATTAATTGATCAAATTTCTACTTTGACACGCCGAGATGAAAAAACTTTATTGAAGGAGTCTTATTACAATTCTTTGATTAGGTTAAAAAATCAAGAGTATTCAAATTTTTTGGTAGGTGTGGCTGGTTTTCAAGAGGGTTTTCTCAAGTTTTTGATGAGTGAATTGGGGTTTAATTTACCTGATAATTATGCTCAAACTTATCGGTTTTGGAAAGATATTCAGAAATTTGATAATGGCAAACTTTATCAATTTTTAGAAAAGAATTTTCATCCAGATTCATTCAAGGGTTTTGTTAATCGTCCTGTGATGATTGGTATTATTGAATATTCAGCTAAGTATTTAGTTTTAGTTCCATTAATTAAGGAATTAAATGAATATTCTCAACAAAGAAATCAATATATACATAGTTTTGATGGTGTTTCAAATGTTGAGGATTCAGAAAAAGTTGTTAAAATTTTGTATCAGATTTTAACAAATATAACTAAGGTTTCAGAAATTAATCCTTTTGATAATCTAAATCAGATGATTAATTTGTTATTGGAAACCGAAATCAAGGAAAATCAATAATTCCCAGGCTTTAACAAATTTTTCCGTAATTCCCTACCTAAAGTTTGTTGAATCTATTAGAACATTAAAAATAGGGGTTCATCATGTATATTTCTACTCGTGCGATTGTGGTTCGGAATTTTGCTATTGCCATTGTGAACGGAGCGATTACCTTAATTATTTTATTAATTGCACCTTTGGGATTAATGGCCGTAATCAGTAATACCTTTTTAGTCACCGTTGCCAGTTTCTTTACCGCTACTTTAGCCGATGGAGTAATTCGTTTTCTGCAACCTGCTCGTTCTGGGAGATGCCTTTACATCAGAATACCCCATATTCTTCTCAATTAGATTCTCGTTCATCCCATGAGATTGAACGCTAGGTTATGTTAACACTTTATGTGTCTCAACAAGGATGTTATCTAACTTTAGAAGCCGAAAGTTTGTTAATCAAAAAGGGAAAAGAAGTCTTAGCAGAAACTCAAATTCCCCTCCTTGAACAAGTGCTAATTTTTGGTAAATCTCAAGTCACTACCCAAGCAATTCGAGCCTGTTTAATTCGCAATGTTCCCATAGCCTATCTCTCTCGGATGGGATATTGTTATGGCCGAATTTTACCCG